>BNJU01003965.1_pt1 | contig 169167 bp, 235 predicted proteins | sample 8539281 | NCBI WGS metagenome assembly BNJU01 (sample SAMD00202456, study PRJDB9452) | human saliva metagenome | isolation source: human saliva | place: Japan | reverse complement strand
TTTCGTCTATGCTTCATTTAATTTGTACCAGCACGTGCCACAGATTATCAGCCGATTGAACGTGTTGCAAAGATACAATCACTGTTATTAGATGATATTGCTGATGCTTATATTGATGCAAAGGAATATCTTCTATAAATTAGGCTGCCGCAACTCTTACAGCTGATGGATACAAGCTGAGAATTTGTGCGGAAGATAAACGTAAAACACCTATACTGAAACGTGCATGGATTTAGATTCAAATTGCTAAAGGATTATGTGTATATGTTGAAACAAACATCGTATAAAGCGAAACCAGCTGATTTAGCGATCACAATGCATGCTATTTGCCGTGGGTAACTTCCGTTCAACTTGGTTCTCCGCTGGAGAGTTGCGGAGCCCATCGCAGAAAACCTTATTTGGTCACCGTAATGGATGGATGGTTTCTTCTGGAGGCTGGCAGATTGACGAGCAGGTGATTTCCAAACCTTTACGCTTATTGAGTACTCCAACAGCGTACTAGGATGGATTACCCTAAATTCGTCTGAGTTAGAAAACGTGATGAAATTGTTGCCCGCATTAAAGAAGCAGCGCACATGTGGATATCAATCACCCTTGCCAGCTTCACAATGTGGTTTTGCTTCAAACGGAAGAGGGAAAACATCCCTGGACTGAAGAACAACAATGGAAGAAAACTCGACTTTTCATCCGCGATATCGGTGGTGATAGTTTGGGTAAGTAATCTAGCTTTAGAATGCAGAGAGAGACAATCGTTACAGGCGGTTATCTCTATAAAAGTGCGGTTAAACATGATCGCACTTTTAGGTAATGACAGCGGCGAGACTTCCTATGTTGTTTCAACTCACTATGACGCATCGCGTATCAGAATCACATCACGGATAGATGCGGGCGTAGCGAAAAGCATTGCTAAAACGGTCGATACCTCCAAACCTTCACCTGCTGCTGGTGGTAAACCGTGTCGCGTAACAACGTCAGTCATCTTTAAACATCGCTTCATCACCCGCTTCTGCTGGTAATCTCTTGTGCATCACAAAACGTTCGTTTCGCCTCGGCATCGTTTAATTCTGAGAAACCGCTACCACTTTCACGTCCGCCGATGAACACTCAAAACGCGGGTCACTTTCAGTGGTTTTCATCATTATTGATGCGCAAGTGGTGAAATCTCTGCTGCGTGCCATTAAGAAAGTTGGTTGAATTAAGATAGCTCAGTCTACTTCAAAGACGTATTCACGATAGAGCCCAAGCCCCAAGATTTTGTCATTTCTCGATACCCATGCCGTTCAGCTGTTGCCAGTGGCACGATCGAAATCATAAAGATCTTCTTTACGATACCTTTATCTCGCAACCATATTTAATGGTTGCATCATGTACGTAATACGCTCAAATGGTTTGGCCGAAGTCAATTCTAAATCTCCGTATTTCACAATCGTGGCACCAAGAATATCCATCGCGAGTTTGCGTAATACTTTCAGTATTATCCATCAACGCTGACAATCCGCATAAGCTTGGTCGTAGTATTCGCGACAGTAGAACCCAGGTTGGCGACGAACAGAAACCCCTTCATTACGAAAGTCACGGTTTAATTCGAATACGCGTTCAAAACCACCAACCACTCAAACGTTTTGCGCGAAGTTCTGGCGCAATACGTAAGACATATCCATCGTCTAACGCATCGTGGTGAGTGAGCAACGGACGAGCAGACGCACCACCGGAATCATCTTAGGCATAGGCGTTTCAATCTCCATGAAGCCTTTAGAAAATAAAGACACCGAATACCGCCAACCACTTTTGAAACGAAATCACGTGCACGACGAGATTCTTCTCATTGTGTTCAAATCTAAACGGCAACGTTGACGATAACGTGCTTCCGCTGTCGGTTAAAACCATGGAATTTGTTTGCAACGGACGAAGTGCTTTGGTTAAAAGTCGAACTTCAGCTGTTTTGATGGTTAACCATTGGCTCGGTCTTTGAAAAAGTGCACCTTTCACGCCAATAATCACCCAAACTCCAACCTAATCTCCACATCTTTCAGCATAAACGCCTTCATAGGAAGGTTATATCACGAGCAACGTATAATTGAATTTTGCCACTCATATCTCTTGTAAGCATGTGGGCAGCTTTTTACCTATTGCACGACGAGTCATAATACGATCGCAACGGCTACTCAATGGCTCTCCTTTAATACTTCGCCCTCTTCGGCTTTCGGTACTATATCAGCAAATCTTTGCGCAAGGGCGTCACGGACGGACCATTGGTTTGGAAACGCATCACCTTTTGCGCGTAATGCGAGTCACTCTTTTTCACGGCGAACGTTAGCATTTCGCGTTGGAGATCTAATTCTTCACTTTGTCTCACATATCCTTTACTCAAAGGTTTTACTAGAATGTGATTTATTAAAATAGAATTCCTTTTGATTCCCACCTATAGCATTGTTTCTTGTTGCCTTTTACCCTAATTGTCATCTAGTCAGAAAGTTTAACAAATTGAATAGTAGCAAGAGAAACTGCAGTGTAATTTTATAGCATTACACTACTTTGCCTTTAGATTGTGGGCTACTATATAAAAATAGGAATAAAAAGTGCGGTCAATTTTGTCAGCGTTTTACAAAATCGCTGAAAAGTTGAGCGCAACTTTAGCGACATTAAGGACGATGATCGAAATCACTCGCACCAGGTGCACTTTCTTTGAGTCAATTTGACCCATGTAGCAAGAACCCGCCTCACTTGTGGCGCCACTTGTACGTTGTCAGAAACAAGCTTCATGCATTAAATCCATGGAATTGATCAGAACGTGCACCAAATGGTAATGGAAGACCAACGGCTCTGCACACGCATTATTAGTGATTATTCCACGTATTGCACCAAAAATGTCTTTCAGTTCAAACCCATCTATTGAACCATCTTTTGAACAAGAATCATGCCCACTCTCTCTTGTTCTGGCTGCGCTACACTAAATCATAGGCTTCTGTTTACATTCTTTCGTACTTTGCCATATCAGGATCGTCTTGCACCTGCAGCCAATGTTTAAAATGTCAGCTACCCGTTATGTAAAGCTTCATCACGTGCGATCAAATTTAATCGACGGTGCATTACCGGCACTACGACGCTCTGCAAGGCAAACGAACAAGCGAAAGGATGACGTAGAAACGAATTGCTTTGGCAAGTGTTCACACTCATCAAGCAAAGGTAAAGCTGTGTTACGTACTGTCATCATTACGATTTTACCATCTACCGTATAAGCGCTCACCGTGCAAGCTGTAAAGTTGGCTATCGAGGATTAAATCATCGACATAGAAGAATGTCGTCACGACACGTTTGATGATTTCTTCGTTCGTCACGATGCGTCGCCAAACGATCGAGGCGGAAGGACCCGTTCACAGCATGCTACGAATAATGTGCGTGCAAGAACGAGAGGATGGTTTCGGAGAACGTCCAGTGTCTCGATCCAGGTTTCCAATTCAGGAATCGGCCACCAACGGCAACAACGCCACGTTCGCTTCTGAAGCCTTGAATGGAATCCAGCAGCTTGATTATTTTAAGTTGCTGATGAAAATAAGTCTTTCATGCTCAGTGCAGCTGCCGTGCTAGTCGACATGGTCTTGCAGTGACGATCCACTTTCTTTCCGGACGCCAGAAGAAGGAAAGTTACGCTTTCAATGAGCTTTTCAAACGTCTCTGTTATTTTTGTTGATCGTAACGCGCAACGTTAACGTTTTGACAAAGAACACTGGTTCTCTTTTAACTTGGTCGTAGCTGCTTTTGTGGAGAAAGTGGTATGCCATTTTTGCTTTGCTCAAACCATGGCAAAGTGCGCATGGCCACGTGTTTTCATGTTGCGCGCTTCGCTTGCGCCTTTAGTTTGCTTTGCAATACAGCGATAGACGCCAGCCAGTCAGAGTGAGAAAGCAGTATATGCCACAGTGCTAACTAAGTGATCACTATCTATCTTTTATTTATTACGTAACTTTTTGCCGAGGTGTATTTTCTCTCAAAATACTCCTTCATTGATTTGGGTGCAGTCAACCTTTCAATCTATAACTTTTAAGCAACCCCACCTGCCTCAGAGAGAAACATGAACAACTGCAGAAACCCAAATGGTTCGCTATTAGTATTACAGTGATGAGTATAAAATCTTGAATTAACTACTGCATTGGTCTCACTTGAAGATGTCACCATTTGAGTAAAATTGTTGGTGGCATGCAGATACTTCGAGTTGGCCAACCCAGATATCTTGCAGGTTACCCACTGTATGTTAATTTTGACTCAGGATTGAATCTTATTCTAAAATAATATTTGCATATTAGACATGCTGATTTGCTTTTGAGTACAGTTCCATGTCCTCTTGAGTCAAATTTTTAAGGAGTATCTAATGTCTCTAGGCAGCAGCACTTTTGTAGCTCACCGAAGCAAAATCTTTTCCCACAAAGTATGAGCATGTTGATTAGAAAAGCGAGATGTCTCTTGCCAATCTAGTGCCAATCAGCTCTCCGGGTATTGAATAGTTTGCCAGAATTTAAATCTTCCGATCAAATTCTTTACCACCTCAAATCAAAGAGAACACATAATATTTTGTTGCTTTTCAGTCGTTCTATTTGCTATATACTGCAGCTATTCGGCAATCATCGATCACGTCTCAGTTCTTTCTACAGTAAACCTAGTCTGTCACGCAGCTTTTTCTACTGCATTGTATTCATGTAATTCCTACCTTCCAATTCACACTCTTCTTTTAATTGAACTCCGTTCCGCCTCCAATAATCAACCTCATTATTAGATAATCCAAATTCAACAGTCCAATCCATATGGCAATTTATCTCATTATTTTGGAACCAGGCTTGGTTAAATCTTACACGCACTCAGCACAGCCAAACATCCAAATCTTCTTGGTTGTCTTCGGCACCGTCACCGTGTTTTGATACCAGAGGGCTAGCCGTATTTGTAAGCGCCAAGATCTACCAACACTTTCTACTGGCACTCCTCACTCGTCTTCAAACGTTTCGGATCGTAGTTTGTATTTGCAGAACGCTTGGTCTACGAATTCTTGCATACGCCCACCAAGTGGGCAATCATCACTGCTCGAATATCCCAGAGCAAATCATAGTCACTTAAGTTTTCATAATCCGGCAACTTGTCTTACGATACCATCTTTTGATGCTTTTAATACTCGCATGACCACGTGAGGTTCGATACCATGTTGCATTAGAACTGTGAAGAAGTTTCTGACGGCATTAATGCGGTCAAGGTTGAGCTACGTAAACCTAACTCTTTGATTTCTGGCACGTTTCCCAATCATAATGCACGGTTCTTGGTGTTGGTTATCGATATCTTTCATAGGCATCGATTGTAAAATACCTTTTAGCATAATTGTTTCTACTGAAGCGATTCGTACGCACCCAATTTTCTGCTAAGTTCGCTGGAGGCTTTCAACAGATAGTACTGAATCGCTTCAAATGTGCGGTGAGTTAAATCGTTCGCCGAGCACCAGAATAACGCATCGCCATCGCTGGCAATACGCATAGTATATATTGACACACGAGCCCAGTGAATCGACGACCAATGAAGAGCGTTTGCTGCCGCTGGACACAGGGTAGCTTTGGCACTCTAGTACGCATCGCACGCAACGTACCGCAAAGATCTCGCCAGTTATCTCAACTCGTCTCAAATCATCTAATCTACGCTAAAATGCAGAAAGCGTACAAAGGGCAATTTCGCCACTTTTCACTCGTAGCCATGTCGTAATGGTTTAGTGGCAATGCAATTTCTAAACATAAGTTAGATTGACGTGCACTGGTGCAAACAAAGCGATCAAACGGTAGAGTGAGTGAGTTGCCAGCGATCCACGCCTTCGATATAACACCGACGGTTGATGCACGTTCTGCATTAATAAAGAGAATAACTCAATGGCTTTTACAGCACGTTTACGGATATTTGGATCCCACTCGGTATTTCACGTAAAAGTTCTTCAAATTTATCTTGATCTGCAAAGAGGCTTCATAAAGTCTAGGTACATCTGAAGGGCTACAAAGTAATATCTGCACCTTTAATTAAGCGTTGATACACACTTGTTTAACTGTACGCCGTAGTCCATGTGACGAACACAGTTATCTTTCCACACCACGGTTATTTTTCAATACTAATAAGCTTTCAACTGCAATGCCAAATCGGGTAGTAAACCGTCGCCACATCACCACGTACGCCACCTTGTGAACAAGATTTACAGCACTTGAAGTGTTTATAGAATGGAATACAACCAGTATGGAATGCTTCACCACCACGAATTGGGCTACCCTAACGAATTGCATGACTCACCCCGATACCCGCACGTTTGTGAAACGTATTTCACGATTGCTGCAGAGGCAGGTTGATAGATCGCTGTCACCACATTCAATCAATACACAAGAGCTGAATTGACGCGTAGGCGTATCGAACCCCCGCCATGATAGGCGTTGGTAAAGAAATCTTAAAGGTTGGTCGCATCGTAGAAACGACGAATATAATCCAAACGGGTTTTTGTGGATATTTTTGAGAATGTCGCTCGCAACTAATAAATAAAGAAATTGGCAGTTCATAGATCTCACCGGTTACCCGGTTTTGAACTAAGTATTTTCTTCTAATTGTTTTACTGCGGCATAAGAAAAAGGTCATATCGCCAGTGATCAATAAACCCATCCATTTCATCCCATTCTTCACGAGTATAGTCGGCTAAAAGAGCAGGATCATATTTGCATACGCACTAATCACATGATCGTATAAACGTGGCGGATCAAAATGGCCATACGCTTTTTACGTAAATGGAAAACTGCAAGACGTGCAGCAAGATATTGATAATCAGGGTATCTTTTGCTGATTAGATCTGCGCTGCTGTTTATAATGGTCTCATGAATATCAGACGACGAATGCCTTCATAAAATTGAATATGAGAGACGCAATTCAACTGAGAAACAGAGACGTTTTCCAAGCCTTCAGCCGCCCATAAGCAATCACGGTGAATTTTGTCTAAATTGATTTGTTCAAGTGCGTCGCGCTTTGAAACTATTAATCTTTGTTCATGGAAGATAAACCTACTAGAGAAACGAATTGAATAAAACACAAGATATAGTGTTGGGGAAAGTAACAGTGCACAAGATAGAGTGTTTTAAAATTGAATTCATGGTAAATTTTTACTTAGATTATTGACAAAAGATAAGTTATTTAAAATAAATGACTTATTCAAAGTGATGTTTTTAGGCAGGATGTAAATCTTTTAAAGAAGAAAAGTGCGGTCAAAAATCATCTGTTTTTGACCGCACTTTAAGAGTTAAAAATCACAATTCAAATATTTAAAATACTTTGATGACTTTTTGAACACCAGTAACTTTTACTGCAATTTCTGCCGCTGAGTCTGCTTTTGTCAGGCGGGTCAAGGTTGCCGAGTAAGAATACTTCGCCATTTTCGGTGATCACTTTCACATCTGTTGCTTTTACATTATCGCCAACGAAGAGCTTTTTGATTTTATTTGTGTGGTAATCCAAACTGTCTCTAGTACTTTGACCAAAGTTAATTTTTATTGCTCACACGTAATTCGTTATAGACATCATTCACACCATCTACCGCCTTTAGTAAGACTGGTTGCAATTTCTACACCTTCACTCGGTACTTGACCAATCAATAATACACGGCCACTATGAAACGGCAGGTACAAAGACCTTCCGATTTTAATTTGTGCATCCTTATCTAATGAATTTTCAACTTTTACTTCTAAAAGTTTCATCATCGACTTGCGTCCCACTGTACGAGGATCTGTTGTAACTTTTAGCACCTGCAGCCGCACCACTGCTGCAGCCACACAGCCTTGTAACATAACGATGCACCAAGTATGAAGGCGAGTTTATGAAGTTAATTTCATCATTAATCTCCTTTTTATAAATGAGTGAGTTAACTAATTAGTCAATTAATTTTAGAAATAGTTTGGTTGGAGCCTTTAATGTCAAGCTTTCCTTGGGGAAAAGTGTGCTATCACCGCTCACACAGTGCATTTATGACGAATAAAATGATTTTCAAAATACGCGCTTCTTTCGTTGCGAGGAATAGAGATTTTAAATCCGTTTGCTCAACACCACCTTGAATCGCATCATTGTTTTGCACCGGTTAAGGCAATGACCTGAATTTCTTTGTTGACGGCATTAGCAATTGTATTTAGCACCGCTTTTCTGTACAAGCGGAGCAAAAGCGATCAATAAGTCATCAGGCTTCGCGATAGCGTTGAATTGATACTGACAAAGCTGCTCGATAGGTTGATCAAAAACCAGTGAAGAACCGACCGCACTTTCAAGGCTAAGGTGTACGGATAGTACTAGGACGCTCAATCGTAACGATTCACAAATTTGACACTAAGAATTGCGCATTCGCGTAAGAGCGAGCGACGCCACAGGCAATCACTTTTATGACCACTAACAAACATTGCATGACCCATTTGTGGCAGCGTTGCAATATTTTCTGATAATAGGCTCGAAGCAGAGATTTGAATCTGAATACTTTCGCTATAAATATCTTTAAACTGTAACATAATCGGAAAAGGTTAATCGAGAAAATTAGGAACCATTGATATTACCGGCAGTTTTTCCAAAGGCGACAAGATCAAACGACAATCTGCTATTCGAGGCTAGGTTGTGTTGGCAAGCCACAAATTTGCAGTATGTAGTATTTTTGTTGCTTTTTGCCAATCCACACTTTCAACAGCGGATCCAAATGTTGAGCCAGATCGTTGACGCTCAACAAAAGCTAGTGGTTTGCCCGTCTTGCATAACGAGATCTAATTCACCGCATTTGAAATGTTGATTCGCCGCGATGAATTTGAGACCTTTTGAGACTTTAAGTAGCGCCGGGCTTGATGTTCAAAGCCCGCCCTTGTTGACGCTTTAATGAAAACATGTGATAGTTCGCAACCGCTACCACATTACCATCTTGTACTTGATACCATGTCATATCGTCCACATCACAGTTTGAATCGTCGCTAAAGCTGACCAGTTAAAACCACTTAAGGTGTAACTCGGGTACTTGGCGTAATTCATTAAAAGGATTGACAGCAACCATGCATCAGAACCCATTGCATATAAACGCATTGACTGAAATTCACCACCGGTTGAGCCAGCCACTTTTTGATATTGCGAAGAATCGCTTTGTTTAAAGAATGGAATATCGCAAATTGAATGCCATTCATTTTGCATAGTATTCAGGGTATTGCTTGCTGCAGTTAGAACGAGAACTTGCACAAATACGGACATTAGGATTACTGGTATCTAAATAACCTTTAATTTCAGCCAATTCATCTGGTGAAGAGATGACATAGTCGCACTTGTATCTTGTGGTGCAACCTGGAAGAATAGGTAATATCAGCCGGTAAAGTTATAGTAGCGAATATTTGCATCTGTACCCGCTAAACGTTGCCAACGTGCACATTGTTAATTACCCACACGTTGTCCTAAATCATTTTGCGGCATTGCAACGATTGGATTACGAATACCATCTTTCCACATTTTCGTTAGCAGCGGACTCAGCTTCATCTTCTGGAGATAAAACCGTAATAACAGACTGGCGTTAATCGCTTGTGTATTGCTGTTGCATTTAATGTGAGTACATTCCATGCCTTGTGTGCGCTTGGATTCGCGACGATGGCATCGACATTTTGTTTGCACAATGGCCCCACTAACGCTTTTAATACCGGATGCTTTTTGCCAGTGCAATGTCGTTAATCGGTGCAGCGATGAGTCAAATACTTGTACTGATGGTTGAGTCACCTTTTGCATCATTGAAACCGGATTGGATAGTTGTACCTAAAATTTGGCCATCGCCGCTAAAGGTAAAAGACTAAACCACTCTGAGCTAAATTCGTTTGTTGGAAATTCAACAAGCTTTTCTAGTCTTTAAGGAAAAAGGTTGCCAACGTGATTTTGGATAAGCTGATTTCCAGCTTTGTAACGCTTGGCTTAATTGTACTGGCTGACGAATGTTGTCGTTATAGCTTTAATCAAGGTGAGCCAACCGCCTAATGCTACGCTCACCTTCATCAGAGGCATTATTGATGACAGCGGTATTCGCAGAACGGAGTAATGACCAAGTTTTATCAACATTATCTTTCACGACGCTGCATGTCTGTTAGTTTTCCTCCATTTTGATACGCGCTCACCGCTCAATCACGTCTTTACGATTTTTCGCAGTTTGAGCAGATGTTTCGTAATAGCGAGATTTTGTGATGGACTTAATTTCGTGAGATCAAGCGCACGTAATTTACTTTCAGCCATCTCATTAGCGCTCGCCGCAGCGATACGTGCTTCAACTAAAGTACGTCTAATTGTTGCGCTTCGTTTAAGTCAACTCAATTCATTTAATAACTCTTTCGGTCAGGCACTTATTTTCAGTAATTAATACACGTGCGGCTAAGAGTTTGTAAAGTTTGTTGATCTTCTTTATCTTGTGCTTGTCCCAATTTGTTCATATGAAAATTCAGAACTTGCATTGGCATCACGTTGTAATGTTTGGGGTAAAGCTGCTGCCAAATAAGCAGGACAACCCGCTAATGCAATAGACAATAAATCGGCATTAAACGTTTTTAAAACGACCGCCTTGTAATAGAATATGACATATTCGCTCCACAATGAATAAATCAATAATGGTCGATCTTACTTATCTCACAATGTAAAGCAAACAAAATGAATGATTTAACCGGAATTTTATATTGTCGCCATGCCAATCGGGAAATTTACAAGATATTACACAACGTGCTTTTAGAGACCTTTTTCACAAGTGGATTTAATTGCTGCGAAGATACGCGCCGGTGGTTTTATTGCTCAGTACAGGTACAAAAAGCCTTTTCGCCTTGCATGATCACAATGAACAAGAAAAAGCGCATGTGTTGGTCGAGCTAAAACAAGGCACCAATATTGCATTACTCGATGCAGACACCCTTAATTAGCGATCCCGGTTTTTCATTTAGTGCGTCAATGTCGTGAGGCCGGCATTAAAAGTGGTGCCATTACCGGGTGCTTGTGCAGCGATTACCGCATTATGTGCATCGGGGTATTGCGTCAGACCGTTTTGCTTTTGAAGGTTTTTACCCGCGAAAACCAAGGCGCGTAAAGATAAGTTAGAAAACGTTGCGGAAGAAGACCGCACTTTAATCTTCTATGAATCAACCCACTGTATTTTTAGATACCCTTGCCGATATGCAAGATGTATTATTGGGTGGCGAACGCTGTTGTATTTGCCCGTGAAATTACGAAACGTGGGAAACTATTGCAGGATAAATTCAAGTGATCTTCGTCAATGGTTATGAAGATCCGAATCGTACAAAAGGTAGAAATGGTATTAATTGTAGAAGGCAAACCCAAATCAGAAGATGTCGAAGAATTTTTCACCGCAAGTAATCAGTGCTCACCTTGATTGCCAAAGAACTCCCTTTAAAAGGCTCATGCGATTGTGGCAGAACTTTATGGTTACTAAGAAAATGCCTTATACCAATTTGATTGATAATTTAGATTAGTCAAACTATCTTCCTCTTTAGCAAAAGAGGAGCTTAGATATTTGGCAGAATTAATTTTATAAATTTCGGAGAACAAATAGTCTAGAAAACAGGTTTCGATACTCCTTACTTGCACCAAGCAATTTATCGCATCAATCATTGCTTAATATTTTTGATGTGATGTCGCATCGTCATATTGATTATGCGATCTTTATTTTCAATTAAGCCAAGATGAAAGTTGGGTATTAGAAGATAGTATTATTAAAGAAGGTGGCTTTGCATATTGATCGCGGTGTGTGGTGTGCACGTGCAGTTTCTGGCGAGAAAACAGGCTTTGCGTATTCTGGACCAAATCAACTTAGCCTCTTATTACAACAATGTGCGGGAGGCAGTAAAGGAATTGCGCAAATTCAAAAGAAGGCAATTTAATTTCGCCTCAAAGCATTTAATGCGGTGAATGCGGTTCAGCGTTATGCGGCGATTAACCCTGCTAGAAAGTTTAAGCAAAGAGGAAAAGATCGAGTTATTACACCTTTAGTGGATCGTACAGCGAGCTGAAGATCCTCGTGTTACGCATGCTATCTGCAGCATTAAGTTCAATTTGTGAAGAAGTGTGTAGTCGCAACAGATGGCACACTTTGCTGTAGATATTCGTCGCTTGTGCGTTTATCCATTTCTGTTCTCGTGGAAGAAGATGGCAACGTGATCGTGGTAGTTGCGATTCTGGTGGACGCTTTTGGCCAGATTGTTCTTTTGAAGTGGTAAATGGGGATATTCGTGCCGTTAATTTTGCAAAAGCAGCGGTTCGTCAAGCCCTCGTCAATTTCAGCAGTGGTCGCTCGCCAGCAGGATTAATGCCTGTAGGTATTAGGCTGGCTGGTTCGCGTATTGCTTCATGCGAAGCAGTGGGACACGGTGAAGGGATTTCAACCGCAAAGAAAGCTCTTTTATTTACAGGAAAAATTGGTGAGTTAGTGACGTCACCATTATGTACAATGTGGATGATGGTCATTTGCAAAACCGTCGTGGATCTTAACCATTGATGATGAAGGCGTGCCAAGTCAGTGTACCGTTTTAATCCAAAAGACGGATTTTGCAGGTTACATGCAAGATAAACTCAACACGATTAATGGGTGTGAAACCAACAGGGAATGGTCGCCGTGAATCTTATGCCATTTGCCAATGCCACGCATGACCAATACTTATATTCGCCAAAGCAAATTTTGAAGATTTAGTGGCTTCTGCAGATCGAGGTATTTGTGCACACTTTGGTGGTGGTCAAGTGGATATTACTTCAGTAAATTTTGTATTCTCGACGTCTCGAAGCTGCTCCTCATCGAGAAAAGGCAAAATCACCAGACCGGTTAAAAGGGAGCAACGTTAATCGGTAGTGGTATCGTGTGATGCAAAAAGTCTCGATGGTCGCAGATAAAACAGACTCTAGATCTTGGTATTGGTGGCGGCAAAGATGGCACAAAAGCGTGCCAGTCGCAGCGTCAGCCTGCCTTGAAAAATCGATGAAATCACCGTTGGTGGAACCAATTAAACATACAGCCCGATAACCATGTCGGGCTTTTTGTTCCTCCACGGTGCAGTCAATTTTTAGATATTTTATTAATTGATTTTTGATGAATAATCATTGAGTTATCTGAAAAACTAAGCGCAATTTATATTTCTATTTCAATCCTTTTGTGATCCCTATCACAATATCTTTAAAACCAGTTAAAAATTTCCCCAAAACAATCCCCAATAAGGGTACATTTGCCGTGCATGACTTTTTGTCATTTAAGAGGTAAGACAGGCGTGAGTTTGTCTGAAATTTTATCAACGAGGGAAACATTTATGTTAATTGGTGTACGTAGAGAACCGCTGATAGCGAAAATCGTGGCGGCGACGCCAAAAACGGTTCAGCAGATCCTAAAACTGGCTTTGATGTCATCGTAGAACACGATGCGGGATCAGAGAAAGCTTTTGAAGATCGAGCATTTATCGACGCCGGCGCAAAATTGGCCAAGTTCAGAAGTGTGGCATTCGGATGTGATTTTTAAAGTGAATCCACCCAACGGATGCGAGAAATGATCAAAATGAAGGAGGTGCAACACTGGTGAGCTTCATTTTGGCGCGCACAAACCGGATTTAATGAAAAACTCACGTCGATTAATGTATTAGCGATGGATTCCGTGCGCGTAGTTTCCCGTGCGCAAGCGCTTGATGCGATTAAGCTCTATGGCGAATACTTTCGTTATCGAGCAGTGATTAGCCGTCTGCATTTCGGGTAGTTTCTTCACCGGACAAATTACTGCGGCAGGTAAAGTACCACCAGCAAAAGTGTTAGTCAGCAGTGGTGTCGCAGGTCTTGCTGCGATTGGTGCAGCTAATAGCCTTGGTGCGATTGTGACGTGCTTGACTTCGTCCAAGCAGAACAAGTGCACAAGTGTATGCGTCTTTTCTTAGAAATTGATTTCAAAGAAGAAGGTAGTGGCGATGGTTACGGAAAGTAATGTCGAAGAATTTAACTCGTGCGATGGCGCTTTTATGAACAAGCGAAAGAAGTGGGATATCATTATTACCACTGCAGCGATTCCAGGTAAACCAGCCCTCGCTTAATCACGAAGGAAAATGGCGATTCCATGAAAACCAGTTCTGTGGTGGTGGACTTAGTGGCCGCAACAGGGTAACTGCATGTTTACACTGAAGCAGGGCAAAGTCGTAACCACTGAAAACCACGAAAATCATTGCTTTGACCGATTTCCCGTCGTTTACCAACACAATCTTCCCAACTTTTACGGAACAAACTTAGTTAATTTATTAAACTACTTTGTAAAGAAAAAGACGCAGAGATCAATATCGATTTTTGAAGATGTGGTATTACGCGGCGTGACTGGGCCGTACGTGATGGTGAAGAAAATTCCACCAGCGCAAATCCAAGGTCAGCCCAACCAAAAACAAGAAGAAGAAAGCGGCACAAAAGTGCGGTTAAGAGAAGAAAAACCAGCTGATCCTCGCATCAAATACGGTGTGATGGCGGGTGTGGGTTATTCCTCCTGGCTTGCATCTGTGGCGCCAGCGGCATTCCTTCACTTCACGGTATTCGTATTGGCTTGTGTAGCTCGGTTACTACGTGGTTTGGGAACGTTTCAGCCACGCTTTACACACTCCACTTATGGCGGTAACCAATGCGATTAGGTATCATCATTGTGGGTGCATTACTGCAAATTAGACAACCAGCAGGCAATCTCTTTTATTGATGCGCTTAGCCTTTTGTGGCACTTGGTGGCGTTATTAACATCTTTGGTGGTTTCGTAACCCAAACGTATGTTACGATGTTTAGAAAAGGTTAAGGAGGAAGACAATGTCTGAAGGTTTAGTATAAGCAGCCTATATTATCGCTGCATTACTTTTCATTATGAGCTTTAGTCTTTTCTAAACATGAAACGGCAAAAGCCGGTTGTTGGTATGATATTGTCCGGTATGACAATTGCCCTTGTTGCAACCATTTTCGGCCACAATCTGAAGGTACATTATGGATCATTATTGCAATGATCATCGGTGGCGTGATTGGTGTTCAACGCATTAAAAAGTTGAAAATGACTGAAAATGCCTGAACTCGTTGCGATCCTTCACAGCTTTGTAGGTTTAGCAGCATTGCTCGTGCGAGGCTTTAATAGCTGCGGTTTAACACATGAAACTGATCCTGTGTTAATGAATATCCATAACGTTGAAGTATTCTTAGGGATCTTCATCAGTGCGGTAACATTCACGGGTTCTCATCGTAGCATTCGGTAATTGTAGCGGCAAAATCAATCTCAGCGTTAATGTTACACATCGCCATAAATTAAATTTAGCGGCATTAGTGGTTTCCGCTTTCTTGATGGTGGCATTCTTAAATCAGCCCAGATAATATCTTCCAGTGTTACGTCATGACTGCGATTGCTCTTGCATTCGGCTGGCATTTAGTGGCATCTCATCGGTGGTGCAGATATGCCGGTTGTGGTTTCAATGCTTAACTCATATTCTGGTTGGGCAGCGGCCGCAGCAGGTTTCATGTTGCAAGCAATGACTTGCTTATCGTCACCGGTGCATTGGTGGGTTTCTTCTGCGCGATTCTTTCTTACATTATGTGTAAAGCGATGAACCGCTCATTTATCAGTGTTATCGCAGGTGGTTTTGGTAATGATGTTCCAAGTATCTTCTGATGAAGAAACAAGGTGAACACCAGAAACAACCGCAGAAGAAGTAGCGGAATTACTCAAAATGCAAGCTCTGTAATCATGCGCCAGATATGGTATGGCGGTAGCGCAATATCGCTATTGCTAGAGATTACGGCAAAATGGCGAGCGTGGTATTAACGTGCGTTTTGGTATTCACCCTGTTGCAGGTCGTTTTACGGGTCAGGCGAACGTACTTTTTGGCAGAAGCAAAAGTGCCTTATGACATCAGTAGCTTGAAATGGATGAAATCGATGAGGATTTCGCGGATACCGATGTGGTATTGGTTATCGGTGCAAACGACACCGTAAACCCAGCAGCGATGGAAGATCCAAACAGCCCAATCGCCGGTATGCCAGTGTTAGAAGCATGGAAAGCACAAAATGTTATCGTATTCAAACGCTCTATGGCGGTAGGTTACGCAGGCGTTCAAAACCCATTATTCTTCAAAGAAACACATCAAATGCTCTTTGGTGATGCAAAAGAACGTGTTGATGACATTCTTACTGCATTAAATAAATAAGCAAAAACTCGAAGTAAAACTGACCGCATTTTGAGATTAAAGTGCGGTTTTCTTATGTTTTTAGTGCTTATATGATTAAATAACCGAACTTTAAGTAGGGACACTAACTTCCCAAAATCAAAATAGGCGAGAAACGATAAGATGAGATTTACATTAGCATTATTATCTCTAACTTTGTTTAGTTGTTCTTTGGCGGATTTCAGCCTCCACCACCACATGATCATTAGTGTTTGCATAATTCTAGGGTTTTGTTTCCTAACTCAGATCCTCAAGCGACGTATTAATTTTTCTTGACAGAAGAGACATGTCGGATTGTGGTATGATTTTGTGACAGGTGAAAGTGTTAATCCAGAAGTGAATCTTTGTTTAGAGAAAAAGGTTGGTATCTTGAAGGTGGTCCAGTTTGTGAAGAAAGATTAATGGATAGCCCAATATGTATCCAATGAGCGACACAGCAAAACCTGATGCAAAACCTTCGAAGTAAGTATTGGGTATTACAACTTTCGTTTTTATTTCTCGATTTTTCTTTCCATAAAATATTAAAGGATATTTTATGTATGTTTTTAGGGCTTATATGATTAAGTAACCGAGCTTTTAAGAAGTAACACTAACTTTCCAAAATCAAAATAGGCGAGGAAATGATAAGATGAGATTTTACATTACCACTATTATTATCTCTAACTTTGTTTGGTTGTTCTTTTTGGCGGATTTAAGCCAGCACCACAATATTATCATTGGCGTTTGCGTAATGCAGATGCATTATTCTCGAATCAGATCCTAATGTTTTTAACTAAATATGTTGATAGAAAAGAAAAAGATATGAAGAATTGCGGTATGGATTATGTGACAGGTGAAATAGTTAATCCAGAAGTGATCTTTGTTTAGAGAAAAAGGTTGGTATCTTGAAGGTGGTCCAGTTTGTGAAGAAAGACCAATGTGGGATAGTCCAATGTATTCAATGGCGAAAACATAGCAAACCTGATGCTAAGCCTTGGGGGTAAGTATTAGGCATTACAACTTTTCGTTTATTCTCTATTTTTTCTTTCCATAAAATATTAAAGTGATATTTTATGTATGTTTTTAGGGCTATATATGATTAAGTAACCGAGCTTAAGAAGTAATACACTAACTTTCCAAACCAAAATAGGCGAGGAAATGATAAGATGAGATTTACGTTACCACTATTATTATCTCTAACTTTGTTTGGTTGTTCTTTTGGAGGATTTCAACCTCCGCCACCACATGATCATTGGCAGCTACATAATGAGAAAGCATTATTTCCCGAACTCAGATCCTGATGTTTTAACTAAATATCTTGGTAGAAAGAGATATGAAAGATTGTGGTCTGGATTTTGTCGGTGGTGAAAGTGATACGCAGAAGCAATCTTTGTCTTGGAAAAGTAAGGGATGGTATCTGAAAGGTGGCCCTATCTGCGAAGAAAGAACAATGTGGGGATAGACCTGTATGTATCCAATGGCGACACAGTAAACCTGATGCTAAGCCTTGGGGGTAAGTATAGATAGTACAACTTTCGTTTATTTCTATTAAACGAAAAAGTGCGGTCCAAAATTGACCGCACTTTTTACATTAACGATTGAATCAAATAGCGTAATTTAGTGCCATCTTGTTCACGCTTAATAGTGTGTAACCGTGGTTTAGTATCAACAGAATGTTGTTGATAGATTGAGCACAGTCACTTAATAGCTCTAAAATTTCGCCATTTTTGTAATTGTGGCATGGTTTCAAGCATCGTGATTGCTGGATACGGGCAAGGTTCACCTAGCGTATCTAACGTGTAATCTGGGGTGATGTCTTTGGATCTTATCTCAATTTTGAACATGTAAATGCACAATAATGTCCTCTTTTTGAATGAATTCGTTAATATTTAATTAGCAACCACAAGCTGTGGATTCGCTGCCACCAATTTTTGCTTTGCTCAAGAAATGGCGTTCACCAACTACAGCGATTACAGCAGAATAAAGTGCCGTAATTCACCTAATAAGCCGCCAACAGGGCCAAAGGATTTCAATAAGTTAAGTTTTTCGTAATTTAACGCAAGGACAGGGGCGAGATCGTCCCATGCGTGAGGCTAAATAAGTTGAACCAACAACGTTACCCACACCTACCCACATAAAGTGAACTTGGCCTTCCATTGAGCGATACATCCAACCGGTTTCACATCCGCCCGCTAACACAATACCGAAGCCAAATAATAAACCACCGATAATCGCATTTGGACCCGCCCACATGATTTTGGCCGGCACGCCTAATTGAATGTAGCTGAATACGCCAGTGTACCTACGATAATACCGAAGATAATCGCTTTTGCCATATAAGCACGGCCTGTTACCCATAAATCACGGAAAGCAGAAGTAAAGCAGATTTGAGCACGTTCAATTAATAAGCCGAAAGCTAAACCGCAAAGCATTGCAAAGCCCAGTTTGACGTAGTTTGTCATCACATAAAGGGGAAGCGATAAGATAGGCAAAAAGACAACTATACCAATCCAGAAACGACGATTAGCTTGTTTCGGGTCAGTTTCTTGTAATTTTGTTGCGCCTCAATTCTAATTTCACGCGGAACATCGGAAGTAAGGTGACTTTTACTCCTGCATAAGTACCTACAGCAGTCGCAATGGTAAAGAACCAAGCGTGAACAGAAAATTGTGGGATACCAGTAAAGAGGGAAGCAAGGTTACAGCCCATCGCTAAACGTGCACCGAAACCGGCTAATGCACCACCAATAAGGGCTTGAACAATACGACGTTTGTGTGGTTGATTACGCCATTTACGTTGTTTGCCCAAAGTGCGGCAGAAATACACCCGCAGAACATACCTAAAATCATCACGCCATCAATACGGGTGAAGATCGTGCCTTGCATGCCGATAATTTTATAATAGCTCCAGTCGGACACATCGACGCCTGAGCGCTGCAAAGCATGACCGCCCCCAACGGGTAGAATTCCCCAGTAACTGCCCAATAAGTGCCCGTTACCCCCAAAGTAATAAGCTGAAATAAGCCCCGCAGCAATAACTGCCGCGACAGGATTCCAGATGTTGATCAGATAATTTTTGTTTAAAGTGCTGCAAAATCTCTTTCATTAGTGAATAAATCCTTAAATTGAAAATGATGATTTGCAAGTGCGGTATAAAATGAAGAGATTTTTAGTGTCTGCCATTTTCCTATCACAAAACTTGCGATATAAGACAAATGAATTGTCGAGCGAAATAATGCATTTGTTTTTGTTAATGCACGAGGGAGGGATAATTATTTGTGGGTAATTTAGGATTTGAACAGACTTACTGTCTGTCTAAATATTGATAGAAAAAGTTAAACAGGCAATTTTCATTTCTCGTACACGCATGGTTAATCCATCGATTAACAATAAGCGTCCACATAAATTTGAACCGATTTTTAACCGCACTTTGATGGCTTCAAGGCTTTGAATAGAGCCAACAATCCCACGATTGAGCGCCAGTACGCCAGCTTCTACACAGCTTAAAACGTTTTGTCCAAAAGAGTTGGCTAAGTTGGCGATAGGTTGGGGGTATTGGGTTCATAAGTAAAGACGGAAACCCTGTCCTTCTAAACGGATCGCAGCACCAGAAAACAAGCAGGGATCTTCGCTTGTTCGCACTCCCCGATCGAGCGCGTTACGAATATCCACGTTATCGGTACAATCTAATATCCACTCAAAGTGCGGTACGATTTCCGTGAGTTTTTCTTCGGAAAGTTGTGCATTGATGGTTTCCATTTCGACGTGAGGATTAATCTGTTGTAACGCGATTTTTGCAGATTCCACTTTAGGCATATTTGATCTGCTATCGGTATGTAATACCTGACGTTGCAAATTAGAAAGCGATACGGTGTCAAAATCCAACAAGGTTAAATGACCCACGCCAGCGGCGACAAGATATTGGCTTGCCGCACAGCCTAAAACCGCCCAGACCGATCAATTAACATTCGGCTGTCTTTCAGCTTTTCTTGACCGTCAAAATCAACCGCTTTTGAGATAATTTGGCGGTTATAGCGCAGTTCTTCTTCGTAGCTTAATTCAGCCATTATTGCTCCCAATGGGTGATTAAACGGTTCAATGGTGACGATTTCGCCCGCTGCTACATTGCCCCGATCTTTTCAAGACGAATAAAGCGGTTACTTTTTACAAAAGAACTGAATAAATGGAACCTTGGAAAGCCAACTGGTTTGCACTTCAAGTTGACTATTTTTCATAATTTGATAGAAACCACGTTGGAAATCTAAACGGCACGGTGATTTTTCAAATTGGTTTGAGCAATCGCTTGAAAGTGCGGTTGTTTTTCGGATGTTTTTACCGCTTAATTTAGCAATAGCCGGTTGAACTAATTGATAGAATGTCACTAATGCAGAAACAGGGATTGCGGGTAAACCGCAGAACCAAGCATTTTCTAATTCTACCGAAAAGCAAATGGCTTGCCGGGTTTCATTGCAATTTTCCAGAAATTCACTTAGCCCACTTTTCTAACGGTTTTCGTGAAAAGTCAGCTTCACCACCGAAAACACCACCACTCGTGATGACAAGATCTGCCTGAGCTTGCAGCTTTACAAAGCCGCTTCAAATTCTGCTTGGTTATCCGGCAGAATACCGAAGTCGAGCACGTCACAATTTAATTTTTCTAGCATTAATTTCACGGTAGAAACGTTGGTATCGTAGATTTGTCCCGCTTCTAATGGTTTGCCAACAGGCACTAATTCATCACCCGTTGAAAGCACTGCCACTTTTAATCGTGGGTAGCTTTCACTTCAGCGATAGCCTAATGATGCAAGTAAAGGCGAAAGGAAACGGCATTTAACCTCATCCCCTTGATGTAATACCACATCACCTTTTTCATCTTCACCAATGCGGCGAATATTTTTGATTGGCTTTAGGCAAGGCAGAAAAAGGTAACAGAACCATCTTCATTGACGGTGACATCTTCTTGCACTAACTACCGCATCGGCACCCTTTCAGGAATCATCGCCCCGTCATAATTCTGACCGCACTTTAGCTACCCATTCCTTGAAATGGATTACCCGCAAAAGGTTTTTCCTGCGACGAAAGCGTCATGGATTGCTGTAAATCGGCTAAACGAACCGCATAGCCATCCATCGCGGAGTTATCAAAAGAAGGCACGTTAATCGGAGAAATCACATCTTCACAGACACGATCAGCGGCTTCAGTTAAAACAGTGTTTCAGTTTTTATTGGGAAGGGAAGTTGGTTGAGCATTTGCGCCAAGCGCATCTTCAAGTGGCAACATAATCAATCCTTTGGGTTGAGCAAAATAAAAGAGTGGATATATTGTAGCCTGAAATACAATATGAAGGAAATTAATAAATTAGGGTGATTTTTCGCATTTTACGAATAATTCATCTTTTTGCTAGAATGACGCTATATATAAATGGAAAGTGAATGAACGCGATTTCACCTGATGCGGAAAATGTCCTGCCGAGCCTTGGTAGCCAAAGGCATCGAAACCCCGATGATTGATCCAACACACTGTAAAGATGAGCGCCGTGCAGCGATTGCTTCGCATATGCGTGAAGTGATGAAATTGATTGGAGTTGAATCTACGTGATGATAGCTTAGAAGAAACATGCAAATCGCTTAGCTAAAAATGTTTATTGACGAAATTTTTCAGTGGAATGGATTATGCAATTTCCGAAAATGACGAAAATCAAAAACCAAATGAAAATGCAAGAAATGGTGCAGGGTGAATGACATCACGTTAACCAGTACTTGCGAGCATCATTTTGTGACAATTGATGGCAATGTTGCTGTCGCATATTATCCAAAAGATTGGGTGATTGGCTTGTCTAAAATCAATCGCATTGTGGCGTTTTTGCGCAACGCCCACAAGTGCAAGAGCGTTTAACCGAACAGCTTTTAACGGCATTTCAAACCATTTTAGAAACTGATGATGTGGCGGTTTATGTGAAAGCAACACATTTCTGTGTGAAAGCTCGTGGAGTAAAAAGATACCCACAGTTATACCGTGACATCAGCTTATGGCGGGGTCTTTTTGAAGATCTTGAAACTCGCAAAGAATTTTTATCTTCGATTCAGAAATATCGAAAAAGCACCGAGCATTCGGTGCTTTTTTATTTAAGATTTAGTTTCTAACACTTAATTTCTCAAATTCATCGAAGAAATGTTGGGAAGGTTTTTAGCCGTACATTTTGGATCTAAAAATCGTGACGGGGGTATCCGATAATGCAATCAACGCAAAAGCACATTGCCATACGGTGATCGTTATAGGTCTCAATTTCGGCATGCTTAAATTGAGAGAGAGTGAAATGGTTTAATACGAATAAAATCCTCGCCTTCTTCAACTTCTGCACCGACTTTTTCGTAACTCGGCAGCCATAGCTGAAAGGCGATCGGTCTCTTTCACGCCAGTTATAAATGTTGCGAATAACGGTTTCACCCTTTGCAAATAAAGCGGTTGTGGCAATCGTCATGGCCGCATCAGGAATGTGGTTCATATCCATATCAATGCCGTGAGTTCAGCTTGTTCTGCTTGAATAAAAATCTTCACCCCAAGTGATTTTAGCTCCCATTTTTCTAGCACGTCAGCAAATAGGCGGTCGCCTGTAGATGGAATGTTTACCAATCCCGTCACTTTTACATTGCCTTTAATCGCAGCGGCGGCGAGGAAATAAGAGCAGATGAAGCATCACCTTCACCATATATTTGCCAGGTGACAAATAGGGATTGGTTACCTTTCACCTTAAATATTTGATAATGTTGATTTTTCAACTGAAACACCAAAATCTTTCATCATCGCGAGGGTGATATCAATATGAAAGGTTTTTGAAAACTAATCACCCACAATATGGATATCTAAATCGCTTCAGCAAGAGGGTGCAGCCATTAAAAGTGCGGTCAAAATTGAGAAGAAATTGAACCATCAATTTTTACTACGCCACCTTTAATCCCTTGATTGCGAATCGCAAGCGGTGGGTAACCGTCATTTTCTAAATAACGAACATTGGCACCCGCTTGAAGAAGCTCATCCACCAAATGTTTGATTGGACGCTCTTTCATACGGGGCTCACCAGTCAAAATAACTTCGCCTTCTGTATCGCCTTTTAAACAAAGCGCAGCCGTTAAAGGACGCATGGCTGTGCCAGCATTGCCGAAAACAGTGACAAGCCATTTTCAACCTGAAATGCGCCACCTAAAGCCTTCAACTTCACAGCAAGTTTTGTCTTCAGAAAGCTGGTAATTTACACCTAAAGCTTTAAGGGCGTTTAGCATATGACGAATGTCATCACTGTCTAACAAGTTAGTGACCGTTGTGGTGCCTTTAGCTAATGCTGCTAATAATAATGCACGGTTTGATAAACTTTTTGAGCTCGGTAGTTGATCTCACCTTCAATGCGCGAGAAATTGGATCTAAAGTGATTGCTTTCATTACAAGACCACCGTTTTTATTTTATACACAAAAATACGGTCATGTAGGCAAGATCAAGCGCACGGCTTAATACTGTTTTTCCACATCACGCCTGCAGCATCATGGCATCGGCGAGTAAGTGTGATCCACATTAATCACATTTTGCACAATGATCGGACCTTGATCTAATTCATTACTAATAGAGTGAGCCGTTGCACCAATAATTTTTACGCCACGTTCATAGGCTTGTTGATAAGGTTTTGCCCCAATAAATGCGGGTAAGAATGAATGGTGAATATTAATCACACGATTTGGATAACGAGCGACGAATTCAGGATTTAATACACGCATATATTTAGCTAAAACAATATAATCAGATGCATATTCATCAATTTTTTTCAGCGAGCAATTTATCGTGTTCCACACGATGAGACCTTCATGACTGACACAATGGAATGGAATATCAAAGCGTTCAACTAATTCGCGTAAATTATCGTGATTTCCAATTACTGCCGCAATTTCTACATCTAATGCCCGTAGTAATTTTTCATTAAAATATCACCTAAACAGTGCGCTTCTTTGGTCACTAAAAATTACGATACGTTTACGTTTAGCGCTGATTAGGCGGCAATTTGTCCCCGCCGACAAACTATAATTTAAGTCAGCTAATAAGGTTTTCTTCGTTAAAAAATGCCTTCCAATTCGGTACGCATAAAGAAAATGCTTCGTTTCGAAATCAACGAACTCATTATTATGAAGGATATTTAATTGATGTTTTGTAACAAATATTGAGTGATTTTGGCGATTAAGCCTTTATCATCAGGACAGTCGGTTAGTAATATTTTCTTTTCTAACATAATGAATATTTTTGCAAGATAAATAAAAAGAGAACCCATAAAAATGGGTTCTATATAGTTGATAATGAAATTAGATTTCGAAAAGAAAGCTAAAGAGGCACCTTTATCTAAGGCCTTTTTGAATTACACGAGGTGTACGACCTTGGCCGTCCATGTTCTCTCTTGACCAGTTTTCATCAGTATATTTGTATTTTGCTGGACGAGGGTTCTCGTTTTTACGAATTGAAGAAGGCGCAGCACCAATAATTGCAGTTAATTCTTCAGCAGTGATGCCTTCTTGTTTAATTAATTCTTTATGTCGCAATACGTGCTCGACGTTCTTGTTCTGTTGTTCAATTTCAGCGGCTTGAGCACGTTTTTCTTCAACTGCAGCTTGTAATTTTTAAAAGTGAGCTTTCGGCTTGTTCTAATGTTAAATCACGTATAGCAGCACGTAAACTACGAAGGTTCGTTAAACCTTTTGTTAATTCGTTCATAAATAACCTCTAAATGATGCGTGAATATTTAATTTATCTATGTTCAGTATAATAACCAAAAAGTAGATGTTAGGTAAATATTAAATCTTGCAATTAAAACTCAAAATTAATTGGTCAGACTTCATTATTACAACAATGAATATATCTTACCTTGTAATTGATTACGTATTGTAAAAATAGTTCATAAAATGTTAGCAATAAGTATAACTTTTCTGAAAAAGAAAGGAAAAAGTTATCTTAGATGATCAGATTTTATTGGTAATATTATTCATTTTAATGTAATCTCTCCATATCCTATACAACAGTAGAGGTGCGGTCATTATAAGTATTTTCTACGGAGTGGATAACGTTGAAGGGAAAAGGAAAGGAATGATTGCCGAAAATCGAATAGGCGTCATCTTATTTTGGTTGGTCACGTTTTCGAAAGGAACGTGACTGTCATAGTTTTATTAGTATCAACTATGGAGTGCTACGGTTCGGTCTGGTCATACTGTGTCTTTTTCTTGCCGTTGTCTCCATTAAATTATTAGAGTATAACTTAATGGAACTAGTCGATTATTCTTCATCTATTTGTTCAATTATCCCCGCATTACTTGCGATTATTTTTAGCGATTAGCAACACGTCGGGTTTTGGTGTCTCTGAGTGCAGGGATTGTTGTTGGTGCGTTAATGTTGGTTGATTTCAATCCATTGAATGCCATCATTTATTTAAAAAGATAATGTTGTTGCATTAGTCTATAGTAGCGAAGAAGGCATGAATTCCAATGATGAATATCGTGTTTTCTTAGTTTTTGCTGGCGTATTGACCGCACTTTTAACCGTATCAGGCAGCAACCGTGCGTTTTGCTGAATGGGCTCAAAAATAAAAATTAAAAGGCCGTCGCGGTGCAAAAATTATTAGCAGCATCTTTAGTATTTGTGACATTTATCGATGATTACTTCCACGAGTCTTGCGGTGGGCGCAATTGCTCGTCCGGTAACAGATCGTTTTAACGTTTCTCGTGCGAGTAGCGTACATTCTTGATTCTACTGCTGCACCAATGTGTGCATGATGCCAGTATCAAGTTGGGGTGCATATATTATTACTCTTGTGGCCGGTCTATTGGCGACTTACTCTATTACCTCTTATACCCCAATGGAGCATTCGTTGCAATGAGCTCCATGAACTACTATGCGATTTTTCTCATTATTAATGGTGTTCTTTTGTTGCTTATTTCTCATTTGATATTGCATCAATGGCTCGTCATGAAAAATTAGCCATGGAACATGATTATAAAGAGGAAGTCATTGAAGGTGTAAAAGGTAAAGTTCGTAATTTAATTTTACCGATTGTAGTTTTTAATTGTCGTGACTGTGTTTATGATGATTCATACGGGTAGTGAAGCCTTAGCCGCAGATGGAAAAAGCATTTAGTCTCTTAGGTGCATTTTGAAAAAATACAACCGTCGGTATTTCGCTTGTGATTGGTGGGTTCAAGTGCGGTTGCGATGTCAACATTATTGATTATTCTTGAGCGTCAGGTTTCTTTACAAGAATACGGAAACGCGTGGATTGCAGGTATTAAATCTATGTTAGGCGCCATTGCAATCTTATTCTTTGCTTGGACAATTAATAAAGTGGTAGGTGATGCACAAACCGGTAAATATTTATCCTCTTTAGTGAGTGGCAGTATTCCTGTTCAATTTTTACCTGTAATTTTATTTATCCTTGGTTCAGCATATGGCATTTTCAACCGGGACAAGCTGGGGACATTCAGGATTATGTTACCAATCGCTGCAGCAATGGCGACCAATTCTGCTCCAGAGTTATTACTTCCTTGTCTATCTGCTGTCATGGCTGGCGCGGTATGTGGTGACCACTGTTCACCAGTTTCCGATACAACAATCTTTGTCATCAACTGGCGCAAAAATGTAACCACATGGATCACGTCACCACACAATTACCTTATGCGGCAACAGTTGCGACAGCAAGTGCTGTGAGGCTATATTGTAGTTGGCTTTACAGAATCTGGTTTAGCTGGATTTGTGACAACTGCGGTTGTTTTTAGTGGCTTTAGTGTTTATCGTGAAAAACGTTAATCGATAAAGTGAAATAAGAGGGCGTATCACATGATACGCCCTTTTTCTATCGGTTATAAAATTATAATAACGGACTAAACAAGAAAAATAGCCGTTCGATAATTCGATGATAGAAAAGGTCGATTGAGCCATTCTTGCATATTGAGTGCAGAAGAATTTGCTAAATAATTTTCATGAAGTGTGGCGACTTCATTGGCAAAATTACGATCTTCTACAGCAATAGTGATTTCAAAATTAAGTAAGAAGCTGCGTAAATCCATATTTACTGTGCCAACAAGTGAAAGTTTATTGTCAATCAATATACTTTTTGTATGTAGAAGTCCCGCTTCAAAATGATAAATTTTAACACCAGCCTCAGTAAATCATCAAAGAATGTTCGACTTGCCCAACGAACCATCAAGAATCGTTGTTTTTAGGTAAAATGAGCGTGATATTAACGCCACGGAATGCTGCAATACGCAATGCTTCAGCACATGTGTGACTTGGTACAAAATAAGGTGAAGTAATCACAATACTTTCTCTTGCTGCATAAATGACTGTTGCAAGAGACTGCGCAATTAAATCATCTGGGAACGCGGACCACTCGCAATCACTTGTACAGAGTGGGTGTCATTATCGTCAATTTCTACAAGTGGGCAATTTGGTAATAAAAGGGGTAATTCTTCCATGGTTTCAATTTCCCAATCCCAAGCATAAGCTGTTTAAAATCGGTGAAACGGGGCCATTGATTCGCACCATCACGTCTATCCAATTGCCTACGTTGCTGTCTTGTTTGAAGAAATTCGGATCCACCATATTCATACTGCCGGTGTAAAGCAATTTGGTTGTCAATCACGATAATTTTACGGTGTTGGCGTAAATCAATTCGGTTGAAGAACATTCGGAATAAATTTACGTGTAGCGCCTCAGTAATTTCAATGCCCTCTCTCGCATTTCTTTACAAATAGGGCTTTTTCAAAAAGCATTACTGCCAACGGAATCGAGTAAAGACAAACTTTTACCCCACGTTGTGACAGCTTCTTCTAAGGCTTGTTTCACCCTCATTAATCAGGGCCATCATTGCTCCAAATATAGAACACTCATATTAATAGAGTAGCGAGCTTGTTGAATATCATGGATGATACTTCGAATAATGCTTTTCTGAGGTATCGAGAATATGCAATTCATTACCTCGAATATTTGGAATGCCTAAACGCTGGTGGACTAATTTAAATAAGAGCATGATAACGAAGATCTTGGGAATGTGTAACCAGATCTTTTTGTTCTGAAAGTTGCTGAAGCCATTGCGTATATTTGAGGTTTTAACAACTGAAATGCTTTGGCTCGGCGAGTACCGAGTTTAATCTCTCCAAAAATTAAATAAGCAATGATGCCAATTAGTGGTACAAGGTAGATAATCATCAGCCATGACAATGTAGCGGAAACCGCTTGTTTTTACTAGCAAACGCAGGTGACAGAAATAACAACCACCCAAATTAACACGGGAATAATATAAACCAGTATAATATGTTCAAAAATTCATTAATTTTGACCGCACTTATGAAATTAGACATTGTTTATCAGACCGATGATTTTATCATTATTTACAAGCCTTGTGGGCTGAGTGTACATAAAAGATCAAAGCGAAATTGGTTTAACCACTTTAGTTGCTAAGCAGCTTGGTGTGCCACAGGTATGAAACTTATACATCGGTTAGATAAAGTGACATCAGGTTTACTCATTTTGGCATTGAATGCCGAAAGTGCGGCTGAATTTTTCCGACTTTTTCTGAACATCATATTCAAAAAGACTTATCTTGCACTCCAGTAATCAAAAGCCAAAAAAGAAGCAAGGATTGCTCGTCGGCGATATGCAAAAGGCTCGTAATGGGGCTTGGAAACTTTGCCAATCGAAAGAAAATCCCGCAATTACGCGTTTTGAAAGTGTGAGTTGTGAGCCTAATTTACGATTATTTATCTTAAAGCCTACAAACAGGGAAAACCCATCAATTACGTGTGGCGATGAAAAGCTTAGGGAGTCCGATTTTAGGCGATATGCTTTATGGTAAAAACACTGAAAATATTGATCGCACTTATTTGCACGCTGCAAGATTGCAATTTGAATTTAAAGGTCAAGCATTTGATGTGTTTACTCTTCCTAAAGAAGAGGGAGTGGTGGCATCTTGACGGTGTCATGTCTCAGATTCAAAAATTTGGCTCAGCAAATGCTGAGCCAAAAGAAAGCACAACGTGATTGATTATTTCGCTAATCCGATACCTGTATAGCCTCGTTCACGCATGGTAGCTTCTTTTGATTTACGAATTAGGGTCTCAATTGTCATGCCTTGCACGAGAATTGAGAATGCCACTACTGCATACGTCATGCCTAAAATAAGATCGCGAACATCCATTTCTAATCCTTCAATATAAAATTGACCACTTGGAATAGAAAGCGCCATAGCCAGCGCTAATCCACCTCGTAATGCGCCCCAAGTGAGTACTTTCATGGTGTAAGGATTGTATTTACGGTAGCGTTTCATGACTTGGAATGGCAACCAAACACTTGCATAGCGACAGATTAAGCAAACCGGAATAGCGAGGAAAAATTAGATTAAACCTTGCCAAGACACATGAATCAATAAAAATCGCTAAACCGATCAAGATGAAGAGTAAGGAATTGAGGAAGTGATCAATCATTTTCCCAAAAAGTGATCTAAATAGCGTTGGCTTTGTTGAGAAAAAGCCTGTGTATCTTGTCCAGTTCCCGATTAAAAATCCCTGCAACAACCATAGCTAATGCACCTGAGACGTGTAAGAGATTAGCAAGCATAAAAGCCCGCAGTTGGTATGATTAAGGTTAAGAGAATTTCTAATGAACCATCATCGGTAGCTGAAATCAAATAATGGGCGAATAGGCCTAAAACCAATCAAATGCAATTCCACCTAAAAGCTTCTTTAAAAATAAATGGAGAATACTGCTTGCTGTGGGTTCATGTCCGCCAAATGCGACAGCAAAAACCGTGGTGAAAATGACCAAACCAATCCCATCATTAAAAAGTGATTCACCTTCTACTTGCATAGATAGGCGTTTTGGTGCTCTTAAGTTTTTTTGATAATAGCGAGTACGGCAATCGGGTCATCAGGCGATATTAGTGCACCAAATAAGATGCAGTAAATTAAATCAATATGCCATCCGAAAAGTAAAGGCAATGCCATAAAGTAGAAAAACCAATAAAGAAAGTAGAGGCAGAGTGTTGAGAACAGGGCGAAAGTGGTAATTTCCCATTTTTGATTATTTAATACAGGAAGTTTAATCCCTAAGGCTCCGGCAAAGAGTAAAAAACCTAAAATTCCATTTAATAAGAAATCTTTAAAATCAATACGTTCAATAACACGAGTTGCAATATCATCTAAATTAAACCAGTTGAAATAACCTAGCAAAAACGAGAAACAGTGATCCTGCCATGGAAGTAGCTGTGATAGCGATCGTATATTGGATATTATCATTCAGTTTACGGGTGATAAAACTAATAAGAATGGCTATTGTGGTAAAGAAACACACAAGTAAGTATAAGTATTCATAAAAATGATCCAAGGTGAGTAATAAAAACATTGTAAGTATAAGTAAGTTACTTTTTATTTTATAAAGTGTGTTTCTAGGAAAAATTTTTAATGAGAAAAAGGATAAAATTTATTTGAGTTGCAACTGAAGGTAATTACATTAATAGGCGTAACTTCTTCCGTTACAAGAGGAAAAGTGCAGTTAAGATTTCAATTATTTTGTATAATAGACTCAATTTTTACATTAGGAACAAAAATGAAATTTATCTCTTTTAATATTAATGGTTTACGTGCTCGCCCTCATCAACTTGAAGCAATTATTGAAAAAAATACCAACCGGATGTGATTGGTTTACAAGAAATTAAAGTGGCAGATGAAGATTTTTCCTTATGCGATTACTGAAAATCTTGGCTATCACGTTTTTCACCATGGGCAAAAAGGGCATTATGGTGTCGCCCTGTTAACGAAAACAAGAACCCAAAGTGGTGCGTCGTGGTTTTCCAACAGATAATGAAGATGCGCAAAAAGCGTATTATTATGGCGGATTTAGAAACGCCATTTGGTTTATTAACGGTAATTAAAGCTATTTCTCACAAGGCGAAAACCGTTCACATGAAACTAAGTTTCCGGCAAAGAAAAATTTTTATGCGGATCTTCAACGCTATTTTAGAACAAGATCATGATAAAAGCCAATCCAGTTTTAATTATGGGGATATGAATATCAGTCCAAGTGATTTAGATATAGGCATTGGAGATGAAAACCGCAAACGTTGGTTGCGTACCGGTAAATGTTCATTCTTACCTGAAGAGCGTGAATGGTATCAACGCTTATATGATTATGGATTGGAAGACACGTTCCGCAAATTAAATCCAACAGTCAATGACAAGTTCTCGTGGTTTGATTATCGCTCAAAAGGTTTTGATGACAAACCGTGGATTACGTATCGATCATATTTTAGTTAATCATCAATTGGCAGAGAGTTGCGTTGATGTCGGTATTGCATTGGATATTCGTGCGATGGAAAAACCGTCAGATCACGCACCAATCTGGGCAGAGTTTAAATAGGAAAAGCAGTATGGATATGGCAAATTGGCAGAATTACCGTTCACAAGTGAATGGCATGCCTGCCGTGTTTACCGCAAATATTGAAGATTTAGATGTTTACCATGGTAAACATCTCACTAAGATTGTACAATTTACCGTGCCTTATCTGGGATAGAGGATGGTTTTACCGAATGAAGACGAATATAGAAAAATTGATTAATCTCCTTTTTAAAAATCCTTGCACAATTGACCGCACTTCCAAATGTATTCTTTGCAGGGCATTTTATTTTGCAACCATCAGGCAAAAAATGCATTTCTATTGTGAACACGATGCTTTGCTCAAAGAAACTCTTCAACAACTCGATTTTTGTTTCAGAGATCAATGTGCAGGATAGATCCCAATTGGGATACTTATTTCGATTTCTTATTAGCTTCACCATTGGAAATGAAATTAAATGCGACAGAAGAGATTTTGAGTATGCTAAATAGCAAAGGGCGCAATTTAAGCGATACTTATTTGATTGAGCATACTTTTCATTTTGACGAAGAAGAAAAATGTTCCCATTTATGGATAGAACTCACACTTGGAAAAAGTGTCTTTTAGTACGTTGAAATATTCAAGCCAAGCGATTCAAACAGAAGAAGATGAACATCACTTATTTCATGGTGAAATTGGAACAAAGAGCTTCAATTAGATAGTAATGAGATTTTCGAATGGGTGAGAGCGCTTTTGAAAAGTTAGCTACAGAGTTTTCCGGTGATTATATCGGATAGAGAATGTGATAATTTAATCGATGACCGTTCATCATTAAATTAGTTTGATAATTCATCAAACTAGCATTGATTTGGTAAAAATAAAGCCCATCAACACGATGGGCTTAAATTCTTTTGGCTACTAATTTAGAATTCGTAAAAGGAGACAAACGAAAGCTAAACCAAAAGAGAAATTTGGCTCCTCCTGCAGGGACTCGAGACCTGCGACATATGGATTAACAGTCCACCGTTCTACCGACTGAACTAAGGAGGAATAAATTTGGTATCACAAGGAATAGGACGGGCATTTTAATGATAAGAAAACATCTTGTCAATAAAAACTATAGTAATTTAGAGCCAATTTATACATCATCTATTTAAACTAAATATTTTCATATTTTTAACACCTTATCCTTACAAATCTTTACAAAAAGACAATGGTTATATCATCATATATATGGCAGAATGCGACGTTTTTAAGATGGCATAAAGTATATTTAAAGTATTTAACACATAGAGTTTAATTTATTGAGGATTATTAATGAATCATATCTTTAAAAGTTATTTGGAATAAAAACTACTCAACGTTTGGAAGTCGTATCAGAATTAGCAAAAAGTGCGATGAAGGCATCTTCAAATATTCAAATAAAAACAACGATAACAAAACAAGTATTCAAACTATCCATACTATCAGTTTGTTTAAGCTATTCAAATTTATCTATTGGAGAAAAACTGCTGTCAATGGCATAAATTTTGATGACAAATCGATTGCTATAGGAGGTGATGGTGCTGACGACCGTAATAAAAAGGAGTTCAAGTTGGAAATTATGCAGGTATCCACGGTAATAAACAAATTGCAATAGGACATGATCATATTGTCGCTGCAGGTAATAACAGTATCCTGATAGGCTCTAACTATAATTCACGTCCTGGAGGAACAACTGGAGTAAACACCATAGCGATTGGTCCTGGAGCTCAGGCTGTGGGCGTAATACTCTAACTTTAGGAGCAAATAGTGGTAGCGGTAGTGGCTATAATGGCTATGACGATGCTGTTTTTCTTGGTTCACATTCAAGAATTAGCTCTAAAGGGCAAGGTCAAAGTCAAACAGATGAGGAACTTAAAAGCGCTATGAGAAAACATATACTGATGCTGTCGTAACATATAACAAGTCTGGGTCAGATACTAACTTAAAATAAAGTGATTGCAGCAGAGTAAAGCCATTAACAATGTCGCATTAAATAAAGTAGATGCAATGACTATAAAATCTAATTCTAATACAAATAATAAATTTAATGTAACAGAAAGCACTATAACTCCTTAATGAATCAAAAGATAAAACAACAGTTTCATCCTCTCTATAGGAGGAGAAAAATGGCGATAACAAAAATGTATCGCCAAATCCAAAAACAATGGCTGCAGGTCGTATGTCAGCCGAGTAGTTTCGATGCGGTAAACGGTTCACAACTTTTACTATGTGAGAAATTATACCGGTTGGAATATTGGCCATACCTCAGGCACTAAAGATACAGTAACAGGTCGCGTGAATAACGATCACATGTTATTTTTTTAAAGCAAACGATAATTATGTAAACGTATCAACGACTTTAGACTCACGAATAAAAGTACCGTTAACATTGGCGTAAACACCAGTGATATTAGTGTAACTAAAAATAACGAACGCATTACAGCTGCTGGCAGCCAATAATCCAACAAATACAGTTGCAACAGCTACAACTGTAAAAACAGCATTAGAATACATTCAATGAAGTTAAAGCGGATAAAGTTGATATCATGGGGTATTCGCATGTTAATTCCAATGGTATAGATGAAGCGTTATCAAAAGCTGATGGTACTAAAAAGCAATATTCAATTATGAAGGGCGAAATAATAGTAGTATTACTAAAGGATTCTGCGGGAACTACTAAAGATAACAATGGTAAATACGCTGAAGCAGAGCGGAGCACAGGCAGATCGTTCCATAGCAACTGGTATCTATGCAGATGCTCTTGCTAAAAGATTCTATTGCGATTGGTACTGGAGCAAACGTTAATAACTATTGGGGAAGCCAATTTAGTGAATCAATTAATGGAATTGCCATTGGTAAAGCTTGCTCAAGTTGAGGTTCAGCTGGCAGCAATTGCATTTGGTGCAGGTAGTACTATTCTGCGTAATGAACCATACAATGTAGGTTCTGCAAATGCTATTGCTATTGGTAATGGTAGTAAAATCACTGCTGCAAGCGGTGCAATTGCGATTGGTAATAATGCAAATATTACTAATGTAAGTACTGGAACTGGTAATGGTGCAACCAATGCTGTAGCAATTGGTAATAGTGCGACTGTTGAGCGTGAAAATTCGATTGCCTTAGGTAATTCCGCTACAACTAACCGTGAGAATTCGATTGCCTTAGGTAATTCCACTACAGCGAAACGTGAGAATTCTGTTGCGATAGGTACAAATGTAACTGTAGAAAGAGAAAACTCTGTTGTTATTGGTCAAAATGCAAGTGCAACGAAAGAAGGGTTGTCGCCATTGGTGCTTACGCAACAGCAAATGGCGATAGAACAGTTACAATTGGCCCAGAAGCAACAGCCAATGGCTCAAAATCTATTGTGATTGGTGGTCTGGGCGATAACAAAACTGATGGTAAAAAACTTCGATAAAGCGACATCAGCGGATAAGGCAACTCAAGCTATTGTACATTGGTGGGAATGGTGCTCAAGCAACAGATAATGCAACATATTCTGTTACTTTTGGTAACAATGCTAAAACAGCTGGAGCAACAGGGATTAGTATTGGTGATCGAGCTCAGAGTGGTAGCGTCTGCAGCAAATGGGATTGCACTAGGTCAAAGTGCGGTTGCCTAATAATTCAGGTGATATTGCTATTGGTCAATCTTCAAGTACATCGACTAAACATACAGTGAGTGGCCTCACAGTGGTAACGCAACCCTTATCTACAGGCATTGCCGCAACCGATAATGGCACTGTAAGTTTTGGTAATAACACTATTAAACGCCAGATCCAAAAATGTTGGAGCAGGTGAAATCTCTAAGACATCTAGTGATGTAGTTACTGGTTCACAACTTTACCATGTAATCAAAGCTGCCGATGAAATTGCTAAAACGGAATATAAGTTCCAAGTAAATAGCTCGGATATTAAAAACTATGAGTAACAAGGCACGTCAGCAGCTAATAATGCTAATAATGGCTTAATTTCAAAAGCTGGCGATGGATTAGATGTTACACATGAAGGTAATCGCAGTAATTTTACAAATTAAATGCTGATTCTAAAGCAAGCAATTGCAGATGCTAAAACCGCAGCAACCACCGTAACTAATAAGCTCCAAGGATCAATCAATCTGTTGCACGTGCAGAAACAGCTGCGGGTAAGGCTGAAAAAGCGAAAGAAGGTGCAGAAGCGGCTCAAGGTAAAAGCTGAAAAAGCTAAAGAAAGCTGCAGAAACAGCTCGTGATGAAGCGAATACGACGAAAAATGATGCAGTAACCGCGAAAAGAAAGCTGCAGAAGCGGCTCAAGGGTAAAGCTGAAAAGAAAGCCAAAGAAGCTGCGAAACAGCTCGTGATGAAGCGAATACAGCGAAAAATGATGCAGTAACCGCGAAAGAAGGTGCTGAAGCGGCTCAAGGTAAAAGCTGAAAAAGCTAAAGAAGCTGCAGAAACAGCTCGTGATGGAAGCGAATACAGCGAAAAATGATGCAGTAACCGCGAAAGAAGGTGCAGAAGCAGCTCAAGGTAAAAGCTGAAAAAAGCTAAAAGAAGCTGCAGAAACAGCTCGTGATGAAGCGAATACAGCGAAGAATGATGCAGTAACCGCGAAAGAAGGTGCTGAAGCGGCTCAAGGTAAAGCTGAAAAAAGCTAAAGAAGCTGCAGAAACAGCTCGTGATGAAGCGAATACAGCGAAAAATGATGCAGTAACCGCGAAAGAAGCTGCAGAAGCGGCTCAAGGTAAAAGCTGCGAAAAAGCCAAAAGAAGCTGCAGAAACAGCTCGTGATGAAGCGAATACAGCGAAGAATGATGCAGTAACCGCGAAAGAAGGTGCAGAAGCGGCTCAAGGTAAAGCTGAAAAAGCTAAAAGAAGCTGCAGAAACAGCTCGTGATGAAGCGAATACAGCGAAAAATGATGCAGTAACCGCGAAAGAAGGTGCTGAAGCGGCTCAAGGTAAAGCTGAAAAAAGCTAAAGAAGCTGCAGAAACAGCTCGTGATGAAGCGAATACAGCGAAGAATGATGCAGTAACCGCGAAAAGAAGGTGCGAAGCGGCTCAAGGTAAAAGCTGAAAAAGCTAAAGAAGCTGCAGAAACAGCTCGTGATGAAGCAGAATACAGCGAAAAATGATGCAGTAACCCGAAAGAAGCTGCAGAAGCGGCTCAAGGTAAAAGCTGAAAAAAGCCAAAGAAGCTGCAGAAACAGCTCGTGATGAAGCGAATACAGCGAAAAATGATGCAGTAACCGCGAAAGAAGGTGCAGAAGCGGCTCAAAGGTGAAAAGCTGAAAGCCAAAGAAGCTGCAGAAACAGCTCGTGATGAAGACAGATACAGCGAAAAATGATGCAGTAACCGCGAAAGAAGCTGCAGAAGCGGCTCAGAGTGAAAGCTGAAAAAAGCCAAAGAAGCTGCAGAAACAGCTCGTGATGGAAAGCGAATACAGCGAAGAATGATGCAGTAACCGCGAAAGAAGGTGCAGAAGCAGCTCAAGGTAAAGCTGAAAAAAAGCCAAAGAAGCTGCAGAAACAGCTCGTGATGAAGCGAATACAGCGAAGAATGATGCAGTAACCGCGAAAGAAGGTGCTGAAGCGGCTCAGGTAAAGCTGAAAAAGCTAAAGAAGCTGCAGAAACAGCTCGTGATGGAAGCGAATACAGCGAAGAATGATGCAGTAACCGCGAAAGAAGGTGCTGAAGCGGCTCAAGGTAAAAGCTGAAAAAGCTAAAGAAGCTGCAGAAACAGCTCGTGATGAAGCGAATACAGCGAAAAATGATGCAGTAACCGCGAAAGAAGGTGCAGAAGCAGCTCAAGGTAAAGCTGAAAGAAAAGCCAAAGAAGCTGCAGAAATAGCTCGTGATGAAGCGAATACAGCGAAGAATGATGCAGTAACCGCGAAAGAAGGTGCTGGAAGCGGCTCAAGGTAAAAGCTGAAAAAGCTAAAGAAGCTGCAGAAACAGCTCGTGATGAAGCGAATACAGCGAAAAATGATGCAGTAACCGCGAAAGAAGGTGCTGAAGCGGCTCAAGGTAAAAGCTGAAAAAAGCTAAAGAAGCTGCAGAAACAGCTCGTGATGAAGCGAATACAGCGAAAAATGATGCAGTAACCGCGAAAGAAGGTGCGAAGCGGCTCAAAGAGTAAAGCTGAAAAAAAGCCAAGAAGCTGCAGAAACAGCTCGTGATGAAGCGAATACAGCGAAGAATGATGCAGTAACCGCGAAAGAAGGTGCTGAAGCGGCTCAAGGTAAAAGCTGAAAAAGCCAAAGAAGCTGCAGAAACAGCTCGTGATGAAGCGAATACAGCGAAAAATGATGCAGTAACCGCAGAAAGAAGGTGCTGAAGCGGCTCAAGGTAAAAGCTGAAAAAGCTAAAGAAGCTGCAGAAACAGCTCGTGATGGAAAGCGAATACAGCGAAAAATGATGCAGTAACCGCGAAAGAAGGTGCAGAAGCAGCTCAAGGTGAAAAGCTGAAAAAGCTAAAGAAGCTGCAGAAACAGCTCGTGATGGAAAGCGAATACAGCGAAGAATGATGCAGTAACCGCGAAAGAAGGTGCTGAAGCGGCTCAAGGTAAAGCTGAAAAAAGCTAAAGAAGCTGCAGAAACAGCTCGTGATGAAGCGAATACAGCGAAAAAATGATGCAGTAACCGCGAAAGAAGCTGCAGAAGCGGCTCAAGGTAAAAGCTGAAAAAGCCAAAAGAAGCTGCAGAAACAGCTCGTGATGAAGCGAATACAGCGAAGAATGATGCAGTAACCGCGAAAGAAGGTGCAGAAGCGGCTCAAGGTAAAGCTGAAAAAGCTAAAGAAGCTGCAGAAACAGCTCGTGATGAAGCGAATACAGCGAAAAATGATGCAGTAACCGCGAAAAGAAGGTGCTGAAGCGGCTCAAGGTAAAAGCTGAAAAAGCTAAAGAGCTGCAGAAACAGCTCGTGATGAAGCTGAATACAGCGAAGAATGATGCAGTAACCGCGAAAGAAGGTGCTGAAGCGGCTCAAGGTAAAGCTGAAAAAGCTAAAGAAGCTGCAGAAACAGCTCGTGATGAAGCGAATACAGCGAAAAATGATGCAGTAACCGCGAAAAGAAGGTGCAGAAGCGGCTCAAGGTAAAGCTGAAAAAGCTAAAGAAGCTGCAGAAACAGCTCGTGATGAAGCGAATACAGCGAAAAATGATGCAGTAACCGCGAAGAAGGTGCGAAAGCAGCGAAAAATGATGCGGTAACTGCAGACTGCAGCTGAAACTGCAGCGGATAAAAGCTAAAGATTCTGAAAAATACCGTAAAAATGATTAAAGATCGTATTGAAGGTTCAGGTTTAATAAGTAAAGATGGCAAAACTGCATTTGCAGCTGATAACTCTAGTGGTAGAAATAGTGCTAAAAGCCTCAGGTAAAGATTCAACTGCAATGGGATATGGCTCTGGAAGCGAAAGGAGATCACTCTACTGCTCTAGGTAATAACGCTAAAGCAAATAAAAGCTCGCTCAACAGCTATAGGGTCATAATGCAGAAGCTAAAAGCATCTGGCTCTGTTGCATTAGGCGAAGGATCTGTTGCTAAAGAAGAAAATACTGTTTCAGTAGGAGATATTGGTCATGAACGTCGAGATAACAAATGTTCAAGATCCTAAAAACTTAACTGATGCGGCAAATAAACGCTATGTTGACAATTCTATAAGTTCTGTTCGTAGCGAATTAAAAACAAACAGATAGAAAAACTTCGTGGAGGTATCGCTGGTGCTGTAGCAATGGCAAATATTCCAACTGTAAACCGTGCAGGAGGAACTATGGTCGGCATTGGAGTTGGTAGCTTTAAAGGCCAAAAGTGCTGAGCTGTTGGTATCAACCGCGCTAGTGATAGTAATCGAGTACACTTCAAGATGAGTGGCTCTGCAACGACTTCTGGAGATTATGCTGTAGGCGCAGGTATGGGTTATCAATGGTAGTTAATCATTAGTCTATAATAGAAAACTCTCTCGAAATATCGAGAGGTTTTTCTAAACAATAGACAATAGTTGATGCTAATAATCTTTTTCATCATTCATTTTATGAATTTTCGACTTCTTTTTCTATCCACAGAGCCTGTGGATAACTGTGGATTGTTTTTGTTTAAAATGGTCAACCACTGATGCAGACTGGCTTTGTCTCAAATTGTTCATCTATTAGTCATTTGATGATATTTATTTAAATATCAATACGTTACCAAAAGTCCAGCATAAAAATATTTTTAAATTTTGAAGTGTTTAAGACTTGACACGCCTAAGTGTGTAGTAAAACTTGGATTTTTATCACTCAATTTGGAGCAATAAATGTGCTAAAAATAGCTCCACTTCAAAAATACCTAAAAATTGACCGACTTATGGCAGAGAAAAATTAATACTAAGCCTTTTTATCCTTCATTCCGATTTTAAACCTTCTAGCGATCAACCCCAAGCAATCGAAAAATTAGTCGAAAATTTAGAGGATGGTTTGGCTCATCAAACCCTTCTCAGGGGTAACGGGCTCAGGTAAAACCTTTACCATTGCAAATGTTATAGCAACGTTAAATCGCCCAGCGATGTTACTTGCCCCAAATAAAACCCTCGCTGCTCAGCTTTTATGCGGAAATGAAAGCGTTTTTCCTGAAAATGCAGTGGAATATTTCGTTTCATACTATGATTATTATCAGCCAGAAAGCTTATGTACCAAGTAGTGATACCTTTATCGAGAAAGATGCTTCGATTAATGATCAGATTGAACAGATGCGTCTTTCGGCTACGAAGTCGTTTTTAGAACGTCGAGATACTATTGTAGTGGCGTCCGTATCAGCGATTTATGGTTTGGGTGATCCAGATAGCTATTTGCAGATGATGTTGCACTACGACAGGTGCAATTATCGATCAACGTCAGATTTTAGCGAAGTTAGCGGAATTAGCAATATACAAGAAACGATCAAGCCTTTCAGCGTGGTACATTTCGTGTGCGTGGCGAGGTGATTGATATTTTCCCTGCGGAATCTGGACGATCGAGCGGTACGAATTGAGTTATTTGATGATGAAATTGAACGTTTAAGTTTGTTGATCCTTTAACGGGCACAAGTTTTGGCGCTGTTCCTCGTTTTACGGTGTATCCGAAAACCCACTAGTGTGACGCCAAGAGGCGTATTTTTAGATGCCATTGAAAAATCAAAGCGGAGCTTGTGCAACGTCGTGAATATTTCATCAAGGAACATAAATTGCTGGAAGAACAGCGTATTACTCAGCGTACGCAATTTGATATTGAGATGATGAATGAGCCTCGGCTATTGCTCAGGAATCGAAAACTATTCACGCTATCTTTCTGGCAGAAATGAGGGCGAACCGCCTCCGACATTATTTGATTATATGCCGTCTGATGCGATTTTGATTATTGATGAATCACACGTGACTGTGCCGCAAATTGGCGGGATGTATCGTGTGATCGTTCTCGTAAAGAAAACTTGGTGGAATATGGTTTCCGTTTACCTTCAGCATTGGATAATCGTCCATTACGCTGAAGAATTTGAACGTTTAGCGCCACAGACGATTTACGTTTCAGCGACACTCGCCCTTATGAGTTGGAAAAATCGGGCGGTGAAATCGTCGATCAGGTGGTACGTCCACAGGGATTGCTGATCCACAAATTGAAATTCGTCCAGTATCCATTCAAGTAGATGATTTGCTGTCTGAAGCGCGTCAAGAGCGGATAAAAAATGAGCGTGTTTTAGTGACGACGCTAACGAAGAAAAATGGCGGAAGATTTAACGGATTACCTAGACGAGCACGGTATTCGTGTCCGTTATTTGCATTCAGATATTGATACTGTTGAGCGTGTAGAGATTATTCGTGATTTACGTTTAGGCGAGTTTGATGTGTTGGTCGGCATCAACTTGTTACGTGAGGGCTTAGATATTCCAGAAGTTTTCTCTTGTGGCGATTTTTAGATGCGGATAAAGAAGGTTTCTTGCGTTCTGAGCGTTCCTAATTCAAACCATCGGTCGTGCAGCTAGAAACTTGAATGGTAAAGCAATTTTATATGCGGATAGCATCACTAAATCTATGGAAAAAGCTATTACCGAAACGAAGCGCCGTCGTGAAAAACAAATGAAATACAATGAAGAGAATGGCATTGTTCCACAGGCATTGAATAAGAAAGTCGGCGAATTATTAGATATTGGTCAAGGAGCAAATCAAAAAGCCAAATCGAAACAGCGTGGAAAAACGGCAGCTGAACCGACCGCACTTTACAATGCACCTAAATCAGCAAAGAATTCCAACAACAAATTAGAAATTGGAACAACAATGTATAAATTTGCTCAAGATCTTGAGTTTGAAAAAGCCGCTGCAGTACGCGATCAACTTCATCAATTGAGAGAGCAGTTTATGATATCGGAATAAAGGGAAAAAGAGCGATCAAATTGACCGCTCTTTTTTATTTTTATGTACTAATAAGTAGAAGTTGTTTTTGCCACGTAAGATATTGAGTGCAACAGCTGATGGTTTTTCATCTAATGCTTTGCGTAAGTCTTGCGTGCTTTCAATTGGCTGGCGGTTGATACCGATGATAATATCACCCGATTTTAAAACCGCGTTGTGCTGCCATTGAATTTGGTTGAACTTACTAATTTCACACCTTTAATACCTTTTGCATCGTAGTTGTTTAAGGTTGCACCGTCTAATGCTGGAAGTTCCGTTTTACTTGCTGTTTGAGAGCCATCGTCTGCTTGTAAAGTCACTTTTTACGTTGTCAGTTTTACCATCACGTAAAGTAAGTGAGTTCAATTTCTTTACCCACACCAGAGGTCGCGATTTTTGCACGCATTTCGGCGAAACTTGAGATTTTTTTGACTATTCATTGCGGTAATTACATCACCTGCTTTCAAGCCTGCTTTTTTCTGCTGCTGAATTTGGAATAACTTCACTCCACAAAATGCACCTTGTTGTGCACTCACATTAAAAGGCTTTCGCTAAATCGGCATTTAATTCACCGCCCTTAATACCGAGTAAACCACGGCGTACTTCACCAAATTCTAAGATTTGTTGCACAAGATTGTTCGCTTGGTTGCTTGGAATTGCAAAAGCAATCCCAGCGTTACCGCCACTTGAGAAATAATAGCCGTATTGATACCAATTAATTCACCTTGTAAGTTCAATAATGCACCGCCAGAGTTACCACGGTTTACCGCAGCATCGGTTTGAATATAGTTTTCATATGCACCACTATCAGAACCAGTAGAACGGCCAAGTGCTGAAACGATACCAGAGGTTACGTTTGACCTAAACCGAATGGATTACCGATAGCAACGGTAAAATCACCCGACACGTAATTTATCGAGGTCGGCTATTTTGATTGCGGTGAGGTTTGTTGGTTTTTCGATTTGTACTAAAAGCGATATCAGATTGTTCATCTTTTCCAACGAGTTTTGACTTGAACTCACGTCCGTCTTGCAATTTTACGGTGATTTTATCGCACCATCTACCACGTGATTGTTAGTTAAAACATAGCCTTTATCTGCATTGATGATCACACCTGAACCTAAACCACGGAAGTTGCGTGATGCGCCACGATCTCCGCCAAATTGTTCGCCAAATTGATCACCGAAGAAAAATTTAAATTCTTCTGGAATATCATCAGGTAATGCCGAACGGCTGTTTTGCTTTTTGCTTTGCCTTCAACGGAAAGCGTCACGACTGCTGCCTGCGCTTTTTCTAACATTGGCGCAAAGGCTGCCTTGTTCACGATTTCATTTGGAATAGCCGCTTGAGCGGATAAAGAGGTCCGCAAATACGCTTAAACCTAATGCGATACCGGTTAATACAAAAATTTTCTTTTTCTTCATAGAGTTCTCCAAGTAAAAATAAATGACTGAATAAGTGTTCAATCAGACAACAAAATGAGGATAGTTCAGTAAAAAGGGCATTGAAAAATATTTTTAAAAAGTGCGGTAGATGTTGAAATTGTTCTTTTGCCCGCATTTATCTAAACCTATTTGTCAATTTGAAAGATAAAAAGATCATTTTTGTTTAAATAGTGCTGGTACAACCTATTTTTACGTCAAAAACACTTGCCACCTAAAGGCTGAAATATAGTTTAATAACGCCCTGTTTTACTGCTTAAGAAGTATAAAATTTTACGCAATCACATAATAATTGTATGTGAATTTAAATGAACTAGTTTACTAGTGCAAAAATAGGTGTAGAGTAACGCCAGTAGATTGAAACACAACATTTAAGATTTAGAGATGACATATGGCGACGAAGAAAGAAGAAATCGAAGTAAAGTTGCAAATGATGATACCGAATTGAAAAAAAGTCGATCAGGTATTACCTCCATTGCCTTATTAGAAAAAAATTTCCTGCAAGTGAAGAAGCGGCAGAGATTAGTTCGTGAAACCCGTTTGCATGCGCACAATATTATTCATGGGAAAGATGACCGTTTACTTGTAGTAATTGGCCTTGTTCTATTCATGATCCTAAGAGCCGCATTGGGATTATGCTAAACGTTTAAAAAGTATTACGTGATGAATATAAAAGATACACTTGAAGTTGTGATGCGCGTTTACTTTTGAAAAACCGCGCTACAACAGTAGGTTGGAAAAGGCTTAATTAACGATCCTTATTTAAATGATACATATCGTTTAAATGATGGTTTGCGTATTGCACGTAAATTATTATCTGACATCAATAATTTAGGCGTCCCGTCAGCAGGTGAGTTCTTAGATATGATCACACCTACAATATGTGGCGGTTTCATGAGCTGGGGCGCAATTGGTGCGAGAACAACTGAATCTCAAGTACACCGAGAATTAGCTTCAGGCTTATCTTGTGCGGTGAGGCTTTAAAAATGGCACAAATGGTGGCGTAAAAGTAGCATTAGATGCAATGGGCGCTGCAGCTTCGCGTACTACTTATCTGTAACAAAATTTGGCCATTCGGCTATTGTTTCAACAAAAAGGAAATGAAGACTGCCACATTATTTTACGTGGTGGGGATAAAGGTCCTAACTATAAAGCAGAAGACGTTGCAAAAGTTTGTGCAGAGATCGAAAAATCAGGTCGTATTCCACATGTCATGGTTGATTTTAGCCATGCAAATAGTAGCAAACAATTCAAAAAACAAATGGATGTTTGTGAAGATATTTGCCAGCAAATTGCAGGTGGTTCAACGCAGATCTTCATTGTCATGGTAGAAAAGTCATATTGTTGAGGGCGTCAAGACTTAGTCGATGGTAAAGCTCAGACTTACGGACAAAGCATCACTGATGCTTGCATCGGTTGGGAAGATACAGAAATCGTGTTAAAACAGTTATCAGATGCAGTAATAGCACGTCGTCAAAGTAAAATGACTAATAAATGAATTTTTAGATGCTAAAAGTGCGGTCGATTTTGACCGCACTTTCTCTACGCTTTGAAGAGAAAAGGGGTATACTAGCTTCAATGGGATAAGAAAGGAGATGTATGATGCAGGATATGATAAATAGGCTTATTAATTGTCTTAGTACCGATGGTGCTGAGGCTATCTACTGAAGGTCAATAATAAATCCTATATCGCAAAGATTAATCATATCGTCATGTTTTTGCTTTACATCATCCTTTTCTTAATGGGGATATTTGCTTGGTCAATTGGATGATTTAGAGCATAAGCTTCTATTATTGGCACAACCGCATTGACGTTATCTGCAATCATTTTGGGCTCTAATATGATTGGTTTGATGCTTATGATCATTTTCATCCAGCTGAGCCACTTAAATCACAAGGTAAAATTGATTCTCGCTGGCATTCCTTAATTGATTCTCTCAAACTTTCTGGCACAGTAGTGTTTGGTACCATTTGTGGTTTCTTTTTAAATCCTATTTAATGCTGCCTACAGGTATAAATCTATATGTATTGATTGTGCTGATTTTTCTTTGTGGGTATTCAGCTAAGAAATAACGGCATTTCTTTAAAAAGAGCTCTTTTCAATAAACGTGGTTTCAAACCGGGATAGTATTTACTTTTTACTTCATTACTAGGTGGTATCATTGCTGCTTTTGTTTTAGCGATGCCAATTACCCAAGGACTCGCTTTTTGCCTCTGGAATGGGCTGGTATTCATTATCTAGTGTAGTATTAACTAATGCGTGGGGATCAGTGCAGAGCAGTATTGCCTTTTTAATGATTTATCTCGTGAAATTGTAAGCTTATTTGCCCATCCATTATTTATGCGCCATTTTCGTTCGACGGCAATTGGATTACAGGAGCGACTGCAATAGATTGCACTTTGCCGATTATTCAAAAGGCGGGGGCATTGAAGTCATGCCAATTGCGATTTCATTCGGTTTTTGTGACGAATATTCTACCACCATTGTTGTGGTTTTCTTTTCCAGTATTCCGCTATAAAAAGATAAAAAATACAAAAACAAAGAGTTAATCGTTATTTTTCGATTAACTCTTTTTCTTATATTTTAATATTAGGAATTATCAGTTTCTATGCATGGCAATAACAGCCTGACCTAAACTGAGTCCACCATCACCCATCGGTAGTTATGTGCACTTAGTACATGGAATTCGCTCAAATTTTCTTTTAATAAGCGACGTAGTAGTTGGTTGTGCATCACGCCACCAGATAACACGATCAGTACGACATTGGTGCTTGCGTGCTTGGTTTTGCAGCAAGTTCAGCAAACCCTTGTGCGAGAGCATAGTGAAAGGCAAGGCTTTATCTTCAACAGAAAGCATGATAATTTAACCAACTTTTGCCAAAAGTAAGCCAAATCAGTTTATTGCCGATAAGCGGCATTTTACTGGAATATTGACCGCACTTTTTGGGTGTGTAGCAAAGGATGAGTTGTTTGCCAGAGCTTCTGGATGGCAAGCCGCTTCACCTTCCCAAGAAACAATGGTTGGTGCAATACCGGGATCATAGCTACGGCATCAAATAAACGCCCTGCAGATGATATGGGTGGAGCAGTGAGTCCGCGCTCAATGGCATTGACTAGTATTTGCCAATTCGGTTCAGCACAAGTTTTTGTGGTATTTCTTGCCATTGTGGCACAAATTGATTACAGGTGAGCCAGCCAGTTGCGCCAAGGTTGTTTCGCTGCAAGATCACCGCACGAGTAGAGCAACAGCTGGCAAACCACCTAAATATTGACTATGTTGATAGTCAACGGTGAGCATTCGCCTCCCAAAGTTGTCCATTTTGCCATGCCGATACGTCTGAGTGCAAGACCGATTACAGGTTCATTACAATGCTGCTCGACAGACACTGACAATGTGTGCGTGGTGATGCAGACTTCGATGAAGGGATTTGTTGCTGTTCAGCAAGTTTTCCCGATGGAAGATGAAAAATGGCGGGGTGAGCATCAACCGCGATGATGTCTGGTTTAAATTGATAAATCTGCATGAAATAATTCAGATTTTCACTCAATTGTGACACAGTAGCTTGTTCATTTGCTGTGTCACCATATATGTTGGCTCAGTACAGCTTTATTGTGACGTAGTAGGCAGAATGTATTTTTCAGATCAGACCCTATGCACACATTTTTGTGCTTTGTGTTTCAAGTGGTATTTCATCTGGCACATAGCCACGAGCACGGCGTAGCGTTTCTAATCCATCGAAGGCAACGCGAACAAGGCTATCATCAGCACGTTGCAAAAATATCGCGGTTGTGACAAAGATAAACATCAGCTAAATCAGCTAATTGTTCACTGCATGTTCATTTTTCAATACAGGAGGATAGTCCGTGCATTCGCAGACGTCATCACGAGCGGACGATTAACCGCTCGTAACAACAAATGCTGTAGTGGGTTGCTTGGAAGCATTACTCCGATTTCCTGTAAGTTTGGCGTAATGTTATCGGCAATATGCGGCACTTTGTGTTTTGAAAGAAGTACAATTGGCGCAGCACTGCTGGTTAAAGTAATTCTGTTTCTTGGGCACTTAAATCTTGCTAAAAACTGCAGGGATCAGGCACCATAATGGCTAACGGTTTTGTCAGACGATGTTTCCGTTGACGTAATAAATCAACAGACTTTTGGTTATTTGCATCACAGGCTGATGAAACCGCCTACGCAACCTTTAACAGCGACGATGTTGCCTTGTTGCAATAAAGTGCGGTCTGTTTTAGCGCAGTTTCATGAGTAGCAAAGCGTTTGTTCTCGATCTTGTAACCAAATATAGGGGCCGCAAACAGAACAAGCATTGGGTTGAGCATGAAAACGACGATCAGCAGGATCTTTTATATTCTTTTTCACATTGTGGACAGAGCGGAAAAACAGACATCGCCGTGTTTTTCGGTCGTAAGGAATACTTGATGATGGTAAAACGCACCGGACCACAATGGGTACAATTGAGTAAAGGGATAATGATAACGTCGATTGTTAGGATCGAATAAGTCAGCTAAACAATGTGGACAGGTAGCTGCATCAGGAATAATTTGTGTGTCCATTTGATTGTTTTCACTTTCCCGAATGGTAAAGCCCGCTACAGCGGTTGCTACGGCCAATCTATTGGGCGCTGAGTCATATCAGTAATTTGTGCTAGCGGTGGGAGTTTGTTTTTGCAAGTCGGACAAAAATTGCTTGAGTGCATCTGCTGGTGGGGAGACAAAACGAACTAATACGCCTTGTCCATCATTATTTACATCTCCGTTTAACTTATATTGATTTGCCAGAAGCCAAACAAAAGGGCGAAATCCCACGCCCTGAACTTTTCCCTTTATGCGTAATTCCAATCCCTTTCATAACGAGCTTGTCCCTGTTTATTTTTGATTTAGCCCAAGAAAGTCACCAACTTCATGTTCTAACTGACTCATAGCAATTAAAAGCTTCTTGAGTCTGTTTGGCCTCTTCTTCATCAATAATTGTCATGGCAAAACCAACATGAACTAACACCCATTTACCAATTAGAGGCTTTGGATCATCTTGGCAAATTAATGAAATAATTCTCTTTTAACACCACACACATCGACTACAGCAAGCTGTAATGCACTGTCTGCAACTTGAATAATTTGTCCTGGAATACCTAAACACATAATCTGTCCCTAGTTGTAATATTTATGAGATAAGTAGTTTATTGTATCTCAATAAACCTACTTTAATGAGAGAATTTTATCATGTAACCCTACAAATTTGTATAGTGAGGTTAGAAGATAATAAAGGTATGTTTATTTAAAAATTTATTTAGTTTTTAACATAAAATTATTAAATTTTACGATGGTTTAACTAGTTATATTACAGCAGTGAAAAATCTTTTGATCTTAATCACAAATTTTTCGAATTATTTCTTTTAGCTTTACTTTTTCATAGGAGTATCTTTATAGGGCAGAGTGGTTATTAAAAAGCGTTATTTACATACAAGGAGGAATGTATGAATCGTTTTGTAATCGGAGATCGAAGGATTGCATTGGATGCAACACTTGTATGGCCGCTTGTAGTGAAGTGCATAAAGCTTTCGGATTACCGAACAAGATGACAATGCCGTAAATGCAGGCTTGCTTTATTTTCTTTATTGCGCATGCCGGCACCGAAGTTCAGCCTATTCACGAATTAACGGATTTTGAATCCCCACGCCAAAAATTACCGAAATCTTATCGTGCAAATGGCGCAATTTATATTAATGACATCGAAAGTCTCTTTGAAGAAAAACGCTTTTTATTGCCAATGCGTTTTTATTTAATGCCAACTTATCGTTCCATTGATATTGATTCCACCTTGATTTGCAATTAGCAGAAAGTTTAATTTCAAAAGAATTCTAAAAATTGGCCGCACGTTGCGGCCTTTGTTTTTGATAAGCACATTTGCTTTTTCCCAATAAAAATGCCCTAAAACTCACCGCACTTTTTGCTTGCTTCTTGCGCAGCAAACGTTTGCTATTGTTTTTATTACATTGATAAATGTAAGTTATCGTAAAGATTGTATTTTTTTAAATTGAATTTCATGACTAAGTCTGTATAATTTTTCCACTTTATTTACGCCTTACTTCTTTTTATTAATTGAATAAGAGATTAAGGGTATTTTTAAACATCGTTAGAGAGACATTTATGAATAAAAAATCTTCCGTATCGTTTGGAGCCAAAGCAACGCAATCTTGGGTGGCTGTTTCAGAATTAACCAAAGCACATAAAAACAAAGCAGCAGCAACTCACTAAAAGCAGTAGTGGGAACTGCCGCTGTATTGTTGAGCATTAATACTGCACAGGCAGCAGTGGCGATTGGCGAGACAACTGCTAACAACACCTTTACTCAAAGTTCAGCTCAGGCAACAGGGCGACAATGCGGTGGCTATCGGTAAGGTTCAAAAAGCGACAGCGGTCAGTGCTGTAGCCCTTGGTGAAGCGGCAAATGCGAATCAGGCACGTGCTATCGCTATAGGGTAAAAGGGGCAACAATTATTGGTGACAAAGCTCAAGATACGATTGCGATTGGTACTGATACTAAGGTACAAGGTCACAATAGTATTGTTATCGGTAAAAATGCCAAAATCACAGATGGTACTGCGGAAGGTACCTTGGTTATCGGCCGTGATGCGTTCAGTGAAGGCTCTGGCAATGGAGTGCGCCCTAATACGGTTGTTGGTCGTGGTGCCTACACAGCGTTTGGTGAAAATGGGACGTATCGTTTGAATGCGGCTACAGCACTTGGTTTTACAAGCCGGTGCGGGTGTGATTGTAGAATCCAGATAACAATCGAAAATTAGTTAGAAATAATACTAATGCAGATGATAATGCAAATGTTCTTGTTAAAAGCAGGGTTTGGTCTAGATGCGAATGCACCTGCAGAGACTAAAAGCAGCATTACAAAGGGGTAATGTAAATAATAATTTAACATTCTATCGTAAAAATCATATCAATGAAGCCACCGCTATTGGTGTAGAAGCGCGTGCTATTGGTGACCAATCTATCGCTATTGGTGGACAAGTAGTCGCTGGTGATGGTGTTGTTGCCTTGGGTGGTAATGATACAGATCAATTGCGTGGTAATAAATACCAAGTGGTAACAGATGATGCAGTACGTAGCACTAATGTAAGTACAATTGATGACTATAACTTAGCATACACGGAAAGTACAAATACAGTAGCGGGGCAATATAATAAACTAGTTGGCCGTGATATGCCAACTGGCTATAGATCTACGTATGGTCAATCTGGTTCCGTAGTGATTGGTATGGAAGCCCATTCTACAACAGCGTTGGGTACAGCTATTGGTACTAACTCCGTAGTTCGTATGGGTGCTTTCGGTGCAACAGCTATCGGTGCGGGTTCTACGGTACAAGCAAATGCAGAAGCTGCGGTAGCAATCGGTATGGGTTCTGTAGCGAATGGTGCCTATGCCTTAGCAGGTGGTACAGCATCTTGGGCGGAATATGGTGATGTTGCTTTAGGCTGCCAAGCGAAAGCTACTGGTAAAGATGGCGCTATTGCGATGGGTCGTGCAACCAATGCTCAAGGCGACTCATCTATTATGATTGGTGGGGCGAATATTGCCTCTGCAGCGGCTCAAAATACATCTTTCGAGAAAGATAGTAACCAGGTTGTGAAAAAAACCGTAACTGAAAAAATCAATGGTAAAGATGTAAGACGGGAATATAGTTTTGCTGGTACAACTCCAACTACAGGAACAGTAGCTGATGCCTATAAAGGAGTTAACTGGTCTTACTATGGATACTGCTGCACTTGACTTTGCTAAAAAACAAAAATGGTCATGCATCCACATCCTTAGGGGTACATGCTTTATCGAAAGGTGATTTAGGTACGGCTATTGGTGCTGGCTCTCGTTCTGATGCGATTGGTTCCAGTGGCATTAGGTGCGGGGCTCATGCGACTAGACAAAATGCGGTAGCTATTGGTACTGGTTCTACTACTGATTTAGTAGGTACACGTCAATTAAGTATAAGTTACGATAAAGATGGTAACATTGTTGACGATAATTCACCAACGAAGGCGTACACTTTTAACTGGGCTGGAGGTACACATACAGCTGAAGGTGACGTAGTTTCATTTGGTAGCTCTGGTGCAGAACGTCAATTGAAAAATGTGGCAGCGGGTCGCGTTGCAGAAGATTCCACGGATGCTATCAATGGTTCTCAGTTAAACTCTATTTCTAAAAAAAGTAGCCTTGGGTTTGGAATATTGCTGGTGATCCTAAAACTAAAGTGGCTGGTATTGGTAGCGAAGACCAAGTGAACTTTGTCAATGGTAATGGTACAACTGTAACTGTTACGAAAACAGAAGAAGTAAAAATGGTGATACTGTAACCACAGCCAAAGGTGCGAATGTAAAATTTGATGTTAAAGCTGCAGATGGATCTATTACATCAAATGAAAAACAGTATTTCTGTGAATACAGATGATGCGACTATCGGCAAAACTCCAGATGGCAAACTAAAAAGCTAATACTGGTACTATCAATACTGGTAATGATGGAAAAAGCAGCGCCTAATGCAGGGAGATGGAAATAAATTAGCCACTGTAGATACAGTGGTAAATGCTATGAACAATGCTGCTTGGAAAGCAACTGCTGGAAGCGAAGGTACTGGTACAGAAACTGGTAAATCAGAAGAAAAATTAAAGCTGGCGATTTAGTTACTTTCAAAGCGGGTGACAACCTTGCTATTAAACAAGAAGGTAAAAACTTTTATCTATTCTTTTGAACCAGTATTAACTGGTTTTAACAAGTGCAACTTTCACAAATGCTGCTGGTGATACAACTGTAATCAATGGCAATGGTATGACAATCACTCCAAAAGATGCGCCAGCAAACCCAGTATCTTTGACAAAAGATGAGCTTAAACAACGGCGGTAATCCGATTACCAATGTAGCCGGCAACCTTGATGGTGCGAAAACAGGTACAACTGCACCGACAACTAATACCCAACTAAACCGGCAACGCTTAATAATAGTAATGCTGCAACCGTAGGCGATGTATTGAATGCAGGCTGGAATTTTGCGAGAAATACCACAGCAAAAGATTTTGTTACCGCTTATGACACTGTTAATTTTGTTGACGGCAACGGCTAGCTGTATCTGTTGAAAATACAGACGGCAAAACCAACAATCAAATACAGTGTCAATACTGGTAATGGTCTACAAAAGATCCGACTGGAAATACTATCTCTGTTAAACCAGCAGATAAGTCTTTAGAAGTAACAAATGACGGCTTAAAAGTTAATACCAGCAACATTACTGCTTCATCTGTACCAACTGTAGCCGATGACGATAAAGACAAAATCGCCACCGTAGGCAACGTGGCAGACGCCATTAAAGCGGCTGCTTGGAAAGGCAACTTCTGCTGCCACAACAAACGGCGAAAAATAGTGGCAAGAAAAGACCAAGAAGTCAAAGCAGGCGATACAGTAACCTTCGAAGCCGATAAAACATCAAAATTGCTCAAGCTGACGGTAAATTCACATTCTCGACAAAAAGATGATGTTGAGTTCACAACTGTAAAAGTGGGCGATACCACAAATGGTAAAAACCGGTTGAGTTAAAAAATGGTGATGTGATTAATGCAAATAATAATCCAGAACAGCCAACAACAGCATTGAACGTGTCTTCAGACAACAAACCGACCCAGATTACAGGCGTGGGTTCTGTAACTAAATACGGAGCGGTTCCTACCATTCCTGCTGGCACAGCGACAACAGGCAATAGCCAACCGAGAATGGTTAATTTAGGTACAGGTCATAACCAAACTGCATTGAGTAATAACGTACTGAATGCCGCGGCAACTGTACGTGATTTGGCAAAGCTATGGGTTGGGTAGTTTCATCTGATAAAACAACCGATGCAACAGGCGAATATAAAGATGTGGTGAAAAACGCTAACGAAGTGAAAATTCGTCGGCAAAAAACGCAGCCAAAGTATCAGGTAAAACAGATCCTAAGACAGGTATTCGCACCATTACCGTTGATGTGGAGCGCCTGATGTTAAAACAGCCGAGCTGGTTTCAAGCAAGAACGGTTCTGTTATTGCGCCGTCAACTAATCCTGAGCTTCAAAAAAGCATTAAAAAGATGCAAAAAGACGAGGTTGGCTGCATTGCCTAAGAAGCAACACCAGAGCAGAAAGAGCGGCTGAGAATAAAAGTCAAAGCTGCCGAAACTGCAGTTAAATAACGCTGTAGATAACAAAGGCGTTGCTACGGCTAAAAACGTTGCGGATATGATTAACACTATCCGGCTTTACTCTGAAGACTTCTGCAACTGCCGACGGTGAGAAAGAATCCGGCGACGATGAAGTCATCAGCTGAGGCAAAAAGCCGTTGAAATGGTGGCAGGTAAAAAGCTTAACCGTGAGCAAGAAGCGAACGGTAAAGTGGCCTATTCGACCAAAAAGACGAGGTTGAGTTCAACACCAGTTAAATTAGGGTGATGCTAAAAAGATGGTAAGCGCCAGTTAATATGAAGACTGAAGCGGCTAAACCTGCAACAAATAATGGAGCTGATCAACCAACAACAGCATTGAACTTTCACATCTGGTGAAGGCGACAAAAGCGAAACCAACGCAATTAACGGCGTGGGTTCAACCTTGAATACTCAAGATATCGTTACTGCACCACCAAAGGTAAAGACAATGCCAACAAACCGAATGTGTCTTTGGTTAATTTGGTAGGTACTGATGATGCACCGGTGAATAAAAACGCTGCGGCAACAGTAGGCGACCTGCAAAAATATGGGTTGGGTTGTATCAACCAAAGACGGCAACAGCTATAAAGATGTCGTGAAGAACGCCAACCAAGTGGACTTCAAAGGCACAGAGTCTGGCTACCGTTACGAGGTGAAACTAAGACCGTATCCGCACCATTACTGTGAACGTGGATGACAAAAAACTGTTGAAGCGGCACAAAATCCAGTAGTTTATACTGATAGTGAGGTAATAAAGTTACTAAACTTGGCGATCTCTATCAGTAGAAGAAGCTAAAAGATGCAGTGAAGATTGGTGATAATTATTATCCAGCAGGAACGGTATTAAAAAGATGGTAAAACCAGTTGATTCAGAGGGTAATGAAGCTGCAACGCTTGTCCCAACAGATAAAGAAAACAGTAAAAGCTTCAATGAATAATGGTGATAATAAAAGCTGCGCAACGTAGTATTATCAAATGTGGGTAGTAATTTACCAACAGTAGATGATGTGAAGAAACAAGCGTTTTAATCCGAATGACAGTAAAAATCCGTTAGCGAAGAAATCGAATAAAAGCGGCACCAATCACAGCGTTAGAGGCAGCAGGTTATTAGATCCGACAAGTGATAAATTTGCGGGCAATAATGCGGCGACAGTATCGAGACGTCTTGAATGCGGGTTGGAACCTGCAAAACAACAGCGAAGCCCGCGACTTTGTGAAACCGTACGATACCGTGAACTTCATCAATGGCAAAGGTACCGTCGCTGTAGTGGAAACTGCAGACGATGCGGCCAGCAGCACCGTGAAGGTTTGATGTGGATACGGTGAAATTACCAGCAATACAAATGGTTCGGTAAACGGTCAACGACGGCAGAGAACGCGAAGAAACTGGCAGATGATCTGAAGAAAGCTGAACAGGCGGTGAAAGATCTGCCTACGGATGCGACTGAAGATAAGAAAGCAGAAGCGCAAAAAGCATTGAAAAGATGCCCAGATGCGGCTGCTCCGTTGAACAAAGTGCAACCGCCCAAAACGTTGCCGGATATGATTAACGCATCCGGCTTTTACGCTGAAAACATCAAAGCTGAAGGTGGTGAAAAAGATGCTGCATCTACCGGTGATGAAGTGATCAACGGGCAAAGCCGTTGAAATGGTGGCGGGTAAAAACTTAACCGTGAAACAAGAAGCTAACGGTAAAGTGACCTATTCGACCAAAAGACGATGTGAGAGTTCAACACAGTTAAATTAGGCGATGCTAAAAGATGGTAAAGCGCCGGTTAATATGAAGACTGAAGCGGCTAAACCTGCAACAAATAATGGAGCTGATCAACCAACAACAGCGCTGAATATCTCTTCTTCAGACGGCAAACCGACCCAGATTACGGGTGTGGGCTCTACCCTGAACGTGAAACCTGTGGACACCAATACAGAATGGTACGCCAACGGCAGATGCGGACAAACCAAATCTGGTTGACTTAGTGGGAACCAAAAGATGCACCAGTGAATCAAAAACGCTGCTGCAACCGTGAGGCGATCTGCAAAATATGGGTTGGGTGGTATCTGCAAAAGATAACAACTACGCAATACCGTGAAAAACGCGAACAAAGTGGAATTCAAAGGTGATAAAGGTATCTCTGTAACAGGTAAAGATGTCACTCAAGCAGATGGCACTGTTACTCGCGAAAGTACCGTTGCGATTGCTGATGGTAAAGTGACTGATAAAGGTAACAATTGCAAAGATGGTAAAGAACATTCCTGCAATTAAGATTGGTGATAACTACTATGAAGTAGATAAAAAATGGTAAACCAGTAGGCTACAGTAGATGAAAAGGTAAACCGACAGCAAATAATGAAACCAATTGATGTGACTGATGCGACTATTACAAATGAGGTAATAAAGTCGTAACAGGTAATCCTGATAACAACAATCCAAAAGTCTGGTTGGAATGTTGGTTTGGCTGATTCATCTAAAAGCTAATGAAGCATTTAATGATAGTAGTAAAGCGTTATCAGCAGATAAACTTGAAAAAGTAAATCCAGATGACAATGTTCGTTTTTGCCGATGGTAAAAATACCAAAAGTTCAAGCTGCAACTATGGATAAGGGTGAATAAAGATGGTAATCACCAATACCTATGTGAATTTAATGTTGATTTACCAATTAGTCAAATTACCTCTAGAAGATAAGGATGGTAATAAGGTTGCTAAAAGCTGCTGATGGTAAATGGTACCCAGTTAAGAGGGTAAACCTGATACAACCAAAGAAAGCCTTAGAACCAAGTAACGTTCGTACGTCAGCTTCAATGGATCCTGATGGCTTAGGAGATAAATATACCTCAACAACAAGTCGTGAAGAGGTTTTAACTCCAACTCAGCAGGTGAGTTGACGGGTGAACAAGAGCTGCGCAAAAGCCGCAGAGAGAAGATTAAGGATTTATTGAAAGGTCAATCTAAGGATGTATGAGGGCCGCTTCCTAAAGCTGCAGTGGATGCAGCAAAGAAAGCTAAAAAGTACAATATCTAAAAGATAATGAAAGCTTAGATAAAGTACTGTTGGTGCAGTCATCTCTAATGTTGCATAGGGGTACGAAACCAAGTGATGCGGTGAATGTTGATCAATTACAAAATAGTGGCATCAATGTTCATTCTAGAACGGTGAAGGTTCAACAGGTAAAGTCATTTCAGGTGATACTTCTCCAACTAAAGTTAAAATGGATGAGGACGGTTAATGTTGATGCGGGTAACAATATCGAGATTACACGTAATGGTCGTGATATTGCGATCACAACTTCAGCGACCCCTAAATTTGATAGTGTCAATTTGGTAAAGAAGAGACTGAATCACTAATAAGGCTGGAAATATCAATGTAAGTGGTCCAGATGGTAAAACTCCTACTAAAGATTACAGGTGTGGCTCGGGTGAAATTTCAGCACTTCTAAAGATGCTATAAATGGTAGCCAGTTACATGCGTTAGCTTCAAAGCTTGAACAACAAGATCAATAAAGTTGGTGAAACATGCAGATGCAGGTACTGCAAGTGCATTAGCCGCTGCGAATATTCGCAAGCTTATACACCGGTAAAGCTTGGTTGGTATTGCAGCTGGTAACTATCAAGGGCAAAATGGTCTTGCAGTAGGTATGTCTCGTATCTCTGATAACGGTGAGATCATCATCCGTTTATCTGGTACGGCAAATAGCCAGAGGTAAAACTGGCGTTGCAGCTGGCGTGAGTTACCAATGGTAATCAGCTGATAGCGAAAACATAATGAAAAAACACCGCAAAGTGCGGTGTTTTTATCTTTATTTATTCTCATTTAGAAGAGAAATTTTTATGATGAAAATCTACTTCAACGCAGTCTCCAAAACTTGGGAAATCTACCGCACTTTTTGTGTTAAATGAGAAAATGCCAACAGGATTTTTAACATTGCATTAGCGATTGTTTTCAATAATTAGTTAAATGAGTTTCAATTGCTTACAATTTTAACAAATTGAATTGAGAAGTCAATCTCAATACCGAATTTTTCCCTTCGATAAAAATAAAAATTTATGATCTCAGTCAATAAAACAAGCGTTTTTACTCTAGTCTGGATAACTCTGAAGATATCCTTATTCTTAGAGTGGTTATTGATGATGTATTGGCGTATGCCTTCCACCTACTTTCTGTTTCTATCTATACATACTGTGGAAAAATATGAACCGTTTTTGTTATAGGTGATCCGAAAGATTGCATTGGATACAGTACCTGTATGGCTGCTTGCAGCAAGTACACAAAAGCTTTTGGATTACAATCCTTTCCTCCAGTTACAAGTAATGCGTAACGACGATATTACTGTGCCGATCTTATGTCGTCATTGATGATTCTCCTTGTGCTACGGTATGTCCTGTGCATGCAATTAGCACAAAATGACACTATTCAATTAAACGAAGGTTTGTGTGTGGCTGTAAACTTTGTGGTAGCTTGCCCATTTGGTGCCATTACCCAACATGGTTCTGCACCGATTGACGCACCAACCTATTATGAAGGATTCTCCTTCACTGATGCGGTAAAACGAGATATTCGTACTGCCAGACAATACAGATTTACACAATATGCTGGCATGGCAACTGGTGTGAAAGCTATTGCTGTGAAATGCGACCTTTACTATTTCCGCGAAAGATGGTCCGGCTGTGTACAAACTTGTCCCAGCTAAAACGTTATTTATTATCAGTGATGAGAGTATCAAACAGGCTAACGAAAAGAAAACGTGAAATGGCAATGATTTCTTCGCCAGCTATCCCAAGATAATTAGTGTGTTTAACATGTAATCAATGGGTGATATTATGAGTTTACCAATCAACTTACTCATCCACGACCCTGTTGGTTATGTCGTTGGTGCGTTTATTTCTCTCGCTGTGCGATGAACAACTTTCAATCAATATATCCGGTGTGACCGGTGTGCTCAGTGGCTTGTTAGGCATTGTGCCTGCATTCCGTGCTTATCAGCAACGATACGGTCGTTGATGTGTTTTCAACCCTTTCGACTTCGCCCAATGTTTTGCAATCCGCATTGACGGATTAGCTGCGTTTATGGTGTGTGTAATTTCTTTAATGGTTATTATCACCGCTTTATTCCTTTTCCTATGTGAAAGAATACATTGGTAAAGGCGCTGGCACGATGGGCTTCTTCTGGATTTGTTTATCGCCTCAATGGTTGCCTTAGTCACCAGCGATAACGCTTTCTCACTTTAGTGTTCTTTGAAAGTGATGTCTTTAGCATCTTACTTCTTAGTACTAACCGAACAAGATGACAATGACCAATGCGGGCTTATGTTTCTTCATTGCTCACGCTGGGTCTGTGTTGATTATGATCGCTTTCTTTAGTTTTCTATTGCTGCGCAGGGTAACTGAATTTGAAACCTTCCGCCACACTGGGCTTTCAATGCCTTTAGCCTTTACAGTATTTATTTTGGCATTTCTTGGTTTTTGGTGCAAAAAGCAGGATAGATTCCATTGCATAGCTGGCTGCAAAAAGCTCACCCTGCTGCCTTCTCATGCTTCTGCAATGATGTCTGAGTGTGATGGATTTAAAATCCGGTATCTTCAGGATTATCAAAGTCAGTATTGATCTACTTGGCGCACACAATATGTGGTTTGGTGTGATTGTGCTTGCTTTTGGCGCAGTTTCTTCTGTGCTTGGTGCTTTCTATCGCCTTAGCTGAACATGACATCAAAAACTTTTGGCGTATCACACCGTAGAAAACATCAGCATTATTATGATGGGTCGTAGGTGTCGAGTATGATTAGTATAGCCATTCATAATCCTATACTTACTATTGTCGGTTTACTTGGTGGTTTATATCACTTACTTAACCATGCAGATTCAAAAGGCTTATTGTTCTTGAGGTGCTGGTTCTGTGTATCACCGTTTACATTCAAAAGATATGGATTTAATGGGGGACTTGGCAAGTTAGTGCCATTTACTGCTGTTTCTTGATTGGTACTATGGCAATTTCTGCATTACCACCGTTTAACGGTTTTTGTGAGTGAATGGTTTGACTTATCAATCTTTATTCAGCCTAAACCAACACAATGATGTGTAGTGTGCCCGTATCACTGGCCCTGTTGCAATCATTATGCTTGCCTTAACAGGTGCGCTTGCCGCACTGTTTCAGTAAAGTATATGGTAGTGGCTTTGGTGGTGCTCACGCGGTGAAAGCAGCACATGCGCGCGAAGTACCAAAACCAATGGTGATAGCAATAGCAATCTTGGCATTATTCTGCGTACTTTTGGGCGTGGGCGCTTCTGTAATTACTCAATAATTGCCAATATTGCAGCCGCACTTTCTCATAATGACGTAGCAATTTGGCGGAAAATGGCGTAGTGGTAGCAAACAATACACCGAATACGGCGCTTTCTACACCAATGGTAGAGCATTATGTTGATCGCATTCTTTGTGTTGCCGTTTATGTATTACGTTTACACCAAAGGCAATCATGTGGCGGATCGTGCAAAAAGGCAATCCTTGGGCTTGTGGTTATGCTTACGAAATGGATATGGCCGCATCTGCGGGGTAGTTTTACTCGTCCGCTTCGTATTATCTTCAAACCACTTTATGCGCGTCAAATCGCTGATCCTGCGCCTGCCGGGTGCAAAAGGTATCAATGCATTAATTTCAGGGTGCGACCAAAACAGAACCATTCTGGGAAGAAAAAAGTAACAATGCCGATTGCGCATTTTATCCATAGTTGGGTCGTAAAATTCAATAGCTTACAACAAAGGTGACTTCCGCGTTTATTGTGTGTACTTCGTGATTGCCTTGGTTGTGTGTACTTTCCATTGCGTTGATGTAGGGAGAGATTATGATTTCATTACCTTCAAAATTTCCCTTCCGCTGGAATGTTCCTTTTGTAGCCATTGTGCAGCGTTAATTCTTCTCGCTTTGGCACCGCTCTTTTCAGGCATTTCACGGATGATTCGAGGCTCGTATTCAATCTCGTCATGGCTGGGCTTGTTACAAGATTATCGCGACATTGCCATTAATGGCGCGCCAAAATATTTCGCCAGATAATGCGGGTTGGGTATCTCGTGTTATGCCTTAGTGTTAATTAGCACCGTCATGGTGGTTTGCGATGAGTTTACCCATGTTTACTCATCACTCCACCGTTTAGAACGAGCAGTGATTTAATCACCATTATTTAGTTGTTTTGCGTTGTTCCGCTTTTTCTTCTCAATTGCGGGTTTGGATTCAACAGTACTTTCTCAAGTTTAGGGGTGCAAACCGTGAAGTGACGATAGGCGTACTTGTTGAACCTATCTTAATGTTGGCATTCATTGTGATTGCTTTAATGCAGGTTCTACGAATTTTTGCAGTATTAGCACCGCACTTTCTAGCGCAACCTTGGCAATATCCGTTGCAACAGTAATTGCCATGGTTGCCCTTTGCTATTTTGCGATCTTTATTGAAATGGGCAAAATTCCATTTTGAAAACAGCTGAAAGCAGAACAAGAACTTCAAGAAGGCCCACTTACTGAATATTCAGGCCCTTCTTTCATATTGAAAGTCGGTTTTGAGTTTAAAATCAATGGTGGTTGCCTCTATCTTTGTGAGCGTGCTTTTTCCCATTCGGTGCATCACAAGAGTTCACAGTAAGTGCGGTCATTTAGAGTATCGTTTCTTTCTTTGTAAAGTGCTCGTGGTATTGTTGCCGCATGTGTGTTTGGCTACATTGGCTCGTACCCGCTTTTATGCTAACAGGACGTTTATGCTGTGGTCGGTTTCGGCATTTCGGTGTTGGCGTTTGTTTTTACTTCACAGGATTATAAGGAGGAAATATGGAACGTTTAGCACTAATTACAATCATTTGCCGTTTGTCGAGTGCGTTTATTGTAGTTGAACAAACAATCTTTCCCAAAAATTGCCACAATTTTTGCCCGCACTTACTACCCTTGGCACACTTGTGGCGGGGCAGTGAGTATGCAAATGGCGCACAATCTGTCACCTGTGATTTAGTTAAATTTGGTGATACCGCAATCTTCGGCGGACGCAGATGCAGTAAGTCACGTTAGTGCCTTTGCCGTTGTGGGTTTGAGGTTTCTTAGTTGCTTATATTCTTGCTGGCTGTAACCGATAAAAACCGCGAACATCCGCATAACGGATTACCTCGTTTTTATGCTTTCTTATTGATCTTCACATCGGTGCAATGGCAGGCTTGGTGTATTCATCAACTGCGGAGTCGTTGCTTTTCTTTGAAATCACAGGGGGATGTTCTTGGGCAGTAATCCAGCTATTATCAAAGCCAAAAAGCAATGGCAGCTGCGATGAAAGCGTTGATTATCACTCATGTAGGCTCATTGGGTTTATATCTTGCTGCGGCTTATTTATTTAGCCAATCTGGCACATTCTCTATCACTGCGTTGGGAGCATCTTGCCAGAAGCGAAAACCATTGTGTTGTTTGGCGTGATGTTTTGCTGCGTGGGGTAAATCAGCACAACTACCAATGCAAATTTGGTTTACCGATGCGATGGAGCGCCAACACCCTGTCAGTGCGTATTTTGCGCCGCATCAATGGTAAAGTGGGCGTCTATATTTTCGCTCGTTCCGTGATGTCTGCTGGTGAAATTCCGTACATGTGTGGAGAGGTAGAATTGTGATGGCAATGATTACATTGATTTATGGGTTTTCTTAATGTACTTGCCACAGAAAGCTGATTTAAAAACGCTTACTTGCGTATTTCAACTATCCAACTTTCTTATATTTTCATCAGGCTTTCTCTTGCAGCATTAGGTTCTACGTAGCTTTTGTTGCAGCGATTGCTTACATCTTTAGCCACGCTTTGCGAAAAAGTTTATTCTTCTTGGTTGCAGGTTCATTGAGCTATGCCACTGGTACACGTTCAATGCCGCGTTTACAAAGGGATTATGCGCACAATGCCTGTGGTTGGTACTGGATTTGGTATTGCCGCATTGGCTATTGCTGGTGTGCCACCGTTTAACGGTTTCTTCAGCAAATTCCATTATTTGCTGCTGGTTTCGACCTTGGACAAGAATATTCACTGGGTAACTTGGTTAATGGTGATTGCGTTGATTGAATCTACGGCAGCATGTTGTTTTAGTTGCTTTATAAATTTGGTCAATGTGTTATCGGTAAAACCATCTGAAGAGCGATATCAAAATGCACAACCATTTGCCATTCTCTACGACATTTGTTTTAGTGATTTTTTAATGGTGATGTCTGTGTGTTCTAGCTTTATCGCTGCCTATTGGTTGGGCCTTGCGGGTTAAGGAGAGATTATGTTAATGATCAATGTATTAGCAGAGTTTACTCATCATTTCATCGCTTTGTGTCATTAGCTGAAAACCGCAAAAATCCGCGTTGTGCTATGGCTTACAGTCTCTTGTATTGGTGGTGTTATTCGTTTATTTGGCATTTGAAATGCAAGCTCACGAACTTTATATGTGGTCCATTGGTGCATTCGATCACAGAAGTATATATAGTGCAGGAATTTAATCTTTTCTTTACGAAAAATTGACGAAAGTCAAACTCCTGCAGGAATGAGTGTCGCTTGGTTGATCCCGATCACATCTATCATCGTTTGCTTATATTTACTTTGTTGTCATTCCAGTGAGTTTACCGTTAGTTGAACATTTAAAACCAGCATTGTCAGTATCCTTAGCCACTTCCTTTTAGGTTTAGTGTGTGTGTGGCAGCTAACGCAATATTGTGAAACAAGTTTTTCAGTTATTGTTTAATGGAAAACGGTGCGCATTTAACGTTAGGCTGACTTGCCAACAACGCACCAGGATTGGTTGAAATCAGCATTGCCACCGATGCGATTTTTGCGGTCATCATTATGGTGGTATTGGTGAATAAAATTTACCGCACTTTCAACACTGTTGATGCTAAACAACTTATGAGTTTGAAGGGTAACGCTATGTATGAACAATGGATAATTGCGTTCTAGTCGCACCTTTCAGTCATCGCTTTTGAAAGCTTTGCACTACGCGGGAACAAAAATCGGACAGTTTGACCACATTCCATACTACGAGTTAATTTTGTGATGTTGTTCTTTTCTGTACAGGTCATTTCTGGCGTGTTGGAAAAAGGCAGATATCAGTGCATTGCTAACAACTGGGTGTATCGTTGATAGTCTTTCTGCCATTTCTTGAAGCTTAATTGCTGTCGTGGGTTCACTTGCTGGTGTGTATTCCATCAGTTATATGAACACAGAATTGGAAGAAGGGCATATCGATTTTCACCTATGCCCATTACCACGGTTTCTTACATTTATTCTTCTTTTACGATGATTGTGTCAGTTATCACCAATAACAGTTTTAGTGTGGGTTGCAGTTGAAGCGACAACGATTAAGCTCTGCGTTTTTGGTCAGTACCCACAAACAAAAACATCATCAAACCGCGTGGAAATACATCATCATCTGTTCTGTAGGCGTCGCTTTCGGTTTTATACAGGAACGCTAGCAACCTTTGCGAATGCAAATGGTTGCTGCAGATCAAGCCAAGCGATTTTCTGGTCAGCCGTGAATCAACAAGCCACAGGTTTCAAAACCCAATGTTGATGTATATCGCATTCGCTTTCGTATTGATTGGTTTCGGCACGAAGTACGGTCTATTTCAATGCATGCTTGGTTTATCAGACGCGCACGGTGAAGCACCAAGTCCAGTGAGTGCAATTTTATCAGCGGTGTTGTTAAACTGTACCAGCTAACGTGGTGTTGCGTTACTACATTAGTTTCAAAAGCAGTTGGCGCAAATTTCCCTACAAACTTTAATGTTGATCTTTGGTTTACTTTCCGAGTGCTTGTGGCGGCGTTATTTATCATCGTACTGATTTGATATTAAACGTATGCTTGCTTACTCAAGTATCGAGAATATGGGCTTAATCAGCTTCGCTTTTTGGTCTTGGTGGCCCCAATTGGGGGATTGTTGCAGGTTTACTTCACCATCAACCACAGTCTTGCGAAACTACTGTATTCTGTGCATCCAGGTAATATTCTGTGAAATATAAAACCCGTGATGTATGAATCAAGTAAAGTGGATATGGCGTGTTGCACCAGTGAGCACGGTGCTTTTTCGCAGGTGGTGCGTTGGCATTGGGCGAGTATCCCTCCATTTAACGTATTTGTGAGTGAATTTGAGTGTTGTGGTCGCAGGGGATTACAGCAGGGTAAAAGCTTGGTTAGATTATTTTTATGCTCAATTTTACTCACTATTGTGCTTTGCAGGGACTTGCCTTAATGCTAGTCAAAAACGAGTGCTTGGTAAACAACCTGATGATAATGTGGAAGCAGGCGAAGTCAGTAAAGTCTCTTTGCAGCAATAGCCATACTATTGTTATTAATGTTTTGTAATGGGTATCCATATTGCAGAGCCAATCTTTGCAGTTACTAAAAAGTGCGGTAGGAATTGTGCTTGGATCTGAACACTGTGTCCTTTGGCGATATGCTAGTTTACCTTGGCAAGGGTTTAGCGAAATGATCGACAACTGGGGAAAAATGGAATTAACTAAAAATACATCAGTCGATCCGGTAAAAATGCTCAGCAAAAATTATGGTAAACCGTTAATGCAAAATTTCAGAATACAATTTTAGATGAGGGTGGTCTACACCAAATCAAGTCACTTTAACGGTGAAAACTAATATATTTTACCTGATGCTGGTGGAATATCTTTACTATCAACATGAAGGCTGGTTGCCATTAGTTTTTGGTAACGATGAACGCTCAATTCATGGTCATTATGCAGTGTATTACGTGCTTTCTATGGAAGGTATCGTCAGCTTTTGTGACGATTAAAGCACTCGTAGATCCTGTCACACTCGAATTTCCTTCCGTGACACCGAAAGTCAGAAAAAGCGGCGGTGTGGAGGCGAACGTGAATTATTCGATATGTACGGTTTAAAAGCCGTCGGTCTTCCCGATCAACGTCGTTTGGTGTTACCAGATGACTGGCCAGATGATCTTTACATTACGTAAAGATTCGAGTGGATTACCGTTTGCGTCCAGATCCAACTGCGGCAACGGAAACCTATGAGTTTATTAACGAAAAAGGTGAAGCGCGTATTGTGCCCTATCGGTCCTCTCCATATTACCTCAGATGAACCCGGGACACTTCCGTTTGTTTGTCGATGGGAAGATATTATTGATGCGGACTACCGTTTATTCTATGTACACCGTGGTATGGAAAAATTGGCGGAAACCCGAATGGATTACGATCAAGTCAATTTCTTGGCTGACCGTGTGTGTGCGGTATCTGTGGTTTACCCATAGCGTTGCTTATGCTAACTCAGTCGAAAAATGCGTTGGGTATTCAAATTCCTGAACGGGCACAATGGATTCGTGCAATTTTTGTTGGAAGTTGAACGCTTGCACAGTCGCTTATTAAACTTAGGGTCTATCTAGCCACTTTACCGGCTTTGATACCGGCTTTATGCAATTCTTCGGGTTCGTGAAAAATCGGTGACCCTTGCGGAAGTGCTTACTGGTGCGCGTCAAAACCTATGGTATCAACTTAATCGGTGGTGTGCGTCGCGATATGTTGAAACATCAACGTGAGCAATGTATCAAACTTATCGGTGAAATGCGTGAAGAACTCAAAACCTTAACCGATATTTTTATTAAATACACCGAATATGGAACAACGTACGGTAGAGCGTTGGTGTCTTGGCAAAGATATCGCTCGTGACTTCAGTCCGGTTGGTCCAATGATTCGTGGTTCTGAGCTTTGCGCGTGATGTGCGTAAAAGTACACCCGTTCTCCGGTTATGGCGATATCCTTTCAATCTCTTCACTGAAGCAAATGGTGATGTATTATCCGTGTGAAAGTGCGGATTAATGAAGTATTTGAGTCTAGAATATCATTGATTACATGGTGGATAATTTGCCAGTGGTGAAATCTTAAAAAGAAGGTTTCAATTATACGCGGGACGTTTTTGCTTTAGGGATTGGAAGCGCCAGTGGTGAAGATATTCACTGGTCAATGCTCGGCGACAACAAAAACTTTTCCGTTGGCGTTGTCGTGCTGCCACTTATGCTAACTGGCCAACCTTGCGCTATATGTTGCGTGGCAACACTGTGTCTGATGCGCCACTGTATTGGTAGTCTTGACCCTTGCTATTCTTGTACCGACCGTGTCACTGTGGTGGATATTGCGTAAACGCAAAGCGAAAAACCGTGGATTATAAAAGAAATTGAACGCTACGGTATCGAGACGTAAAAATTCACCATTGAAATAGGGGAGGCGGAAAAATGTTTAAATTGCTAAAAACCGATATTAAATGCGGGGATATTTACCACTAAATATCCGTTTAAACCCTATGAAGTTGATCCTGATTTCCGTGGTAAACCAGAACTGAACTCTGATCAATGTATTGTTTGTGCAGCCTGTACAATGGCATGTCCAGCTAATGCGCTTACCATGCGTACTGATCCTGAAAACAGGCGAGACGTGCTTGGTCATTATTTTTGAGGCCGTTGTATTTTTCTGCAGCCGTTGTGAAAAAGTTGCCCGACAAAAAGCGATTCGTTTAAGCTAAGATTTTTGAATTATCAGTCAGCAATAAACAGGATCTTTACCAGAAACAACCTTCACTACAACGATTTGTCATCAATGTGGTCAACCTTTTTGTTTCTCATAAAGAACTCAATTATGCCGTGGATTTTATTCAAACAAACGTTGGATAACGATGAACTGGTAAAACATAAATTAGCGGTGCTCAACACTTGCCCAACCTGTAAACGCCAAAAACAGTTTGGAAAAACCGCCGATATGGAATCCAATATGCGCGTGAAATTGGCGTTGTTTGATCACGTTAGGAGATTGCAAGATGATACACAAATCCCAATGCCCGTGAATGGTATTTCAACGCCATTTTAGTGTGGATGAAAACATTGCGAAAAATGAAACAAACTTTGTTGAAAAATATTCAACGTTCCGCTTATGTTTACCGTGTTGACTGTGGCGGTTGTAATGGTTGTAAATTGAAATTTTTAGTACCATTACACCAACCTTTGACACAGAACGTTTTGGGATTAAGGTTGTTGCATCCCTCGCCATGCGGATATTTTATTATTTACTGGCACGGTAACTCGTGCAATGCGTACACCTGCAATGCGTGCTTATCAAGCTGCACCCGATCAAAAAATCTGTATTTCTTATGGGCGTGTGGTTGTGGTGGCGGTATTTTCCATGACTTGTACTGCGTATGGGGCGGTAGTGATCAAATTGTGCCAATTGATGTGTATATTCCCGGTTGTCCTCCAACTCCAGCGGCGACTATTTATGGTTTTGCGATGGCACTTGGTTTGCCGATCAAAAACTCAAAAGGTAAACAAAAATTGCCGATCCATAATGCTGAGGCTAAATTACGTTTTCCCAAATATTCCATTAGATTTACGCGTGGAATTAGAACGTGAAGCACGTCGTTTAGCGGGCTATCGACAAGGTGGAGACATTGCTAATCAATTTATGAGTATGATGTCTGAAAAAGATCAGGTTCCATTTGGTGTTCGTCTTGGCGAATTTTTGGAACGTGAAGCGGATCCTCGTTTGGGTGAAATCGTAAACCGATTACATGCAATTAGTATGCCGTTTTCGGGATGATCTCTAAAATACTTGGCTCCCGCCATAAGCAGAGAGTCAAGTTCTTTAATTTTCAAGATCATATATTGCACAATTAGATGTACAGCTGTAAGGACGTACCATGACAACCCAAGTTTTTCTGTTTATTAAACGAGCGTTTTCGTCGAAAAACGATGAACAAGTGCCGAGCAAGCAAAACAGGTGATGTATTACTCTTTGTGATTGGTCACCATGTTGGCGTAATTGATTGTTTTAAAAATTACTGGTTTTGTGACTACGATGCTTATCAACGTTTTGTAGATAGCTTTCCAGAAGGGGATGCTAAACGTAAATTTTTCGGCTTAATGCGATTCGGTGAAATAGTGATTGATTCTAGTCACGTCAATTTATTGGCGAAAGCGATGGATAAAAGCCAAAGCTAATTTCACCCCAGAACATCAAGAGTGGGTCGAAATCCTCATGGATACGTTAGCATCAATTCAGCGTGAACCTGTGATGTATATTATGGTGAAACGACGTGACGAATAATGTGATCTTAACCGTTGGCAGCAGCATGATGGGCGATGATGGCGCAGGGCCTTATCTCTATCAATTATTGAGTGAAAATCCATTGCCAAATTGGACCGCACTTGACGGTGGCTCAGCACCGAAAATGTTGCACATATTGTGCGAGACATGAAACCTGATTTGCTTTTAATTTTCGATGCGGCTGATATGGAATTAGCACCGGGCAAAATTCGAATCATTGAAAAAGAGAGCATTGCGGAAATGTTTTTCATGAGCACGCTAATATGCCGCTCAATTACCTCATTGAACAACTAGGGACAAGATATTAAACAAATCGTTTTGTTGGTCTTCAACCGGATCTTGTTTCTTTTGGTTTTCCGATGACAGACAACGTAAAAGAGTCTATGCAATTTATGTATGATTTTTGAAAGAGGGAAGATCGCTTGAAGAGATTCCTGTTTTGTAGAAAAAAAGTGAGGGATTTTCTAAACATATTTTAAAAATATTACGAAAACCTGTTTTATATCAATAAATCCATGTTTTTGTAAGACTATGAACTGATTTTGGGTGTAGTATATGCCCAGAATTAGTATTCTAATTCTGTTCTCTAACCTCGTGTTGTATCTAAAATAAGGACGTTACTATGGCTATTAAAAAGTAATTACCGTATGTCCGTATTGTGCCTCAGGTTGTAAATCCATCTTTTGGTGGAAAACAACAAAAATTGTGAGGAGCTGAAGAGTGCAAACAGCAAGACAAACGAAGGGAGTTATGCCTAAAAAAGGATATTATGGCTGGGACTTTGTGCATGACTTTACAAAATCCTGACTCCTCGCCTGAGCTCAACCGATGATCCACTACAAACGTGGCGAACCATTTACACCAGTGAGCTGGGAAGAAGCGATTTCTTTCACAGCAAAACGTCTCAGTGAAATCAAAGAAAAGTACGGTAACGAATCGATTATGGTAACGAGGCTCTTCCGTGGACCGAGGTAACAAGTGAACTTCGTGATGCAAAAATTCGCCCGTGCGGTATTGGAAATAACAACATTGACTGTTGTGCGCGCGTGTGACACGGCCCTTCTGCTAACGGGTCTGCTCAAATCGGTCGGTAACGGCGCAATGTCCAACTCAATTGTTGAAGATTGAAGATACCAAATGCGTATTTATTTTTGGCTATAATGCCTCCACTTCACACCCTATTGTGCGCGTCGGATAACCACGCCAAAGCAAAGGGGCGAAAATCGTTGTTGTGACCTCGTAAAATCGAAACGGCCCGTATTGCGGATATTTATGCACCGCTGCTAACGGGTCTAACGTCGCATTCTTGAATGCGATGATGAATCATGATTTTGGAAGAAGGGTTACAAGATCAAAATTTATTGATGAACACACTGAAAAACTTCGATGCGTTCTGTGAAACCATGAAAAGCTTATACACGGAGATCCACTCAGCATATCACAGGTATTGAGCCTGAAATGTTGCGTGAAAGTGCCCACTTATGCGAGCTGCTGCTATCTTATGGGGGTATGGGCGTTTGCCAATTCCGTCAAGGTGTAGAAACCGTACGTGCATTGCGAAAGCATTGCAGTAACTTACCGGTAACAGGTAAACCAAATGTTGGGGTGAACCCAGTACGTGGTCAAAAACAACGTACAGAGGTGCGTGCGATATGGTGCGTTATTCAACACATTACCGAGGCTATCAAAGTTTTGCTGATCAGAAATTAATGCAAAATTTGCGAAAAGCTTGGGGCGTGCCATCTATTCCAACCAAACCGGGTGTGCCGTTGGTGAAGTCCCTGAAGCGATCATGGAAGATAAAATTAAAGCATTCTATATGTATGGGGTGAAAGATACGCTACAAACTGAGCCTGATATGTAATGACTGTTAAAAAGCCTTCGAGAAAGTTGAACTTCTTGTCGTTCAAAGATATCTTCATGACTCAAACAGCCGCAGAAGCAGATATTTTATTACCTGCGACTTCTTGTGCTGAACATGAAGGTGTGTATAGTGCCGCCCTGACCGTGGTTTCCAACGTTTCTATAAAGCCGTTGAGCCAACTGGCGATGTCAAGGGATGACTGGGTAATCATTAGCGAACTTGCTACAGCAATGGGCTATCAATGCACTATAACAATACCAAAGAAATTTGGGATGAACTTCGTTCACTTTGCCCAATTTACAAAGGGGCAACCTACAAAGAAAAAATGAAAGGCATGGGTTATATCAATGGCCATAGTACTGATGAGGGGCCCTGAAGATCAGGGTACAACATACTTGTATAAAGGCCAAATCTTCGACCGTCAAACAGCAAAGCTGAGTTCTTTGCTTGCGACTGGGAACCACCAGTGGAAGATCTCTCGAAGAATTCCCATTGATACTTTCTACAGTACGTGAAGTTGGTCACTATTCTTTGCCGTTCAATGACCGGTAACTGCCGTGCACTTGCAGCACTTGCGGATGAACCGGGATTCGTACAAATGAACGATCAAGACGCCAAAGAGTTGGGTATTAAAAACAACGACTTGGTTTTGGATTGCTTCTTCTCGTGGTAGAGTTATTTCTCGTGCAGATGTGAGCACTCGTGACAAACAAAGGGCATGTATATGACCTATCAATGAGTGGATCGGTAAATGTAACGAATTAACCGCTGAACATTTGAACCGGGTTCTAGAACACGGAATACAAATACAGTGCGGTTCGTATTGATAAAATCGAAGACCAAAGCACGAGGCTGAACGCTAGTAGTAACTGAATACGCGAGATTAAAAATCGCTTAAAAAGAAACCGCACTTGCAAGCGATTAGCGTCATAAATGAATTATGGGCGAACTTAATGGTTCGCCCGTTTTTCTGAATTATTTTCTTACGCATTATGAATGTATTTAGCCATCATTATCTGTGGCTAAGACAAACAAGAATCCACAAGTGTTTCACTAAAGCGTAAATCATGTGAGGCAATAAGCATCGGTAACTGTAGTTCACGTAAAAGATGCGGTCGGTTTGGCGATATTTTTACATCAGTCCATTGGTTGGTTCATCTAACAGCAATACTTTGGCTGCATCGCCAGAACACCGGCTAGCGCGAGTGAGAATTCTGTTCACCGCCAGATAAGGGTATTTACTGAGCGATCTTTTAACCTAACAATATTCAGACGTTCTGGTTGCTGTAATGCAATTTGATAGGCTTCATTTTCTGTTCGAAGCCCTGATTAAGTGGACCAAACGCCACATCATCAAGTACGGTTGGACCAAAAAGTTGATCGCCCGCGTGTTGGAAACAGATGCCAATCTTTCCGCGTAACGGTACAAAATCTTTTTCTTGGCAACAGGTGTTATCGAACCAGCGAATCTCACCTTGTTGGTATGGGATAAACCCTAATAGGCGGTGATAATAGCGTCGATTTTCCACAACCAATATCGCCTTGTAAAAAAAGACGATGACCTTCAGGGAGCTCAAAAGAAAGGTTATCAATAATCACGCGTTGGTCGCGCATGATTTGTAATTGTTTGACTTCGAGGACGTTCATCAAGATTTATCCTGTGCTTTACATCATGCAGCTGAAACCACGGGCTTTTGGCACCATTTCTGTTTCTGCTTTAACGAGAGCATGAATTAATAATAATGCCACACGTTGCGCAGCGATAAATAAGGTTCTGCCGTTAAGTTTTGGCTGGTATCCGCGCGCACGCATTGCCATATCCATCTTTTTATGTACTTCACTGAACACTGAAATATAGCGCACGAGTGAGAACAAATAGGTGAAAGTAGTTTTTCGAGCAATGGCAAACGACATAATGCTTGCAATAAAAGGCTCTCGTTCATATCAATTAACAAGAGGCGAGTTAAGCAAAATTAAATTGAAACGTAGCGTGATGAGTGGCGCGAGGCTGAATACCCATTGGGTTTAATGCTAAACCTTGCTCGGTGATTTTCCAACTTAAGGTCAACCAAACGAGTAGAGTAAAGAGATTTAGTTTCAGCCAATATTTGAAATAACCGGCAAGGGATTTTTGATAGCGAATTATCGTAATAAGTAATCCGCTGAATACGATCAAATTAAGGCTAATAAGCGTTGAAATATGTGTCATTGTGCTGACGATAAGTCCACACAAAACACACATAAATTAATCTTAAGTGCGGTTGAAAAATAGCAAGAAAATTCATTTCACCACACTGAGTGCTGTTGGATACATTTTGTTTAACAATAAGACCACCCCGACACTGACGATACTGTCGATAATAAACACAGGAATATGTGATATCACCAGTAGCATGATCAGATCGCTGTAAAGCTTTACCACCATCTAGAGCCAAGACTAAAGAGGCGAGCAAGGCTGAACCGCCAACGCCGATCACGCCAGCACCAATACCAGCAGTAATTTGAGTTCGACGGGAATTGTCATTTTCAAGTCTTTTTGCAAATAGCCAATGTACAAAAAGGGCAGGTAATGCCATTATACATAAATTGACACCTAATACAGCAAATCCCCCGAAGGAAAAGAGCAGGGCTGTAATATACCAATGCGATTAAAAAGCAGGGAAAACAGCCCAGCCGAAAACAAGGCCAGCCATGCCGTTTAAGATGAGATGCACGCTGCCAATACCACACTGGTACATGAATGGTACCTGCAACAAAAAAAGCAGCGGCAAACAATGCCGTTAGCGGCAATTGTTGCAAATTAAAGACGTTTAAGACCAATCATTACGCGAGGCTAATGCAACAGCTGCACCACCAAAGCAATACGGGTGTATGCAGCTACACCTTCCGATAAATGCATATTATCTTTCCTTAGATTGCGATGCACGCGTCATTTTTGATGCTCTAATCAATGCCCATAAGCCGAAAAATACCAACAATATAACCGATACCACCAATAATATCGTGTGGGTAAATTTTGTCTTTCAATTTAGAGATATCTTCGCGAACCAGCATCAATGCATTGTCGCGATTATTTGTGGTTTGAGCGGATACTCTGTTAGCAACAATTGAGGGCTTTGTATCACTCTTCACCTTCTATAACAACCTTAATGGCACCTTCGGTAGGGGGATTGATCGGATAGGGAAAAATTGCCCATCGCGATCCGTTTTGCCTTCCAATAGAGGAGTCTGGCCAGCTGCAAAATCTCCATATAGGTTTCTGCCGCTGGAGTCATATCGGAATAATAGGCTTTACCAGAGACTGTCCCGTCCATCATATTGTGCAAAAACATGCAAACTATGAGCCAATGCTGATGGCGCGCACAGCCGGTGAAAAGTGCGGTTAAAAAAATACAACTCTTTTCATTAGTTTCGCATCAAAAGTCAGCATATATTCAACACTGCGTTCGGTATAGTCAGGGGTTTCTTTAACTGGCTCGTCAAATTCAGCCCAAACTTTTAGTTATAACCCGCTTTAGGGGTGGATTGTGCGATACCTTTTTCATTGGTTAAGTTGGATGGCTGATCTTCGCGCTAAACCCACTTTGATGCCTTTGCAGGTTTGCTTTTACTAACACGAGAATATCGGTGGTTGTCCCTTTCAGTTCACTTTGAGGATGATTCATAATCCATGTTGTGTGATTTGTTTGCTTGAGCATCAGTGTACAAAATCGCTTTGCCGAGATTTGATCGGATTAACACTAAAGTACAGCTTCAGGTGCTTGTTGTTTTGGTTTTTCGACATATTTACCGCTTGGTAATTTTGACCAAACACCATTATCAAAAGCGAATAAATGCGATGGCTGCATCAGGGTGCAGCAAATGTGTACTTCGCCTTCATCAAGTTCACTGTGGCATTTTGCAATTGGTACTTAGCATCGGTAGGCGTACTGCTTTTAATTTGCTTTGAGGATGGGTTTCAGTTTCCTCATGACCAAATTTAACCACATATTGCCCTTTTACATCCTTAACGGGCTCCAACAAACATTATGCGCATTGGCAGTGATGACCGAATAGTGCAGTAATAAACAATGCTGTTTTCATGGAAGTTCTCCTTTTCTAACATGTGAATACTGTGATAAAGTATAAAATATGAAGTAACTTCAGAGTCAAGTGTAATTTAATAAAAATGAAAATTGGTCAATTAGCCAATATCGTTGGACTATACGGTGGAAGCCAGTACGTTTCTATAACAAGGATTAATCAGAACCTGCCAAGCGAACAAGTGGTAATTTTCGTATTTATACGGAAGAGCATTTAAAGCAACTTTCTTTTATTTGTTATTGACCCGCAGTTTGGATATTTCACTAAAAAGAAATCAAAATGTTGCTGAATCGCAATGCGCCACTCAAAGAGCAGGAAAGAGAAATCAATGAGCTGCTGAGATCGACATATTCAGAGAAGTGTCAAACGGATCCATGAATTGGCTCGTTTTACAAGATTCACTTAATTCGGCTCAAAGGCAAATGTAGTCACTTTGAGCAAAATAATGATTTAATGAGACACTTTGTTGGAGCACAGTGGCATTAATTTTGTGCCTCTAAAATGATTTCTTGTGCGAGGTACCAGTAAAAATTTTTCAAACAACGTTTAAATATCGAACAACGAAACACAGAAGCGCTGAAAATAAACATCAAAAAAGTGAGAATTGGAACAGACTACTTTTTATTTTTGAGGAGAAAATCATGCATGAGATGTCTCTCTGTCAGAATATTATAGGAATTATTGATCAACAACAGAAAAAGCATGAAATCCATGGTGACAGATGTTGGCTGAAAATTGGGGCACTGTCTTGTGTCCGAGCAAAGTGCGGGTGAAATTTTGCTTTGAAATTATGCGTAAAGAGATACCGTTGCTGAAAATTGCCAATTACATTTTGTTCATTTTACCTGCGACAGCATGGTGCATGCAATGTCAAAAGGTAGAGATTGAAGCCTATCAGATTACTGTCCACATTGTCACAGTGCATGTTTACAACGTCTGAAGTGGTACCGAATTTAGAGTGAAAGAAATTGCCGTAAAATAGCAAGACGTCTAAATTGGCAAGATTTAACCTGATCTTTTGAATATAAAATACGCTTCTACTTGATAGTATGTATTTATCTCTCTCAAAGAATATATTTAAGATAGAGAATATGGTATTCTAACGCATGTGATTACCATAGATTCCTAGTATTTACAGAATAAACGAAAAATTGTGAGGTGACTTATGTGTACAACCTGTGGCTGTGGCCATCGAGACCAAGTTAGAATCGGAGGTACCGCATGTCCATAATGAGTTCCAATGCGCAACATGCAACAAAACTGCCTAATTTTTCTCACTCATCCTTCCGTATGCAGACTCTCACAACAAGATGAAACTCAGCAACGATTGCTGAAAGTAGAGCAAGATATTCTCGGCGCAAACAATCAGTGCCGATATGAATCGTCGTTTTTGCGAATCAGCATATTTTGGCATAATCTTGTTTCAAGTCTGGTTCGAGCAAAACAACCTTAATGACGACTACGTTAAATGCATTAAAAATGACTATCCTTGTTATGTGATCGAAGGGGATCAGCAAACGAAAACGGTGCGGATCGTATTCGTCAAACCGGTGTGCCGGCGAATTCAAGTCAATACAGGTAAGGATGTCGCTTAGATGCACAAATGATTGGTAATGCATTGGTGAAATTGCAGCCACAGGAAAATAGTCTGATGTTTATTGAAAATGTCGGAAACCTAGTCCTTGCCCATCAGAATTTGATTTAGAGCGAGCACGCCAAAGTGGTGATCTTATCCGTGACAGAAGGTGAAGATAAACCGCTAAAAATATCCGCATATGTTTGCGACTACAAATTAATGATTTTTAAATAAAGTTGATTTACTGCCGTGCTTAAATTTTGATGTGGAAAAATGTAGCTTATGCAAAACAAGTGAATCAACAATTCAGGTCATCCAATTGTCTTCTCAAAGTGGAGAAGGATTACAGCAGTGGCTAGACTGGTTAAAAGCGCAAGAACGATAGGAGCATCAAATGCAGTTTGTTGATGAGTTTCGTGATCCTGAACTGGCTAAAAGTCTGTTGCAGCGATTACAAAAAGTAATGGAAAAACAACCGCACTTTACAGCAGAAAATCCCTTATATTTGATGGAAGTTTGTGGTGGACGTCGCATACCATTTTTAAATTTGGGCTGGATCGTTTTATTACCGAAAAGTATTAGGATTTATTCATGGTCCAGGCTGTCCGGTATGTGTCTTACCGATGGGGCGATTGATGTATGTATTGAGATTGCTCGTCGTCCAGAAGTGATTTTCTGTACTTTCGGTGATGCGATGCGAGTACGCGGACGTTTAGGCTCATTATTAGAAGCCAAAGCTCAGGGCGCGGATGTTCGAATTGTTTATTCACCGCTTGATGCATTGAATATCGCATCAAATAATCGAACAAAAGTGGTGTTCTTTCACTTGGTTTGGAAACGACCATGCCAGAGTGCCGCAATTACCTTGCAACAAGCAGAAAAACAACAGGGTAAAACTTTTTGTGGTATGTCAAAATATTACTATCATCCGACATTACACAGCTTATTGTCCGCAAGGACAAGTAAAATTGACGGCTTTATTGCGCCGGTCATGTCAGCATGGTGATTGGTTCTAGAACCTTACCAAGTGTGTGTGACACCTATCATAAGCCTTTTGGGATCACTGGTTTTGAACCTTTAGATATCCTACAAGCAATTTTATATGTTGGTAACACAGATTGCTGAACAACGCTGTGAAGTGGAAAACCAGTATAAACGCATTGTACACCAGCATGGCAATCTGTTGGCTCAACAGGCAATCAGTGAAGTATTCCGCTTGAAAGCCAGCAGCGAATGGCGTGGATTGGGCGAGTGCAGAATCAGGCGTAGAACGACAGATGCTTATCAATGGCTTTGATGCGGAAGCGCATTTTGCATATCAGCCACATCAAGTTGCTGATGATCCTGATTCTCGCTGCGGTGATGTATTAATCGGTAGATGCAAGCCGGCTGATTGCCCATTATTTGCTAAAAAATGTAATCCAGACAATGCTTATGGTGCGTTAATGGTTGTCTTCCGAAGGGCATGTGCGGCCTATTATCCAGCTACAGACGAGAATAAAACTAATGACTGATTTTATTACAATGGCACACGGAAATGGTGGTGCCACAATGCAAGATTGATCACGCATTATTTTGTCGAGGGCATTTGATAACCCAATACTTTCACAAGGGCGAAGATCAGGCTCGCATTTGCTTTACAAAAGTTGAATGCTTTTTAGGGTGGGACTCTGTCATTTTTCTACCGATAGTTTTGTGATTGATCCGATGTTTTTCCCGGGTGGTGACATTGGTAAACTCGCCGTGTGTGGTACAGCTAACGATGTGGCGGTATGTGGTGCCGTGCCAAAATATTTATCCTGTGGGTTTTTATTCTGGAAGAAGGCTTACCATTAGAAACTTTAAAAATTGATTCAATCTATGGCAAAAGGCCTGCCAGTCAGCCGGTATTCAAGTGGTAACCGGTGATACCAAAGTGGTACAAAAGGCGCGATAGATAAAGTGTTTATCAATACGGCGGGCATTGGTGTGATTCCAAACGGACTCGACTGGGGTGTGCATCGCATTCAACGGTGATCAGATTATCGTGAGGTGGTACTTTTGGGTGATCATGGTGCAACCATTTTGAATTACCCGAAAATCTTGGTATTCAAACGGACTTACGCAGTGATTGTGCTGTGCTTACGCGCAGTGATTGTATTCGTCCGATTGAAGGGTAGAAAGCCGTGCGCGATACGACCCGTGGTGGTGTGAATGCGGTACTGCATGAATTTGCACAGGCTCAGAAAGTGAGTTCAAATTGATGAAACGGTATTACAATTCGTCCAGGAAAGTAGCGGTATTTGCGAATTACTTGGTTTGGATACATTAAATTTTGCTAGTGAAGAGGTAGAATTAGTGATTGTGGCGAATAAAGAAAAACAGCTGAAATTCTGACCGCGCTTCGTAACCATCCATTGAGGTGAAAATGCGGCCGTAATCGGCGAGGTAACGACTGATGGCAAAGTTCGTGCTGTTGGGCTTTTTCGGTCAGAGTCGCATTGAGACTTACCGCGTAACGAACCTTTACCACGAATCTGTTAAGCAAAAACCGGTTTAATGTTAAATTAAACCGGTTTTTAGTTAATGATTGATATGTGCGAGAAGGGGTTATTTTTCCAAATAACGTGGAATTCACGATCTTCTTCTCGGTGGATCAAGATCTTTGCAGAGCACATCATCCATTTCATCTTTCTCATTCACTAATCCCACCCAAACTTCAGCAAAAAGCATCAGGATCGATTAATACGATTTCTTGTTCCCAATCATCTGCCGTTTCGACAAACTCGACTGCACCCGATCTTCAAATGTGCAGGGTTGAATAGCATATTATCTGCAGGATCGAATTTTCGCCTGCCATTTACAGAAAATATCATAAGCAAGATCAATCGCAGCACTCAGGATCAAGTTTTTGAATATCAGTTGTCGTGGGTTTTTCCTTCATCAAGTCAATTGTGCGTATGATACCGCAGAAACCAGAAAACAAAAAGTGCGGTCAAATTTATGAGTTGTTTTTGATCGCACTTATTTCTAGTTGCCGTAACTAGCCCGTATTTCGCATACCTGCGGCAATACCTGTGATGGTAATCATCAAAGGCTTGTTCAACATCAGGGCTTGGGTTTTTCAGGGCGATTCACGGAAACGACGGAGCAATTTCCACTGAAGGAGATCAGGTGGATCCGTATAAACATTACGTAACGCAATAGAATCTACGATCACGGCAAGTCCGCCATTAATTCATCTTTGTGAGAAGCGAAAGCACGGTTTTAATATCCGCATTGAGTTGATTACGCAGATTTTTCACCTAGTACCAAGCTCTTTTTCACTAAGTTATGATCATATATGTTCAGAAAGCCAAGTATCGGTTTTTACTGAAGACCATTTCAACATGCCCCACACGAGTGAAGAAGAATGGCCACGCTTTGCATTTCTTCAATAATATGACCTTTGCCTTCATCTACAATTTTTGAGTGCCGCACCGCACCAGCCATGCCGGTAGCATTAAGCGGTTTTGCATCAAGCAAAAATCCATGGAATGGCACGTAAAGCTTTCTACGCCACCATTTGGGATTACGTTTTTGCAGGGGCGAGATCAAGTGGCGGTTTAGACAGTTCTTGTTCTGGTGTGGCACTACGGAAATAAGCTGCAAGTCTTTATCACCACGAACAACACTACGGTAAATGTCATGAGTAGCGAGGCTCATCCATCACAGCACGCCATTCTGCTTTTGGGTTCTGGTGGTGGAAAGTAAGTTTGCTTCTAAAAATTTGCACTCGCAGTAAGATCAAGGTTTCAACCGCAACTTCAGGGTAAACCAAGTTTTAAAGCGGATCATTTCCTTGTTCCAGTCACGTAAACCATTTTTGAGTGAGCGTGGCGGCTGAAAAAGCAATGCCGCATGTGCAGGTGCACCACCACGACCGATTGTACCACCACGACCATGGAATAAAGTGAGTTCAATACCCAGTTCTTCAGTTAAATTGACTAATGCTTCTTGTGCACGATATTGTGCCCTACGAAGCTGCCATCATTCCTGCATCTTTAGCTGAGTCAGAATAACCAATCATCACCATTTGATGATTGTTAATCACGCCACGATACCAACCAATGATAACAATTGACGCGCGGCTGCTTCAGAGGGCATCTAAGTCATCTAAGGTTTCAAAAGAGTGGTACGACAGGAATGTGAGTAAGGCGCCCCTTCTTTTAATAATAAATGTACGGCAAGTACATCAGAGGCACTTCTCGCCATTGAAATAATATAGCAACAATTACGCCTTGTTTTTGTTGCGCAATGACTTTGCAAAGTCTCTAAAATCTCTTGGGTTTCAGCAGATGGTTCCCAATGGGTTGGAATTAATGGACGGCGAGAATTTAATTCACGTACTAGAAAGATTGTTTCTCTGCTTCGCTCCATTGTGCATAATCACCAATGCCAAGATAACGGGTAATTTCAGCAATCGCATCTGTATGACGTGTGCTTTCTTGGCGGATATCCATTTTGTGAAAGGGTGACCCCAAAACAACGAATGCGGTTGCAAAAATATCCAATAAGGATCCATTGTGCAATAATGCACGCTACCACACGCCATTAATGATTGATAGCAATCATAGAGCGGTGCCCAAAGTTGATTATCTTCCATGATGATATCCGCTTGACTTACACGTGGCGGACGATTTGCCATGCAATCTTCAAAAGTAATCAAGGGTCGCGATAAGTTTTGCGCGAAGTTCTTTGACCACAAAAGCGAGTAAGGCTCTAAATGCTCACCATATTTTGCGGTAGAATTCTGGCGTGCATTTCACCATGGATAATTCATCGGCAAAGGGATTTGATGTCATTTGAGAATAAATCCGCTGCTTTCCAACGAAACAAGATAGAGGACTTGCTAGAGTAATTTTTGAGTAACAAATGGGTTACCATCACGGTCACCGCCCATCAAGAAGAAATTCTGACAGGACGTAAGCCCACTGGTAAATCGTGGCTAAAATTCACGAGCGTGTTCATTTAGTTGACGTAAAGAATTCCGGTACTCGCTTGCCATAGACTATTTTTCCAATCATGGCATAGCCCCATTTTGGCTTCATCAAAATGGGAGTAGGGCGAACGGTACGGATTTCATTAGTATGCTCAAGCTTCATTAAACGCAAAGTAACAAGCGTTCAATAATGCGCGTTCTTTAGGGTGTTAAATCATCGTGCTCCTAATTTGCCAAGCATTTGTAATTTCAACGTGTTTATGGACTAAAAGAACGACGCGTGGTTTTCAGTTGGATGTGCGGTTAATACAAAGCTCAATAAGCAAGTTTTCAACGGTTTGTAAACCCTCTTCTTTTGGGGCATTTTGTGCTTTTAAACGTTGAAATAATACGCTCAATGAACGATTGGAAGATTGTAAATCTTTATGTTGGCGAGAGACCGTTTGGTATTGTTCAGCGATATTCGTCAGATTAAGAAAAATGGCTGAATACGCACGCAACGGGAATAATGTTTTCGTTAGAAATGGTGGAAAAGGGTATCCTAACAATGTTTTACGCTTGGCAACTATCGCCCGCTCGAGATTGTTTGGACAATTGTCGAACATTTTCAATCAAAGTCAGAATGTCTTCACTTGTGCATCATTGATGGTTTCTCCAGAAAACGCCCTAACATAATAATATTATGGCGGAGGTGCGATACTCATCAGTCATATAAACTCCGATAAAGAAAAATAAAATAAAACCAGGAGATATGGCAAAAATATGTATCAGGATCAAATGCTATACGTCGAAAACTTATTAAATCAAAATCTGAAAAATAAGTAGCCGCACTTTTTAGATAAAATTTAAAAGTGCGGTCAAAAATTTAATGTTTATGCAAGTGTACGAGACAGATTTTCCATAGTGTACCAATTCTGGATGGATCACAATACGATGTTTTTCGTGATTGTCGTTATCTTTATTCGCAATACGTTCAAATAAGAGATTTACCTGCCTGTGCCTAAAGCGCGACTTCGATTGGTGAATCGTTGTGAGTGGCGGTGCACTAAGCATGTGATGAGTGAATATGTCATAGCCAATAATCGAAATATCATCAGGCACGCGCAAGCACTTTTCCCGTAATTGCAGAAATTGCCCTAATGCCCATCACGCATCATTACAGCAGAAGACTGCAGTAGGTAGGTTATCTTGTGAAAGGATCTTGTTCATGCCCACTCGTAACCGTCTTCTGGCTCAAAAGAAACCTTCCATAATCCAATTTTCATGAATAGGCAGATTGGCTTCATTCATGGCTTTCACAAAACCTTCATAACGGGTTCTTGCGGTAGTTTTATCCAATTCCCCCGCAATAAGACCAATGGCTTTATGACCACAATCAATTAAATGCTTAGTCGCAATATAACCCGCCCGTAAAGCTGTTATCTTCAATGATATCGGTATCAACTGGGGCCCCGATCCATTACCACCACTAGGTACGGAAGAAAACCTGAAAGCACATCAAGTGAATGTTGCGTATATTCAGAACACATCACCAATAAACCATCTACGCGTTTCTTGGCGAGCATTTCGACGTGATTTTTAATTTTTTCAGGATCATTTTGTGTATTACACAAAAAAAGTGAATAACCTTGACGATAACAATGATCTTCAACAGCATGAATGATTTCAGCAAAATAAGGGATTCACTGGTGGTCACAATCATCCCAATAGATTTTGTCGTATTGACTTTCAAACTCCGCGCAACAGCACTTGGTGAGTATTTCAAGCTTTTATATGGCTTGCATCACTGCCTCTTCGGTTTCCTTTTCGCTACAAAACAGGTTTTAATAATTACATGAGGAAGCTGTGGTGGTGAAACACCAAGTCATCTTCACGACATCTTTTGAATTGTTGCCATAATTTTTGCCTCTAGAAAATTTTTCCCATTATAAGACTGTCACCAAATAGGTTAAGCAAATTATAAAAAAATTTTTGAAAAACGTACTTTATTGTTAGAATGGGTTATCTTTAACTAAACAAATTGGGAAATTAAAAATGGGTGATTTTGGTTTGCATGATGCTAACAGTAGTACTTTTCTTTAAGTGTTGTAGTTGGTTTAGCAGTTTCAATTTTCTAATTGAAAGAAAAAACATATTTAGGATTAACCGCGCTTTAAGCAATTAAAGTGCGGTTATTTTGTTGTTTTTGTCTCTGGGCTAAAAGCAATGCCAACAGACTATTTCTTTTAGTATAATTTGCAACTATTTTTCGTTTGTTGCAATCAAAATAACGCAAAAAACTAAATTGAGATAATTATGAATAAATATTTGATTTCACTAGAATAAAGATGTTCAGCGTCGTGAGCTGTTTTTGCTCAACCAGATACCGCTGATTTTGCTGTATTTTCAGCGATTAATACCATGCAAAAGAATGGGAAGAATTGGCAGAAGTGTTCAATCCAGCGAAGTTTGAACAGTATTATGGACGCAACGTCACAAAAGGCGAAATTGGTTGTACATTAAGCCATTTGGCGGTTTTATCGCTCAGATCGTAGAAGATCAACATGTGACGGAAAAATGACTATGCTTTAGTCTGTGAAGATGATGCGTTATTTAATGCTAATTTATCGCCAAACACAACCGCACTTTTAACCGAAAAATGTGATGCAGATATTGTATTAATCGGGCAGTCAAAAATTGCGGAATTTGATGATGTGGAATTGGAAATTAATTATCCGACAACCTTCTCATTTTTACGTCAAACAGTGGGTGATGTCACCGTGGCTTATCCATATAAAAAGTTATTTTGCGGGTACGGTAGCATATTTAATTAAAAAAATCAGCGGCACGTGCATTTTTAAGACAGATCGAACAAGAAAAACCGTTTTGGCTGGCTGATGATTTCTTATTATTTGAAACCCAATTCCAGATTAATAACAATGTGGTTCGTCCGCTTGTGGCCATTGAAAATCCACAATTAGTGAGTAATTTGGAAGCGATTCGGGGTTCAAAATCCAATAATTTAGTGAAGAAATTAATTAAATATCCGCTCAAAAAATCTTAGCGGTGAAAAAGAATTTAGGAAAATAACGTAAAAATGACCGCACTTTTTAACCTTTTTTTATCTTTACGATCCTTGGCTGTTCCATGTCGTACGAATGTCATTCGTCGCGAGGCTTAGCAGCACTGGTTGTTTTGGCTTATCAGTACATTAAAAAAGCAGAAAGCCACAAGGCATCATTCTGCCTTTGAACAGTTTTGCTGTTTTAGGGCTGATTGATTGTTTTCAGTGTGATTCCGTTATTGCTTAATGGAGACAAAAGATCTTTCTGTCATCACCATGTATGTGAAGAGTGATTTTATTTCCTGTTGGGCGTAGGAATTTATAATGCGTTTCTATGCCAAAGGCAAACTGGACAACAACAGGTCGTGCGAGATTTGCAAATTGGTGTTGTGGTGCAATTTGCAGTGGGCATCGATTGAGCTACTCGGCGCATCATTTGACGATCGATTTCTTGCTTTCGACCAATGCGGTGTTACCTGCACGCTTTTATGGGTCAGAGCAGGAATATCGCTTATATAACATCACCGCAACCGCCTTTTTCCAGCTGAGTTTATTCTATTTAATGCTGTTGCATTTCTTACTGGCTTACAACGCTAAACATAATACACTTCAAGTATTTTAGTGTTTTTTATGCTATGTATCGGATTAATTTCAGGACGTATTCCTTCTGTTATCGGTTGTGAGCATTTTGGTGTATTTCAAATGGCGTTATGTGCCATCACTCATTGGATTCGCCGTTTTAGTCTTATTATTGGCGTATTTCTTACCTGAAAACCCTTATGTGGCACATGCTTTAGAACCGTGATCAATTTATTGCACGGAGCAGGATTTGTCAGTTCGTCAACCGATACGTTGATGAAAAACCATCTCTTTATGCCAACACTTAAGCAGTTCATTTATGGCGATGGTATGTATATGACAGGGCAGTTGGAAGTTGGCCGTTATTATGGGCATACGGATTCCGGTTTCTTACGCCAGATTCTTTATGGTGGCGTGTCTTATGCCTTTAGTGTGTTTTGCCGTGACATTCTATTTTGTGCGCAAAGTCGCCTTAAATTGGTTTGATGGCAGCTGGAAATTTATCCTTTCTGCCTTTGTGATTTTGGCATTTTGTAATATCAAAGCAGACACCTTTGCTTTCCCTGGCATTATGTTTGTGATGTTAATGTTCTTATCGCTTTTTGGCACTCACGGTAAACAGCTTATTTTATTTAAACAAAAGGAGCCGAAAGATGTTTAGTATCATCGTGCCTTCTTATAATAGAAAAGAAGAAATTCCTGCGTTATTGGAAAGTTTAACCAAAGCAAACCACTTATAATTTTGATGTGGTGATTGTGGATGATTGCTCGAAAGAACCTGTTGAAGTGACACAATCTTATCCATTTGCAGTTAAAGTGATTCGTAACGAAACCAATCAAGGCGCCGCAGAAAGTCGTAATGTCGGGGCAAGAAATGCCGATAATGATTGGCTATTATTCCCTGATGATGATGATCGTTTTGCAAATGATAAATGTCAGAAATTAGCCGATGTGATTGCTGAGCATGCTGATGTCAACTTTGTTTACCATCCAGCCAAATGTGAAATGGTGAATGAAGGTTTTAGCTATGTGACCAACCCGATTGAGCCGCAAGAGATTAGCGTAGAGCGAATTTTACTGGCGAATAAAATCGGTGGTATGCCGATGATTGGGGTGAAAAAAGATCTGTTTTTAAAAATAGGCGGATTATCGACCGCACTTCGTTCATTGGAAGACTATGATTTCTTGCTGAAACTTGTGCAAGATCCAACGTTTAAAAGCGTGCAAAGTAGCAGAACCATTAACTTATTGTACCTTCCATACTAAGCGTTCTAGCGTATCAACGGATACGACTAATACGCAAAAAGCGATTGATTATATCCGTGAAAATTATGTGAAAACGGCAGAGCAAGAAAAGAATTTTGCCATCAACGCACAATATATGTTGGCTTACCCACATATTATGAATTTATCCCGTAAAAGCGGCTTTTTACTATTTTGAAATTTTTAAATTAACGAAAAGTGTTAAAGCGGCTAATCATTGCCTTTGTGGTTTTAATTTCACCTAAATTGGCAATTAATTTGAAACGGTTTATGTAGATAACTTTATTAGATAGAAAGTATGAAATTTTCAGTTTTAATGTCCTATACATTAAGGAAAAATCCACAATATTTAAGAGAATGTTTTGAAAGTTTAGTGGCTCAAACCCATCCAGCAGATGAGATCGTATTGGTGTTTGATGGTGCGGTAACGCCAGAATTGGAAGCCGTGGTTTCTGAATTTGAAACAAATTACCCTTAAACTTAGTGAAGTTGCCAAGAACTTAGGCTTTAGGCAAAAGCGCTCAATGAAGGATTAAAAACATTGTTCTCACGATTGGGTCTTCCGTATGGACACTGATGATATTTGTGTGCCTGAGCGTTTTGCGAAACAAGTGGCGTTTATTGAACAACATCCGGATACGATTATTTTCGGTGGGCAGATTGCTGAGTTTGGAGAAAATATTCAAGACATCGTGGCATATCGTAATGTACCGACTGATGCACAGATATCGTTAAATTTACACAAAAAGCGTTGTCCGTTCAATCACATGACGGTGGCGTATCAAAAAAAGTGCGGTTATTAATTGTGGTGGATATGAAGATTTACAGGAAGATTATTACCTGTGGATTAAAGCATGGCACAAAGGTCAAAAAGTGGCAAACTTGCCGGATATTTTAGTTTATGCCCGCGTAGGCAATGGTATGGTAGGGCGTCGTCGTGGTTTAAACCAAGCCAAGGCAGAATGGCGTTTATTTAAATTGAAGCACCGCTTAGGTATTCAAGGCTTATTTTCTGGCCTATTCACCTTTGCACTACGTTCAGGCTCTCGCTTATTACCAACCTCATTATTGAAAGCTGTTTATAACCAATTTTTACGAAAATAATGCGATATTTTGATAATTAAAAAAGGAAAAGAAATGAATTTAATCTCAACGTTAAAAATGACTGCGTTATCGACCGCACTTTTATTAGTGGGTTGTTCAAGCAGTACAACAACATCATCAACAAAAAGTATTCCATCGGTAAGTAGTAACGCTGTTTACAGCAAGCCAAGAACCTTAGATAACTTTAATGATTATGTGCAGTTCTTAAAAGGTAAAGCAGCAGCTGAAGGTGTGTCAGTTTCTGTATTGAATGCACAAAATAATATTCAATATATGCAAAAGGCGGTGGATTTGGACCGTGCGCAAGCGGGAAAACGAAAGCGTAATTCAGATCAACCACAGTTACCCAATCCAAACGGCACAACCAATTATCTGAATAAAGTACTGACTCAAAACAAAGTAGATATTGCCGAAGAGCGTTATTGGGAAGTACAAGCGCCATTACAACAAGCAAGCCAACGTTATGGTGTTCAACAGGAATATATCCTTGCCTTATGGGGTATGGAAAGTAGCTTTGGTCACTATCAAGGTAGCTATGATGTGCTTTCCGCTTTAGCCACATTAGCCTTTGATGGCAGACGTGAAGCTTTATTCAGTAAAGAATTCGTGAACGCGATGAAAATGTTAGAACGTGATCATATTCAACGTCACAGAATGTTAGGTTCTTGGGCTGGCGCAATGGGACAAACTCAATTTATGCCAAGTGCATTCTTGAATTATGCAGCAGATGGTAATAATGATGGGGTGAAGGATATCTGGAATAACCAATTTGATGCGTTTGCTTCAATTGCAAATTATCTTCACACTGTAGGTTGGGATAACAAATTGCCTTGGGGCGTTGAAGTCACATTAAATCAACCATTAGATTTATCGCTTTCAGGCATTGAGAAAAACAAAGCACGTTCATTAAGTGACTGGCAGTCTAAAGGTGTCACTTTAGCGAGCTTCAGCCAGCAAGAACAGAGATAAACTTGCCGCGCTTTCTCAAGCTGATCTTTGGTTAGTTCGTCCCGATAAAGAAGTTGGGCGTGCATTCTTGGTCTCAATAACTACCGCACAATTTTTAGAATTGGAACAAATCAAATTACTTCGGCGTGAGTATTGGGTATGTTTGCTGATCGCATTAAGATGGCAACCGGCTTGTAGAAAGCAAAAATAAACCGAGCAAATCGTTTGCTCAGTTTATTTTCATACATAAAAAGATTAAATATCTAATTTCGGCAATGCTCTCACAGTCCGCATCGTTTCTAGACTCACCGTCACCGCGTAAGAACAATTCCATTGGATAGCGAGGGTTGTTCATTGTTTCAATTGCCCAGTCGTTGGCATCATTAACGATTCCACTAGCTTTATCAGTTTTCACTGATTGGCGTTCTATCACCCATTCAGCGCAGGCTTGCCGTTGACTACATAATCATAGGCTTCTTCGGGGAATGTTTGGTAAGCGTAAAATTGGCTGTTGTAGATAACGGTGGTTTTATCATCCACTTTTGCCCGTTTTCCTCATCAATTTTTGCCGAATTTCATCTACATAGAAATCTTCACCTACGCCGCCGGTGATTTGGTCACCGAGCAATTTAATCCGCCTTTGAATAGCACGTTTTTGATACATCGGAACGGTTTCGTAATTTAAGTGCAATTCTGCCAACTCACGTCCCGCTGAAAAGCGCCCAAAATCTACCACACTTTTCACACACGGGAATACGTGGCAATTGTTTACTGAGGGTTATCGGCATATTTTTCACGATATTCCTCGCTGTGCAGTAAGCCGTAGATATGAGTAGAACATATCTTTCTTATCACAGTCCTCATTCGGATAAGCCGCTTTAAAATGTATAGTGCTTCATCTGTAATCGCATCGTAGCGTTGGTAGTTTTCGTTGTCTTCCTCTCTTTTCAGTAGAGATAGAGAGAGCGATTGACCATTGGCCTGTAACTGAACATCAGGAATTACATCAGTTATAATGACCGAAAAATTCTTTTGGTGTTCCTAAACAGTTATTGCAATTACTTTATTTTCTAAAAGTAGATTTAGAAAATATTAGTGGAATCTAGTAAATGCTATTATTTAACATTCTATCAAAATAGAGATATTGTTTATGATAAAGGTCTGTATAAGCTAAATCTTATGTTTTTATCGTCAAATAATGCCTTATTACCTCTTTTCCCTAATTGAGCAATTAAATCACCAGACCAACTTCAATAGCATCTAAATCTATAAAATCATTTTGCTTTTAAATTATCTTCATCTTCTTTCCTAGCTGAAAATGACGAACTTGTTGGTTATAAAAACTCAACCATTGATGAAATATTTTTTTCTAGGTTTTGTTTTAGATAAATTGTAGCATCCACGCATCTCGATTAGTTTTTACTCCAGAAGAATAATTTTTCAAAAAATTACAGCTGAACTTTTATCTTTTTATCTCCAATAGAAAGATAAGTATCAAAATTTGGATCACGTTGATTAGAGCCAATCATTGAATTGGTCAGGAATAATTTGAGTCCAGCTATTTTTGTGTAGAAATGCCATTAACGACTGAAAATCTTTAATAATTTCTAATTTTTGTTCGCTGGTTAAGATAATCGCCAATATCGTGGAAATAAATTTGTCGTGTTTTTCCGCATTTGGATTTTTCACTAAAATAGAAATGGCTACGGGTGTTCGTGTACCTTGTCCAAAAAATGTTATCTTTTTCTTTACGGCGACGTTCTCCAGAAGTACGAGCGTTGCCACGTAAATGGAAAAATATAGAGTGAACTAAATTCTTCTGCTAAGCATTTGCGTAAGCCATCTGCAGAGTTACTTTCTAAATAACCGCCATTGGTGACAAAAGCCAATCACACCGTTGTTTTCGATACGATCTGAAGCCCAGCGATTGCACGAATATAACTATCATATAATGAAGTAGGTTAAATTGGCTGTTGAATATTTATCATAACTTTCTTCAATACGTTGATCTAAATGCTGATGAGCAATATTAGCATTATTATCATTGTGGATTCTTGCCCCGCAGAGATACGGGTGGATTCCCAATAATCGCTGAATATCCAGCGCCTTTTTGGCGTTTTCGGCGTTGCTATTCACTTGCAAAATTTCATCGACTAGGGTCTTCTTTTCACTTACATTTGGAAGGTGTCTGTTAAGCAAATACCTTCAAAAGGTTGGTAATCAGTAAAATTCTCTTGCGTGTTTACAGAATGTTCTGAAAGCAAGGCGTGATAGACCGATTCAATGTTAATTGCCGCGATATAGTAGGCAGAGTAGCACGATTTCATTGGCGTGAATTTCGTGATACTTCAACGGTAATTTTTCCGGTGGAATAATGCCACTTTGTAGTAAGCGAGTAATGAATGTCCCTGTACCTGTAAACGGGTCGATAATCTGCAAGCCTTTATCGGCAAGGCTCACTGATAAATTCGTTATTCAACACATCTTCTACTGAGCGGATAATCAAAATCTACTACTTTCACCGGCGTGTAAACAATGCCCTAAACGTTCAGCCATTTTTCAGGGAAGGCTTTGTTAAAGAAGCTGTCATAAAAAGCTCTTTAATGATTTTTGCTTACCTTCTGGCGATTGAATGTTTTTCACTCTAAACTGGATACTTTCATAGAACTCTTTGAGTTGTTTTAGTTTCCAGTTGCTAGATTTTTGCTCGAAAATATCCACCACTTTTTTGCATTGCCTGAGACATAGGATTGTGTTGGGTAAAGTTATCGTTAGCGACTAGCGCATCAAATACAGGTTTTAGTGATTAAATGCTGTGCCAACATTTCCACCGCTTCGTTTTCAGTTATGGCATTATTTAAAATCATCACGTAATTCATTTAAAAACGCATTAAAAACTGACCGCTCTTGGGTGTTTTGTGGATTGGCTAAAATGGTATTTATGCGTTCGATATGTGTATTGTAATTTTTGCCACATCATTCGCCCAATCTTCCCTAATGAGTACGATTGCCGCATTTTTCACAATTTTTAGCGGTTAATGCTCGTTCAATTTCACCGATTTCAAATTCCATTTTCAAGCTGAGTTTCACCATTAAAGGAACTATTATCACGGTTACCAATAGTTTTCTCGCCTTTACCAGAGGCTTTTTCACTTTTGTTGGTTTTTGTTTTGCTTCAGCTAAAACTTGACTAACTAACAGAAACCACTTCAATTTTATCTTTTTGCCGCACCGTCAAATTCCATTTTTATTGATCATTGCATCAAAGCGGTCATCGTGTGCACGCAATGCATTCAATACTTAAACTACTTTGTAATTTTCATTTTTCTCAAGGGCTTTATCTGGTTCCAATCCTGAGGGAATCACCACAGGTAAAATCACATAACCACGTTTTTACCTTGTGATACGCATTACGCGACCGACAGATTGCAACTTATCCACTTGTGAGCTTCTCGGTGTTAAGAACAAAAGCGGCATCTAAGGCTGGTACATCCACGCTGAGATAAACAACGAACATTCGAAAGAATACGGCAAGTGTTGCCTTCTTGTTCTGCTTTTAACCATTCGATTTTGGCTGATTTTTCCTGGCATTCGTTTCCGCCATCCGTGCTCCGCTTCGCGCCCTGAGCAATAATGAATTATCAGGTTTGAAATCAGAGTTTTGCTCTTCTAATGCTGCTTTTCTTGTTTTTGATAAGCATCGACCACATTACTAAAAATTTCAGCAATATTTTTGGAACTAACTTTATGGGTTTTTGCCTTTGTAATCTTTTTCAATAACGGCAAAAGCAACCGCTCTTTTTCATCAGTTCTTCATCGCCTAATTCGTCCATAATGCCGTATTTGACAAAGAGCTTTCCAACAGCCGACAATTTTGCTGCATCATCAACGGCAATTTCATTTTCCTTCGAATAACTTCTCTAGATGTTGATGAATATGACTTTCTTCGACAGCAAGTACTAGCACTTTATAGTCAACGAGCAGTTTTTCTTTTACAGCCTTAGAGAAACTAATAACATACAAATCCTCACCAAATTTTTCTGGGTCATCCATTGAGTAAACGGTAACACCTTCGGTATTCTTGGCTTCATCTGTATAAAATGCGTAGGGGTCGCTGTCATATAAAAGACGCTTTTGGGCTTTGATGTAATCTTGTTATGTACACGAACAAATGCAGATTCTTCTTTATCATCAAAACTCGCCCCTGTTGTGCGGTGGGCTTCATCGCAAATGATTAGATCAAATTCTCCTAAACCTTGCTGTTGTGCTTGGTGGATAACATCAATGGAATGATAAGTTGAGAAGATGACTGTCATCGCTAAATCACGACTTTATTGCATTTATTGCTTTAATCAGTGAATTTTGCATTTGTAGTAGCTGGATATTGCAATTTCATGATTAAGCTGTTGTACACGATCATCTTCATTTTTTTACTTTCCTTTTCCCTACATCACTATCGGAACAAACGGCGAAAAGCAATGTAATGGATATTCAGATTCTTGCGTCCATTCAGTCAAACTTTGAGAAAAGTAAAGCAAAGGCTTGGTACCAAGAAAAAGCACTTTTTACCGTTACCAGCAATATTTTCAGCAATTTTTAAAAGATGCAAAGAGTTTTACCTGTACCGCATGCCATAATGAGTTTACCTCTATCTGCACTTTTTAAACCATTGCATGCGGCAGATAAGGCATTCTTCTGATGTTCACATAGCGATTTTTAGGTTTTAGAGGAAGTTCTTTTTGAGAGGCAAGTATCCCAGTCTATTGCACTGTACTCTAATGCTGAGCGATCTATTACGGTAACAGGGATTTTTGGTGAGGAGAGTGAGTCGTAGGCATGTTCTGTCCAATGGTCGGTGGTGCAAGCAATAATCCGATGTTGGAAATAGCTTTTGCCTGAAGCAGTAAAAGCTATCAATATCAGCTTTGCTAATACGGTGATCTTGTGAATAATTTTTACATTGAATCGCGTGGTTTTCGCCATCGTGAGTAACAGCAACAAGGTCAATACCAGTATCATTAGAAGGAGGTTTGGGTAGTATTTTTCAATCCAATCTTTAAAAAGTAAGAACTACTTTATAGTAAACGTTTGCAAAAGGTTCATTTTGTAAATACAGCTGAATTAAGTCTTCAAAATACGTTCCTTTTTCACGTTCAGTAAGAGAGTGTTGTTGAAATTCAGCTAGTAGGCATGATAATTTTGATTGAGTTGATTGATTGATTGATTGATTGATTGATTGATTGATTGATTAGTTGATTGATTGATTGATTGATTGATTGATTGATTGATTGTGACATAAAATTTCTCTATTTAATTAGATATAGATAATTTTGTCATTCTACTCAAGCGAATTTAATATAGCAATATGAAAGCATAATAGGTAGTGCAATTATTTTTCAGTATAATTTGTATTAACGTTTACTTGAATATTTGGAGAACACGATGCATGGCTTTCTATTTTATTGTTTGCACCTTTGATGCAGAGCAATTATGCCTTAGCTGATCAAGCTAAGGAAAAAGAATTGAATTATCAAGGATTGGGCGAAGTTCTGTTTTTTGATAAATCGATTTCTTTTAATAAAACACAAAGCTGTTCAACTTGTCATGACTTGGGTACCGCTTTTGTGGATCAACGTAAAAATTCGGCAAAATCAAATGGTCTCTAGGGGGATAATCCGCATCTTCATGGCAATCGAAATACCAACACGGCACTTTATGCGATGTTTTCACCAGATTTTCATTTTTGATGAAAAATTCAAGATTATGTGGGGACAATTCAGGATGGACGTGCAAAAGATTTAGCCGAGCAAGCTGGTGGTCCACCAGTTAATCCTGTAGAAATGGGCATGCCAGATAAAAAATCGATTGTCGAACGTCTAAAAGCGAATTCGATTTATTACAAGGCAATTACGGCTATTTATGGTGAAAGCATTTGGGCAGATACCGACAAAATCTATGCCATTATGGAAAAAGCCATTGCGGGTTCAAGCATGACTTATTTGCACAATTTTCTTCAAAAATATGATCGCATTAAAAATGAAGCGGGAATTGACCGCACTCGAAGCGGAAGGTAGGCATTATTTTTCGATAAAACACGAACAAACTGCAGTAACTGCCATCAATCAAGTGACGCGAACTCAACAAAAGAAACCTTTACGAATTATCGCTATTACAATATCGGCGTGCCAAGTAACCAAGCGTTAATTAAGTTGAATAAACTTGCAGCTGATTATGTGGATAATGGATTGTTGGATAATCCAATGGTGAAAGGCGATGAAAAGCAAAAAGGTAAATTTAAAAGTGCCAACTTTGCGTAACATTGGTGTTACTACCTTATATGCATAACGGTGTTTTCCGCGATTTAAAAACCGTTTTACTATTTAAAGACAGTTTCAATAATCCTAATCGTAAAAATTAATCCTGAAACAGGAAAAAGCGTGGGATAAAGCCGAATATGCTCAAACCATTAATCCTGATGTTTTAAAAGCCAAACCGCTAACAGATGAAGAGATTAATGCGTTAGAGGCATTCTTAAAAACATTAACTGACGAAGCTTACGAAGAATAATTAAACGTCTGAGTTGAATTTAGCAATCGTTTTCGCTACTATACGTGGCGATAATTATTATCATTTAAATTGTTTAATTTTACTCAGGAGATTTTTCTTATGAAAAGACGTTTTTCAACTTTAGCGATTGCCACTATTCTTGGTTTAAGTGCAGGTTTTGCCAATGCGGATCCCGTGAAAGTAAAAGATATACTTGATCGTGAAGTCACTGTAGATTTACCGGCAAAAACGTGTGGTACTTGGTTTCTATTACCAAGATTATATGGCAGTTGGTGGTGACAAAGCGTTAGATAACGTTGTCGGTTTTTCTAAGAAAGTATGGTCTTCTTGGGCACCTGCAAGCTGGGAGTTATTCAGCAAGGCGGTGCCAAAATTAAATCAATTAGATGATGTGGGTGAAGTAGAGGAAGGCACATTCTCTGTGGAAAAAGTGCTTTCATTAAAACCTGATCTTTTTAGTCTTAGCTGATTGGCGGTACGAAATGCTAGGATCTGAGTTTGGATGCTATCAATGAAGCAGGTATTCCAATTGTTGTATTAGATTACAACGCTCAAACCTTAGATAAACACATCAAATCAACGGAAATTATTGGTCAATTGACGGGGCAGAAAGATCGTGCTGCGAAAATGGCTAAAGAATACAAAGACATTGTAGAACATATTCAAACGACGGTTAAAAATGCGAAATTAGCAAAAAAAACAAAAGTGTATGTCGAGTTCGGTCGTGGTGGTCCTGCTGAACAAGAGCTGACATTCTTCTCAAGCATGTGGGGCTCTATGATTAGCCTTGTAGGCGCAGAAAAACGTTGCACCTGCAGAAAATCGAGTAAATAGGGGTACATTAGCCGCTGAAAAAGTATTAGCCGCGAAACCGGATGCGATTATTATTACCGGCCGTGAAACTGAATTGAAGAAAAATCAAGAAGGCATGGTAATGGGCTTTGGTATTGAAAAAGCAGAGCAGAACGTCGTTTAAATGGATTTAAACAACGTGCAGGCTGGGCAGAATTACCGGCTGTGAAAAATAATCGTGTTTACGCAGCATATCCTGCGAACTCTCGTACGTTATCAGACAGCGCATCTGTTCAGTTTGTAGCTAAAGCGGCGTATCCTGATCTGTTTAAAGATTTGAGATCACGCAACAAACTTACTTAAACTTCTATAAAAACTACTGATCACTCCGGAAGGTACGATTTATCTTTTCCCTGAAACTAAATAAGGGGAACGTTAATCAATGAAAAACAATTCTGTTGTAGCAGATATTGTGGCTAACCAGCGTAAAGCAGAACGCAAACGCTGGTTTTGTTATTTTTATCTTTTTCTTGTGATTGGCGTGGTCAGCCTTATTCTCGACGTGATGACTGGCCCAGCGATGCTATCGGTATCGGAAGTCGTGAATGCGTTATTCGGTATCAGTGAAATCGATAAAATGACAGACAATATTGTGCATAATTTACGTTTACCAGATGGCATTGATGGCGCTTGTAGTTAGCGCAACATTGGCTGTAGGTGGGGCAGAGATCCAAACCTTGATTAAATAACCCTATAGCGAGTCCTTACATTAGGTCTCAGCGGCTGCGGCAGGTTTTGTGCTTCTATTGTGATTGCTTTGGAAGCTTTTGGTTTACCGGTACAGTTGCCGTGCCAATTGGTGCATTTGTCATGACCATGCTCGCATCTGGGGATTCTTTTTCTTGTTTGCGTCTAAACGTCGTTTTTAATTCTGAAAATGCTCGTACTGGTAGGGATTGCTTTCTCTTTATTTTCCAATCCTTACTTTCATTGGTGCAATTTATTTCAGCGCCGGAAGTCTCGCAACAAATTCTTTTCTGGCTATTTGGTAGCTTAAATAAAGCCACATGGCAAAGCTTAGTCATCATTACTGTTGTGACAACAATATGCGTAGCATTACTTTCAAAAAGAGCTTTGGAAATTGACCGCACTTCGTTTAGGGTGAAGATCGTGCGGCGAGTCTTGGGATCAATTTGCAAGTATTACGTATCAAGGTATTAGTTCTTGTCGCAATGATGACGGCGACGGCAATTAGTTTTGTGGGCGTGATTGGCTTTATCGGCTTAGTTGCACCACATGTTGCTCGAATGTTACTTGGTGAAGATCAACGTTTCTTCTTACCGGGCGCAATGTTAGTCGGTGCAGCATTCTTATCCCTTTCTTCGGTATTGTCCAAAGTTATTATCCTCGGCGCATTGTTCCCGTGGGGATTGTTTACCTCTTTTATTGGGGTGCCTTTCTTCTTTTTGGATTATTTTAAATAACAAGAGGGACAATAATGTTAGAATTAAAGAATCTTACGGTAAAACGAGGTGATCTCACCGTTGCTGATCACATTAATGTCCGTTTTGAAGAAGGTAAAGTTTACACGGTGCTTGGGCCAAACGGCACGGGAAAATCCTCCATGCTGAAAACCATTTTTGGTGAATTACCACATGAAGGAATGATTACCTATCAAGGCAAACAGCTAGAACGGACGAAGTTAGCAGATTGGCGTAAACCAATTGGTTATATGCCTCAAGATAGCCGAGTAGATGCAAGCTTGACGCACTTGAAGTTGTCCTTTTGGGACGAATGGATAGTCTAACGATGCGAGTGAGCGATGAGCTTCTCACTGAAGCAGCAAGTATTATGACACAATTAGGCATTGGTCATTTTAGCCCATCGTGATATTCTGAATCTCAGTGGTGGACAACGTCAAATGGTGATGTTTGCCCAGGTTTTATTACGTGAGCCACAGATTTTAATGTTAGACGAGCCGGTGAGTGCGTTAGATATGCATCATCAGCTTAATCTATTAGAAGAAGTTTACACCTATACGAAACAGAAAAATCTGATTACTATAATGGTATTACATGATTTAAGTCTTGCTGCTCAATTTTTCAGATGAGTTGATTTTACTTGGTGAAGGTAAAGTGCAAGGCGTGGGCGATGCGCATCATGTTTTACAAGTTGAAACCATTAATCGTTTATATCGTGTAAACGTTGAATTATTACAATGTAGTGCCGGTTTGCCAGTGGTTCGTCCACAACGTAAATCAGCACATTCTTAGAAGGAAAATGAAAATGAAGAAAATCGTACTTGCAGCATTATTAGGTTTTAAGTTTTGCTGCTCAAGCCGCTCATCATGACATTAAAAATGTTAAATTCAAATAGTGAAGGATCAATGGTTTTTGAACCGGGTTATTTAAAAAGTACAACCAGGTGATACAGTGACATTTCGTCCAGAAAAATAAAAGCCACTTTGTACACAGTAAAGCGATTCCTGAAGGTGCACAAAAATTCCAATCTGAAGAAGATCAGGAGCTTACGATCACTTTAGATAAAGAAGGCGTTTATGTTTATACTTGCCCTGTACACCGCTCGATGAATATGAATGGTGTGATTCAAGTAGGGTGATAATCTACCAAACAAAGAACAAGCAGAGAAAGTGGTGAAAAGATCTTGAGAAGAAAATCAATGACGAATAAAGGTCGTCTTGAAAAAATATTTTGCTCAAGTAAAATAATTATTAAAAATCGATGCGCCAGTTTGATGATTGGCGCATCTTCTTTATGATTTAAACCCGTTATTATTTACCATGCTTACGATCACCACTTGCAAAACTTATCCTTCGGCTCCTCAAAATCTTATTCCTGTTCAAACACAACTTTCTGATCAAGGTATTTCTACTCAATTTTTACCTTGGCAAGAAACATTACAGAGCCATTTTATTCTGCCTTTAGCCGCATGGGATTATGCAAATTTTTATGATGAATTTACTCAATGGATTAAACAGCATAAGAATGCGTTCATCAATCCTGCGGAATTAATGTTGTGGAATAGTCATAAAGGCTATCTATGTGATTTACAGAATTGGGGTGTCAATGTTATCCCAACCCTTATTTGTTCACCAAAAACATCTGAAATTTTGACCGCACTTGAAAGCCAAGATTGCCCTGAATTTGTGATTAAACCTGCTGTAGGGCAGAGCGGTAATTTAGTGACAAAACTCAAACAAGGTGAAGCGTTACCTAATCTTTCTGCGTATGGTGAGCAAGTTGTGCTACAGCCGTTTATTCCTGAAGTGGCAACAAATGGTGAAACTAGTTTGATTTTTTTCAATGGTGTATTTAGTCATGCTATTCGCCGACAGCCACCTCAAAATGAATGGCGAGCGAATTCACAATATAAAGTTGAAATTATCCCTGTTGAGGTTGATGAGCATATTATTGAAACAGCATGCCATGTTTTACATAAGTGCCTGAAATGCCTGTCTATGCACGAGTAGATGGAACGATTATTGACAATACATTTTATTGAATGAATTAGGAGTTGATTGAGCCTGCATTATATTTTAGATCGTTGGGAAGAGGGCAACAGAACGATTTGTAGATGTGTTGAAAAAGTAGAATACTAAAAATAAGAGAATAAAAAACCTTACTTTTACAGTAGGTTTTTCATCTTAACGATTAATTATTTTGCAGCTGGAGCAGCTGGTGCTGCAGGTGCAAATTTTCTGTGCTAAATCAGCACCGTCTTTTTGTAATTTAGCTACTGCAGCTTGTAGTTTTTCAACTTTAGCTTGGTAAGCTTTTAGTTTGTTCTTCAGTTGGCGCTTTAGTTGCTAAGTTTAATTGATCAACTAATAATTCGCTTGATAATGCAAGCACTTCTTTATTTTTGATCTTTAATACTTTTTCACTGAAGGCGCAGTAATATCTAATTTATCTAAAGCTTGCAATAGTATCTTCAACCGTTTTGTTGAAAGTTTTGATTGCTTCTTCAATTTTCTTTTTCATCTTTTGCTTGAACCGCAGCAGTTAAATCAGACTGAAGTGTTTGTTGTGCAGCCATTTGAGTTTGTGCTAGCTTGCATTCCATTCAAGTAATTTGTTGTAGTCAGCTTGTTCTTGAGCGGGTGTCGCTTCAGCTGGTTTTGCTGCTTCAGCAGGGTTGAGCCGTTTCTTGTTTAGCTTCAGGCGCAGGCTGAGTTGTTTCAGTTTTTGCTGGAGCTGGTTTTATCTGCTGAGTTTATCACAAGCAGTTAAGAATAATGCAAATAATGCAGTTGCACTGATTTTTAGTAAATTTGTTCATAAACAATCCTTTATTGATATATAAAAATTTCTTAGCTTATAAAAACTAAGCCCTTTTCTAAGACCTTACATTTTAAAATTAGTTTAAAAATTTCAAAAACTATTTTAGTGTTTGAATATATTCACTTAAATTATGAATATCTTGCTCAGCTTAAACGTTGTTTTGCAGGTTTCCTGCACCAGTAATATTCCGCTTTTCGTTCTGAAAGTGCGGTTGATATTTCTTCTGGTTTTTAGTTGATTAATAGTTTTTGACTCACCCATTGCTGGTTTTCGCCTTGTTTTCTCCATGACAAGTAGCTACAAGAGCGTTTATATACCTTTTCAGCTTTCACTAAGTCAGCTTCGGCAGAAAAGCGCAGGGTGTGGCAAATAAAAAGCCTAAAACAGGGTAAAAGTGTGAGAGTAAGTAAATTCGTTTTTGCATTTTGGCTAGCTTTAAATAATCTATCTAAATCTTCTGCGGGAATTGCCCTTCATATTTAGCCTGAATATTGCCTTCAGGTGTGATCACAAAAGCTTGTTGGCGTGCCGATAAGCTGATAGCGTTCAGCAGTAATTTTAATTGAGTCTTTAATAACCGGCAGTGTAAGCTGACGTTTGGCGACTTCTAGCTTTGGTATCCACTTTATCACCATCTACATTAATAGCGATAAGTTGGACCTTATTTGGATTAGCTTCAGCCAATTTTTCAAATTCTTTTTAACTCAGCGACGCATCGACCACAGGTTTCAGACCAGAATGTCAGTAGGCGAGTGCCTTTTCCAATCATCAAAGCTTTACTTCTTTACGCTTGTAAATCATAGGCTGCAATATCTGGTGCTTTTGACCAATCGCAGCAACCTCATCTTCTAAGGAAACACTGCCGAAAAAATGACCGCACTTATGGCGAGTAGTTTTACGAATTTATTTTTCATTAATGTCCTCTTTTGCAAATTTTCCGTGATGGAGATAAATACACGATCGGTTAACTCACCCAATTCAGGATTGTGTGTAACCATAACGATGGTTCGACCTTGGCGATTTAATTCTTGTAGTAAATCCAGTACAAGCGCTTCATTTTTTTCATCAAGGTTACCCGTAGGTTCATCGGCAAAAATGACCGGAGGCTGGTTCACTAATGCGCGAGCAATACATACCCGTTGTTGTTCGCCTCCAGAAAGTTGGCTTGGACGGTGATCAATACGATGACCCAATCCCACTTGTTCGAGTACCGCTTTAGCCGCTGCTTCATCAATCACACTGTGATAATGCTGAGCCAGCATCACATTTTCAAGTGCGGTCAAATAAGGAATTAAATGGAATTGTTGGAAGACTAGACCAATTTTTTTCCGCTCGGAAACGTTGACGACCCACTTCATCCAGTTGTGCTGCATCGACGCCGTCTAAAATCACTTTACCTTCACTGGCCGTATCTAAAGCCAGTCAGAATATTCATGAGTGTGGTTTTACCCGAGACCCGATGCGCCCATGATGGCAATAAACTCACCTTGGCGAATTTGAATATTAATATCTTCTAAAGCAGTGACTTGCCCGAATCGTTTATATAAATGTTGCGTTTCAATTACAAATTCACTCATTTTATTCCCCTTTTAACACATTTGCGGTTTGGATATTTAAAGCGCGTTTGGTTGGTACAATCACCGCAATAAAGGCAACCAATAACGATAAGACGATAGTAATTGGAATAACCGGTAGACGCATATCAATGTAAGATTTAATACAGTTAATCCAAGTAATTGTGCCAAGATGTAGCCGAGAATCAGTCCTGTAATAATTGCACAAGAGTGCAATGATGAGGATCTCAGTACTAATCTGTTTTAATGATGTCACTTTGTTTTGCACCTAAGGCTTTTTGTAGTGCAAATTCTTTTGCTCGCTCACCAACAATCGCAATCAACGTGGTATTCACACAAAGGGTAGCGAGAATCAAAATGACCAATGAGATTAAGCCCATCAATCCTTTGATTTTATCTAAAATCTGTCCTTCAGACGCTGAGACTTTTCGAATTGGGCGGGCAGTTAGATCGGGTTGAGCTTTTGCATAATATCCTGCACAAATTGTGCGACGTTACCTTGTTCATTTTTCACATTGAGCAAGGCGTTATTTGCCAATCCTTCTTTATCTAACCAACTTTGTGCAAATTCTAAGCTGACGATTAACATGTTGTCTGTGGCATCACCTGCCTCAACAATACCTTTTATCGTGAATTCATGTTTTTTCAACCGCATTTTTGAGACAGAGTTAATTTACTTCCTACACTTAAATTGAGTCGTTCAGCTAAGGTTTTCCTATCATGGCATTGCGATCATCAAAATTACATTAATGGATGAACCGGTAATTTGCCAATAAGGTGCGAGAACGTGCATATCTTCAAACCACACACCCATAATCACGATTTTCTAAATCACTTCGTGCAACACCATATAAATAAGGGCTGGCGGCTGGATAAAATTATCTGGTGCATGATGAAGAATTTGCTTTAATTGGCGTTCTTTCATCAGCCCACCATTAGCAGCTCCAATATAAAAGTTCGCCCCAAAAGTACGGAGCTCTTGGCTCATTTTGGTATTAATATCAAAATATACCGCAGCCATTGCGGTCACAATGGAGGCACCGACAGTCAACGCAGAGAAGATAATAAATACTCGTTGTAAACGTAGGCGTAATGCTTGAAGATTAAACATAAAACATACTTTTATTGGCGGCCATACAGCACCTCCACAGGGGTAAAGTTTGGCATCACGATGGGCTGGGAAACCAAGTGCCCACCAGCAATTAAAATAGACAGCATCAATACGCAGGGATGACAATCCAAGCAAAACTCAGTGGTACGCCAAATAGCGCAGAGCCAATAAATCTTGCTAAGCCCCAACCCGCAATACAACCAAGAGTCCCACCAATTAAGGCACTGATAATGGCTTCACAATAAAATAATAAGGCAATTTGCCATTGGTATGCGCCTAAAAGCTTTCATCAGACCAATTTCTTTTGAGCGCTCAATGATCCCTGTACTCATTAATGATGCTATGCCCATAGCAGGCGATTAAGGCTGCGAGTAAATCGACAGCAAGCAATAATTGGATTTTACCAATGACACACTTCTGACGCCGCGACCTGCCAAATTGGGCGAACAATGGCACCAGAAATGGCTTCTTCTAATTGATGGGAAATGAGAAACATAAAGCTGCTACAATACCAACGATCGTACTCTTCAGCATCTAACGCATCGGTATTCGCTCGCGCTTACGAGAAAGATCATTTTTCAGGTACGGTCAGTGCAGAGACTTTGACTGATTGAATTTTTCCCTTCTAAACCCAGTAATTTTTGCACAGCATTGAGTGGCATGACTAATTGATTATCTTCTGCACCACCTGTGGATAAAAATCCGGTAATTTCAACCGCACTTTTGATTATTGAGTTCATCATTTTGATAGTGAAGCTTGATTTTATCGCCTTGTTTTAGGCCAGTTCGTTGTACTAATTGTTCACCAATGAGGTGCAGGAATAAATTCACCTTCAGGCGTTTCAAGATCGTTTACCCATTCCCCTTGAACATGCCAATAAGGGCTAATAATTTTTGCCCTGTATGGAAATCGTCTTCATCCGGTACAGGAATGTTGTGATCAAAAAACGTACCTAGCACATTAATTTGTCCAAGTGCGGTTGATTTATCGTGAGTTTTTTCGGAAAGCATTTCAGCTTTTACATCTGCACTTAATAAGGGGCAAAATCCCACGATGTTATTTCGCCAGAAAATATCTTTAATGTTAGGCAGTTCTTTCTCATCGAAATCTTGGCTACTTAAATCTGCGTTATGACTAAGTTCATCAGGTAGGGCTGCATTACTTGCGGGTTCAATTAAAATATTGGCTCCGTAAGACTTGAGCTCTTTTGCCATTTTGTCGCCGATATCAATAGAAACAGCTAATAGCGCAGAGACTAATCCAGCAGCTAAGAAAATAGTCACCACTGCTAAAAACTTACGTTTTATGCTAAAACGCCAAGATTGGAATAACATTCTTGCTAGCATTATTCCCCCTTACCTAAATACTTTTCAGGTTATCACGGAATAAATCAAGAGTTTTTCTCACTTTCAAAGAAGTAGTTTTACCTTCGTAATTATATTTGTGCTCCGTTTTAGTGTTTTTCATTTGGGTGCCACTAATCGGATCTTTTACATCGATTTTCAACAATCGTGCTAAATAAATTTCAATCCTTCTTCTAAGCTGGTGCGATTAATGAGAATTTCAGTCTCAGTTTTGTTGCCAATCTTCAATCGGTACAGGATTACAGCCACCCGGTTTACCAATAGATGGAATAAACATATGTACGCCACAGCCCACGCAAACGACCTGGTTACCTTCCATCACATAGCCTTGGTCACCACAAAGCAAGCAGGCATCAAATACCGCAGCTAGACTTAATTTATCCGGTTGACGATTAATGATCAAAAGAAACGTACGGCTTTACCGTCATCAGCAATCCAGACAAAACGGTGTAATTTACCGTCTTTTACTTGTTCAATTGGAATATGGACTTGTTGCTTTTCATCTAAGGTCAGAGGAATAGCTTCACAGAAGTTGTGGTGGACGAAGCAATTTGCTCCCAATAAAGCTGTGTAGTAAAAATAATCGCTAAGCTAAATATCCCCAACCAAGTAATCGAGAGGAGGTACGCAATGCGGCTAATTTTTGGCGTTTTTCAATGGGTTCTTGTGTAGCATTAACTTGTTGCTTGCGTGATAAATGAATTTTGCCGTAGAAGATGGCAAGTACAACGAAGAGTAAAGGCGGCACAGATGTAATTTAACCAGCGAGTGATTTCGCCTGATTTCGCAACAAAAGCTTAAACGTAGTTTGGTGAGTTCAAGCACTTGGAGTTTCATTAAAATTAATAAGAGTTCGCCAATAGTGGAACAAGTAAAGCCAATTAAGAGAAGGCTAATTGCACCTTTTTAAAAGTGCGGTTGATTTTGTTGTGTTTTTACCGCTTGTTTTTAGAAGTAAATAGATCCAGCCTTATAAGCACAGACAAAAACAAAAGGCAAAATGACCGCACTTATATGTAAGATCGAATCGGTAGTGATAGCATCGAGTAGAAACGAGGGCAGTAATGTGGGATCTTTTGCCCAGAAAGCTCCGCGATGAGCATTAATATGGTTTTGCCAAAAGGCAGGTAAGCGACCTTTGCCGAAAAATTAAACATAAAGCAAAAGATAATCAAGAGCACCAATATCACGCCATTGACGATTAAATTGGTGATTTGTCCCAGTAGGTAAACTAAGGGCAGTGCGATACCGGCAATAAAACCGAATATGCTAAGCCAAATTATCGCACTCACAGTAGGATTGTTTACTGTGATAAACACCGAGCAATAATGAAAAAGGTAAAAGTGCTTGAAGCAGGAAAGTATAATTCATAGTTTGACCATTTAATAGGATAAAACAGACGATATTTTTAAAGGTTAAATGAATGCTGTTGCCTTCCCCTGACAAACAAGGGGAAGGCAAGTCAGTAAAATCAAATGTTTACCTGAGATTATTTGATGCCAGTGAATTTGAATTCACTAGCTAACATCAAATGGTTTCACCAACGACCTACACCCAGTTTCTGAGTCAGTATGACGGTGCATACCTGCTTTGATGGTGGGTCGATGTGGTAAGTTAATTTATAGTTACCCAGCCCATCATTTTCACGTTTGCACCGTAGTGAGGACCATCACCCGCTACCATTGGCATGAAGGTACCTTCTTGTTTTTCACCCGTATCAGCATTTACTAAAGTATAGTTGATAGTTAAGTAAGGCATCCATTCACCATCACCAAAGCCATTTTTGTTACCTTTTACTGCGTGGATATCTGCTTCTAAGTGGATATCTGATTTTCGCAACCAGGTAAACCCATACCACGTGGTTCCATATCGATTGGTTTGAGGTAAACCGCCGCAATTTCCATTTCATTCATGGTTACCGCTTCACCGATTGGATATTCTTGGAATGCGTTTGCAGTAGACGCGGTGAAAATACCCGCAAATAATGCTGTTGCTAAAAGTGCTTTTTTCATTGTTTTTCTCCTAAAGGATTGTTGGGTATTACGCGGCTTTTTTGCTTTGATATTTCATAATAAACAGAGCAAATACGGCTGCGACGAGTAAGATTGCTTGTGGTATTAGGGGTTTCCATATAAGGATAAATACCTAACCACGAAATTTCAGGCACACCGCTAATCAGCAGTTGGCTCGAAAAGTTTGCCTTCAATGAGTTCTAAAACAGATTTACCGGCGAATACAAAGGCCATTAAATACATGAAAAGAACCCGTGAACACAAGAATGGTTTAAGCGGTAATTTCACTACGGTATAACGCATCACGAAGTAGCAAATGGTAGAATAATTGCGCCGACAATGATACCTGCGAAAAGGTAGATAAAACTGACCGCACTTTTCGCATCACCTACAAGGGCATAGTAGAATAATACGGTTTCCGCCCCTTCGCGATATACGGCTAAGAAGCTGGTAAGCCATAAGCCAATAAGCGATCCTGTGAGTGAGGGCAGTTGAGAGTTTGCCCTTCTAAATAACGTTTCCAGTTTTGAGCTTCGACTTTAGATAATAACCAGTAACTCATCACTAAAGAGCATGACGACGGCAAAAATCATTGTAAAAGCCTTCGAGCAATTCGCGGTTTTTGACCGGAGTTTTCAAAAGATAAGTTGGAAAGATAAATGCGGTAATCACACTGGCAATTAATGCCACATAAACAGACTGACGGATAACTGGCAATTTATCTTGGTGGTTATTTTTATTAAGTAAGTCACGATAGCGGCAACAATTAACAAGGCTTCCAAACCTTCACGAAGGATGATTAAAAGGCTATATAAGAACATAGACCAATCGCTTTGTTCTTCGCCCTGTAACATTTCAACGGCTTTAGTTAAATTCTGGTTTTAGACCATCTGCTTGAGCTTGTAATTTATCGCCTTGACCAGCTTTTCATTAAACTGACGAGACGAGTAAAGTAACCTTCAAGTTCCGCTTTAAAAGTTACTATCACGGGAGCCCACTTTGTTTTCCATTCCTGTACTTTCAAACACGTCGAAATAGAGTGTCTTGTACGGAAAAGAATTGCTTTTTGACTTTCACCTTGTTGATAGAGCGTAATAGCTTGTTGAATACGTTGGTTGATCTCTTGTTTAATTTTTATTTCCAATCTTGCTCTTGTTGATTATCTAGTTGCTTGCTGTGCTGCATTAGATTGAACATTTTGTTCTTCACGTGTGAATTGGCAGGTTAAAGCAAGTTTTCTTTCAATATCTTGTAACAATTGCGTACTTTGATAGCCAAGTTTCTGTGATTTGATCAGCTTGTTCACTTAAACGGATGATGTTGTAAAACTGTTGATTAATCGCTCACTGAAGTTTCTGCAGAGCGATTTTGGCGAATGGACATTTCCATTTCTGAATTTTTATAGCCATCGTATTGCGCTTGCTGGAACAATTTTTCGCGTTAACAGGGATCACCATTTTGATACCTTCGAGCCCTTGAGCAAAGCAAAGTCATCAATGGTTTTAAAACTTTGTTGCCAATAAGGGGCGATCTCTTGATTATCATAAACACCATGTTGACCATCGGCATTGAGCTGATGACCTTCAATCAATGATGGCAACACTTCTTGTAATTCTTTTTTGAGCTGATCGATTTTAGCTTGAATCTCTTTTTGTGAACTGCCTTCACCGATCATTTTACGGATCTCGCCAAAAGTCGCTTCCATTTGGTAACTTTTTGTGCGGAGAAATTGATACGAATCGGACCTTCTAGATTTTCAAACACTTCAAAATAAGCCATTTGCACTTCAGTACGCGCATCATCCGTATTACCTTGCTGGACAAGTTGAGCGGTTTTGTCTAAGCGGGACGTAATATCATTAACCCACTGCTGGTAGTTGTCTTGTGCAAAGAGTGAAGAAGAAGGCGAGTGAAAAATTAAAAAGAAAAATTGAATAGAACGGAATAGCATCGTCTATTTACCTCATAACCTTAAATAAAAATTAATTCCTATTCATAATTATCCGTTGATATCGGTAAAATGACAATGAATAATTCTGATTTTTGTGATGAGATCAAAAAGCTTATCAAAATTGGATATATCAGAACGTGAAAATATTGAGTGTTAAAGAATAAAGCGCCTTTGTTAGGGCGCTTTATAGAGATATAAAAGTGCGGTTAAAATAAGCGAGTTTATTGAGCGGGTGCAGCTTCCTTCAACAGGCGCTTTGTTATCTAACACATCCCATACACTTTCTGGTTTTGGTGATTCTGATTGTTCAGGTTGTAGCGATTGCGTAGTTTGTGCAGCGGTAGCCGTTGCCGTACTCGTTGTTTGCGCAGACGCACAGATTTTGATCTTTATTTGCCCAAACTGGGATTGTTCGATGCTACCACAGTTCCAACTGCCGTAAGCATTGATACCAACCCATTTAATCGTAGAAGGTTGTCCGAGTTTCAGTTTTTCAATAACCACACGGTTTAAATAATCTTTATAGATTTGTAATGCACCTGAGGCACCTGTCAATTTGGTTTCACCGTTATCATCACGACCTAACCAAATGGTGCTGACATTTTTACCATCAATACGCACAAACCACGTATCACGGGCATCATTGGTCGTGCCTGTTTTACCTGCAAGACGAAGATCCGCGTAATCATTTTGTAAGCTACGCGCGGTACCACGTTCTACGGTTTGTTGCATCGCATATAAGGTTTGATAAGCGGCTTCTCTCGGCACCACTTGATCCGGTACCGTATTGTGTTCATAAATAATATTCCCTTGACGATCGGCAATGCTTTGAATGGTACTTAACTCAATTTTGCCACCTTGATTTGCAATGGTTTGATAGAGTTTGGTCACATCATAAGGTGAAATACTATAAGAACCAAGCAAGGTTGCAGGCACTTTTGGAATCGCTACATTATCCCAGCCCATGGCTTTTTGCGTATCGATCACTTTGCTTAAACCGACTTTCATTCCAATATTTACCGTTGGAATATTCAGCGAGCGAGCAAGGGCATCCATCAACATCACCGAACCGCTGTATTTGCGATCGTAGTTACGAGGTTGCCAAGGTTGGCTACCTTTAACATAAATCGTGATTGGCTGGTTTTGAATTGGATGTATTTAAACGAAATTGTTCCGGATTCATCAGTGCGGTCAAATAAATGGATGGTTTTACCAAAGAACCAATTTGACGTTTTGACATTAAGGCTCGGTTAAATCCGGCATATTCTGTTTGTAATCCACCGACAACAGCACGTATTTCACCCAAGTGATAATCCGCGACAATCATTGCGCCTTCTAAATGTGGATTTTAGTTTTGTATTTGTAATTGATTAACCGTATTCACTACAGCATTTTCAGCTTGTTCCTGTTGTTTTAAATCCATAGTGGAGAAAATACAGCACCAAGTAGCGCAGAGGTTTTATTTTTCCCCAATTGACGGTGAAAGATCGACTTGCAATGTTTGAATGAAAGCAGGGTATTTACGTGAAATTTGACCTTTAGCTTGCACGCCTAATGGACGTTTACTCAACATCTCATACAACTCATCCCCAATCATTTGGTGATCAAGCATCAGTTTTAACACCACATTTCGAGCGATCGAGTGCATATCGTGGATTTCGCCATGGATTATAAAGGGATGGTCCTTTCACCATGCCGACTAAAAAGAGCAATTTGGTCAGGCTAATTTCACGGATGAACGACCAAAAATAGAATTGACTTGCCAATGCAAAACCGTAATTTGGATATCACCATTTTGACCAAGGTAAATTTCGTTAAGATAGGGTTTCTAAGATACGGTTTTTATCATATCGCCAATCTAATACTAATGACATCAACGCTTCATTGGCTTTGCGGAGTAGAACGTTCGCTCGATAAGAACAAGTTTTTAACTAGTTGCTGAGTCAGTGTACTGCCGCCTTGAACCGTTTGACCCGCTCTTATATTGGCAATCATAGCTCGCACAATACCCACAGGATTAATCCCATTATGCTCATAAAAACGGCGATCCTCTGTGAGTAATAAGGCATCGATGAGTAAAGCGAGGGTATTGCTGTAACTGGAATCGCTAAACGATCTTCATTATCTGATTCCAACATTGCAATTAATTTTGAGGCGCAAGACAGAATTCATCAACCGCTTTTACGTTGACTAAATCTTCAATACGAGAAAGTTTGTTATCCGTAAAACGTAAACGTAATACACGTTGTGGTTCTAGGCTTGTCAGGGTAAGGGAAGGCGCGACGAAGTAATACGATGGTATCCTCTTCGAGCTTAAAATCGCCCGGTGCCGCAATCATTGTGGTTTGACGGTATTCGTTATCGAGTAAGATTTGAATCACTTCGTCAAAAGAAAGGTTATCAGAAAGTTTTACGCTTTCTAAACGACTATACACTTCTGCCGGTAAACGCCAAATTTGGCCATCCATTTCGAGCGAATTTGCCAGTCTAAATAGCCACCATAAAAATACGGCAAGCGTCCCTAAAAGTAAAGGCTGCTTTAGCTAAAAAGATTTTACAAGAACGGCGCTTATCTAGCACTTGTGTTTCTTGTTGTTCAGGTGAGGTGTTTTCCGTTTCCGACATAATAGTTAGCTTCAGAGAATGAGGTTAAGCAATCAAATGCAAAATAGGCATTAAGAAAAGTGGATGAAGTCTGTTGTACCGCAGAACGCGATACTTTCTTCATCATAATAATGGAAGTCGTCTTCTAAAAATTTCATCTGTTTCAATCGCAAGGTTGTTGGCGCGAATCATCACTTCATCGGTATTGATAAAAGCGTGTATTCTGAACCAACTAACGTGACTTCATCATTATTTTTCAATCTGCTCACAGGCAGAAAGTGCGGTCAAAAACGCTGAGGGTTGTGCACTTCGAAATAAACTCAATTAGCTGGCGCAATGTGTTCCATCGAACATTTGACATGCACATTGCCCTAGATAATGGGTAAATTGAAAATCCATGTTAGATGCTGAATGACGAACCGCAGCCACAGGTGCTGGTTGCATTTGGATTATTCACCACAAAACGAGAACCTTCAATCCTTCAGTATAATCAACGGTGCCACCAATTAAGTATTGTAAGCTCATTGGATCAATGACTAATTGCACACCGGATTTTTCAATCGTCAGGTCGCCTTCATTAACTTTATCATCAAAGGTAAAAACCATATTGAAACCGCTGCAGCGCACTACCGGTGATGTGCACGCGTAATTTTAATTCATTGTTTTTCTTCTTCGGTAATTAAAGCTTTTACTTTATTGGCTGCCGCATCGTAAAGAGTTAGCGGCACTGCCATATCTAAATCTGACATATACTATATTCCACTTTTCCTAAAATAATCTGCATATTATCCAATAACCCGTCAATTCATTCAAGATTTTTCACGGAATTAGTGCTATTATGCGCGGATAAATCTTAATTAAATAAGGAGAAATAATGGGCATTCCATTAAGAACTGAAGAAGAACTTGTTAAGTTGCGTGAAGCTTGTAAATTAGCATCTGATGTTTTGGTTATGATCGAACCTTATGTAAAAGAAGGGGTGACGACGGGAGAATTGGATCGTATTTGTCACGATATATGGTGAATGTACAAAAAGTAATTCCTGCTTTGCTTAAATTATCATGGTTTCCCGAAAGCAACCTGTATTTCTATAAATGAAGTAGTTTGCCATGGTATCCCAAGCGACGATAAAAAATTAAAACAGGGCGATATTGTCAATATTGATGTGACCGTGATTAAAGACGGTTATTTCGGAGACAACTCTAAGATGTATGTCGTGGGTGAAACCAATATTCGTAGCCAAAAATTGGTTGAAGCGGCACAAGAAGCGCTTTATGTTGGATTACGTACGGTTAAGCCGGGTATTCGTTTAAATGAAATTGGTAAAGCGGTACAAAAATATACCGAAAGCCAAGGTTTTAGCGTAGTGCGTGAATATTGCAGCCACGGCGTGGGAACTGAATTCCACTGTGAACCACAAGTATTACACTATTATGCTGATGATGGTGGTGTAGTTTTAAAAACCTGGCATGGTATTCACCATTGAGCCAATGATCAATGCGGGTAAAAAGAAGTACGCAGTATAGGGCGATGGTTGGACGGTAAAAACCAAAAGACCGTAGCCATTCAGCGCAATATGAGCATCAAATTGTGGTTACCGAAAACGGTTGTGAAGTGATGACAATCCGCGATGAAGAAATTGCGGAAGGTCGAATTCAACGTATGATGAATAACCTTTAAATTCAGCTAAAAAGCTTTTACGATAGTGGGCTTTTTATAGTGTTTTGTTTGTGGAATACTCATGCTTTTTCTTTATCATTTCAATTCTCCACTCACGCCAAGTGCGGTCAAAAATCCAGCGTGAAAATTTGAAGGATTGGAACGTCAGCATTTTTCTGATTATTCTGTTTTTGAGCTGATTGCTAACCGTACACAATTTTGTGATGATTTGTTAAAAACAGCTTTGGCAGCAATTTGAATTAGATAAAGCTTATCTTACCTTAATTGCGGTAGGCGGTTATGGCAGACAAGAAATGTTTCCTTTATCTGATTTGGATGTTTCTTATTCTTTCAAAAGAAGAAAAAGAGGCGTTGAAACAGGAAGAAAAAATTGCTCAGTTTGTGCAGTTCTTGTGGGATTGTGGATTCGACGTGGGGCATAGTGTTCGTTCTTTGGAAGAATGTGAAAAAGGAAGGTAAACAAGACATTACTATTGCCACTCAATTTGCTTGAGTCTCGCTATTTATCGGGAGATGTATCGCTTTTTCAATGCGTTAGGTGAAATATTGAAAAAGCCAGATTTTTGGGCGGTAAAAATCATTCTTTGATGCCAAAGTACAAGAACAAATTGAGCGTTATCAGCGCTATCACAACACCAGTTATAATCTAGAACCTGATTTAAAAATACAGCCCAGGTGGCTTGCGGGATCTTCATCTTTTATATTGGATCGCATTACGTCATACCGGAGAAATGACCCTTGATGGCATTTTTGGAAAGCGGCTTTATGTTACCCATCAGAACACCAACAATTATTAAAGCCAAAGATTTTTATTCAAAGTGCGGTTCGCTTTACACTTGATTTTAAAACGTTATGACAACCGACTGCTGTTTGATCGTCAAATCAAAGTGAGCGAGATGCTTGGTTTTGAAGGCGAGGGAAACCGTGCTGTCGAAAAATGATGAAACGTTTTTCCAAGCTTTACGCACGATTTCTCGTCTGACCGATATCCTGATTAAAACATTATAAAGAGCATTTTTTATCAACAGATGGCGAGCTCTCTATTCATCCTTTGGATGAGAATTTTGAATTAGTGAATCAAAGTTTGTGTTTACGTAAAAACGATCTGTTTTTACGTTATCAGATCATATTTTGGATCTTTTTCTATCTTACCCAGCATGAACAAGCCGAAATTCATTCTTCAACGTTACGTCAATTACAGATTGCGTTGGAAAGTTTGACACTGAAATTATGTGATATTCCTGAAGCAAGGGAGAAGTTTATTCGGTTATTTAATCAATCGAAAGCGATTCAGCGTGCATTCCTCCCAATGCACCAATATGGTGTGTTAACGGCTTATTTGCCACAATGGCAGGGGATTGAAGGTTTGATGCAATTTGATCTCTTCCATATTTACACGGTGGATGAGCATACCTTGCGAGTGATGTTGAAATTGGAAAGTTTCTTAGCCGAAGATGAGGCAGAATCACATCCCATTTGCCATCAAATATTTACTCAAATTTCTGACCGCACTTTGCTTTATGTTGCCGCACTTTTCCATGATATAGCAGAAAGGGCGAGGGGGTGATCATGCGGAGTTAGGGGCTGAAGACATCGCTGACTTTGCTCGTTTGCATGGTTTTGATCGTCGAGAAATTGAAACAATGATCTGGTTGGTGAAAGAACATCTGCTCATGTCAATTACCGCACAGCGTCGAGATATTCATGATCCGAAGTCGTGATGAACTTTGCAGAAAATGTGCAAAATCGTGTGCGTTTAGATTATCTCACTTGCCTGACCGTTGCGGATATTTGTGCGACAAATGGCACATTATGGAATAGCTGGAAGCGTTCTCTTTTTGCCTCTTTATACGATTATACGGCGCAACAATTCCGCCAAGGGATGGATTTATTATTAGACAATGAAGAAAAAATCCTTGAAAAATCGTCAATTGGCGTTGGCAATTTTATCCGAAGATAAACCAGAATTATCGGAAGAAAAAATTTTTAGCACTCTGGCAAGGTTGTCAAATGATTATTTTTACGAAATATCAAAACAAATTGCGTGGCATACCGAGTTATTAACTGAATTTGATGGTGAAGTACTGGTTAAAATCAGTAACCGATTTTCTTCTGGTGGGACAGAAATTTTCGTTTATTGCCCAGACCAAGCTAATTTGTTTAATAAAGTGGTTTCAACTATTGGTGCGAAAAATTTAGTATTCATGATGCGCAAATTTTTAACATCCGATGATGGCTACGTATTCGACAGCTTTATCATCACAGAATTAAATGGTAGAATTGGTTCGTTCAGAACGACGTCGAGAATTAGAGACAGTATTAACTTCTGTTTTATTAGGCGAAAAATTGCCGTCAATGTCTTTTTGCAAACTAATCGACAGTTACAACATTTCACCGTAAAAACAGATGTACGTTTTTGAAAAGAAACTAAAAAGAGCATACCGAATTAGAAGTGGTGACTTTAGATAAACTTCGGTTTATTGGCTCAAATCAGTCAAATTTTTACGAATTAAAACTCAATATTTGTAATGCAAAAATTATGACTGTGGGAGAAGCTGAAGACTTCTTCATTCTGACAAATGAAAAACGGAATTGCATTAAGCGAAGAGGAAAAGGGATTGTTAGAAAACGTGCTTTATGAACGCTTATAATATGAAATAAAAAAAGTACGGTTAAATTTGATCTGCACCCCAAAAGTTGGACTCAACAAACCAACAATTGAGGTGCAGATATGGGTAAACACTACGCAATCGAATTTAAATTACAGGTTCTTCAACCTATTTTGAATGAGAAAAATGAGTATTAGAGAAGCTGCTCGTTTTTACAATATTCCTTCCAACGCCCTAGTCAGGACATGGTTGAAACGGTTTGAAAAAGTAGCATAAAGAGGACTTATTCCCCCGTAAACCATCAGGACGACCGCCGATGAAACCCTAAATATGCAAAAATGCCACCTCCACCCAAAACAGAAGAAGACCGTTTACGCCTAGAGAATTTTACAGCTTGAAGCGAGGTGGCCTACCTAAAGGAGTTGAGAGGCTCAGACTTCAGGACGAAGCCGAGCAACGAAATTATCAAGGTTAAGAACACGCTATCCGTTAAAATGGCTTTAGGCTTTTCACAGAGTTAGCGCGTAGTACGTTTTGCTAAACTTCAGATTAAACCGGATAAGGATGAGCAGCTGAAAAAGGCCATTGAAACGCATCAAAGCCAATCATCACTGATTATGGCTATCGACGAGTTCATGCCAGCTTGCGAGGCGTGAATCATAAAAAAGTTCAACGTTTAATGCAGACACTTGGACTTCAAGTGCAGTCAAGAAAAAGCAAGAAATTATGACCTATCGAGGCACGATGGTGTGATAGCTACCGAATCATCTTTGAACGCGATTTTTAGTGCAGCAGGCCCCGAAACAAAAATGGGTGACCGATATCACAGAGTTTAAGGCGAAAGATGGAGAGTAAAGTCTAGTTTATCTCCAATTTTAGAACTTATTTAACAATGAGATAGTCTTATATAATCTCAGCTATTCCCCAAACTGGGCACAAGTAGAGGACATGTTAATGCAAGCCGTCAAAGGATTAAATAAGAAGCTTGTGGTGTCATTTTGCACTTTCAGACCAAGGCTGGCAATATCAAATGAGTAGCTTATCGTCGAATCTTGAGCTGACATGGCATCATTCAGTATGTCGAGAAAGAGATTGCTTAGATAACGCCGCAATGGAAAGCTTTCTTTGGACGATTAAAAACAGAATGTTTTTATGGTCGAAATTTAAAACAAAGAAGAGATAGTTGATGCTGTCAGAGACTATTTGGATTACTATAATCATCGACGGATTCAACTAAAATTAAAAGGACTAGAGTCCGATACAATATCGAAAACAATCCTTTAAATAACAGTCTAATTTTTGGGGTCAGATCAGAACTTTTAACTTGCACTTGCTATTTTAAGCCACGGCAGAAATGCAATATCAGCGCGCAGCAAGCGTTTTTCAATGTCTTCATTTGTATATGCTAAAGACGCAAGCCGCTTCAAAAAGCTGAAGGCGCAAGATAAACGCCTTGATCGAGGCATTTTATGAAAGAACACTTTGAATTTTTCGGCATCATTTCATGACTTCTGCATAGAAGTAACTTGTTTTTGAGCAGTGAAGAAAATACCAAACATACCGCCTCATGATTAATCACAAATGGCTACATTGTGTTTTTGAGCTAATGCTTTTAAAGCCATCGCAAAGTTTTGTGGTTAATTCTGCAAGGTGTTGTTCATTACCTGCTTTTTCAATTCCGTTAAACAGCTAAAACCAGCAGCCATTGCAGTCGAGTTACCTGAAAGAGTACCTGTGATAAACAGGACCGGTTGGTGCGAGGTGTTGCATAATCACTTTTTACCGCCAACAGCACCCACTGCATACCGCCACCAATGACTTTACCTAATGTGGGTGAGGATCAGGTGTTACACCATAATCAAAGCTTGCACCGCAAAGTGAAACACGGAAACCCGTCATGGCTTCGAATAATGAAAAAGAGCACCATATTGGTCACAGATTTCACGGATGCCTTGTAAAAATCCTTCTTTTGGCGGGAATACAGTTCATATTTACCTGCGACAGGTTCAATAATCACACAAGCAATGTCGTTAGGAATTCTTCAAATAATTTTTAACAGAATCAAGATTGTGTATATTCTGCAGTTAAAGTGTGTTTTGCAAAAATCTTCAGGCACCTGGAGAGCTTGGTTGACCAGTGTTAGTACCTGAATCGGCTTTATTTGAAGAAATCAGGTGACTCGTGATAGCAACCTTCAAATTTTAGATTTTTGCTTCTAGTTTGCATAACCACGCGCAAGACGGATTGCTGTCATAGGTTGCTTCGGTACCTAGACTCACCATACAGAACCATTTCAATAGATGGTACAATTTTCACAGACTAGTTCGCTAAATCAATTTCAGATGTGTGATGTTCAAACAGTCCATTCTCAGCTGCTTTTAATACAGCATCTAAAAATAGCAGGGTGGTTGTGACCTCATCATTGGTCTAAGAACCTACATAATCGATATATTGTTTGCCTTCAGTGATCAAGCTAGCGCTTTGCTTGAATAAATACGGGTGTACCCTACGCCTGTGCAAAAGACTTTAGGGAGTTTACACCACGGGAATAACTTCTTGTGCAGAGAAAAAGTGCAGTTGATTTTGTCGTGATTCTTAATCCTATATTAAAAGTGGACATATGTGCACTAAAAACTGAATTTGAAAAAATCTTTGTGTGCTGATTTTTCTTTTTATGTTATCCTGCAAAATTTTTGGGATACAAACTATGCTAAGTCTTATTGACTTTCTAGGGGCATTTTTAGCACTTGATTGCTGAGTGCGACCAATTTGCGAATAAAATTGCTGGTGGATAAACCAGTTATCACTAAGCGTCCAGGTGCAATTCCACTGATTGGCGGTGTTTCTCTTTTGTGAAACCGCTGCTATGTTAATGGGTGGGATCAACTTTCGTTTACCTTATCTTTATATATTCAGTATCTTTATTCTACTTGCAATCGGTATCTCTAGATGACCGCTTTAATACTTCATGCCCTTTCACGGTGCGTAGAGATTCAAGCGTGCCGTGCATTTCAAATCGGTTGAAATGTGAGCTTTACAGGTCATTTCACCAGTAATTCATCAGACGACTATTACCGATACCTTGCTTCGATCGGATGTTACATGCTTTTCACATCATGATTGACTGGTCATGATGGGATTGCTGATGGTACTGTCTATTGTTTCATTTTGCAGCTATTGGTATCTTGATGTTCCGTGATGGACAAAATGGATGTATGGATATTTGAGTTTTAATTGTCGCGATTCTACCTTGATTTATTATTAAATTTAGATTCCGTTCGGACCAAAATGCATAAAGTGTTCATGACGAGTCAGAAGTACTTTAATCAGCTTTACTATTATTTGGATTCTACTTCAGTACACCAAGGAAAAGGGACATCCGATAGATCAGTGACGCACTTTGCGATTATTGACTGTTCCTTTAATTGATGATGGTGGCAATTGTTGTCATCGTCGCTTACGCAAAGGAAAAAGAGTCCATTCGCGGATCGCTACACGTACACCCCCTAATGGTTCGCGCTGGATTAACCTCTCGCCAAGCCTTTTATTAATTACTCTCTTTGCGATCCATTTGTGCCACAATCAGAATTTTAGGCGAAGTCTTCTATATTAATGAGATGGGCAATGTTTATTGCGTTTATTGTATTATTCTTCCTTATGCTTATTCAATTACAAAAGCATGGAAAAATCACCCGATTAGGGTACGAAGAATGAAACGTCGCGCACGTCGTAACAAGCAATAAATGAAATAAAGAGGATAGCAATTTGCTATCCTTTTTACGTTTAGCATTAAAAATAAACGAGATACATAATAAATTCTATACAAATTGAACAAAAAATTTATCTTTTTGATATCAAAAAGTGCTAGAACAAGATATTTGAAAATCATTAATATACGCCCTGCAACGACGCAGTAACGCGTTCGTAGCTCAGTTAGATAGAGCGTTGGCCTCCGGAGCCAAGGTCGCAAGTTCGAATCTTGTCAGGCGCGCCGAAGTCAATGCGAGTGAACAACTAATCAATGGTGGCTATAGCTCAGTTGGTAGAGCCCACTCGGATTGTGATTCCAGTTGTCGTGGGTTCGAATCCCATTAGCCACCCATCTTCTCTTCGTGAGAAATCTGACGGCAATGGCGCAGCTTAGCGCGCAACTGGTTTGGGACCAGTGGGTCGTGAGGTTCAAATCCTATCTCGTCGACCAATTTGTGCTCTTTAACAATATATCAGACAATCTGTGTGGGCACTTGTTGATTGACTTGTTTTAAAAATATTTTTAATTTTTGAAGTCTTAATAGGTGCTAACTAGAAATTCATATACTTTTTAAAGTGGTGAGATTTTTATGTCAGCAGTATTGAGCGATTGAACTTGAATTGAAGAGTTTGATCATGGCTCAGATTGAACGCTGGCAGGCAGGCTTACACATGCAAGTCGAACGGTAACATAAAAAGCTTGCTTCTTTGATGACAGTGGCGGACGGGTGAGTAATGCTTGAGAATCTAGCTTATGGAGGGATAACTACGGGAAACTGTAGCTAATACCGCGTAATATCGAAAGATAAAGTGTGGGACCTTCGGGACCGCATGCCATAGGATGAGCTTTCAAGTGGGATTGAGGTAGTTGGTGAGTAAAGGCTCACCAAGCCGACGATCTCTAGCTGGTCTGAGAGGATGACCAGCCACACTGGGACTGAGACACGTGCCCCAGACTCCTGCAGGAGGCAGCAGTGGGGAATAGTTGCGCAATGGGGGCAACCTGACGCAGCCATGCCGCGTGAATGAAGAAGGCCTTCGGGTTGTAAAGTTCTTTCGGTAGCGGGAGGCATTTGGTTTAATAGACTAGGGTGATTGACGTTAACTACGAAGAAGCACCGACTAACTCCGTGCCAGCAGCCGCGGTACTACGGAGGGTGCGGCGTTAATCAGATAACTGGGCGTAAAGGGCGCAGGCGGTGACTTAAGTGAGTGTGAAAAGCCCGGGCAACCTGGGAATTGCATTTCATACTGGGTCGCTGAAGTACTTTAGGGGAGGGTAGAATTCCCGTGTGGCGGTGGAAATGCGTAGAGATGTGGAGGAATACCGAAGGCGAAGGCAGCCCTTGAGGAATGTACCCGAGCGCTCATGTGCGAAAGCGTGGGGAGCAAACAGGGATTAGATACCCTGGTAGTCACGCTGTAAAACGATGTCGATTTGGGGTTGAACTTTGAGTTTGGCGCCCGTAGCTAGCAATGATAAATCGACCGCCTGGGGAGTACGGCCGCAGGTTAAAAGCTCAAATGAATTGACAGGGGCCTGCACAAGCGGTGGAGCATATGGTTTAATTCGATGCAACGCGAAGAACCTCACCTACTCTTGACATCCAGAGAACATTCCAGAGATGGATTGGTGCCTTCAGGAACTCTGAGACAGGTGCTGCATGGCTGTCGTCAGCTCGTGTTGTGAAATGTTGGGTTAAGTCCCGCAACAGCGCTGTACCCTATCCTTTGCTGCCAGCGATTTGGTCAGGAACTCAAAGGAGACTGCCGGTGATAAACCGGAGGAAGGTGGGGATGACGTCAAGTCATCGCATGGCCTGACAGTGAGGGCTACACACGTGCTACAATGGCGTATACAGAGGGAAGCGATGAGTGCGAGCTGGAGCCAGATCTCACAAAGTGCGTCTAGAGTCCGGATTGGAGTCTGCAACTCGACTCCATGAAGTCGGAATCGCTAGTAATCGCAAATCAGAATGTTGCGGTGAATACGTTCCAGAGCCTTGCTACACACCGCCCGTCACACCATGGGAGTGGGTTGTACCAGAAGTAGATAAGCAACCTTTTTGGAGGCGTTTACCAGCGGTAGATTCATGACTGGGGTGAAGTCATAACAAAAGGTAACCGTAGGGAACCTGCGGTTGGATCACCTCCTTACCGAAAACGAGAGACAATAAGTGTCCACACAGATTGATTGATATATTAGAACAATATCGAGCAGAAAGCCGTTATTCCCTTGGGTCTGTAGCTCCAGGTGGTTAGAGCGCACCCTGATAAGGAGTGAGGTCGGTGGTTCAAGTCCACTCAGACCCACCACTCAAACTGAGTGAGTGATGAAGGTGAATAGGTAATAAAATAAACGATGACATGGGGATATAGCTCAGCTGGGAGAGCGCCTGCCTTGCACGCATGGGAGGTCCAGCGGTTCGATCCCTTATCTCCACCACTTATCATCGTTAAGTGAATTGAGTAAGTTAATGTTAAAAAATACTTTAATGAGTTTATTTAACGATGATAACTGAAATGTTATTTCTGTTCTTTAACAACCGAAACAAGCTGAAAAAGCTGAAGAGACTTTCAAGTCCTTTTTAAAGGATAGAGAAAAAGTCTGAGTGAAGAAAAATCTTGATTGAACAAAAGCAATCAAGTGTTTAGATTCGAAAACACAACATCAAAATTTTTGAGGTTGTATAGTTAAGTGACTAAGCGTACAAGGTGGATGCCTTGGCAATCAGAGGCGAGAAGGACGTGCTAATCTGCAGCTTGGATGAGTCGATAAGAGGCGTTTAATCCAAGATGTCCGAATGGGAAACCCAGTAGATGAAAGAATCTACTATCACTTACTGAGATCCATAGGGTAAGTGAAGACAAAGCCAGGAGAACTGGAAACATCTAAGTACCCCGAGGAAAAGAAATCAACCGAGATTTCGTTAGTGGCGGCGAGCGAACGCGAAGAGCCTGTTAGTGATAATGACAGAGACAGAGGAACAAGCTGGGAAGCTTGGCGATACAGGGTGATGACCCCGTACTCGAAAGTCAGGTCATGGTACTAAGCTAACGACAAGTAGGGGCGGGACACGTGATATCCTGTTTGAAGATGGGGGACCATCCTCCAAGGCTAAATACTCCTGATTGACCGATAGTAGACCAGTACTGTGAAGGAAAGGCGAAAAAGAACCCCGGTGAGGGGTGAAATAGAACCTGAAACCTTGTACGTCCACAAGCAGTGGGGAGCCTTTTATAGGGTGACTGCGTACCTTTTGTATAATGGGTCAGCGACTTATATTTTTGTAGCAGGTTAACCGAATAGGGGGCCGAAGGGAAACCAGAGTCTTAACTGGGCGTCTGAGTTGCAAGGTATGGGACCCGAAACCCAGTGATCTAGCCATGGGCAGGTTGAAGGTTGGGTAACACTAACTGGAGGACCGAACCACTAATGTTGGAAAAATTAGCGGATGACTTGTGGCTGAGGGGTGAAAAGGCCAATCAAACAGGGAGATAGCTGGTTCTCCCCGAAATCTATTTGAGTGAGAGCCATGAGCGGACACCTTCGGGGGTAGAGCACTGTTTCAGCTGGGGTCCATCCCGGATTACCAACCCGATGCAAACTACAGATACCGAAGAGTGATACTCAGGAGACACACGGCGGGTGCCTAACGTCCGTCGTGGAGGAAAGCAACCAGACCATGCTAAGGTCCCAAAAGTCTATATTAAGTGGGAAACGAAGTGGGAAGGCTTAGACAGCTGGGATGTTTGAGCTTAGAAGCAGCCATCATTTAAAGAAGCGTAATAGCTCACTAGTCAGAGTCGGCCTGCGCGGAAGATGTAACGGGGCTCAAATATGGCACCAAGCTGCGGCATCAGACGAGAGTCTGTTGGGTAGGGGCGTTGTGTAAGCGGATGAAGGTGAATCGAGAAGCATGCTGGACGTATCACAAGTGCGAATGCTGACATAAGTAACGATAAAAGCAGGTGAAAAAAACCCGTTCGCCGGAAGACCAAAGGGTTCCTGTCCAACGTTAATCAGGGGACAGGGGTGAGTCAGCCCCTAGGCGAGGCTGAAAAGCGTAGTCGATGGGAAACGGGTTAATATTCCCGTACTTGGTAAAGCTGCGATGTGGGGACGGAGCAGGTTGAGATTAGCGTACTGTTGGATATGTGCGTTTAAGTTTGTAGGTGGGGAAGTTTGAGGCAAATCCGGACTTCTTTCAACACTGAGAGATGATGACGAGGCTCTACGGAGCTGAAGTAACCGATACCACACTTCCAGGAAAAGCCACTAAGCTTAGGGTTTACTAAACCGTACTGAAAACCGACACAGGTGGTCAGGTAGAGAATACTCAGGCGCTTGAGAGAACTCGGGTGAAGGAACTAGGCAAAATAGCACCAGCAACTTCGGGAAGGTGCGCCGGCGTGATGTAGTCCCTCGCGGGCGAAGGTTGAACCGGTCGAAGATACCAGCTGGCTGCAACTGTTTATTAAAAACAGCACTCTCTGCAAACACGAAAGTGGACGTATAGGGTGTGATGCCTGCCCAGTGCTGGAAGGTTGATTGATGGTGTAATCGAAAGAGAAGCTCCTGATCGAAGCCCCAGTAAACGGCGGCCGTAACTATAACGGTCCTAAGGTAGCGAAATTCCTTGTCGGGTAAGTTCCGACCTGCACGAATGGCATAATGATGGCCAGGCTGTCTCCACCGAGACTCAGTGAAATTGAAATCGCCGTGAAGATGCAGGGTGTACCCGCGGCTAGACGGAAAGACCCGTGAACCTTTACATAGCCGACACTGAACATTGAATTTTGATGTGTAGGATGGGTGGGAGACTTGAAGTAGTCACGCCAGTGATTGTGGAGTCGTCATGAAATACCACCCTTTAACGTTTGATGTTCTAACGAAGATTACGAAACGTGGTCTCGGACAGTGTCTGGTGGAGTGGTTTGACTGGGGCGGTCTCCTCCCAAAAAGAGTAACGGAGGAGCACGAGGTTTTGCTAATGACGGTCGGACATCGTCAGGGTTGAGTGCAATGGTATAAGCAAACGCTAACTGCGAGACAGACAAGTCGAGCAGGTACGAAAATAGTGCATAGTGATCCGGTGGTTTCTGCATGGAAGGGCCATCGCTCAACGGATAAAAGTACTCCAGGGATAACAGGCTGATACCGCCCAAGAGTTCATATCGACGGCGGTGTTTGGCACCTCGATGTCGGCTCATCATCATCCTGGGGCTGAAGTAGGTCCCAAGGGTATGGCTGTTCGCCATTTAAAGTGGTACGCGAGCTGGGTTTTGAGAAAACGTCGTGAGACAGTTCGGTCCCTATCTGCCGTGGGCGTTGGAGAATTGAGTTGGGGCTGCTCCTAGTACGAGGAGGACCGGAGTGGACGCACCACTGAGTGTTCGGTTGTGTCAGCCGAGACGCATTGCCGGTAGCTAAAGTGCGGAAGAGATAAGTGCTGAAAGCATCTAAGCAGAAACTTTGCCAAGAGATGAGTTCTCCCAGATTATAAATCTGTAAGGGTTGTTTTAAGACTAAAGACGTAGATAGAGTGCTGGTGTGTAAGCGGTGATACCGTTGAGCTAACGCATACTAATTGCCCGAGAGAGCTTAACTACTACAGCACTCAAGGGTTTTTGGGTGTTGGGTAAACAAAACAAACTCAGAGAAGAGAAGAAAGTTTTTGAAGGTTAATCAGCTTGTTTTGGTTGTGAGCACTTTAGAGATAGCGGAGCAGAGTAGAAAAAGTTATTAAAGGAATAATCCTGGCGGCGATGAGGCGGTGGTCCCACCTGACCCCATACCGAACTCAGAAGTGAAACGCCGATGCGCCGATGGTGAGTGTGGGGCTTCCCCCATGTGAGAGTAGGACACCGCCGGTACTGAATGTAGAACCCCAGGCTGAATGGCTCGGGGTTTTTTTTCATATAAATATGAAATTCATACATAAATGAGTCTAATAATGATAAAATCTTCGCCTGTTTCTAGATAGCAATAATTATGAAAAAGCAGATAAAGTAGATTTTTCCAGTGATGGCGAATTGAGTAAGAATATCAAAGGATTTAAGCCTCGAGCAGAACAGCTCAGAAATGACTCAATCAGTAGGATATTCTATTCAAAATAAGCGACCGCTTGTTGTAGAAGCTGGAACGGGTACTGGAAAGACTTTTGCTTAGTTGGCTCCAGCACTCATTGCAGGAAAAGCAGATTATTTCAACCGGCTCTAAAAATCTACAAGATCAGCTCTTTTCAGAGATCTTACCTGCCATAAAAAGCCTTTAAATTATTCTGGAAAAATTGCATTATTGAAAGGCGATCCAATTACTTTGTGTTTGGAGCGTCTGGATCAGGTTATCGCTCAAGGGTGTGCTTGGGGATAAATCTGTTTTAGCCGATTTAAGTAAAGTAAGAAAATGGAATAATGCGACAAAAACAGGTGATTTGACAGAATGTGTGAATTGGCTGAAAGATAGCCCAATTTTGCCTCAATTGACAGTACGGCAGAAAGTTGTTTGGGAACAGATTGTCCTAACTACGCTGAGATGCTATGTACTGCAAAGCTCGTAAAAAGCACTAAATGCGGATCTTGTCAGTAGTAAATCATCATCTTTTTCTTTGCTGATATGGCGGTAAAAGAAAAGTGGCTTTGAGTGAGCTTATTCCCAATGCAAGTTATCATCTTTGACAAGCACATCAACTTCCCGATATTGCAAGCCAGTATTTCTGGTCAATCATTAACATCTCGCCAGCTATTTGATTTATGTAAAGATATCAATATTGTTTATCGAACAGATTGAAAGATATGCGCAGCTTGATACTACTGCAGATACATTGTTAAAGTTATTCAGGATTTTCGCCTTCTTCTTGGGGGAAGGAAATCAGCGAGGAAATTGGCGTGAGCTATTTAAAGCAAAGTGCGGTCAAAAAATCGGTTGAATTATTGCAAGAAAAATTGAGTTTCTTTCTGAGTTATCAAGATTGCATTAGGTCGCTCTCGAGACTTTGGATAGTATTTTTGAACGCACTGAAAGTATCAAGAATCAATTAATGCGTCTTTGTGATACGGCCATTGTTGTATTATTACTAGTACGAAAGTATGGGGCGACAATTTGGTTTACATATTACGCCACTTACTGTCGCAGATAAATTTGGTGAACAGCTAAATAATAAAAAGCAGCTTGGATTTTCACCTCAGCGACTCTTGAAGTTGGCAGCACTTTTTAATCATTTCTGTCAGCGACTAGGTATTGAGCAAGCAGAACAAAAATTCTTCACAGTCCTTTTGATTATCCTAATCAATCGCTACTGCGTGCCACGTTATTTACCAGCAACGAATCAAAAATAATACGTTACAAGCTCTTGGTGAAATGTTGTTGCCTATCATTGAAGCGAATAAAGGGCGATGCTTTTGTGCTGTGCTTCTTATTTAATGATGAGAGGCTTGGCAGAGTATTTTTGAGAAAATAGTGAGCTTTCTATCTTATTACAAGGGTGAAATGCCTAAAAGCAAAATTACTCGAACAATTTTATTCATGAAACCCATAGCGTTGCTGGTTACACCTCAAGCTTTTTGGGAAGGCGTGGATGTCCGTGGTGATGCGCTTTCATTAGTCATTATTGATAAAGTGCCTTTTACTGCACCAGATGAGACCTTTACTAAAAGCGCGCATGAAATGATTGCCGATTACAGGGAGGTGATCCATTTAATGATATACGAATCCTGAAGCGGTTATTACGCTGAAACAAGGTGTAGGACGCCTGATTCGAGATGTAACGGATCAGTGGTGCGGTAATTATTTTGTGATAATCGATACTTGTATGCGAAATTACGGCGAAACCTTTCTAAAAAGTTTACCTAATTCAACCCATACCGAGATCTCAACAAAGTGGTACAATTCTTACAAAATGAGAAAAATGGATTAATAATGAAAAATATCACCTTATTAGCACTTGATACTTCAACAGAAGCCTGTTCAGTTGCACTTTGGCATAAAGGCGAAAAACACATTTAGATGAATTAGCACTAACGTACACACACGCAAACGTATTCTTCCAATGGTTGATGAGTTGCTTGCTCAATTCAGGTATCAATTTAAAACGAAGTAGATGCGTTAGCATTTGGACGCGGTCCTAGTAGTTTTTACTGGTGTCCGTGTCGGTGCAGGGGATTGCTCAGGGGCTTGCATTTGGTGCTGATTTACCTGTTATTGCGGTATCAAATTTAACAGCAATGGCTCAGGCTGCATTTGAATTACATCAAAGCTGAAAATGTGGCAGCTGCCATTGATGCGAGAATGAGATGAAAGTTTATTTTCTCAAGTAAAAACGAGAAAAAGTGCGGTCAGAATTGGGTGAGTTTTTCCAATGGAACCCTGTTATTGAAGAACAAGTTTGCCAACCAGAAAAAGTGCTTGAACAGCTTTCAGATTTAACCGCCTATCGAGTCGGAACAGGTTGGGCGGCGTATCCTCAATTTAAAGACAGTGGTTTAGAAGGGGTGATATTATTTTACCTTCTGCACAATATATGCTTGAGCTTGCTTTAACAGATTATGCTCAGAATAAAATCATATCCGCCTTAGAAATTGAACCTAGTTTATTTGCGTAATGAAGTAACTTGGAAAAATTACCTGGGCGTGAATAATTTTTCGAAAAAGGAGTTGAAGATGAATACGATCTTAGTTTTGACCGCACTTTCGACCACATTAGTGGGATGTGTTAATGCACCAGAACGGACTGGAAAAAGAGCAGTTTACTTTAAAATCATTATCTTCAATTCAACAGAGTGATTATAGCTGTCAGTGCAAATCAATTCGTTTAGGCGGAAAAAGTATAACAGCACAAAGCCTTGCCGAATAAAACTAAAAATTGAAGTATTAAGCTATCCAGTTTACTCAACCTCTACAAAAACCCGCATGATTGATGAACAACCTAATGGACGTTTTATTACTTATCTTGATGGTTTTGTTGAGCCTGAAAGTTTAAAAAGACCAATTTATTACAATTGGCGGCACCTTACTGAAAACAGAACAAGGCAAGGTTGATCAGAGCAACTACACCTGCACCTAATTCAAAACCAATCACTATCGTGTCTGGAAAGCTTTCTCAAAGCTATTATTATCCAGACGATATGTGGGATGATTGGGGCTTTTCGGTAGAAGACCATATTATTGGTATGGCGAGCCTGAAATTCGCTATTATCTCTATTAGCTACATGATAAAATTAGAAAATTTTCCAAAGAATAAGGATAAAAATGGAAAAAGTTTGGTTTCAAAATTATCAGAAGGTTCACCCTACCACGCTGGATACCTCAAAAATATGATTCGATTCTCGATATTTTTAGATAAAGCAATTCGTGACATCCAGACCGTCCTGCTTATATCAATATGGGGACAAGTGCTAACTTTTCGTAAATTAGAAGAGCATAGCCGTGCATTTGCTGCATATTTACAAAATGAATTGAAATTAAAACGTAGGTGATCGTGTTGCTCTCATGATGCCCGAATTTGTTGCAATATCCTATTGCGCTGTTCGGTATCTTGCATTGCAGGGTTTAGTTGTGGTAAACGTGAATCACTATACCCCTCGAGAATTAGAACATCAGTTACAAGATAGCGGTGCAACAGCGATTGTTGTTGTTTCAAACTTTCGCCTCAATCCTTAGAAAAAAATCGTGTTTAATACTAAAAGTGAAAACACGTGATTTTTGACAGAATGGGTGACCAACTTTCTTTTGGTAAGCGTAATTTGGTCAATTTTGTCGTGAAATATGTCAAAAAGTTAGTGCCAAAATATAAATTACCGAATGCAGTGACTTTCCGTGAAGTGTTAAGTATTGGTAAATATCGTCAATATGTTCGTCCAAAGTGGATCGTGAAGATCTAGCCTTCTTACAATATACAGGGTGGAACAACGGGTGTTGCTAAGGGCGCAATGCTGACACATGGCAATATTATTACCAATATTTTCCAAGCGAAGTGGATTGCAGAGCCATTTATTAGCGATCATGCTAAGCAACGCGTTGCCGTACTGAGCTTTACCGCTTTATCATGTTTTTGCCTTAACGGTAAACTGTTGCTCTTTCTTAGAGCTTGGCGTTACCGCACTCTTAATTACGAACCCACGTGATATTGATGGCTTTGTTAAAGAGCTTAAAAATACCGCTTTGAAGCGATTACAGAGGTAAATACCTTGTTTAATGCGCTGCTAATAATGAAAATTTCAAAGAGTGGATTTTCACGATTAAAACTTTCTGTTGGCGGTGGTATGGCGATCCAACAATCGGTTGCAACGCGTTGGCATGATTTAACCGGCTGCAACATCATTGAAGGTTATGGTATGACAGAATGTTCACCGCTAATTGCCGCTTGTCCGATTAATGTGGTGAAACACAATGGTACAATCGGTGTACCAGTGCCAAATACCGATATTAAAATTATCAAAGATGATGGCTCAGAAGCACAACTTGGTGAAGCTGGAGAGCTTTTGGGTTAAAAGGTGAACAAGTCATGCGTGGCTATTGGCAGCGTCCTGAGCGACTGCTGAAGTGCTTCAAGATGGTTGGATGGCAACAGGGTGATATCGTCATTTATGGATGAGAGCTATAGCCTCCGTATTGTTGACCGCAAAAAGACTATGATCTTGGTTTCAGGCTTTAACGTTTATCCCAAATGAAATCGAAGATGTGGTGATGCTAAATTATAAAGTCGCTGAAGTGGTCGCTATTGGTGTACCACATGAAGTGTCAGGGAGAAACTATCAAAATCTTTGTTGTGAAGAAAGATGATAGCCTCACGCGTGATGAATTACGCCAACATTGCAGACAACATCTCACGGGTTATAAAGTCCCGAAAAGATATTGAGTTTCGCGATGAATTACCGAAAAGTAATGTAGGCAAAATTTTTACGACGCGTATTGCGTGATGAAGAAAATAGCAAAACGCTCACAACATTAATTTAATCAGGGATATGTGTTCATATCCCTGTTTAGTCTTTACCTCTATTTGAAAATACATCCTATTACAATGATAAAAGAATGCCAAAATCAACCGCACTTTACATTAATTCAAAAATAATGAAGAAGCTCGCTCAAGTTTGTCAGTTAGCGCGTCAGCAAAAGTGCGGTCGCTTTAGATACCGAATTTATGCAGGGTATCGACCTATTATCCTAAATTAGATTAATTCAACTTTATGATGGTGATCGTGTTTCATTGATCGATCCTTTATCCATTACTGATTTTTCACCTTTTGTGGAATTATTACGCGATCAGCAGGTGACAAAATTTTTGCATGCTTGTAATGAAGATTTATTGGTTTTCTTACAAGAGTTTGATGCACTTCCACAACCTATGATGGATACACAAATCATGGCGCGTTTTCTAGGTTTTGCTAATTCAGCGGGCCTAGCCAAACTTGTGTTACATTATTTTAGGGCATTGAAATGGATAAAAGGGCAACGCCTGACAAACTGGCTAAAACGCCCACTTTTCACCATACAGCTACAATATGCCGCAGGGGGATGTATGGTATCTCTTACCGGTCTATCAAAAATGCAAAAATAGAATTAGCGCAATCTCCTTGGCTGCAAGCGGTAATTGATGATTGCCAGCTTGCGATCTCGAAAACCAGTAAATTAGATGATCGCGATCCAGACAAAAGCCTATTTAGAGATTCCAAATGTTTGGAAATTGAATCCGCTCGAATTAGCGCGTTTACAGCTATTGGCAAAATGGCGACAAGAAACGGCAATGGCACGAAATTTAGCCCTTTCTTATGTGGTGAAATCTGACAACCTTTGAAAGTCGCAAAAACAATCCTCGCAATATATCAGAAATGCTAGCGCTTGGATTATCTGAAAATGAAGTGCGTGTACGTGGCAAAATGCTTCAATTATTAGCACAAAGCCGCAAAATTTCCCTTATGATTACCCTAAAGCGTTTAGTGCGTATTGTGGATGATTCTCGCTATAAAAAAAGCAATTCGATTGTTGCAAGAGAAAAGCTTATGAACTGACGCCAAAAGGATTAACCCTTGATATTTCTGGCGAGTAAACGAAAATTTAGAAGAGCTCATAAAATGGGTTTGGCTAAAAAAATGAAGATATGACAAAACAGCCCGATTTACTTTTAGGGTGGCGAAGAGAGATTGGCTTGAAGCTGGTTGAATACTTAAAATCCGTAGAGTAGTCAGTAAAAACAATCCTAAAAATAACCGCACTTTGAATCATCAAAAGTGCGGTTATTTCTTCAGTGTTTTACAACAAAGGCTTTATTAAAGCTTGTGTTGCTGGATCGCGAGTTAATGCGATGGTGTAGATGATATCATCTACTAATGCACCACGAGATAAGTCATTAACCGGTTTACGCATACCTTGAAGCATTGGGCCTACAGCCACTAAATCAGCAGAACGTTGTACCGCTTTATAGCCGATGTTACCTGCGTTGATATCAGGGAATACAAACACGTTTGCTTGACCAGCCACTTTAGAGTTTGGTGCTTTAGAAGCGGCCACATCTTTCATTACCGCTGCATCGTATTGTAATGGACCGTCGATTAATAAATCAGGACGTTTTTCTTGTGCAATACGCGTGCTTCTTTCACTTTCTCTACAGATTGACCTGAACCAGAAGTACCGGTTGAGTAAGAAAGCATTGCGACTTTCGGATTTAAACCAAATGCTTTTGCCGATTCAGCGGATTGAATTGCGATTTCAGCAAGTTGTTCAGCGGTTGGTTCTGGGTTTACTGCACAGTCACCATACACTAATACTTGGTCTGGTAATAACATGAAGAATACAGACTGAGATAATTGAGCTACCTGGTGCTGTTTTGATGATTTGCATTGGTGGACGAATCGTATTTTGCAGTGGTGTGAACAGCCCCAGAGACTAAACCATCTACTTCGCCCGCTTCTAACATCATGGTACCTAATACAGCGGTGTCTTCTAATTGTGCACGCGCTTGTTCTTCCGTTAAACCTTTAGATTTACGTAATTCAACTAAACGAGCAACATAGTTTTTCGCGTACGTCAGCTGGATTGATGATCGTTACGTCAGCACCTAAAAGTCACGCCTTGTTCTGCCGCAACTTTTTCACTGATTCAGGATCCGCTAATAATACCGATTTTGCGATACCTCGTTCAGCACAGATAGCTGCCGCTTTAACTGTACGAGGTTCATCACCTTCTGGTAATACGATGGTTTTGCCTGCTTTGCGTGCTAAATCAGTTAATTTGAAAACGGAATGCTGCTGAGAAATACGTGCTTCACGAGTAAGTGGCGCAGCGATTGCTGCAGCTAACGCTTGTGCATCTAAGGTTTTAACTTTTGCCTGCTTGCGCACCAAACACACCTAAGATTTCAGTGTTGTTCACTCCGCAAATTCTGAAGCAACAGCTACTAATATGCCTTCTTCATTGTTTGCCACTAAGATAATTTGTGCATCTAAGGTTTGTGCAATCGCAGAAGTTTAAGCTATTTGCAAAAGGAGGCTTGAGCTGAAGGTTGAACACCTTTAACAACCACTAAATTTGCATTTAATGTTTGGAAATCAGCTACGATTTTTCTAATAACATGTCTTTCTGATTATTTGCGATTAATGCTTGAGCGGCTTTTTACATCTTCTACTGCATTGAATACGACCGCACCTGTTGCTTTTAGATGCGTCTAATGCTGCTGCTAAATTTGCTTCTGCGCTGAGTTGGGAATAAGAATAACTGCTTTAGTCATTTTTGATATACCTTTTAATTGAATGAAAAACCTGCTGATTTCTCAGCAGGTTTGAAGGAGATTGATTAACCCGCTAAACGTGCTGTATCTTGTGCAATTACTAACTCTTCATTAGTTGGAAGAACGATCGCTTTGAATGCAGAGTCATCAGCAGTGATTACGCCTGATTTGCCAAAGCGAGCAGCAAGGTTACGTTCTTGGTCTAATTTGATACCAAATAATTTTAAGTGGCCTAACGCTAATTCACGAACGTGAGCTGAGTTTTCACCGATACCACCCGTAAATGCGATCGCATCTAAGTGATCATCACCTAAAACAGCCATGCTATGCACCGATGTATTTTGCTAAACGGTAGCTGTAAACATCTAATGCACGTTTTGCTTCTGGTTTAGATGCATCGTCGTAGTTATCTTCTGCATAACGACAGTCGCTCGTTACTTCAGTTAAACCTAAAAGACCTGATTTTTTTCACTAAAGTCTCTTCGATTTGATCCATTGACATGCCTAAGTTTTTGTATAGGTAGAAACGATCATGGGGTCGATGTCACCACAACGTGTACCCATGACTAAACCTTCTAACAGGGGTTAAACCCATAGATGTGTCGATACATTTACCAGTTACGAACTACAGAAACAGAACCACCGTTACCTAAGTGACAGATGATTGCGTTTACTTGGTCTGCTGGTTTGCCTACGTATTCAGCGACTTCACGAGAAACAAAGTAGTGGCTGGTACCGTGTGCACCATAGCGACGTACGCCATGTTCTTTGTAAAGTGTGTATGGAAGTGCATATAGATATGCTTCTTCTGGCATGGTTTGGTGGAATGCTGTATCAAATACGACAACGTTCTTATCTTTTAAGTGTGGGAGATGTTTTTGAAATGCTTCACGGATACCGATTAAGTAGAGCAGGGTTGTGAAGTGGTACAGAATTGTGCGCATCTTCAATACCTTCTAATCCACTTCATCTGTTACAACAACAGATTGAGTGTATTTCTCACCACCGTGAACGATACGGTGACCAATCGAGGTGATAGGTTTTTCAGCTCATCAGTCATAATGTTTGACGCGATAAAGTTAAGCGCCTCAGTGCGCTGCACCAGCACCTAAATCTGCGCTACCTTTTTCCCCGTTAGTTTCCATTTGATACGAGCTTCAGGAAGATAAAATGCTTCTGCTAAGCCTGATAATTTTTCTTCACCTGTTGCAGGATCAAGGATTGCAAATTTTTAATGAAGAACTACCACAGTTAAGGATGAGAACAAGTTTTGACATAGGAACCCTATTTTTGATTGAGGGTTAATAAAAATCCATTCAAAAGAACAGAGTATAAATCCCTATATGAGAATACACCTTTAGCATATAAAATAAATTAACTGGAGGGTAAAAATACGATCTTTTTATTAGAAAAGTTGAAAATTTCAACAATTTCTAGTCAGGATGACAATTAAACCTAAACTAGAGTATTATAAGTGCAGTTATTTTCAAGGATGTTTTTCATGTCATCATTTTTCAACCTTAAAACAAGAGCAAATTTGTTGCAAACGTGGCCATTAGAAGCAGAAAGCTCGGCATGATTTTTCCCGAAAATCGCATTATTAAAAGCTACAAAATTTGCACAAAAATTTATGCCTTTTATGGCAGTGTTTGCGTGGTCTAGCAGCAACTTTTATGCCAAAGCAGATCTTACTGCATTTTCGATTGCTATTTTGACCGCACTTTGTGCGTTAGCGATGCCATTTTCAAGGTTTATATTGGTTGGGGAAAACGAGCAAACTCACCCTTAGAACCGCAAAGTTCTCAGTGGTTTTTATGAGATTAGTGAACGTTTGAGAAAACAACGTGAAAGTTCGCCAACCGTGCAAGATAAACTGACATATCAGCACTTGGCAGAAGTATTACGAAAAGGCACAGCAAAAATTAGATAAAGCATTTTGGCAAGAAATCTAGCCAATTGGCTCAAATTTAATTGACTGCAAACGTTTTCCTTTTGTGTTTTTTTATGTAAAATACTGCGGTCGCAATGGCGACCCTTTTTAATTGAGAGACTATTTAATGATTGATTATATTATCATTGGCATCATCGCATTTTCGATTATCGTGAGTTTATTACGTGGGTTTGTGCGAGAGGTGATGTCCCTTGCAAGTTGGGTCGTTGCATTTATTGTCGCTAGCCAATTTTATCCTTATCTCGCCACTTATCTTACTCAAATCGAATCTGACTACGTGCGTAACGGCACGGCAATCGGCATTTTATTTGTTTTAACCTCTAATTGTAGGCGGCATTGTTAATTATGTGATTAGCCAATTAGTGGATAAAACAGGACTTACCGGAACAGATCGTGTTCTCGGTGCGGCATTTAGCTTAATTCGTGGTGCGTTAATCGTTGCTGCGATCTTATTCTTCTTGGATACCTTCACTAACTTTGAACAAACCGATTGGTGGGAAAGAATCAAAATTAATTCCTCATTTTCAGCTTTCATTATTGAATGGTTCTTCCAACAACTACAAGCAAGTTCTAGTTTTTTTAAACTCAACTTTTAAAACAATAAGGTAGTCAATCAGTATGTATGGAATTGTCGGTATCGTTAGCCAAAAATCCGGTTAATGAATCCATTTTATGCAGCGTTAACGTTATTACAGCATCGAGGTCAAGATGCAGCGGGGATTGTCACAATCGATGATGAAAACCGCTTTCGTTTGCGTAAGGCTAATGGTCTTGTAAGCGATGTGTTCAGACAAGAGCATATGTTACGTTTTACAAGGTCATGCAGGCCTCGGACATGTACGTTATCCAACCGCCGGCAGTTCAGCGTATCTGAAGCTCAGCCTTTCTATGTTAACTCACCTTATGGTTTAACCCTCGTTCACAATGGCAACAACCAACTCAGCCGAATTAAAAGATAAATTATTTAAAGAAGCGCGTCGTCATATAAATACCAATTCGGTTCAGATTTCTTCTCAATATTCTTGCCAAATCATTTGGATAGAGTGAATAAATACCATCTCGATCCGCAGAGACATTTTTGATGCAATTCGTGCGACACACAAAGATATCATGGTGCTTATGCATGTTTAGCGATGATTATTGGACATGGCATGGTGGCATTTCGCGATCCGTTTGGTATTCGTCCACTCGTGTTAGGGTAAACGAGAAGAAAACGGCTCCGTGGAATATATGTTTTGCCTCTGAAAGTGTGGCATTAGACGTCGCGGGTTTTGGAATTAGTGCGTGATGTTGAGCCGGGCGAAGCGATTTATATGACCTTTGATGGCAGCTTTATGCTGAGCAGTGCGCAGAAAGTGCGGTCTTAAATCCGTGTATTTTTGAATACGTCTACTTTTGCTCGTCCTGATTCAACAATAGACGGTGTGTCTGTCTATGCCGCACGAGTTCACATGGGCGAACATTTAGGTAAAAATTGCAAAAGAATGGGCTGCTGAAGCTAGACAATATTGATGTTGTAGTTCCCATGTACCTAGAAACTTCAACAGACATTGCGTTACAGATTGCGAAAAATCTTGAGCAAACCGTATCGTCAAGGTTTTGTGAAAAAACGTTATGTTGGACGTACATTTTATCATGCCTGGTCAAGCACAACGTATCAGTTCAGTCGTCGCAAGCTCAATACTGATTAAAGCAGAATTTAAAGACAAAAATGTGTTATTAGTCGATGATTCCATTGATTCAGTGGTACAACATCTGAACAAATTGTGAGTATGGCTAGAGAGCAGGTGCGAAGAAAATTTGCTTTGCATCGCTGCACCAGAAATTCGTTATCCCGAATGTGTACGGCATTGATATGCCTACAAAACGAGAACTTATTGCCTATGGCCAGTAATGTTGATGAAATTGCGAAATTGATTGGCGTAGATAAATTGGTTTTCCAAGATCTTGAGGGCGTTGACTGAATCAGTACGCCAGAAAATCCCAACTATTCAAGAGCTTTGATTGTTCAGTCTTTACTGGTGAATATATTACTGGGCGATATCACACCAGAATACCTTGATAGCATCGCTTCTCAGCGTAGTGATTCAGCAAGAAAAACGTGAAAAGATGCGACAAGCCAGGAAATTCATAATGAGGGTTAAATCATTTAAGGTAATAAGCACTAAATTTAATGAAGCGTTTAGTGCTTTTTCTTTTGAGTTAAATATAAAGAAAAATGACCGCACTTGATGTATTCAAAGTGCGGTCATTTTTAATACGTTAGTCTTTATAAAAGATCGTTATAAAGTGTGCTCTCAAATTGCACTAAGTGGATGCTCGTTTTTGTCTTTACTTTTCTAAATCACCAGTCGAATAGCCATTGATAAATTGAACGAAAGCTACTTTTTCACCTCGTGCGTGGTCATAAAACCAGCAAGGTTATGAACGCCTTTCAATGAGCCAGTTTAGCGATAACATTTTCACCAGTGGTGGATTAGATTACGCTACACGCCACTGATTGTGCCGTCCACACCTGCAATTGGAAAGGTTTTCCATTAAGTGTAATTTATCTTCGTTTTTGGCGATGTATTCCAAAGACTGAAAGCATGGTTTTTCAGTGCAACTAAATTATGACGAGAAAGACCCGAACCATCGGCTAAAATGCTGTTACCAAATTTAATGCCTTGTTTTTGTAATACGGTTTCACGCTAATGTGCCTAATTGGAATGAAAGCAGGGCGTTTATAATGGTTATGACTACCGCTCTAAATCAAAGGCATCGGCAATTTGGTTATCCGATTTTTCATCATTTTTTCAATAAAGCTCAGGCAACGGTTTAGATAAATGCTGAGCAGTTTTTGTCCTTGCTGTGGTTTTTGAGGTTGTTTTACCTGACCGGTAAATTCAATACCAAGACGTTTTAATTGACGTTGAATAATAGCAGCAGCGTAGGCATCTGGATCTTACGCAGCGAAGCTAAGCCCAAAATGGTTTGAGTTTGGCGTAGCAATACAACTCTTACCTGATAGCGATTATTGTCATGGACAACGACGTCTAACAGCAATAACCGGCTTCTTGCTGATCCACAATATAAACTTGCCCGAAAACTTGAATAGGGAATTGAGCGGGAACGTTAATTTTTGACTGTTTCTACTACAGGTTGATTTGCATCTAGTTCGGCATAAAACAGTTATTATCGATATTTGCTGCAGCTGGAGGGAGTTAAAGCACATCAGTAAGATCGTTCCAAATCCAGCTAACCCGATCATGGCTAGCAAAATACAGAGGTATCTAAAATAAGATCACCATTGATTTTCTGAGATGCCTTGGTTTTTTAAATTTGCTAATGAGGCTATAAAGTTGTCCACTAGTTGGATCAGGATCATGATAAATTTGTACAACAGATCGCCTTCTAAAACATTATTCTGAATTTTTCCGTTACTTAAAAGTGAGGTTTCAAGACTGGAAGGCATCACCTCAATACTAATTTTAGCAGCAACGGCTGTGAACACTTTTTGTGTGCTGGCAGGCTAACATAAACGTTGAACCATTGTAATCCGCGATAATTTGATCTTTTATTAAGGTTTTTGGCAATGATACTCGCAGAAGCACCTTCAGGTAGGTATTGGGTAATAGAAGCCACATTAACTTCAGCCATAGAGGAAAAAGAAAAGCCGAGTGTGATAAATGCCGCTTTAAGTGCAGTCGAAATAGAAGATTTTTAGTCATTTTTAGTTCTGTTATGGTTTGCTATTTTTCTCCAAGACGAATAATAATAAGCTCCCTAACTCAATAGAGTAAATCATTTTTATTTTTCATTGACTGCGGCAAGGTTGCAGACGTTGTCGTGGTTTGTTTTTACCAAATTTCAGGAAAAAGAATGAAACAAATTCCAATGACCGTGCGCGGTGCGGAGCTATGTACGTCAAGAATTGATTTCTTAAAGAATGAGCGTCGCCCTGAAATTATCAAGGCGATTGCAGAAGCACGTGAGCATGGTGACTTAAAAGAAAAATGCAGAGATATCACGCTGCGCGTGAACAACAAGATTTTACGAAGGACGCATTCAAGAAATTGAAAGCAAACTTGCAAATTGTCAGGTTATCGATGTCACTAAATTACCAAATAACGGAAAAGTTATTTTTGGTGCGACAGTTGTATTAGTAGATACCGATACTGATGAAGAAGTCACTTACTCAAATCGTGGTGATGATGGGGCAGATATTGAAAATCAGGTTTGAGTTTCTGTGAATTCACCGATTGCTCGTGGCTTGGTAGGGAAAAGAGTTGGATGATACCGTGAATATTACACACCGAGGTGGAGCGGTTGAGTTCGAGATTATTGAAGTAAATTACATCTACATCCCTCAAATTGAGGGATAATCAGTGTTACGAGGCAGCTGGATTTTACACCTTTCCTCGCTTGGTCGATAGCTACTTTTCAAAATATGTCCGATGGTTTGAACGTTAGATGATTTGGTTTTACGAACAATCGCATCAATGATTAGTTGTTTGGTTTCGCGATCTGCACCAGCAATTTTTCACTGATTAATTCGTGATGATTTAATGCATATCGATTTCGCTAATACACCTTCGGTTAAGCCGTTACCGCCAAAGCATAACGACAGGGCTAAGGTGATGAGCAGGTCCTTTTAAAAATTGTTTTTGTTTTGTTGATAATGTTGTCGTAAGAATCCTTTTCAATGATGAATATGAGTCAAAAAGACCGAAAAGAGCGGTCAGAAAAACGTGGTTTTTCAGCACTTTTTGGGTAAGTCATAATCTTAATTTGGCAGATTGTACCCAAATATAGGGCGAAACTACTACAAAAATAGTACAAAGAAAGAGATTATGGGAAAGAAAAACGTTCAGGCGAGTTCTTCTCGTTGGCTAAACGAACATTTTAAAGATCCGTTTGTTCAGAAAGCACATAAACAAAAATTACGCTCACGTGCTTACTTTAGAGTTAGATGAAATTCAACAAACGGATAAATTATTTAAACCGGGAATGACTGTGGTGGATCTCGGTGCACGCAGGTGGTTGGTCACAGTATGTTGTAGAGCCAAATTGGTGGAAAGGGCCGAGTGATTGCTATGATATTTCTGGATATGAATTCAATTGTCGGCGTGGATTTCTTGCAAGGCGATTTTCGTGACAATGTGCTAATGCATGTATTAGAACAGTGTTGGTGAAGCAAAGTTGATGTAGTAATGTCTGATATGGCATCAAAATTTTTAGTGGTATGCGTCATCAGTTGATATTCACGTAGCAATGTATTTGAGTGGAACTAGCTTTAGATATGTGTAAGCAAGTTTTGGCAAAAAGGCAGTTTTATGGTCAAAAGTATTCCAGGAGAAGGCTTTCGATGAGTATGCGTGAAAATTCGTTCACTGTTTGAGTATTGTAAAAGTACGTAAACCAGAGGCCTCTCGTGGACGTTCTCGTGAAGTTTATATTGTAGCGAGTGGTTATAGAGGCGAATAGATTGCTTTTGATAGCTTTTCATTGTGTCACGGATGAGATAGTATCTCGTTTTATTTTTAATTAACTTAAGAAAGGCAGGTTAAACCTTGAGACGATATGGTCAAAAATCTAGTTCTATGGGTTGTGGTTGCAGTTGTCGTGATGACGGCTTACCAAAAGTTTTAACTCCAATGGCGTGAGTGACTCAACAGATTACACAACCTTTTGTGTATGATGTGAGTAATAGTCAAGTGAAAGAAGCGCGTTTTTGATGCAGAATGAAATCACAGTGACCAAAAATGACGGGTTCTAAATATATGACCGTTATGCCACCGTTGGAAGATAAAAACTCTTAGATGACTTATTAAATAAAAAGTCAAAATCGAAGTACGCCTTTTTGAAAAAACGTAGTTTATTATCACAAATTTTGATTTCTTGGTTCCCGATGCTATTCCTTGTAGGGTATGGATTTTCTTCATGCGCCAAAATGCAAGGTGGTGGTGGCAAAGCCATGAGCTTTGGTAAAAAGCCGCGCTAAAATGCTGAATCAAGACCAAATTAAAAGTCACTTTTTGCGAGATGTCTGCAGGTTGTGATGAAGCAAAAGAAGAAGTCGGGTGAAGTGGTGATTTCTTGCGTGAACCGAAAAATTCCAAAACCCTGGGTGGTAAAAATTCCAAAAAGGGATTTTTGATGGTTGGTCCCTCAGGTACAGGTAAAACTTTATTAGCTAAGGCCATTGCGAGTGAAGCAAAAGTACCTTTCTTTACCATTTCAGGTTCTGACTTTGTGGAGATGTTTGTGGGCGTTGGTGCTTCTCGTGTACGTGATATGTTCGAGCAAGCGAAGAAAAATGCACCATGCTTAATCTTTATTGATGAAATCGATGCGGTAGGTCGCCAACGTGGCGCTGGTTTAGGTGGTGGGCACGATGAGCGTGAACAAACCTTAACCAGATGTTGAGTTGAAAATGGATGGTTTCGGTGGTAATGAAGGCGTAATTGTTATTGCAGCAACTAACCGTCCAGATGTACTTGACCCTGCATTAACTCGTCCAGGCCGTTTTGACCGTCAGGTTGTTGTGGGTTTACCGGATGTGAAAGGCCGTGACAAATTTTAAAAGTACACATGCGTAAAGTGCCTGTTGCTGATGATGTTGATGCGATGACACTTGCTCGTGGTACACCAGGTTATTCAGGTGCGGATTTAGCAGAACTTGGTTAATGAAGCTGCATTATTTGCTGCTCGTGGCACTAAACGCACTGTATCGATGCTTGAGTTTGAAAAAGCAAAAGATAAGATCAATATGGGACCAGAGCGTCGTTACCACGATCGCGACGGATAAACAAAAAGAATCGACAGCGTACCGTAGAAGCGGGTCACGCGATTGTGGGTTACTGAGTGCCAGAACGCGATCCTGTACATAAAGTCACGATTATTCCTCGTGGCGCGCATTAGGTGTGACTTTCTTCTTACCTGAAGGTGATCAAATTAGTATCAGCCAAAAACAATTAGAAAGTAAACTTTCAACTCTTTATGCAGGGACGTTTAGCAGAAGATTTGATTTACGGTGAAGAAAATATTTCTACCGGTGCATCTAACGATATTAAAGTGGCAACAATATTGCACGTAATATGAGTTACCCAATGGGGACTCTCAGATAAACTTGGGTCCGATTCTTTATACCGAAGATGAGGCGAAGTGTTCTAGGTCGCTCAATGGCGAAAAGCAAAAACATATGTCTGATGAAACAGCACATGCAATTGATGAAGAAGTTCGTGCGATTGTGAATCTGTAACTATGCGAGAAACAAGACAGATTTTGATCGACAATATGGATATTCTTCACGCCATGAAAGATGCGTTAGTGAAATATGAAACCATTGAAGAAGAACAAAATCAAACAACTAATGAATCGTGAGCCTGTTACACCACCATCTGGTTGGGAAGATAACAAAAGACACGAAACCCAACAGTAAAACCGCAAGAAGAAAACTGAAAGTGCGGTTAATCATTCAGAAAGATTCTGAAGCATAAAGATTAAAAGCCTTCCTAATTTGGGAAAGGCTTTTTATTAATATTTCATTCTTTCATTTCACTATATTCCGTTATAATCTAACCTTTCAAATTTGATTTAAAAATTGACCGCACTTTATGAAACTTTATGACTAACAACAAATGTCTAGATTTATCATTCCCTCAAATTATAGGGGATTTTGAATTTCACACTGATTCGTTTTCTGATAGCGGAGCAGTTTTTCAGTCTAGACAAGGCATTATTTCAAGTTGAAAAAGATGCTGAAAGAAGGTGCAACAATTATTGATATTGGAGGAGAGTCAACTCGACCCGATGGCGGAAGAAGTCTCTGAGTTTGAAGTTGCAACAGGTGATACCTCTTGTTGAAGCCGTGCAAAAACGTTTTGATTAGTTGGATTTCAGTGGATACCTCTAAAAGCAATTGTTATGCAAGAAGCAGCTAAAGTTGGCATGGATTTAATCAATGATATTCGTGCTACTACGTGAACCTGGCGCACTAGAAATAGCAGGACAGTTGAATTTACCACTTGTATCATGCACATGCAAGGCAGCCACGCACAATGCAAGCTAATCCACATTACAATGATGTGGTTCAAGATGTTTATCAATTTTTAAGCGATAGAACTCAAGCTTGTTTAGCAGTGGGCATTGCCAAAAAGAAAATATCATTTGGGATATGGGCTTTGGTTTTGGTAAACAGTACAGCATAACTATAAACTTTTACAACAGTTGGCTCACTTCTGTGATAGTGGATATCCTGTTTTTAGCAGGGGCTTTCACGTAAATCGATGATTGGTGCTGTATTAGATAAAGCCCGTGACTGAACGTGTTGTGGGAAGTGTAGCTGGGGCATTAATTGCTGCTCAAAATGGTGCGACAATTTTGCGATGTACATGATGTAGCTGCAACGGCAGATGCCTTTGAAAGGTATGGCAGAGCAACACAACAAGCGTAAAAACTAACAGATTTTATATGTTGTAGAACTGAATGATTTCTGCAACATCATTATTCAAATTTAATAAAGGAATAAAACATGGCAAAATCGTAAATATTTTTGGTACTGATGGTGTACGTGGAAAAGTAGGGACATATCCAATCACCTAGATTTTCGCATTGAAATTAGGTTGGGCTGCAGGTGAGTTTTAGCCTCTCAAAGGTTCTCGTACAGTGTTAATCAGGAAAGATACTCGCATTTCAGGTTATATGCTGGAATCTGCACTTGAAGCTGGTTTAGCTGCAGCTGGGTTATCACTGCAGCTTTTACTGGTCCATGCCAACACCAGCTATTGCTTATTTAACACGTACATTCCGCGCTGAGGCTGGGATTGTCATTTCAGCATCACATAACCCTTATTATGATAACGGAATTAAATTCTTCTCTTCACAAGGCACAAAAATTACCAGATGATATTGAAGAAGCAATTGAAGCCATGCTCGATCAGCCAATGGATTGTGTGGAGTCATGCTGATTTAGGTAAAGCAAGCCGTATCGAGTGATGCCGCAGGACGTTATATTGAATTTTGTAAAAAGCACTTTCCCTGCACATCTTGGTTTAGATGGTTATAAAAATCGTGGTGGATTGTGCAAATGGTGCGACCTATCATATTACGCCAAATGTATTACGTGAATTAGGCGCGAAGTGATTGAAATTGGTACTAGATCCAAACGGAATCAATATCAATGAAAAATGCGGTGCAACCGATGTAAAAAGCGTTACAGGAAAAAGTGCTTGAAACTAAAAGCGGATGTCGGTCTTGCTTACGATGGTGATGGTGACCGTATTATGATGGTGGACCACTTAGGTAATAAAAGTGGATGGTGACCAAATCCTTTTCATTATTGCTCGTGAAGCTTTACGTTCAGGTCAGCTAAGAAAGGTGGCGTAGTAGGCACATTAATGAGTAATATGAGCTTAGAGATTGCGTTAAAAAATGTTAGGTGTACCTTTTTGTGCGAGCTAACGTTGGCGACCGTTATGTGCTAGAAAAATGGTGAGAACATAACTGGACGTTAGAGCGGAGAAAACTCTGGTCATATTATTATCGCGGATAAAAATACGACAGGTGATGGTATTATTGCCTCATTAGCTGTATTAGGTGCAATGGTTCAACATCGCTTTATCATTAAATGAGCTTTGCAAGTGCGGTGAAATTATTCCCTCAGGTCCTGATTAATGTTCGTTTTGCTGGTGGTGATAATCCATTAGAAAGTGAAGCAGTAAAAGCAGTAGCCGCTGATGTAGAAAAACGCTTAGAAGGCAAAGGTCGAATTTTACTGCGTAAGTCTGGTACAGAGCCACTGATTCGTGTTATGGTCGAATGTGAAGACGGTGCACTTGCAAAAACAATGTGCAGAAGAAATTGCAGAAGCAGTGAAAAGCAAATTAATTGAGTGGGGGCTTTCTGCCCATTTTGATCATAAATTTATTTTTTTATTATTTAGGAAAAGCCAATACATGAAAATTTTTATTATGCGTCATGCAGAAGCCGAAGTTATCGCTTCATCAGATGAGGCTCGGCATTTAAATGACTACGAGTCGAAAACAGTCGATATTACAGGGACAATGGCTTAAAACTCATCTAAATTCAACGCACTTTCAGTTCAAAAAGTAATTGTCAGCCCTTATGTACGAGCACAAGAAACGTTTGAGCTTGTCAATTCAGCCTTAGGTAACTACACTTAATAATGTAGAAATTTGGAATGGAATTACACCTATGGTAATGCTACGCTGGTAGCTGATTATCTATCTGTCTTGCAGGAAAGAAGGCATTGAAAGTGTTTTTACTCGTTTCTCATTTACCTTTAGTGGGGAGTATTGTTTCAGAGCTTTGGCATAGCGAAATCCAATTAGTTTTTATCCTTCAACGATTGTTCAAATTGACTGGAATGGTGAAAAAGGCAGCATTGAAGCCTTTTCATTACCCAAAAGAAAATGAAGTTTTTGATTAAAAAGTACAAAAATGAATTTTTCAATCTTTACAAAAATAAAAATTTTTTCTGTGGAACTTTTTATCTAACTTATTTAAAAATCATTAGGTTATAAACGATTTTTCAAAAGAAAAATCTCAAAAATTATCTCTAGAAATGTAAATTTTTTTGAAGGTATTTTCTTTTAAGTGTTTTTGCGTAGACTAAGTCGCACAAAGCAAATGGCTTTGGATTAGTTCTTAACCATAAAATGGAGAGTAACAATGAAAATCAGTATTAGCCGCATTAGTATTAGGTACATCTTTAGCGGTAACAGGTTGTTTCGATAAACAAGAAACCGCTCAAAAGTTGACGCATCAAAAGATGCAGCAGCAAAACGCAGCTGCACAAGTTAAAGATGCAGCAAAAGAAGCTGCTGCAGATGTTAAAAATGCAGTAATGCAAAGCAAAAGATGCAGCAGCAGATAAAGCAGCTGAAATGAAAGATGCAGCTGACAGATGAAAATGGAAGCAGCAAAAAATCAGCATCTGAAGCAAAAGATGCTGTAGATAAAAGCTGTTGAGAATGAAAGATGCTGCAGCAAATAAAATGGCTGATGCAAAAGAAAGCAATGTCTTCTAAAATGGAAGCTGCAAAAACTCAGCTTCGAAACAAAAAGATAGCAGTAGATAAAGTAGCTGAAATGAAGACAGCAGGTAAAATGGCTGAAGCAAAAGACGCAATGTCTTCTAAAATGGAAGCAACAAAAACTCAGATGCAAAAAGATGCGGCAGTGAAATAAACAGCTGAAGTAAAAAAGCGGTGACTAAATAATTAAACTTTCGTAAAATAAAAACCTATCAGAGATTATCTGGTAGAGTTTTTCTTTGAGAACAATTGAATGTTATGTGCAATTTATAAAAAGTAAACGTAAACCAGGCTGCTACCTCTATATTTCCAAACGAGATGAGTTTTCAGCTGTACCGGATATATTAATGCAAAGTTTTGGTAAAGACACAGTTTCTTATAGCCTTCAATTTGAAGGAAGTAAACCGCTTGTTTATGCTGATAAAGATGAGGTCATGGAAGAAAAATTACTCAGCAAGGATTTTACCTTCAGATACAAAACAGAGATGATGGGTTATTTAATAGTTTAGGTGAGATCAAATAACGCTTATTATTTTTCGTAAAAATCTTCAAATATTGCGTTAACTCAATATTTTTTTTAAAAACTCCTTTAAAAATTCACCGCACTTTTAAAAGGAGAATGAAAATGAGTAGTTTCTTTGTAGCGGGTACAGATGCTGACGTAGGGCAAAACCACTGCCCTGCCGTGCCATTATTCAGGCATTACAAGCAAAGGCGTTCGAATTGTGGTTATAAAGCCGATTGCTTAGCTGTGAAGCAAAGTATCTATCCTGTAGACAATCAATCCAATGAACCCAAAACAGATTACGATGCTGAGAATAATTCAGATGTATTAACTTTAATGGATGCAACGAATGAGCCGGTATCCTATAAGGAAGTGAAATAGTTATACTTTTACTCATTCTATGCCGATGCTGACTCGAGATAAATCACGCATTAAATTAAGTAAGATTATCAAGCCTTTAACGACATTAGTTCAAAAATATCAATCTGTTGTGGTGGAAGGTTCATTTGGTTTACTCACCCCATGCAGAGGGTAGAGCTTTTTGCTGATTGGGTCGTTGAGCATAAAATGCCCGTGGTATTGGTTGTTGCATTAAAGAAGGCTGCATCAACCACGCATTGCTGACGGCTCAAGTGATTAAACAACTAGGCGTTCCTTTATTAGGCTGGATTGCGAAATCGAATTAATCCCTTGCTTAGGGCATTATAAAGAGTGGTAGATATTTTAGAAAGCTCAGATTGATGCCCCATCTGCTGAGGTAAAATCCCTTATATTCATAAACCAGAATCCCAAGAGTTAGGGACATTATTTAACAATATTGATCGTTTTTGATGTATATGCAAACAGAGTTAGTTAAATAGTCGTTTGAAAATAAAATTGCGGTTAAAACTCATTAGATTTCAACCGCACTTTTTTATTCTTCGTTTTCTGGAAGCTCTTTTTCAGGATATCTTCTTCTCAAGGCTAGATAAGCGAGCAATCGCATTACGATAAGAGATTTCAAGAGTTTCCCGGCTGGTTGCAATAACACCTTGATCCACTAGAATCCATCATTTGACATCATACACCCAGCCATGCAGAGAGCTTTTGTCCGCGCTCCCAGGCGCTTTTTACGATAGATGTACGTCCTAGGTTATAAAACTTGTTCTGCAACATTGATTTTAGTGAGCATATCTGCACGTTTTTCTGGTGAAAGATTGCCTAATAGGTGTCCATGTTTGAACCAAATATCACGAATATGAAGTAGCCAGTTATTGATCAATCCAAGATCTTGATCATGCATCGCAGCTTTGATCCCTCCACAATTTGTATGGCTACATAATAATATGTTCAATTTTGAGTACATCAACGGCGTATTGCACAACTGAAAGACAGTTAAAAATCCGTATGGATAACTTGATTAGCTACATTACGATGAACAAATAATTCCTGGTTCAAGATTTGTGAGTTTTCAGCTGGAACTCGGCTATCTGAGCAACCAATCCAGAGATAATGAGGTGTTTGGTGATCAGCAAGTTCTTTAAAATAAGTGGAATTTTCTTCTTTCATTCTTTGTGCCCAACTGTAGTTGTTAGCAAAGAGTTGTTTTAATTTTGTCCATTTTCTACTTTCCTTAATGTGATGTATTTGAAAGATTGAGTTCAAACACAATAAGTGAAATTAGGGGATAAATTTATCGCTTAAAATGATGACCGCACTTTAAAGAAAGTGCGGTCAATTTAAACAATATTTTTAGAAATTTGCATTTCTTGGTGCGCGAGGGAATGGAATTACATCGCAATATTTTGCACGCCAGTTACATAAACGATTAAACGTTCAAAACCAAGACCGAAACCTCAGATGTGGTGCGGTACCATATTTACGAAGATCACGATACCACCAGTAATCTTCAGGATTTAAGCCCATTTCTTCCATACGTTTATCTAATACGTCTAAACGTTCTTCACGTTGAGAACCACCGATGATTTCACCAATTCCGGTGCGAGAACATCCATTGCGGCTACAGTTTACCATCATCATTTAAACGCATATGAAGGCTTTGATATCTTTCGGATAGTTTTTCACGACAACAGGCGATTTGAAATATTCTTCCGCTAAGAAACGTTCATGTTCAGAAGACAAATCGATTCCCCAAGATACTGGGAATTCAATTTCTTACCTGATTTTAATAACACGTCGATCGCATCGGTATAATCAATTTGAGCAAAATCAGAGTTTACGAAGTTTTCTAAACGAGTAATCACATCTTTATCTACATGTTTTCAAAGAATTTTTAAGTCATCTTTGCGCTCAGCTTAACACGGCACAGAATACGTATTTTCAACATGTCTTCTGCTAATTTAGCATTGTCAGCAAGCGTTGCAAACGCAACTTCAGGCTCAACCATCCAGAATTCAGCAAGGTGACGAGTGGTATTTTTGAATTTTCAGCACAGAATGTTGGACCAAAAAGTATAGATTTTGCTTAATGCGCACGCATAAGTCTCGCCATTTAATTGGCCTGAAACCGTTAAAAATGACTCTTTTCCGAAGAAGTCTTGGCTGAAATCAACTACCATCTTCACACGAGGAAGGTTTTCTAAATCAAGTGTTGAAACACGGAACATTTCACCCGCACCTTCAGTATCTGAAGCGGTAATTAATGGGGTAGCGACCCAATAGAAACCTTGTTCATGGAAGAAACGATGAATAGCTTGTGCTAAGCAGTGACGAACACGCGCCACGGCACCGATAATATTCGTACGAGGGCGTAAGTGAGCCACTTCACGTAAGTATTCAATAGGTGACGTTTTGCTGCCATTGGATAAGTATCAGGATCTTCTACAAACCCTGTACTTCTACTTTTCAGCTTGAAGTTCAACAGCTTGACCTTCTGCGGGGACTCAACAATAGTGCCTGTTACAATAACAGAACAACCTGTTGTTAAAGCGTAATACTTCACTTTCGTAATTTTTCAATATCGTTATTGACGATAACTTGAATAGGATCAAAGCAAGAGCCGTCATAAACAGCGAGAAAGAAAGACCAGCTTTAGAATCACGACGGGTACGAACCCAGCCGCGTACGGTAACTTTTTCGCCAATAGCGATTTTACCTTGTAACACATCAACAATGGATGCAACTTTGACACTATAAACCTCTGTAATTCATTATAAATTAGGCAATAAAACTGCGTTAGTTTACCTTAAATCGCAAAAATTTTCCATAAAAAGTTAGTGTAAATCAGGCTTGCACAGTAAAATAATGCCTTCACTTTATTTTTAGGAGAAAACTATGTGGTCTGATATTTTGACCGGCTATGGCATTTTTATTTTGGAGATTTTAACGATTTTTACTTTGTGATTGCTGCTATTGTCGCAATAATCATTTCAGCAAAACAGCGTAATGCAACACATCATGGTGAATTGGTCGTGACAGATCTTTCGAAGAATTTAAAGGAAACAGTAAAGCTTTACGCGATTTCCAGCTTTCAGAAGAAGACTTAAACAAGCAGAAAAAGCGGAGAAGAAAGCAGAAAAAGCAAAGAGGCAAAACGTTAAAAGCGAAATTAAAAATAGTGAGAAAGAAACGCCTAAACCTTGTGTTTATGGCTCGATTTTCAAAGGTGATATTTCTGCATCAGAAACAACCGCACTTCGAGAAGAAATTTCAGCGTTATTAATGTAGCAAAAAGCCGATGATGAGGTCTTACTACGTTTAGAAAGCCCTGGTGGTGTTGTTCATGGTTATGGTCTGGCAGCCTCGCAGTTAGCTCGTTTAAAACAAAAAGGGATTAAATTAACTCATGCAGTCGATAAGGTTGCTGCAAGTGGTGGGTATATGATGAGCTTGTGTGCAGATAGAGTGTATCTGCGCCTTTTGCGATAATCGGTTCTATTGGTGTGGTTGCGCAAATTCCCAATATTCATCGTTTGTTAAAAACATGATGTCGATGTTGATGTGATTACAGCAGGAGAATTTAAGCGCACAGTCACAGTATTAGGGTGAAAATACTGAAAAAGGAAACAAAAATTCAAGCAGAACTTGAAGAAACACATCAATTATTTAAACAATTTGTGCTCACAAAATCCGACCGCACTTAGATGTGGATAAAGTCGCAACTGGTGAGCATTGGTTCGGTCAACAAGCCTTTAGCGCTTCAACTAGTCGATGAGTTAGCAACCCAGTGATGATATTATTCTTGAAAAATGAAAGATAAGTCTGTGATCGTGATGAAATATAATTGAAAAAGCCACTTTTATAAAAATAGGTAAAGCAAGCTGAAGAGTGTATTGAGGGAATTATCCATCGAAATTTAACAAAAATGGACAGGATTTTATACAATGATATTTATCTGACAACTCTTTACACAACTTTACAAAAAGTTCCATAAAAATCATTTTTAATGTATTTATAAGTTAAAGAATTATGCCTACCATACGATATGAAACTCTTATAGTTTTTATTTGTAAAATTTATAAAAGTTTAGTTATGTAGGTTCTTCTTGCAAGGATTGCACCTTAACAGTAAAAGGTAAAGAAATGAAATTATCTCGTATTTTAGTATCTGCAGTAGCAGTAGCGACAGTTGCTGCTTGTGGTAACAAGCAAAAGTTACAGAAGCTGGTACTCAGAATATAAAGAAGTTGATGGTCAACAAGTACCACAACTCGTATGCCTAAAGATTGATAAAGCTGGTTTCAATCTATGATGGTAGCCAATTTGGTTCATGGCTCAAACTGGGATAACGTTCAGTATGATCGAACGTGGTATGAACAAAGACCAGATTATATAACCTAATCGATTAGATCCGCACTTCTCTGAAGGTTTATACGGTGTCTGAAGAGTGGGATTATGTGTTCAACTATCGTGAAAATGGTGTTCATAAAATCTGTCAATACAAAGTATTGTTTGACAAAAACCATAATGCTCAAAGTTTCTTCTGGTATCCAAAATGGTTGTAATGGGAATTCATCATTTACGTTAAGCGAGTGATTTCTTATTTGATTTTACGATAAAGATACTTTTAACAGCACGTGGTAAAGAAGTTGTTGACAGTGTGGCTGCAGCAATTAAAAAGAAACAGGCGCTAAAGATGTAAAAGTCGCAGGTTATACCGACCGTTTAGGTTCTGACGCTTATAACTTTAGTTTGTCTCAACGTCGTGCCAAACCGTGTTAAAGCTCGTTTGCTTCAAGATGGTGACATCAAATCACAACTGTTGGCTATGGTAAAAATCCACAAGTTAAAGCTTGTGACGGCTATAAACATGGAGTAAAAGCAGAAAAAGATTGTTTACGACCCTAATCGCACGTGTAGAAATAAATGCTTCTGGTTCAGTTTTAAAATTGCAAGAAGGTAGCCAGGCTAATGGTGGTACTCAAGGTCCAGCAGTTCTTTATCAAAAATAATGTAGAGACCTAAAAAGAGCGTAATATGATTACGCTCTTTTTATCTGATATTTAAGAAATTATTCAAGTAAAAGTTCTTCAATTAGCTTAGTGGTTAAGTTGATATACTTCCATTGAATCGATGGCTGAAAATTTAATAGATAATAAAAGTTGATAAAGGTGTTTTCTTTCTTCAAAACCTTCTTTATCAAGTGGGAAAGTGCGCTCAGTAAATTTCATAGAATTCAGCTGAGAAAGGGTTGGAAAAGCTCACTGAATGCTAAATCACATTCTCTATCCCCCAGTAGCAGTGCAGGATCGTAAGTAAAGGTTTGATTTACCTACGATAGCGGTATTTCTCAATCCATAAAGTTACCATGTAACAAAGAGGGTTTAGGATTGTGTTTGAAAGTTTGTGTTTTACCTTTTTCAATAATTAAATCAATGTCATCAAAAGTCTAAACCTTTATCTTTACAGAGTTGAGTACCATCCAATACGCTGTTCTGCAAAAATTTTGCCCAACTTCCATTCCATTTATTCGGTTGATACTCAGGGCCGAGCCAAGTATCAAAAATCTAAGCCATAGTTTTTGAGTGCCAGATACTTGATGGAGTTTGCTAATTCTTCTGCAAAATGTGGCGTTGCATTGGTTTGTTGAGTAATAGGAAGCGCTTCTAATAACAAGAAACTATGGTTTTGGGAACAGCCTACGCCATACACTTGCTGGAAGTCTGATTGTATTGGTTTTTGCCTAGTAGGTTTAATTGATCAGCCTCAGCACGAAACATTGAACGATAAGATCGTTCATTTACTTTAACAAAAGACAGGTTGGATTCCATCCGTAATAAGCCAAGTTTCATTTTACTTCGCTACCAGGTACTTTGTTTTTCTCTTTGATGTTATAGTAAGCACCAAATTGATCACGCTAAGACTTGAGAAATTGATTTCCACAATACGCCTCCTCAGACATGCTCGATTCTTCTCATTCTATCCAAAATGCATTAAAAATTACTGTGATATATCTCAAAAATAGCAAAAATCTTTGTCATTTTTCATCTGAAACATCAATTCACCTAATAAACGCGTGATTTTTAATAGGTTAGTATTATCGTTAGGTGTATTTTAGTTAGAAAAAGATAATCAGGGGAAACTATGCAACATCTGAAAGATCTTGTTGAGAAAAGCAAAATCAGCGATTGAACAAATCGAAAATAAAAGTTTAGCCACTTAGATGAAATTCGTGTGGAATATTTTGGTAGGGCATTTTACCCAACTTATGCAGAATTGCGTAATGTTGCTGCAGAAGAGCGTCCGCAATCGGGCGCTAAAAATCAATGAAGCGAAACAAGCAGCGTTAGATTTTTAAATGCTAAAAAGCAGAATGGGACAAGCTGAACTCAATGCGAAATTAGAAAAGAACGTATTGATGTGAGCCTTCCTGGTCGTAAAACAGAAAGCGGGTGGTTTACACCCCAGTTACCATTACCATCAATCGCGTAACAAAATTCTTTTTCAGAGTTAGGTTTTTCTGTGAAACCGGTCCCGAAATTGAAAGTGATTATTACAATTTCGATGCATTAAATATCCCTCAAACATCACCCGGCACGTGCTGATCACGATACATTCTGGTTTAATCCTGAATTATTACTTCGTACACAAAACCTCCGGTGTACAGAATTCGTACCATGGTAAAAATGCAGCCGCCTATTCGTATTATGGCGCCAGGTCGTGTATATCACATGACTACGACCAAACGCACACACCAATGTTCCATCAAATTGAATTGCTATGTAGATAAAAAGCAAACTTTCACCGAGTTAAAAAGGCTTTATTACACGATTTCTCGTGCATGAAGAAGATTTACAAGTTCGCTTTCCGTCCTTCTTATTCTACCATTACTGAACCTTCTGCAGAAGTCGATGTAATGGGCAAAAACAGATAAATGGTTAGAAACCATTAGGTTGTGGTATGGTACATCCTAATGTGTTACGTAGCATGGTATTGATCAAATGAATATTCTGGCTGCATGTCAGGCATGGGGGTTGAGCGTTTAACCATGTTACGCTACAGCGTCACAGATTTACGTTCATTCTTTGAAAACGACTTACGTTTTTTTAAAAACAATTTAAGATAATTAACCGTTGGGTTAAATTGACGATAATGATTAATTTAGAACGTAACACGTTCATCAATAAAAGGATACAGAATAATGAAATTTAGCGAAAAGTGGGTGAGGAAATGGGTTAATCCATCAATTTCAACAGAGCAGTTCATGTGATCAAATCACTGATGCGTTTGATAGAAGTTGACGGCGTTGAAAAAGTAGCTGGCGACTTTTACCGGTGTTGTTGTGGGTGAAAGTTGTTGAATACGCACAACACCAGATCAGCAGACAAATTACGAGTCACTAAAGTAAATGTTGGTGGCGACCGCTTTATTAGATATCGTTTGTGGTGCGACAAATTGCCGTCAAAGGTTTAAAAAGTAGCATGTGCAGCTGAGAGGTGCCGTGCATTACCTGCGATTTTGAAAAATTAAAGAAGACTAACATTACGTCGGTCCAACCTTCAGAAGGATGCTTTGCTCATTTTTCTGAATTAGGCATTGATGTGGATGCAGATGGTATTATTGAGCTCACCGTTAGATGCACCAGTGAGACAAATCTACGTGAATATTTGAATTTAGATGATAAAGCCATTGAAAGTGGTTTAACGCCAAAACCGTGCAGATTTGTCAGTATTGCAGGGATTGTTGCTCGTGAAGTTGGTGTGGTTAATAAACAAGTTGTTAATCAACCACACTTTGATGCCGTACCGGCAACGATTTCAGATAAAGTTCAAATTGAATTAAATGCGCCAGAGCATGTCCGCGTTATTTATTGCGCGTGGTGAAAATGTAGAATGTTAAAGCGCAATCGCAATTTGGTTGCAAGAAAAATTACGTCGTTGTGGTATTCGTTCTATCGATCCTATTGTGGACATTGACCAACTATGTTTTACATGAATTAGGTCAACAATGCATGCTTTTTGATGCATCAGAGTGTCTCAACCTGTTCAAGTACGTTTTAGCCAATAACGGCGAAGAACTTGTTTTATTAGATGGCACAACGGCAAAGAGTACAATCGAGATACTTTAGTGATTGCAGACCAAACAGGTCCACTAGCAATGGCGGGTATCTTTGGTGGTCAAGCAAGCGGTGTTGATGCGGAAACAACAAAGATGTGATTTTAGAAACGATTCTTTGCACCACTAGCGATTGCAGGACGCGCGAGACAATACGGTTTACACATGATTCTTCATCGTTTTGAACGTCGTGTTGATTTTCGCGCTACAACGTCACGCAATGGAACGAGCAACAGCATTGCTGCGACATTTGCAGTGGGTGAAGCAGGCGAAATTTGCGAAGTGGTGAGCGAGATACTTACCAAAAAGTCAATGAAGTCGACTTTACGTCGTGAAAAATTAGATAGCTATTAGGTCATCATATCGGAAACTGAAACCGATGACCGAGATTTTTGAGCGTTTGGGCTTTTCGCCGTGAAGATATGCTAATGATGTTTTGGACTGCTAACTTCTGCAGCTGGCGTTTTGATATTGAAATCGAAGAAGACGATTGAAGAGTGGCCCGTATTTATGGCTAATAGCATTCCAAAATAACGCACCATTAGCGCATCTTCGTATGCGTGAGCATAGAAGCCGATTGAAATTAAGTCGAATTAAGACCCGCCTTGTGGATGCAGATTATCAAGAGCGATGACTATAAGCTTCGTTGATCCAAAAGTACAGACACTTTACTTCATCCAGAAATTGACGCACTTGTATTGCCCAACCCAATTTCAGTTGAAATGTCAGCAATGCGTGTTTCATTGTTGAGTGGATTACTCGGTGCGGTGCTATACAACCAAAATCGATCAGCAAAACTCGCGCACGTTTATTTGAAACAGGATTACGCTTTTGTTCCTGATGCCAATGCAAAATTTGGCATGTCGCCAAGAGTTTGTTCTTGCATGGGTGATGTACTTGGTACACGCAATCATGAATGCTTGGACGAGTAAAGGCAGAAAATGTAGATTTCTTTTGATCTTAAGGTGATTTAGAAAGCATTCTTTCTCTCGCACTGAAGTGGGTAGTCGTGTTAAAGTTTGGCAAGAAAGCACATAGTGCACTGCACCCAGGACAATCTTCTTCAATTGAATTAGATGGAAAAGAAAGATTGGTTTTATTGGAACTATTCATCCACTTATCGACTCAAAAATGAGGATTAAATGGCAAAGCAGTTTGTTTTTGAAATTTTATGGGATGCCATTGCAAAATCGTCGTAGTGGTGCAAAGCTAAAGAGATTTCAAAAATTCAACAAGCGTCGTGACTTAGCTTTTAGTCGTTGCTGATAATGTGCCAGCGGGCGATATTATCGATGCATGTAAACAAGCCGGCGGGAAAAATTAACACAAGTCAATTTATTCGACGTGATATCAAGGCATTGGCGTTGCTAGCGGACATAAAGAGCTTAGCAATCAGTTTAACTATTCAAGCATAATGAAAAACGCTTGAAGATGATGAGATTAATGCGGTAATCTCAGCTGTGATTAAACAGAAGTTAAACAACGCTTTATGCGGAGCTTAGAGCCAAACAGGGAGACTAACATGGCAACGATTACAAAAATTGATATTACTGAATACTTATTAGATAAGTATCAATTACAAAAAGCGGAAGCTAAAGCATTAGTGGAAGACTTTTTGAGGAAATTCGTTTATCGTTAGAATCTGGTGGCGAAGTGGAATTATCAGGTTTGGTAATTTTTGAACTTCGTAATAAAAGCTTCCCGTCAGGGCGTAATCCAAAACAGGTGAAAAGCATTCCTGTTTCTAGCGCGCCGTGTAGTGGCATTCAAGCCAGGGCAGAAGTACGTGCTCGCGTGGAAAATACCAAGCTTTCAAAACAATAGTAATAAGTGCGGTCGTTTTTGGCCGCACTTTTATCAGGATTGATCATGAATAAGATTAAATGTGCTTTTTGGTCGCAGGAAAGTTTTTACTTTTGCTTTGTTCGAAGCGGTGTTAAGTGAAGAGTATGCAATGAACTATAAAGGTCAGATTGGTGATCCGATTATAGCGTTGCCATGATTAGAGTGAACAACAATGCAATGGGCGGACTCTATATGTATGTGGCGGGCAATCTCGTGGTGAGTATCGATTGTTCTGGTTTTGTGCAAAAAACCTTTATTGATCGTTTATATCAACCTTCCTCGAACGACGAAGAAGATCAAGCGGGTTACGGAGAAAACTTGTTCGTAAAGAAGATATCCAAACAGGCGATTTAATTTTCTTTAAAACAGGACGCGGACCAAATGGCTATCATAGTTGAGGATTTTATGTGAAGAGAGATAAAGTTTTACGATGACTTCAACCAAAGGTGGCGTGATTTACTCTTCGATGAACAGCCCTATTGGAGCTTTTTGGCAAGTTAGACGAGTATAGTGGAGAGTGCGGTTAATTTTATACACACTGCACTTATAGATTTGTTGTAGGGCGGAGTGCCTAGTAACGTGGCTCAAATCGCTGAGCAGGTTCACCTACGATTTAGTAACACTGAAGTACTGGAGGTCATTTCACGCCTTCGAGAGGAGTTTTACCATATCCATTGCCACTCGCGCGACGAGATTACGAGTAGTAGGATCATCATCTAATCCTTCATATGCTTTGTAGCCAACCATGCTGGAATTTTTACATTCGTAAAGTGATGCCATTTTGAAGTTGTTTGAAATGGTGACAGGTAGAATACCCGGAAATACTCAGCCTCCATCAATGGATGCACAGCGGTCTCGGGAAGCGAAGATAACTATCAATATCAAAGAAGAATTGAGTAATGACGATTGGCGCCGCATCAATTTTGCGTTTCAAATTGATTAAATCGCATGCTGATTTTGCTTCAGGGATGAACCTCAGGATATGCTGCAACGGAGATATCAAAATCAGCTACGGGCAGATGGTTCAACTAAATCAGCCGCATAGAAAGGTTTTTAGCATAGCCTTTTGGCTCATCACCCGTAAACTACAATGCGACGAATACCAGCTACCCCAATAATCTTTGCAATTTCTTTTTAATTCTTCAGGTGTGGCATCAATACCCGTTAAATGCTAGTACGCGCTTCTGCAGTTTCTGCTTTAATAGCTTTCCGTGCTATGTGACGATCACGTTCCCCAGAGTTTGCGCCATAGGTGACGGAGACAAATTTAGGTTAATACTTTTAAGCGATGAATGGAATCCAAAGCATGCTTTTCCATTTTTCATTTTTAGGCGGGAAAGAATTCAAAGGAGACATTGATGTTAGTATCAGCAAGATGATTGATTTAATGTGTTAATTTCGTTTGCGTAGCTATGCTATACTGCCTTTCACATTTTTATTAGAATGCGCTTATCATAAGATAAGAACTATATGCGTCAATTTCAATGATTTCCATCAAAAATGATGATATGAAATTAATGATTATTGTTGCGTTGTATTTTAAAAGAAAATCAAATTTATTTGCACAAAAAGTTAGTATTTTTCTCATAGTATAATACGCCGACCTGTAAATGCACGGATTCCACCGTGCATTATTTTATCGAGATCACACTCAGGGGGTGGAGATTAAGATTAATGGTTGTGTTTCAAACAATATGTGGAACACTGGGTATCAAACATATTTTTGCTAATTAATTAATGAAAACTTTTGTAGCAAAACCGGAAACAGTAAAACTGTGACTGGTATGTGTAGATGCGACAGGTAAAACTTTTCGAGGGTCGTTTAGCTACTGAATTAGCACGCCGTCTTCGTGGTAAACACAGGGCTGAGTCACTCCACGCGTAGATACTGGTGATTACATCATCGTTATCAACGTAGACAAAAGTGGCAGTAACTGGTCGTAAAGAAACAGATAAACTTTACTACCGGCACACTGGCATGTAGGTGGTATCAAACAAGCGACTTTCAAAGAGAATGATCGCTCGCCGTCCTGAAACGGTGATTGAAATTGCGGTTAAGGTATGTTGCCAAAGGTCCAATGGGCGTGCAATGTTCCGTAAATTAAAGTGTATGCGGGTGCAGAACACCAACACGCAGCACAACAACCACAAGTATTGAGACATTTAATCACGAGGTTTTAGGAAAATGGCAGAGAATCAAAACTACTCCGGCACTGGTCGCCGCAAAAGCTCTTCAGCTCGATGTATTTATCAAACCGGGCGAGTGGTAAAAGATCACACTATCCAACCAACGTGAGATTGAGACGTATATTTCGGTCGCGAAACAGCTCGTATGATCGTACGTCAGCCGTTGAATGTGGAATTAACTGATAAATTGAACCTATACATCACTGTTAAAGGTGGTGTTATTTCGTCAAGCAGGTGCAATCCGTCACGGTATCCTCGTGCATTAATGGAATATGATGAGACTTTACGTCCTGCTCTTCGTGCAGCTGGCTTCGTTACTCAGTGATGCACGTCGCGTTGAACGTAAAAGTTGGTTTACACAAAGCACGTCGTCGTCCACAATACTCAAAGCGTTAATTTTTATTATCGTTTCAAGAAAGCAGAGAAATCTCTGTTTTATGTCTGTAAAAACAAATTAATTAAAAATTCGTTCTTTGATTTCTTATCATGCGTTTATAATTGTTTTCGATTTTAAAGTAAAAATAAATTGATTAGCAATTCACCTATCGGTTATATTAAAATAATCGCCCGTTTTAATCAGAAAGTATATAAGTTAGTTTGGATCTTCGGAGGAATAAATGTCAATGCATCAAGTAAAACGTTCAGTAATGACTCTTTTTCAAATAAAATGACATTTACCGGCCACTCAGAGTAAAAAGGGTCGTTTTAGCTGAGAAAAGGTGTCTGGCTGACGAAAACGAAGAAGTTGATCTGCAAGCATTATACAGAAGCATTTCTAGCTGGAATTAAATCCCTACGGCACATTAACACAACCTATGGTGGATCGTGCATTTAGTGTTATTCAGCCCACGCATTAGTATGGAATATCTTGATGAAGCTGCTTTCCACATCCTCCACTTATGCCGGATTTGTCCAGTTTCTCGTGCGAAAAGCCGTCTTTTAATGTTGCACGTATCGAACAAGATTGGTACCCAACATTAGAAATTGCTGAAAAAGGCACGGAAGTTGAACGTGGAAGAAGCATTAAAACAGCTAAAAGAAGAATTGTTGGCGGTATCAGTTATCTTCAACAAACCCCTTATTTTATGAATTGAAGAGTTTGAGCAGTCGAGTTGCTATGTTGCACCATTATTATGGAAATTACGCAATAGTAGATTGTTGAATTGCTGGTAGCAGGAAGTAAAAGCAGATCAAAGGCTATATGGATCGGTATTTAGCCGTGATTCATTCTTACAATCTGTAGGTGGGGAGCTGCACCTAAAAATTTAATGGATGATAAATAATGAGCTCACACACCTTCTCCAAAACATACTTATTTACTAAGAGCCTATTAGCCAATTGGTTAGTGGATAATGATTTCACCCCATATTTAGTGGTAGATGCTACGTATCATGGTACCAATGTGCCTGGAATACGTGAAAGATGGACAAATCGTCTTAATCTTTTCTGCTGGGGCGACAGGAATTTGAAATTAACCAATGATTTTATTCAGTTTAATGACGTTTCAAAGGTGTTGCTCGTGAGTTATATATGTTCGATGGGCGCAGCTTTAGCTATTTATGCACATGTAGAAAATGGTGATGGCTGGCGTGTTTGAGCCGAGAAATGTTTACGATGAACTCAATCGTGAGCCGACATCAGAACAGCCATTAAGTTTTGCTGAAGCGGTAGGATAAGCCTGGACGGAAAGAAAACCACAAGTCAGCATCTCATTTACGAATTGTGGATTAAGGAAAGAAAAACAAAAGTGCGGTTAAAATTTGACCGACTGCACTCTAGTGGATTTTGTTAATTGGTGTAATCTTTTAAAATGAAATCAATGCAGATAAAATAATGGCAATAGATTAAGGCATGTGGTTTGTATTGCAAATAATCTGATGATTTTTCAATATTACTATCATTAAATAAAAAGCTATCAAACTGTAATATAACACACCAATCAGAACACTAAAAGGCAAGATGGCGAAAATTCTTGTGGAATCGTGCAAACACTTGACGGTAAGACCAGTGAATAACATCGGTAACACAGCAATAACCATCATTAAGCATTAATGCTACGATGCTATCTGGATCTGTCACTTGTGTTAATAATATGGATGTGATTCCAAAAATAATAGTGCCAAAACAAAGTAAATACAAGAGGAATTAACCAACGGTAAGAGGCAAAAGCCCTTTTTTTCTATGACTTGGTCAGTTAGATTTACTCCGTTGAGAGACTGCATAGGCAGTATTTTATGCATGATTTGGGGATTCTAAGAGATTCCCGCTTTGTTGGAAAAGCGATTAGGCCAAAAAGTGCAGCTAATGCACCATGGAAAGGCAGAGGTAAGGTTATATATCAGTTTTGTTGTGAGTATAAAAAGAAATTCCAGCGGTGAGTGTTCCGATAATGGTTGCACTGAAGATGCCTGACGCTTCTCCTAAATTGACACAATCCGAGAATAAATCCGGTGGATATTCCCCAAATCAGCATAAAGTAAATTAAAAAACATGCCTCCAGAAAAAGCAGCCAGATAAAACTGCATTACTTAAGACGCCTACCCCAGTGAGGAGACCAGGAGTTTGAGAATAAGAATTGAGATACCAATCTAGCATAAAGTGTAGTAAAAGCTAGAAAGTGAAAAATACGCCAGAAAGCGAGTGTTTCCTCAGAAAAGGCATTAGAAAGAGACATTTTTGGGGTTCCTTAAGCTGTAATATAAAAATTTCTATTAATTATTTTGTTGCTGCTTTCATATTTGCGAACAAACTCGGCAGGTTCAGATAAGCAGTGAGCCTGATTATCTAAAGTTTCGCTCAATGATTTTTACAGTCGCAGACCTGAAATTGCGCCAGCTACACCAGTTGAGGGCTTCTTTCACTTGAGCAGGTTGAGCAATACCAAAACCAGTAGAATTGGTGGAGCCTTGTGGGCACTAAGATTGTTCTACAGTGTATCTAAGTTGCGGCATGAGCTTGATTCTCTGCAGCATTTGTACACCTGACGAGACACTAAATAGGGTATAGCCTTCGCTGTTTTCAGCAACTGTGTACCGTTTTGCATCAGCATTTGGTGGGCAAATAAAGACAGGTTGAATGCCATGTTTTTAGCAGCTTGAACATAGTCTTCTTTTGCCAATAGTGGAATATCTGCCACTAAAAACCGCATCTACACCGACTTCTGCTGCAACGTTGATAGAAATTATCTAAGCCTTTCATAAAAATTAAATTCGCACAAAGAGAAGTAAACTAATCGGAATTTCTGGATATTTTTGACCGCACTTTGGCAGGTAATTTAAAGCTATCCTCAGTGCTATGGCCCGCATTGAGCGCACGGTTGATTAGCCGCCTGGATAACGGGACCGTCTAATAGTGGATCAGAAAATGGAAAACCTAATTCCAACGCATCTGCGCCATTTTTCGACTAACGTGCAAATAATCTCAAAAGAGCGATCAAATGTTGGATCGCATAATGTGACGAAAGGTACAAAAGCCCCTTCTCGCTGCAAGTTCTGCAAATTTGGTTCAAAACGGCTCATTATTGCATTCCTTTTTCTTTAAAACTTTATCAACGGTGAAAATATCTTTATCACCACGACCAGAGAGTTCACCACTAAAATTTGTTCTTTATTCAGTTCTTGATGAATCATTTTAGCGCATGTGCTAATGCATGAGAACTTTTCAATGCAGGAATAATTCCTTCATGTTTTGCTAAGTTCTTGAAAGCGTTTAATGCTTCATCATCGTAACTACTTGGGTATTCTGCACGACCAATACTTTGCAAGTAAGCATGTTGAGGTCCTACAGAAGGAAGTCTAATCCAGCAGAAATAGAGTAGGATTCTTCCACTTGACCATCTTCAGTTTGCATTAAAGGTGATTTCATGCCGAAAATAAATGCCGACTTTTGCATGGCCCAATGGTGTACCATGTTCCCCACTCAATGCCGTGACCTGCAGGTTCCACCAATTAATCGACACTCTTTTTCATCGATAAAGTCAGTCAAACATACCAATGGCATTCGAGACCGCCACCGACTGCCTTAATAACGGCATCCGATAGCGATCTTCTTTTTCTAGATTTGACGTTTGGTTTCTTCACCAATCATTTTTGGAATTCACGCACAATGGTTGGGAATGGGTGAGGACCTGCCGCCGTACCCAATAAATAATAGGTGTTTTCATAATTGGCTGACCAATCACGCATCGCTTCACAGCATGCATCTTTTAATAAGACAAGAACCTTTTGTACAGGAATCACTTCCCGCACCCATTAAACGCATACAGGGAATCCGTTTTGGTGATTGACGTTCTACGTCTTTTGCCCCATATAAACACGGCAAAGGCATATCTAACATTGCACAAGCAGAGGGCTGTCGCAACACCATGTTGGCCGCACCGGTTTCCGCGATAATGCGTGTTTTACCCATACGTTTTGCCAATAAAGATTTGACCTAATACTTGGTTGGTTTTATGGAGCACTCACCGTAAGTAAATCTTCACGTTTTAAATAAATTTTTGCTTTTGTGCCTTTGGTTAAAGTTACGGCAAAAGGGTAAGTGCGGTTGGTCTGCCCGCATAATTTTGAGTAAATCTTGAAATTCACGTTGGAATTCAGGATCATCTTTTGCTTCAACAAAGGCTTTTTCTAGCTGCTGTAGTACCCAGGTGAGAATTTCCGGTACGCACATTCCACTAAATTCACCAGAAATAAGGTTAAAAAGGGTTTCTGACATAATATTTCCTTGTTATTTTTGAATTCTTGCGACATTAAGTGGTGCAAAAGGTTTGAGCAGTTGGCATCACTTCAATACGATTAATATTGACATGTTCAGGTTGTTGATTGAGCCATAACACAATATTAGCAATATCTTGTGGGACTGACATATTCCACATTTTCATAGAGTTTTTCTGCTCGGGCATCATCTGCTAAAAGCGAACATTCGAAAATTCAGTTTCCACCACGAAAGACCTGGCTCAACAGTGGTCACGCGAATTTGTGTGCCTGCAAGATCAGCGCTGAAGATTTAAACTAAATTGTTTGATAAAAGCTTTTGAGTGCCACCGTGTATATTTCCGCCTGGATAAGGATAAGTGCCTGCAATTGAGCCTAAATTAATAATGTGAGCCTGAATTAGCGTTCTACCATTTTGCATGGTAAAACAGGTCGAGTAATGGTGACAGGATGACTTTAATAGTAGTATCAATCATTTGCATCCAATCGTCTAAATTCAAGCTTATCTGCACTTTTCTCTAAGCCTAATGCTAATCCTGCATTATTCACTAATAAATCAATGGATTGCCAACTGGCAGGAAGTGGATGGAACGCATCTTCTGTTGGCAGCGATCTGAAAATATCAAAAGGCAGAAAGTGGAAGTTTTCACCTAATTCTTGCTGTAATGTTGTTCTAAAACGAGCTACGCGTCCCGTGCCAAGTACGCGATAGCCATTTTCAATGAGTGGCGACAAATTGCCGTACCAAATCCGGCAGTTGCGCCGGTTACTAACACTATTCTTTGCATAATGCTTCACCCTAGCAATCAGATTAATTTGACAAAATCGTCTTAAAAGCAGACCGCACTTTTCGCTATCTTTCACGCCAGCGGTAGTTTCTACACAGAATTGAGATCACCCCTAAGCAACCTTGTAATGAGCATTCAATATTGTCAGGGTGAAATGCCACCAGCCAAAATAATTTTGTGTTTCAAGTTTTCAGGAATGGTGACCAATTAAAGGTTTTCCTGTGCCACTTGTTGATTAGCGGATTGGCTATCAGAAAATATAGCGAAGTGATATTTAAATCATCCGTAAAATCAACCGCACTTGTGCTTCAGTATTCACTCAAATGAGCTTTTCCAAATTTGTATTTCTTCAGGCAGTTGGTGACGAAGTGCGGTAATAAATTCAGCAGTTTCTGAACCGTGTAGCTGAACAGCATAAAAGCTGCAGTGTTTAGCGATTTTTACAATAAAGATCAATTTCTTGATTCTGGAATACGCCCACAAAACGAAAGTGGTGATGCTCACTAATTCTTGGGCTTGACGTAGGCTCACACAGCGTTTTGAATGTTCGCGAGAATTAAACCGCCGTATAATGCTCCGTTTGCGTAAACCTCTTTGACATCTTGCGTGCGAGTTAAACCGCATACTTTATTTTCTCCAAAAATCACTTCACGCACAGCATTATTTAAATCAGCACTGCCATTAGGCTGCTACCGATTAAAAAGCCATGCGCACCGCTGCAAATCACGATTTGACTGTGATTATAAATCCCTGATTCGCTGATAGTACATGACATCAGCAGGAATACGATCAGCATATTTTTGTGTAAGTTCTACTACGCGGTTTAAATCAACAGTGAGGATCGTGAGAGATTACGATTGTTGACGCCGATAATTTTTGCACCTAATGCAAGGGCACGCTCAAACTCTTCTTCGTTGCTGGTTTCTGTCAATACGCCGCATGCCAAGAGAATGCGCCAGATCAGCTAGTACTCGATAGGTTTCATCATTTCACCACTGAAAGCATCAATAAAAGTAGCATCAGCGATAGTGGCGCCGAGATAAACCTGATATTCGTCGATCATAAAAATCTTTTGCTACTACAGGTTGACGAGACAGCATCACGTACTTGCGGCAAATAGTCAAATTTCGCCGGAAGTATTTCTCATCCGTTAGCACAGAAACAGCTGATGCATCAATGTTTATATACATTGGCGATTTTCATCAAATTAAATTCATTACGAGGTAATCGCTTTAGAAGAGCTTTTACATTCCAAAAATATAAGCCGGTTTTTGATGTGTGCTTTGGCCAACGCATCATAAAAAAGACGATCTGATTTTTGAATGTTTTCTTTAAATTAGTGAAAGCGGAAATTCAGCTTCTTTTGCCTTAACCGATTGCGCTTTGTCTAAGACGATGCAGCACCGTCGCAGAGTCAATTGGTTTAGTGAAATCTTGCGTGATCATAATCTTTCTTCTTATTATGGCTTATCAAATCAGCCTTTATCTTAATATTTTAGTCAAATGTTGTAATGTCTCAAACGCTTTGCCTGATGCAAGATGAGCCAATACATTTTGAACATTTTGTTTAAGTCATCATGACACAAATAACTTCAGCAATAATGCCACATTTCGCCGCTACCGCATTAGCGTGTTCCGCTTTGCCTTTGCCTTGTAAAAGTGCGGTCGATATTGGGCATTTTTCTTGCGGTTCGCCACCACGTAAACTTTCTAAAGATTGTGTTTTTAAACCAAAAATCTTCAGGTGTTAAGGTGAAGTAGTCAATTTTACCATGTTTTAATTTCTAGCCACTTGGTTTCACGTGTCAGCAGCGACTTCATCTAGACCCGCACCACTGAGACTACAAAAGTATGTTGATGATCTGGTACTACAGCAGTTTCGCATAGGTTCTACTAATTCAGGGGCATAACCAAGTAAATGATAAGTTGGGCAGGTGGGTTAATTAATGGACCTAAAAATATTAAAAAGCGTGCGTGTTTTTAAATGCCGCACGAACAGGGGCAACATGTTTTAAAACTCACTGTGATGTTGTTGAGCAAATAAAAACACACCCCAATGTCATCAAGCGCTTGACGAGAGCGTTCTGGCGTAACGTTGACATTACTCACCCGAGGCGGTTAATACATCACTGGCACCTGATTTGCTCGATACGCTACGGTTTGCGAATGTTTTTGCTACTTTGGCACCCATCAGGCAGCAACAATAGCACTTGCAGTGGAAATATTAATCGTGTTTTGACCATCACCACCAGTCCCCACAATATCCGCAAAGGGTAGTCAGGACGAGGAATGATTTGGCATTTCGGCGAGGCCGATACCGCACCACAATTCATCGATAGTTGCACCACGTAGCTCAACAGCAATCAGCATGGCAGCGATTTGTTCGTTATTCAGTTCGCCTTTGCATAATGGCGGTAAATGACCGCACTTTCTTCTTTGTTAAGTGTTTTCCGTTGTAAGTTGTTCTAATAATTGAGCCGTTTGCATAATCTCGTCCTTTATACGTAAATATCGTAATCCGAAATCGCGTGCTTCATCACCAGTCATACGCCACGGAAACCCCAGCAGTGTGCAGGTTGTTCTTTAATCGTAATTTCAACGTTGTGAGATTTCAATCCCAATTTTGTATTCGAGTTCGCTGAAGAGCATTTTGATTAAACGTTTTTCGTACCTTCCATACGACCTTGCATCAGGTTAATTTCAATAACGAGTGTAATCATCGTTACGATCGATAGGATAAAGAAAATCTTCTTTATCTAAACATACAATTGCATGTTTTCCACGAGGAATGTCTAAACAAGGTTTAAACAGTTATAAATTACTTCAGCAATATCTTGACGACGAGATGCAAGCACTCTTTTAATCCATATACGGTAATCATTTTTCTTCCTTAATCTCTGTTTAATAAATCCATTCCACAGATTGTTGTAATCATTTGGGAACCTTTGCACAGTAAGAATGCTTTCTGGATGGAATTGGAAAGCACAAATTGTGAGGTTTTGGCAAGAATCGCCATCACAGATACCATTGTAATCTGCGTGACAATAAATTCATCAAGCAGATTTTACCCGATAAAAAGAGTGATAACATGCCCACAGGGCATTGGGTTTGGCAATATCTTTGAACATGGCTTGGTTATCATGTTGAATGCGCGATCTTTACCATGTAATACTTCGCCTGCATGACAACCTCTCCACCAAAGCGAATAGAGTGCTGATGATGCAAACAAACTCGATAATTGGCACATCATGTAAACATTCAATGAGGCGGATAAGATGCCCAGCTTACTGCCAGAGTACCTGGTCCAGGAGAGAGTGCAAGGAATCGTATCCAGTGTATTTAATGCCTCTTGCACCACCTAGTTCTAAATTGGTGTCATTACGATAAATACATTATGCCCAAGCACACGGAATTGATCCACTAAGTTATAAGTGAATGAATCGAAATTATCTAAAAGGGGAATATTAGCCATAATTTATCGTCCTTATTTTGCTTGGGTATTGATTTGTTTGATTGCTTTTACGCCTGCCGCCGCTTTATGGCGCGAGTTTCATCGCTTCATTTTGAGGATCAGAATCAATGCTTCGCCACAACCTGCTTGAATATGGGCAATGCCATTTGTGCAAGGCAGAACGAATCACGATACAGGTATCAAAGATGACACATCAGAGGTGAGATAGCCAACCGCACCCACCGTAACTATGACGTTTTTGTTGTTCAAATTGATAAATTAACTGCATCGCTTTGATTTTAGGCGCACCAGTTAAAGTGCCCATATTCATGTCAAACTGATAAGCGTGTAACATCAGGTTCAGGACGAGGTTTACCTACCACGCAGAGGCAAACGCATGATGTGCGAATAGCGATCCACTTGCATTAATTCAGCGACTACGTGTACCGCTTTGGCGTGCACACGAGCAATGATCGTTGCGCTCAATCCGCTAACATAATGTTCGAGCGCTCCTTTATGATCAGGCGTAATTCAATTCCAAACGTGCCTAATTCTGGGTCAATGTTACCATGCGCATCAAAACCACGTGGGCGAGAACCCTGTAGGTGGGTAAATTTCTAATTGGCGATTGTCTGGCGCATATTTCAAACGTGCACTCTGGTGATGCACCCGGAATAAAATGAAATCCTCATCGTTGCATATGGACACATATAAGAGGCTTGGATTGTTATGTTTTTAACTGTGCATAGCTCACCAAAGTATTCGGGCAAGATTAATGAAAAACGGCGGGATGGCACGATTTGGAACACATCACCAATATTAATGTGATGTTTTAACGCTTTAACGATACCTGTAAATTCAGGATCTTCAAAGTTGCTACTGACCTCATCACTTGCTGCTTTAATGGAAAGTACGTCATCAATATAATTTTGTGCAATAGAAAGTGCTTTCATGACTTCACTAGATTTCTTCTTGACTAAAACAGAAGCTTTTTAATGTGGCTTGTTGGCTGGTGATCGATGGTAATTAAGTTTTCCGCGAGATAGAAACTCATCCGGGCAGTGAATACCATCATCTTTGTACCATTCAACACCTGCATTGGATCAGCGTACCACAAATCATAAGCAAATAAAACCACCTAAAAGACTGTGCTAACTATGTTGATAGTGGTTAGAAATGTACGAAGACCATCAAGATTGTTGCAGCTTGTAATTTACTGTCTTCATCTAATTGATTATCGAGTGGCTGCAAATTGTACAGAAAATTCATCATCAAAAATTGACCGCACTTTACGGTACCAAAGTTGGCTTTAATACAGGATGATTCTTTTAACACTTGTTTTACCGTTCGCATTTAGCGCTCTAAAAGTCACTTGATTGCTAAACAAGTAATTTTTAATCGGCCGCATTAATTAGAATAAGACTCTTTGTAAGCTATTTTTACTACAATTTCTGCAGGAGTCGAGAAGAAGAATTTGAGTTCTGTTGGCACTAATGTATTAAAAAGTGCGGTGAAAGTGTCAGCATGATAGGAACCGGTTGAGAGGTTACCCGCAATAAAATCGGGTATTTTTCATAATCAATCCTGTATTTTGAACTTTTGCACTATTAAACTAGTACAAGACGCATAAGTCGAGAAATAATCAAAAATTGGCGTAATTTTACAACATTTGTAATTTTTAATCAAAGATATAAAATAGAGAGTTTTCATTGAAAAGCCATTTCGTCAGCTATCTCAAAATGGCTTAATAGAGAATAGATTAAGAGATTGCAGCAGATCTCATCATTTCACTTACTTGCTGATCGTTGTGCTTTTCAATCGCTTGCGCACCTAATCCGATACCTTTTACATAAGCAAACTGAACATCAGTAGTGCCAACAAACCTAAAATCGCTTTTAAGTAATTTGTCACATTACGTTTTCATCATACATGCCACCAAAG
>BNJU01000183.1_pt1 | contig 169379 bp, 189 predicted proteins | sample 8539281 | NCBI WGS metagenome assembly BNJU01 (sample SAMD00202456, study PRJDB9452) | human saliva metagenome | isolation source: human saliva | place: Japan | reverse complement strand
CGGACGATTCCGCTAAAGTCGGATGAGCACGGGTTCCGAATCCGATAAAGGATTGACAAAGGATCATTGAAAGCGAGACAGCTCAGGCTGTCTCGCTTTTTCGACTGCTCTTCTGGGGCTTTTTCGCCCGAGCAAAAAAACAAGCATAAATATACAATTATGTTGATTTCGTGAAACAATTGTGATAGATTTGGGAACAAATAAAGAGCGATACAACGCGGTGATTCACGAAAGTGAGTTGCGTGAACTTTTTCCGAATGGGCAAAAGCAGTCTGAATTTCGCGGGGAGGGAGAATATGACGCGGTATTTCATGAAACGAGTCGCAATGATGGCAGTTGCGATGTTTCTCATCATCTTGCTGACCTTTGCCATCATGCATGCGGTTCCCGGCGGTCCGTTCACGGGTGAAAAAAAGCTCTCGGCTGAAATCGAAGCGGCCATGAATGAAAAGTATCACTTGAACGATCCGCTTCCGCTTCAGTTTGTAGATTACCTGAAGGGGGTAGTCCGCGGGGATTTCGGACCATCGTATAAATATCCGGGAAAAACTGTCAATGAGTTTATCGCCGACGGCTTCCCGGTCTCGGCGAAGCTCGGCGGCATTACCATTGTATTTGTCCTGTTGGCTGCGCTGCCCATGGGAATTTGTGCGGCAGTCAAAAACGGAAAGTGGCAGGATATGCTGGTCATGGCGTTCGCAACGGTAGGTGTCACAATTCCGTCCTTTGTGATTGCCTCACTTCTGATCTATTTCTTTGCATTCAAATTGGGCCTGCTTCCGACCTACGGCATTGAAAGCTGGAAGGGATATATTCTACCCGTCATTGCGCTCGGAGGCTATGACATCAGCTATATTGCGCGACTGATGAGAAGCTCGCTGCTCGAGGTGATGGGGCAGGATTACATTCGGACGGCAAGGGCCAAGGGACTGTCCGAGTTTTCCGTGATCACGAAGCACGCCCTTCGAAACGCGCTGATTCCCGTCATTACGGTACTGGGGCCAATAATCGCGAACCTGATGACAGGTTCCTTCGTCGTCGAGAAAATCTTTGCGATTCCGGGCCTCGGAGTTCACTTTGTCAACAGTGTCTCGCAGAGAGACTATACAACCATCATGGGCGTCACTATTTTTTACGCGACCTTCCTCATGGTCATGACGATGGTCGTTGATGTCTTTTACTGCCTGATTGATCCCCGAATCAAATACGATTGAGCGGCAGTGCGGCAGAATTGAGCAAAGGAGAGCGCTATGGACTCCAAATGGGAAGTGTTGGAACAATCAAATGAGGCGCGAGAGAAAATCTGGGGCAGAAACCGGAGCTTCGCGGGAGATGTATGGTTTCGCTTTCACAGAAGCCGACTGCGATTGCGGGTTTTGTGATCATCATGCTGCTCATGCTATTCGCGTTTCTGGGACCGCTTTTTACAGGACGCAGCTATTCAGAGCAGAACTTGGGCCTGGTCAATGTATCTCCGATGATGAGGGTCTTTGAGACACCGGATCAGTCCGGCTATCTCTACATCACACAGAATCTGAAGCTGCTTTCCGTCAACAAAGACGGCAGCTTGGGAGAACAGCTCGGCAAGCTACGTGAGGACAGTGCACGGCAGATGAGCATTTACAATTGCGGAGGCGCAGAAATAGCCCTGTATTACGGAAAAACGCCCTATCTGGTAATCGACCCCGACACACTGGTCATTGCAAAAGCAAGGACGCTGTGGAACCGCTCCTATCTTTTCGGGACGGATGCTCTTGGAAGGGATATTCTGACAAGGCTGATGTACGGAACGCGGGTATCCCTGCTGGTTGCCTTTGTCGCGGCCGGCGTCAATCTGATTCTCGGCATTGTCTATGGCGGAATTTCCGGTTATTTCGGCGGGCAGGTTGATATGGCAATGATGCGTGTGGTCGATATTATCAGTACGATCCCGCTGACCCTCTACGTCATCCTGATTATGGTTCTGATGGGTGCGGGACTGCAAAGTATTATGGTGGCGCTCGGGACGACATATTGGGTGGATATGGCGCGTGTGGTCAGAGGGCAGGTGCTCTCGCTCAAGCAGCAGGAATTTGTGCTGGCGGCAAAGACCATAGGCTCCTCGGCGAAAACCATACTCCTCGCACATCTGATTCCGAATGCGATGGGTTCCATTCTGGTCACGGTCACCATGCTGATTCCTTCCGCCATATTCATGGAGGCCTTTCTCGGCTTCCTTGGAATCGGCCTGCAGCCGCCCCCTCGCCTCGCTCGGCACAATGTGCAACGATGCGACTGAAAATCTGAGAACCTGTCCTTATCAGTTATTCATACCGGCTCTTGTTATCGTTTTGATCATGTTTGCCTTTAACTTTGTCGGAGACGGTCTGCGCGATGCGCTTGACCCCAAGCTCAGAAAGTAAACGAAAATGGAAGAGACCTTGTTACGAGTGGAAAATCTAAGGACATCCTTTATGACCTCAAACGGTGAGGTCCAGGCAGTCCGCGGTGTGTCCTTTGAGGTTCGCAGAGGGGAGATTGTCGGCATTGTCGGCGAATCCGGTTCCGGCAAGAGCATCACCAATATGACTCTCCTCAAGCTCCTTCCGGACACGGCAGTCATCAAGGACGGCAGAGCCATGTTTCAGGGCCAGGATTTGACGAAGCTCTCGATGAAGGAACTGCGGAAATTCGCGGAGAGAAGATTGCAATGATCTTTCAGGATCCGATGTCTTCGCTGAATCCGCTGATTCCCGTCGGCGAACAGGTCGCCGAGATCATACGGATTCATCACAGCGATAGATCCCGTGAGGCTGTGAAGCAGGAGGTTCTGAAACGCTTCGCGGAGGTGCGCATCCCGGAGCCGGAAAAGCGCTATCACGCCTACCCGCATGAGTTTTCCGGCGGTATGCGGCAGCGCGTCATGATTGCGATGGCGCTTGCAAATAACCCGGAACTCCTGATTGCCGATGAACCGACGACAGCGCTCGATGTCACGATTCAGGACCAGATCATACGGCAGATGCGGGAGCTCAAGGAACAGCACGGCACCAGCATTATCTTCATCACACATGATCTCGGCGTCATTGCAGAGCTCTGCGAAAAAGTTGAGGTCATGTACGGCGGTCTCATCATGGAGGAGGCGCCGATTGACGAGCTCTTCGAGCATCCGAGCCATCCCTATACACTGGGATTGCTGGAGTCCATGCCGAGCATTCAGCAGGACAAAGCGGAGCGCCTGATTCCGATTCCGGGTTCGCCGCCGGATATGACAAATCCGCCGGCGGGCTGCCCATTTGCCCCGCGCTGCCGCTATGCGAGAAAGATTTGCGCGGCAGAATTGCCGGAGCTGCAACCGGTGGGAGAGGGACACAGCGCGAGATGCTGGCTGCTCGACCCGGAGGCGCCTTCGGAACAGAATCCGTTCAAGAAAAGATAAGGGGAAAAGCTATGGCAGACGATAAACAGGTATTGTTGGAAGTCAAAAACCTGACGCGCTACTTCCCCGCGGGACGAGGGGAACGGGTCCATGCAGTCGACCATGTAAGCTTTCGACTGGAGGGCGGAAAGACTCTGGGACTGGTCGGCGAGTCGGGCTGCGGGAAGTCTACGACGGCGCGGACCATCATCCGCATCTATGAGCCGACGGAGGGGCGCATTATCTTTGACGGACAGGATATCTCGCATCTTAGCGAGCGGGAGCTCCACCCGGTACGGGAGCACATGCAGATGATCTTTCAGGACCCCTATGCCTCTCTGAATGCGAGAATGACGGTGCGCGATATCATTGCGGAGCCGCTCTTCGCCCATAAACTGGTGAAGAGCAAGGAGGAGGCAGGGGAAGTTGTATATCCCATGCTGGAGAAGGTGGGGCTCACCAGAGAGCATGCGAATCGCTACGCACATGAATTTTCGGGCGGACAGAGACAGCGCGTAGGCATTGCGAGGGCGTTGATTTTAAAGCCGGAGCTTGTGATCTGCGACGAACCGATTTCAGCGCTGGATGTCTCGATTCAGGCACAGATTATCAACCTGCTTCGAGACTATCAGGAGGAGAGCGGAACCGCCTATCTTTTCATTGCACACGATCTCTCAATGGTTCGCTATGTCTCGGATGAGGTAGGCGTCATGTATCTGGGACAGCTCGTGGAGCTCTGCGAAGCGGAGGAAATTTACGCACACCCCCTGCATCCTTACACACGGGGGCTGCTCGGCGCGATACCGGTCGCGAATCCGAAGCTTGCGCGTCAAAAGGTGAAGAGCAGCATCGAGGGCGATATACCGAGTCCCATTCATCCGCCGAGCGCCTGCAGGTTCCACACGAGATGTCCCTTTGCGACCGAAAAGTGCAAGGAAGAAGAGCCTGTCTTAAAGGATATGGGCGGCGGACATCTCTGTGCATGCCACCTGTATGGCTGAGGAATTGCGGTGCGGGGCATCGCTTGAATGTCGAAGCTCTTCATTCAGATAAAAGATGCAGACAGAAGCAAAACAGAAAAGGAGGAGATTTGTATGAAAAAGAAATACGGTGCAGCCCTAGCGGCGCTACTCACCCTGTCCGTGTTGCTCGCGGGCTGCGGTGATACAAAGTCCGGTGACAAGGCGGAGACAGTGAACCTTGGGGGCGATGCCAAGGCGGAGAGCACGGCGGAAGCGGCGAAGCCCTCCGGAAAGCAGGAGCTGATTTTTGTTCTCAGCAACCAGCCGGACTCGCTCGATCCGTCCTATACCAACAATTCCTTTGCGGCTCCCTTCATTATCAACTGCTTTGAGGGACTGGTCACTTATGATGCCAAGGGAGAGTTGGTGCCCGGAAATGCGGAGAGTTGGGAGAGCAACGAGGATATGACGGTATATACCTTCCGTTTGCGAGACGGGCTCAAGTGGTCGGACGGTTCTCCGCTCACGGCAGAAGACTATGTCCATGCCGCAAACATGTCTGTACCCCTGCGACGACTGCACAGTACCTGAATATGATGACCGACTATATTGAGGGAGCTGAGGCATATTACGAGGGAAAAGGTTCCGATGAGAGTTTCGGCGTCAAGGCAATCGATGACAGAACCCTCGAGTATCGACTGAAGGCCCCCTGTCCCTTTTTCCCGGACATTGTTTCTATGTGGGTCTACTCTCCGCTCAAGAAGGAGACGTTAGAGGCAAACGGTGACAAGTGGACCCAGACCGCAGCTACCTATGTCTGCAACGGGCCGTTCAAAATTTCGGAAATCAACTCCGGAGCTTCTGTTGTCCTCACAAAGAACGAGAACTATTGGGATGCGGCCAACGTGTCCCTTGAGAAGCTGAGTTTTCGCTATATTTTGGACACTTCCACCGCGTTGACAGCCTATGAGAACGGCGAGGTAGACGGAATACGCAGCATTCCCTCCGGCGATCTCGCGAGACTGAAGGCGGAGAATGCGGGGGTGGTGGTCACGCCCAACTACGGAACAGTTTACTATAATATCAACTGTGGCAAGGAACCCTACAACAACCCGAAGGTACGGAAGGCTCTGGCGCTCGCGATTGACAGAAATGCGCTGATTAACAATGTTGCTCAGTTGGACGCAACGCCGGCCTACAGCTGGATGGCGCCAGGCTATGTGATCGATGGCAAGGATATCACGGAGGGGCGTTCCGACTTTGACTTAAAGCCGACAGCGGATCCCGAGGCTGCAAAGGCAGCACTCGCGGAAGCAGGCTATGCCAATCCCGCAGCTTTTCCGACCATTCATCTCTCCTATTACTCCGACGACAATGCGAAGAAGGTCGCCGAGGCGATGGCGGAGATGCTGACCGGTAATCTTGGTGTCAAGGTTGAGGTGAGTTCGGCAGATTGGGCGGTCTTCTACGATGCGGTCCAGAACGGAGACTATGAAGTCGCAGCCATGGGATGGTCTGCGGACTATGTGAATCCGATGAGCTTCCTGCCGCTATTGTACACGGACGATGTGGCCAACAATTTGTTCTACAGCAATTCGAACTATGATGCGCTGGTCGATCGGATTCGCTCGGAGCGGGATTCCGCCAAGTTTGCGGAACTCGTCAAACAGGCCGATGAGACGGTATCGGTGGAGTATCCGGTTTTGCCGCTCTACTATAAGTCTAACACCTACTTAATGCATAACTATGTGTCCGGTGTATATATGACCAGCAACGGTAATTTGTATTTTAAGAAAGCGGTAGTGAGTAAGTAAGTGTGACAAAAAGAACGCCGTCGGCCCGCGAGGGCAGGGCGGCGTTCTTTTGAATTTGACGCTTTTGGCTTTAGCCTGCTGAGCATTTGGTTCGCTTGCAAAGCAAGTGAAGCATTGCGAAGCAAAAAACCACCCGCTATGCGGGTGGAGACAAATCGTTTAACAAAGAAATCACCTTTCCGTACAATAGAGGTGTCCAAGTCACTACTGAGAAAGGAAAGATGATTTCATGCCAAAGGCTAATAGTACTGCACATACCAAATGGCTGTGCAAGTACCATATCGTCTTTACGCCAGAGTATAGACGAAAAATAATCTGCAATCAATGCAAAAAGGATTTGGCTCAAATCTTTCATGATTTTTGCGCTTATAAAGGCGTAGAGATTATAGAAGGACATTTGATGCCAGACCATGTGCACATGTTAGTGAGCATATCACCGAAGATTAGTGTATCGTCTTTCATGGGATACCTGAAAGGGCAAAGCTCGCTGATGATGTTCGATTGGCATGCGAATCTGAAGTATAAGTTTGGGAACAGGCACTTTTGGGCAGAGGGATACTACGTAAGTACCGTAGGATTGAATGATGCGACGGTAAGAAAGTATATCCAAGACCAAGAGAGCTGATACTCTTCAAGATAAGATGAGTGTAAAGGATTACGAAGATCCGTTCGGGGCGAAGCCTGGAACGGATCAAAAGTAATTAAGTCAATAATTGCCCCTTTAGGGGCAGCTAGGTGATAAAAGCAAGGTGGCTTGAACGGAGCTCCCAGGAAGCTTTGCTTCCTGGGAGGCACAAGGAGAAAGCCAGCGCCTTTAGACGCTGGCTAGTAATGCGGGCTTATAGCCCGCATCCCGAATCACCCGTTTTACGGGTGGGGGCGATTGACAAGGAAGGATTGACAGGACTATAAAAGCTGCTTGCTAAGTATCGCGGCGTGGGTTATGTTAGGCTTGCAACAGAGCTTGCCCCGACGGAACTTGTGATATTCAATCGACCGACCGCGTTGTCGGCATTGAGAAGGGAGCGCTATGAGAAAGAAGAACGGTCGCATACTGCTGCTTGCGACAGCGGTGGCACTGAGTGTCGTCGCCTGCGGAAACAAGGCTGCCAAAAGCACCGAGACAGAGAGCAGCACGGAGACAGAGAGCAGCATGGCGCAGGGAGAAGCGCCGAGCGGTGCGCCGGATGGGAAGGCCCCGGACGGAAAGGGCGGCCCCGGAGGAGCACCGGGCGGAAGCAGCTCGGACATCGAGTACAAGGGTGCCGCGGAAATCACATCCGCAAGCTCGACGAGCGACCAGACCTATGTAAGCGCAACGAGCGATGAGAGCGCGCTGCTCATTTCGACTTCCGATGCGGTGAGCATTGCGAATCCCCTGCTCACGAAGACCGGCGACTCCGACGGCGGTGACAACTGCAACTTCTACGGCCTCAACGCAGCGCTTCTGGTAAAAGGCGGTTCCAAGACCACGATTACCGGCGGAAGCATTACTTTCCAACGCGAACGGCGCGAACGGTATGTTCTGCTACGGCGGCAACGGGGGAAAGAACGGAGAAAGCGGCGACGGCACGACGGTCACCATAAAGGACACGAAAATCACAACCATGGGCGACGGCTCCGGCGGCATTATGACAACCGGCGGCGGCATCACAAATGCCTCGAATCTGAAGGTCACGACGACAGGACAGTCCTCTGCGGCGATACGAACGGACAGAGGCGGCGGCACGGTCGTGGTAGACGGCGGCAGCTATGAGTCAAGCGGCCTCGGCTCCCCGGCGATTTATTCCACGGCGGACATCACGGTTTCCAACGCGGAACTCAAGTCGTATCGCGCGGAGGGCGTCTGCATTGAGGGACTGAACTCCATTAAGCTTGAGAACTGCAATCTCACGGCGAAGAATACGGAGCGAAACGGCAACGCGACCTTCCTCGACAGCATCATGATTTATCAGTCCATGTCCGGCGATGCGGACAGCGGCACGAGCAGCTTTACGATGAACGGCGGCAGCCTGACCAGTCAGAGCGGCCATGTGTTCCATGTGACCAACACCGATGCGGTGATTACATTGAACGATGTGAAGATTGTCAACGAGGACTCCGAGAAGATACTGCTCTCGGTCTGCGCGGACGGCTGGAGCGGCGGAAAGAACATTGCGACCTTGAAGGCGAGCAAGCAGACGCTTGCGGGCGCGATCAAGGTTGGCAACGATTCCACCTTAAATCTTGAGCTTAGCGACGGCTCGAGCTTTGAAGGTTCCGTGGACGGCAAAATCAGCACTGCAAAGGGCGAGAGCGTTTCGACCGAAGTCGGAACCGTCTCGGTGACCCTGGACAGCACAAGTACCTGGACGCTCAGCGCGGACAGCTATGTGAGTTCCTTTAACGGAAATGCGGCGAATGTGACGGCCAACGGGCACACGCTCTATGTGAACGGCGTAGCGCTCACGGGAACCAAGTAAAGAAACGGTAAAGAGGCAGAGATAAACACTTCATGTAGCGGCGCTTGTCATCGCAATACGCTATCGTAAGCACTAAGGGATACAGAGAAAAAGAGACGGCCTTCCGTAGTTTGATATGTACCCAGAATTCTGGACACATTGACTATCGTTAGGCGCCGCAACTGGATGCTATCCTGTATTGTACAGGAGGCATCCAGTTTGTTTTCTTCTGGATTCTCCTGTTGTTATAGTAATCGATATAATCATCGACTGCAGTAACGAATTCCTCAAAGGACTTGAACTCTTGCTCATGTCCATAGAACATCTCATTCTTCATCCGACCAAAGAACGACTCCATAATGCCGTTATCATGGCAATTCCCCTTTCTGGACATCGACTGTGTGATGCCATGCTTCTCAAGCTCGGTTCGATAGTAGGCGTGCTGATACTGCCAACCCTGATCTGAATGCATAATCAAGCCTGTTAACTTTGGGAACTTTGCAAATGCCTTATCCAGCATGTCCTTAATCTGTTCCATATTAGGATGCAGCGAAACATTGTACGAGATAATCTCGTTCCCGCACATGTCGAGGATCGGAGAAAAAGTAGCACTTCCCCCATCCCATGTTGAACTGAGATACGTCTGTTGTCCATTTCTCGAGGGGTGTGTCTGAAATAAAAATCCTGTTTAAGGAGATTGTCAGCGGTCTTGCCCACCTCACCTTTGTAAGAATGATACTTCTCCTTCGGACGCTTGCCGAGCAGTTCCATGTCGTGCATGAGCCGCTGAACACGCTTGTGATTGACCTCAAATCCACGATTATGCAGCTCCGCCGTAATTCGGCGGACACCATATCGCTGCCGGTTCTCATCGTAAATTCTGCGGATCTCTGCGGAAAGATCTGTATTCCTGAGAGCAACTGCGTCAGTCCTGCCAAGTTCATAGTAGTAGGTGGACCGGGACATTCCCATTGCTGTCAGCAGGTACTTCAGTTTGTATCCTCTGTCGCGGAGTTCTTTGATGATTGCTGCTTTCTCGCCTTGAGTCGCGCAGCTTCCTTTTTCTTCTCTCAAGGCGATCTCTTTTTTTATTACTTCGTTCTCGGCCTTAATCAAGGCGTTCTCTTCACGAAGCCGGAGGAGCTCCTCGTATTCACTCTCCTGGAGTTTTCTGGGATTGTTGATATTTACTTTCTTCATCTTCACAGGATCCTTTGGCTTGCGGCCTTTCTTCTTACTTACAAGTCCATTGTACCCGTAAATCTTATATTTTTGCACCCAGTCATAGAGCAGACGGCTCCCAATGCCGGCCTCTAGCGCAACGGACTGTGCCGTCCTCCCGGCGAGAACCTTTGTGATTAGCTTCAGTTTCTCTTCAGGCGTCCACGGATGCTGCTTTCCATGCTTTAGGACCTGGGAGCCATTTGCCTTTTCGGCACGAGCCCATCGACGAATCATGGCGTGAAAGTTACCCGGATCGTTATAACCCTCCGGTGTCTCTGGCCATTTCCCCTGTCGATACAGGTCGACACACATCTTCTTAAATTCATAATCATAGCGCATGATAAAACCCTCCTTACTGTGACACTTTCGTGTCCAGTAAAGAGGGTACATATCAAGTTTGGGAGGCCGTCCTTTTATGCGCTTGACCACGTCGATGCGAATGCTTGTAGCTCAGACGCTTCGAACGGCCGGTTTTGCTTGTGCTTCCTGCGCAAAGCTTTTATAATGTGAAGCATAGGTTTCTGTAGCTCAGTTGGATAGAGCGTTCGCCCCCTAAGAAAAATGTTATCATGCGCCAAACCGAATTTCGAATTTTTTGTTCGGCGTTCGAAACGGGAAAGGGGGATTCAGAGCACCGAAGTGCGGCGAGCAGAGTCATTTGATTCATGGTTTTCTTGACCATCACGGCAAAGCCTTGAAAATAAAGGAAAATCCAATATGTCTTCGTACCTCAGCTGGATAGAGGGTTCGCCTCCTAAGAAAAATGTTATCATGCGCCAAATCGAATTTCGAATTTTTTGTTCGGCGTTCGAAACGGGAAAGGGGGATTCAGAGCGCCGAAGTGCGGCGGGCAGAGTCATTTGATTCATGGTTTTCTTGACCATCACGGCAAAGCCTTGAAAATAAAGGAAAATCCAATATGTCTTCGTACCTCAGCTGGATAGAGGGTTCGCCTCCTAAGCGAAACGTCGGCGGTTCAAATCCGCCCGGGGACAGTTAGGAACAGGGGAAGATTGCACAATCTTCCCCTGTTTTCATCTAAAAAAACAGAGATCCGATTAGATAATTTCTAAAAAACGGCTTTTTTTTCTAATTCAGGAGCAAGTCCTCAGAGGGGACGCAAGCTAAAAATGGCGGGATGTCGTGTGTTTTTCGCTGCGCAGCGGTGTTTACCGGTGCTCAAACCGGAAAAATAAATTAGAAATATGGCAATTATATACGGAGAATGTCTAAAGGCGTTAGAAATTAAGTGCCGAGGAGTTTAGATTTCCAAAGGCACGCGCCTTGATTAGCCCGATTCCTCTTACAGTCCTCTCATACGATACTTACATAGCCCTGTAGTGATGAAAACTCACTGCGGGGCTTTGTCGTCTCCGGATTTTCCGGGGCGCAGCAAAGAGAGGAGGATATCAGCTTGAGAGGGAACAAACAGAAACGAAGGAGAGTCATTCTGGTGGAGGGTATTCGCTACTACGATGACAAGCCGGAAAGTTGCAGATGCTGCTTCTTCTGGAAAAACCGCAAGGCCGGTTGCATCCTGGAAGAGCGGAACTGCTACTATCTGGCCGAGACCGTGAAGAGCGGGCAGGAAAAGAAATGCGAGGGTTGCTGCTATGCGAAAACGCAGCCCTGTGTCAGCGCCTGCTGTTACAAGGAGCTGGACAGGTGGCTACTGGCAAGCAGAGAGATGCGCAGGGAGAAGGACGGGGCGCAAAATGAGCAGGAATGAAGAACTCTTCCGCCGATATGAGAAGTTGACAAGGGAAGCAAAAAAGATAGGCCGGAAATCAAAGGAGAGACCTGTTAGCTGTGCCCGCTGTAGCTTCTGGCGTCCGGAATTCAAGTACCGCAACTGTCAGTTCAGCAGCTGTCCTTTCGGCGCGGAGAAGGATGTATTCCGCAAGAAGCCGCTCAGGCGGGACGGGTTCTCCTGAAAAGAGGTGGTGATGATGCTTGTTTGATTATTTCTACGGAGCCCAGGCGGAACAGTTTTCCTTCTACCGGGTTCCCAAAGTGCTTTTTACAAGGGAGCAGTTTAAGCAGCTGTCTGCGGAAGCCAAATCCTGTACGGCATCATGCTCGACAAGCTGGATCTGTCCGTCAAGAACAAGTGGGGAGATGAAAAGGGGCGGGTGTATATCATCTACACCATCGAACAGATCATGGAAGACATGAACTGTGCCGACCAGAAAGCCACGAAGCTTCTGGATGAGCTTGAAAAGAAATGCGGTCTGATTGAGCGGAAACGGCAGGGACTCGGAAAGCCGAATCTGATCTTTGTCAAGAATTTCATTACCGGTGTGGAAGGCTCTCTGATGGCACAAATTCAGAATCGTGAAAATCACGATTCCGGAGCCGTGAATATCACAACTACAGATTACCCGAAATCACGAGGAATCAATACTAATCATAACAATACTGAGAATAGCGATATCAATCCCATCCAATCGGGATTTGATGAGGATGGAATCAGTGAACGCAACGAGTATGAGCGCTATTTCAGAGAATCGCTGTCCATTGACGTGCTGCTTCGGGAGAATCTTGGAGAAGAGGAAACCATTCTCGGCATTCTGGATCTCATGGTGGATGTCTGCTGTTCCAAGCGAAGCGTTATCCGTATCGCCGGTGATGATAAGCCGCTCGCAGTGGTGAAGAGTCGATTCATGAAGCTGAACGCAGAACATATCCGCTATGTTCTGAAGTGCCTTTCGGAGAACACGACCAGAGTGCGGAATATCAGACAGTATCTCTTGACCGCGCTCTACAATGCGCCTGCGACAATCCGTCCCTTTTATCAGGCGTGGGTAAACAACGATATGGCCACAGGCCGGTTTTAGGGAGGTGATCAATCAATGTCAAAAGCCACAGTGATGGCAGTCGTCAATCAGAAGGGGGGAACCGGCAAGACCACCACATGTGAAAATCTCGGAATCGGTCTTGCCAGAGAAGGGAAGCGGGTGCTGTTAATCGATACGGATCCACAGGGCTCTCTTACGATTGCGCTGGGACATTCCAGACCGGATGACCTTCCGGTCACTCTGACAGATTTGATGGCAAAGGTCATACAGGATCAGCCGCTTTCGCCGAAGGAGGGGGATACTACCGCATGAAGAAGGCGTCGAGCTTGTCCCTGCAAATATCACGCTGTCAGGTCTTGAGGTTTCATTGGTCAATGCCATGAGTCGGGAAACGGTTCTGAAGCAATATCTGGAGACCGTGAAGGGTAGCTATGATTTCATTTTGCTGGACTGTATGCCTTCTCTCGGAATGCTCACCGTCAATGCACTTGCGGCATCGGATCAGGTGCTGATTCCCGTTCAGGCCAACTATCTTTCTGCCAAAGGTCTGGAACAGCTGCTTCAGACAGTCAACAAGGTGAAGCGCCAGATTAATCCGAAGCTCAGGATTGAAGGGATACTGCTGACTATGGTGGATTACCGCACGAATTTCGCAAAAGAGATTAGCGCTCTGATCCATGACACCTACGGCGGAAGGCTGAAGGTCTACGATGCGGATATTCCGCGTTCCGTCCGGGCGGCAGAAATCAGCGCCGAGGGCGTGAGCATTTTCAAACATGATCCCGGAGGTAAGGTTGCCGAGGCTTATCAGAGTCTGACAAAGGAGGTGATGGCAAATGCCGAAAAGAGGCGGAAACATCAGCTTGACCAGCTACGATGATATCTTTGAGACAGATGAGAGCCGCGCGGAAAGTAAGCTTGAGCGTGTGCAGAGCATCCCTCTCAGCGCATTGGTGCCCTTTAAGGAGCATCCGTTCAAGGTAGTGGATGACGAAGCCATGCTCCGGACCACGGAGAGCATTGCCCAGTACGGCGTCTTGACGCCTCTGATTGCGCGGCCGCTGGAGGATGGCAGCTACGAGATTATCTCCGGGCACCGGCGGGCGCACGCAGCAGAACTTGCGGGACTCACAGAAGTTCCGGTGCTGGTTCGCCGTATGGATGACGATGCAGCGACAGTGCTCATGGTGGATTCCAACCTGCAGAGAGAAAACATTCTACCCAGCGAGAGAGCCTATGCGTACAAGATGAAGTTGGAAGCCATGAAACATCAGGCGGGAAGACCGGCTCAAGAAAATTATTCCCAAGTTGGGAATAATTCCGGGAAATTGTCCAGTGAAGAGATGGCTGAAGAACTTGGAACGAGCAAAAATCAGATTTTTCGGTTTATCCGTCTCACCAATCTCATCCCCGAAGTCCTAGATATGGTTGATCAGAAGCAGATCTCCTTCAACCCCGCAGTTGAGCTCTCTTACCTGAAAGCAGAGGAACAGGAAATGTTCATCCAGGCCATGGATGAAGTGCAGGCTGCTCCGTCACTTTCCCAGGCACAGCGTCTGAAAAAGCTGAGTCAGGAAGGCGGTTTCACTCTGGATGCCGCAAGAGAAATCATGAATGAAGTAAAGAAGGGGGATCTTGAGCGGGTTACCTTCCGGAACGAGCAGCTTAGGAAGTACTTTCCCAGATCCTACACCACGCAGCAGATGCAGAACACCATTCTGAAGCTTCTTGATCAGTGGCAGAAAAAGAAAGGCCGGGATCAGGAGCGATAATGCCATACCCAGTGAACAGCGTCCTTGAGGAATCGGGGACGTTTCTTTTGCCGAAAACCGGCAGGAAAGGAGCGATAGCGGATGACGAAAGAAGCAATGGCACGCATGGCAGAGACCATGCGTTATTACCGGCAGACCAAGAAGGCAAAGATTCTCACTGAAAAGTGGAATGAACTCTTCCGAGAGACCGGGGAGATTCCGGAGAAACCGGACGATGTGATTGCAGGCAAAGAGGATGAAGATGTCTACAAAGAGGAGGCCATCGTCCTCTATGCGGAACTCAACAATAGCTTCCATCTGATTGAGGAGGTCGAGGCGATTGAGGAGATCATGCTGAATCACAGCATGTCCGGTTTTATCAGTCACTTTATCACAGACGAGCTGATGGCGATGTACCCGAAGGAATATGCCCGTTCGCGTAGGGACGGAAGTGTCCTGGTGACCGGACCTCTCTATATCGCGCATCCCGTCATCGATGAGGATGAGCTGGATGCCTGCATGGATTTAAGCGCAGTGGAGTTCTGTGAAGCGCTGGCATACCTCACTTCTCACACCATTTATGCGAAAAACAATACGGAAGCAATCGGCTTCCTGCTGGAAAAGGAGGACTGACACATGGATTTTGATGTTTTCAGGAAGAACGTAATGGATGAAATGCGCGAACGCTTCCCGAATCTGGAATTCGAATCCCGGGAGATGAAGAAGCTGCAGGGAGAGTCCTATGAGGGACTTATGGTAACAATTCCCGGCAGCAAGGTGAGCGCAAGCCTGAACCTGGATGCCTACTATGATCGTACCAATACCGGTACTTCCGAGCACCAGGTGATGGATATGATTGAGCGTGCGGTTCGGGAGGCTTCTCAGAATATGCCGCAGCTTGACTGGAATGTACTCGGTAACTATGAGCAGATGAAGGAGACTTTGATGCTGCAGATGATTCCGGTCAAGGGGAATGAAGAGAAACTCGCTGAACTTCCTCATAAGACGGTAGAGGACATGGCGGTGGTCTACCGCTTTGACTTGGGCAGCAATGAACGTGGCGCGTCCAGCGTTCTCGTGACCGATGCGATGCTTAGTAGCTACGGCATCACAAAGGAGCAGCTGGCGGCAGATGCAATTGACGCAGCCGTGAAAAATCATCCGGCAAGTCTTCGGAACATGAATGAGGTCCTGCAGGAAATGGCGGGCGACAGGGCAGATTTCCGTTCCGATGAGCCTTCTCCGCTCTGGGTGGCAACGGTCGAGGGTAGCATGAACGGAGCCTCGGTGATCCAATATCCGGGATTTCTTGACCGGGCGGTTGAGACCATCGGCGGGGATTTCTATGTACTTCCCCTCTTCTATCCATGAAGTTCTGCTGGTTGCCGATGACGGCAGCGTTGCACTGACGCATCTTGAGCAGATGGTGCGAGACATCAACGAAGCTGAAGTTGCCCCGGCGGACCGGCTTTCCGACAACGTGTTTCACTATGACAGCGAGGCACACCTCTTTGAGAACGCCCGCAGCTTTGAACTCCGTGAGGCCATGCTGGCAGAGACGCTCTTTTCAGAAGATGAACCGGAACAGCCTAAGAGCCTCACCGTACTTCTGGTGGAGCCGAACCGGTATCCGAAAGTCGTTGAGATCGGATCTGATCTTTCGAATCTGCAGAAGGCCGTTGGCGGCTATATCGAGGTAGTCTATCCCTTTGAGGAGAAGGTCGGCTTAATCGTAAATGAGGAAGGCAAGATGAACGGTCTGCCGCTCAACCGGGCGCTCCGCGATGAGAATGGCGAGGTCTATGACGTGGTTGCCGGGTCTTTTCTGGTGACCGGTCTCACCGAGGAAAGCTTCGCCTCTCTGACACAGGCACAGATTAACAAGTTCGAGAAGCTCTTCCATCAGCCGGAGGCATTTCTCCGTATGGGCAATCGTATTATGGCGCTTCCCATTCCCAAACAGGAACAGGAAGCAAGAAAGTCTGAAAGGACAAGGGACACCGGTACGGTCGGCTCTAAAGCGAAACCGAGGAAAGCCGGACACGACGAACGTTAAAGAAAGGAGGTGATGACGCTTGCAGGAAGAGGTCGAGAACAGGACAGTCAATCTGGCAATCAGTACGACAAAGCTGTCAGCCCGCATCACGCTTCGACTGGCTCTGTGGGGCATTCGGAAGCTGAAGGAAAGCCAGGCGAAGGCTGAAGCCAAACGGAATCTTCCGCCGAAAGGCAAGCAGACCATACGGGAGCTGGTCGGTCAGAATCAGGGCGTCACCAACATCGACATCGCAGGAACAGACCTGAAGGGCTTTGAAAAGTATGCCAGAGAATTCGGTGTGGACTATGCCATTACCAGGGATAAGTCGGTGAATCCGCCGAAGTATCTCGTGTTCTTTAAGGCGCGGGATGCGGATGCCATGACAGCCGCCTTCCGTGCGTACTCCGCAGAGGTCTTTGCGAAAAACAGGCGTCCGAGCGTGCTGAAGACACTGCATAAGCTGATGGACGCGGTCAGGGACATTCCGGCAAAGGTGATTAGCAGGGACAGGCAGAGGGAGCAGTCGCGATGAGGATTGATAGCGTAAGGTTGAGGAAACGCCTGATTCTGAATATCCCCTATATCGCATTCGGTCTTATCTGTACCAATTTGGGGGAGGCATGGCGCATGGCGGAAGGCGTCAATGCATCGGAAAAGCTATTGTCGTTATTTTCGACGCTTGGCATAGCGTTTGCCTCTCCGCTTCCGAGTTTTCACATGCCGGATCTGATGATAGGTCTGCTCTGTGGTGTTTGTTTTAAGCTTGCCGTTCATCTGAAAGGCAAAAATGCAAAGAAATACAGGCGCAATGCGGAATACGGTTCTGCCCGCTGGGGCGGCCCGAACGACATTGCGCCATTCATGGATCCGGTTTTTGAAAACAATGTGCTTCTCACCAGGACAGAGCGGCTCATGATGAGCAACCGGCCAAGAATCCCGCCAATGCAAGAAATAAGAATGTGCTGATTGTAGGCGGTTCCGGTTCCGGTAAGACAAGGTTCTGGATTAAGCCGAATCTCCTTCAGCTTCACAGCTCCTATGTTTTAACCGATCCGAAAGGAACGACCCTTCTTGAGGTGGGGAACGCCTTTGTTAAGGCGAAATACCGCATCCGGTTCTTCAATACGATCAACTTCAAAAAGTCGATGCACTATAACCCGTTTGCCTATATCCATTCGGAAAAGGACATCCTGAAGCTGACCACAACCCTGATGGCGAATACCAGGGGAGAAGGCAAGGGGGGAGATCCGTTCTGGGACAAGGCAGAGGCGCTGCTCTACTGTGCTCTCATTGGCTATATCCATTATGAGGCACCGCAGGAGGAGCAGAACTTTGCGACTCTCATCGAGTTCATCAATGCCATGGAGGTTCGGGAGGATGACGAGGAGTTCCAGAATCCGGTGGATCTGATGTTTGAGGATCTGAAGAAAAGGAAGCCGAATCACTTTGCCGTCAGACAGTATGCCAAGTTTAAGCTTGCGGCGGGCAAAACGCTTAAGTCGATACTCGTTTCAGCCGGTGCCAGACTTGCACCCTTCGATATTCAGGAAGTTCGTGAGATTACGATGTATGACGAGCTGGGTCTGGATACCCTCGGAGATGAGAAAACCGCGTTGTTCCTGATGATGTCAGATACGGACGGCAGCTTTAATTTCCTGATCAGCATGATCTATACCCAGCTCTTTAACCTGCTTTGTGAGAAGGCGGATGATGTGTACGGCGGCAGACTTCCGGTCCATGTGAGATGCCTGATTGACGAGGCGGCGAATATCGGCCAGATTCCGAATCTGGAAAAGCTGGTCGCCACGATTCGCTCCCGCGAAATCAGCGCCTGCCTGGTGCTGCAGGCAAGGTCTCAGCTAAAAGCGATCTACAAAGACAACGCCGACACGATTATCGGCAACATGGACAGCCAGGTCTTCCTTGGCGGCTCCGAACTACAACGCTGAAAGAGCTCTCCGAAGCACTCGGCAAGGAAACCATCGATACCTTCAACACCTCGGATACGCGGGGCAACAGTCCAAGCTACGGAACCAATTATCAGAAGCTTGGCAAGGAGCTTATGAGCCGGGATGAGCTTGCGGTTCTGGACGGCAGCAAATGCGTGTTACAGCTGCGCGGTGTCCGTCCGTTCCTGTCGGAGAAGTACGATTTGACGCAGCATCCGAATTACAAATTAACAGCCGACTATGATAAGAAACTCACCTTTGACATGGAGAAGTTCCTAGATACCAGGGCCAAGCTCCACCCGAAGGATGAGTTTTTTGTTGTTGAGGCCACGGAATAAGGAGGAACAGCAAAATGGCAGAGGAAAGATTTGCAATGCCCGGTGATATGTCTGGCGATATGCCCGGAGATATGCCGGATTTTGTCCGGGAGGCCGAAGAGGCAAAGGCCACTGATGAGCCCCTTCCCGAGCAGACGGATCAGGTAACCATCAAGTTTGGCAGGGGACTTGTCGGAGAGCCCTTTACTTCAAAGAACGGAAAGGAACTCGTGGAAGTCAGTATTCCAAACCCCGATAAGGGGGATTCCCGCCCCTGGGAGACCTTTGTGATCTCGCCGAGAAAGATTCATGACAATCAGTTCGGGAAGGGGGTATGGATGAAGCTTCCCGAGTACGGTATCACCAGACTTTCCCGCTCCGTAAAGATCGGAATCGATAAAGCCGGTAAGGCAATCTGGGGACGTGAGACGCATGATGTCACGAATGCACAGCTTAAGTTACTCCTGGAAGCCTATAAGGAAAAATCCAGAGGGTCCGTGCTCTCGGACTTATCCGAACGGAAGGTTGATACGCCGTCAGTAAAGCCTCCCGGGAAGGATTCCAGAGAGATGACAGCTGATAGGTAATCTTCCTGAGATTAGGGCATATCCGGAACCAAGCCTACTGCGGTTCAGCAGACAACAATCAAAATGGGGTTCAAGCGGACGATAGCCACGGTTTCAGGTCAATGATGAGCCAAACAAAGACAAATGAAAACAAAACAAAGGAGGAAAACAAAATGGCATTTTTCAACAGCGCAGTCGGTGTATTGCAGACTCTCGTGGTGGCACTCGGTGCAGGTCTCGGCATCTGGGGGGCAATCAACCTTCTGGAAGGCTACGGCAACGATAACCCCGGTGCCAAGTCGCAGGGCATGAAGCAGCTGATGGCGGGCGGCGGTGTCGCGCTCATCGGTATCACGCTGGTGCCCCAGCTTGCCGGTCTTTTCGGTTGAGAAAGGAGTGTTAAGAATTGGAAGACGTACTCCAGCAGATTGGCACATGGATGAAGGGGATTCTTGTCAACGGCATCATGCTCCAGCTGTCGGGACTCTTTGATTCGGTAAACACGCAGGTTGGCGACATTGCATCACAGGTGGGGACTACCCCGGCGAACTTTTCGCCGGGGATCTTCTCCCTGATACGGAATATTTCCGAGACCGTCATACTTCCGATTGCAGGTCTGATTCTCACCTTCATTGCCTGCTGCGAGCTGATTCAGATGATTATTGACCACAATAACCTTGCAAACTTTGAAACGTGGATTTTCTTCAAATGGATTTTCAAGACCTTTGTGGCAGTCACGCTCATCAGCAACACCTTCAACATTGTTATGGCGGTCTTTGATGTGACACAGCATGTCATTAACAGTGCAGGCGGTCTGATTGCCGGTAGTACGGCGGTAAATGGAAGCGCTTTAGAGACCATGCGGCATACCCTGGAAGGGATGAATATCGGGGAACTTTTTGCCCTGTATCTGCAGAGCATGGTACTGCAGTTTACCATCCAGGCGCTTAGCATTGTGATTTTTGTGATTGTCTACGGCCGAATGATTGAAATCTACCTGATGACCAGTATGGCGCCGATTCCGTTCTCGACCTTCGGGAATCGCGAGCAGAGCGCGGCGGGACAGAATTATCTCAAATCCATGCTTGCCCTTGGCTTTCAGGGCTTCCTCATCATGATTTGCGTCGGCATCTATGCAGTGCTGATTCAGGGAATCACCATCTCCAGTGATATCATCGGCTCCATCTGGGGCGTTGTCGGGTATACGGTGTTATTGTGCTTTACCTTATTCAAGACAGGCTCGATTGCAAAGAGCATTTTCGCGGCGCACTGAGGCAGGAGGTGTTATATGGCAGCTTATATCCCTGTCCCTCGGGATTTAACGAGGGTCAAATCCAAAATTCTTTTTAACCTGACAAAACGTCAGCTTATCTGCTTTGGGGCGGGAGCACTGATTGGTGTCCCGTCTTTCTTTTTGCTCAAAACACTCGGTACGACCAGCATGGCGGTCATTTGCATGATGGTCATCATGCTGCCGTTCTTTTTCCTCGGAATGTATGAAAAGGACGGGCAGCCGCTTGAGAAGATTGCAAAGCAGTTTATTGAGGCCAAGTTCGTAAGACCTAAAGTTCGTCCCTATCGCACCAATAACTATTATGCGGCACTGATCCGTCAGGCGGAGCTTGAGAGGGAAATCGAGCATGTTCTGCAGGCTACATCCGGTGCTGTGAAGAAGAAACCTGAAAGGAGGTAAATGCCTTTGTTTACGATGAGAAATCCGTTCCGAAAAACGGGGAAAAGAGAGCTGAATCTACCGAAGAACTTGAGTAAGGCGCAGGAAAAAGAGATTCTGCAGATTATCAGGAAAGCGAGAAGCGATGACGGAATCCCCCGCAGCGCCCAAGATTCGATTCCGTTTCAGCGCATGTTTCCGGACGGAATCTGCAGGGTAACGGATCGCTACTATACCCTGACCATTCAGTATCAGGATATCAACTACCAGCTGGCACAGCAGGAGGACAAGACCGCAATCTTCGAAGAGTGGTGTGCCTTCCTGAACTCTTTTGACAGCTCGATTCACTTTGAACTGTCCTTTATGAATATGGCAACGGACGCGGAAAGCTTTGAGAAAAAGGTTCGTATTCCCTACCGGAATGATCACTTTAACGGCATTCGAAACGAGTACAGCCAGATGCTGAGAACCCAGCTTGCGCAGGGCAATAACGGTCTGACAAAGACCAAGTATATTACCTTCGGGATCGAAGCGGATTCTATGCGTGAAGCTAAGCCGAGGCTTCATCATGTACAGACGGACATGATGAATAACTTAAAGCGCCTCGGTGTTTCCGCCAGGGTATTAAACGGCAGGGAGCGCCTGCAGCTGATGCACGCCATGTTCCACATGGGCGACCATGACCGCTTCTTTTTTGACTGGAACTGGCTTGCTGGCTCCGGACTCTCCGTGAAGGATTTTATCGCACCCACCTCGTTCTCCTTCCCCGGCAGCAGGACTTTTACGATGGGGGATCTGAAGGGAGCCATGAGCTATCTGCAAATCACAGCATCGGATCTCTCGGATCAGATGCTAAAGGATTTTCTGGACATGGAGTCTAGCCAGATTGTGACGATGCATGTTCAGTCGGTGAATCAGACAACTGCCATCAAACAGATTAAGCACACTATCACGGAGCTCGACCGAAGCAAAATCGAAGAGCAGAAAAAGGCCGTCCGTTCTGGGTATGACATGGACATCATCCCTTCGGATCTTGCAACCTACGGGAAGGACGCAAAGGCACTCTTAGAGGAGCTGCAGTCGCAGAACGAGCGCATGTTCCTGATTACTTTTCTGATTATGAATACCGGGAAGACGGATCAGGAACTGGAAAACAATGTGTTTCAGGCATCTTCGATTGCGCAGAAGCATAACTGCAATCTTCGAAGACTCGACTTCCAGCAGGAACAGGGGCTTATGAGCAGCCTCCCGCTGGCAAACAACCTCATCGAGATTCAGCGTGCGCTGACCACAAGTTCAACGGCAATCTTTGTTCCCTTCACCACACAGGAACTGTTTCAGACAGGAAGCGAGGCGCTTTACTACGGCCTGAATGCGCTGTCCAACAACCTGATTATGGTGGACCGTAAGAAACTGAAAAACCCGAACGGCTTGATTCTCGGGACACCCGGTTCCGGCAAGTCTTTCTCGGCAAAGAGAGAGATTGCCAATGCCTTTCTAGTAACAGATGACGACCTGATTATCTGTGATCCGGAGGCTGAGTATACGGCTCTGGCCAACTGCATGGAAGGGCAGGTCATCAAAATCAGCCCGACCAGCACGCAGTATATCAATCCCATGGACATCAATGATTCCTACAGCGAGGAGGATAACCCTCTGGCGCTCAAGGCTGACTTTATCCTGTCCCTCTGCGAGCTGGTTGTAGGCGGCAAGGATGGCCTGCAGCCGATTGAGAAGACCGTGATTGACCGTTGTGTCCATCAGATCTACCGGCACTATTTTGAAGACCCGAAGCCGGAAAATATGCCCCTTCTGGAAGACCTGTACAATGCTCTTTTAAAGCAGGAGGAAACAGAGGCAAAGCGTGTGGCGGCAGCGCTTGAAATTTATGTGAAGGGCTCTCTCAATCTCTTCAACCACAGAACCAATGTGGACATTCAGAATCGCTTTGTCTGCTATGACATCAAGGAGCTTGGCAAGCAGCTGAAAAAGCTTGGAATGCTGATTGTGCAGGATCAGGTCTGGGGACGTGTCACGGCCAATCGTTCCGCCGGAAAGACCACCCGCTACTATATGGACGAGTTTCACCTCCTTCTCAAAGAGGAGCAGACAGCGTCCTATTCCGTGGAAATCTGGAAGCGCTTCCGCAAATGGGGCGGCATTCCGACCGGCATCACCCAGAACGTAAAGGATCTCTTATCCAGCCGCGAGGTAGAGAATATCTTCGAGAACTCCGACTTCGTGTACATGCTGAATCAGGCTGCCGGTGACCGGCAGATTCTGGCGCAGCAGCTGAACATCTCCCCGCATCAGCTGTCCTATGTGACGCACTCCGGCGAGGGCGAAGGACTCTTGTTCTATGGCAATGTCATTCTCCCCTTCGTGGATCATTTTCCGACGGATCTTCAGCTGTATAAGATCATGACGACCAAGTTATCCGAGGTGCAGGCGGCAGGGCGCGAAACCGGACAGGAGGGAGAAAAAGGGCTTGCGGACGGTATGGGGAGTGCAGAGCGCCTGTTAAAGCAGTGGACAAAGGAGGCGTAAACCATGACAAGGAAAGCGCCGCGTCCCCGGTTTACCGAAGAAGTACTGGCAAATCCCGGAGTAAAAAAAACGGAAACCAAGGCTGAAAAAGTAGCGGAAAAGGCTGAGCGTGCAGCAAAGAAAATCCGGAAGAAAAGGAATCCGATATCTGATACGGCTACGCGGCGCAGGACAAAGCTTAGCTTTCAGAAACAAGGCGGTAAGGCAGCACGTTCTGTAACGACTACGGTTTCCAAAAAACTTCACAGCCAGGTGGCAAAGAACAATCAGGACAATAATACGGCCGTGGAGGCGGCAAACACAGCTGCGGAGAGCACGGAGACCGGTTTTCGCACTGTCGATCATGCTGTCTACAGCAAGAAGCTGAAGGCCTATCAAAAAGCCGCAGAGCTACAGGCAAAGGCAGACACGGCAAATATAGAGGCAATCTTTCAGCGGCGTATGGCGGAACATTCGGAGGCATTTTCCAATCCGATTTCCCGCATGAAGCAGAAGCAGGTAATCCGGCGGGAATATGCTGCCGCAAGGCGTGCGGAACAGGCAGCGGCAAAAGGCGGTTCCGCCGCAAAGGAAGGCGTGACCGAGGTAAAGTCCATTGCCCAGAGACTTTCGGAGCTGAAAGACAAGGGTATCGAGTATGTCGCTGAGCATCCGCAGATGGTCCTGACGATAGCAGGACTGGCCTTGCTCATTATGACATTGTCATCCGCGTTGTCCTCCTGTTCGGCATTTCTGCCGAGCGGCTTCGGTGCGGTTGTGGCCACGACATTTACCGCAAAGGATGAGGATATCATTGGGGCCAATGAGGACTATAAGGCGCTTGAGGCTGATCTGCAGAGGCAGATTGATTCTATCCGGACAACGCATCCGGGATACGACGAATACAACTTTCACCTGGATGAAATCGGCCATGATCCTTATCAGCTTGCAGCGTATCTGACCACGCAGTTCGAGGACTACACGAGGGCGGAGGTGCAGGACACATTACGGAGACTCTTTCATCTGCAGTATGTGCTGGATATCGAGGAAGTGGTGGAAACGCGAACCAGAACCGAAACGTATACCAGCACAAGTACGGATCCTGTCACCGGAGAGACCTCAGAAGACAGCGAAGAGGTCGAGGTTGAATATGAGTACTACATCCTCAACGTTACGCTGACCAATAAAAACCTCGGGCATGTCATCACGGAGTCCGGAGGCATGACGGTAAAACAGGCGGAGCGCTATGGAATCCTGCTGCTGACCAAGGGAAATAAGGCGAAGTTGTTTGCAGACGAGGCCTTTGTGGCTTCCGGAAGCGAGTATCTTCCCTATGACATTCCCGGTGAGGCGCTGACGGATGAGCGCTTCCGGAACATGGTCAATGAAGCGGAAAAGTACCTGGGGTATCCCTATGTGTGGGGCGGGTCATCGCCTTCGACAAGCTTCGACTGTTCCGGGTTTGTGAGCTGGGTCATCAACCACTGCGGCAACGGCTGGAATGTGGGAAGGCTTACGGCAAATGGGCTAAAGAACTACTGCCAACCCATCCGGGCAAGTGAGGCAAAGCCCGGAGATCTGGTCTTTTTCCGTGGCACCTATAACACTTCGGGGGCCAGCCATGTCGGTATTTATGTCGGAAACGGGATGATGATTCACTGCGGAAATCCAATCTCGTATGCGTCTATCAATACGCCCTACTGGCAGAGGCATTTCTACTGCTTCGGACGTCTACCGTAATAAGGAGGAACACAATGACAAAGCTTGAGAAAATCGGTGCTGATTTGAAGCGTGCCCGCTCCAAACAGGCCGTGTGGACGCAGCGCGTCAAGGAACTGGAGGGTCGCTATCGCGAAGAGGAGAACAGCGTGATTCATACGATGGTTCACGCGGCGAATCTGACGCCCGAGCAGCTTGCAAAGGTGATTGCCCTGGCAGGGCAGGGTATGGTTGGCGTTTACCCTGCGGAGACCGCCGAAGCGACCGGCAATAAAGAACAGGAGGAGGCTGAAAATGCGTATTAAAAGACTGATGGCAGGCCTTATGGCCGGAGCATTCCTGTGTGGAAGCATTTCCGTGACCTGCTTTGCCTTTGCAACGGAGACAGAGAGCGCTACGGTGACTACCGATACCGCCGCAGAGGAAGCAGCAACGGAGGCGGAAACGCGCTCTGAGGATGATATCCGTCCGCTGACACCAAACGGAAATCTGACTCTGGTTGATGATATCGGGTCGCAGACAGGACAGGAAAGGCAGTTTATCACCCTGGTAACCAAGTCCGGCAACTATTTTTATCTGATTATCGATCGCAATGATAAGGGCGAGGAAAACGTGCACTTCCTGAACATGGTGGACGAGGAGGATCTGTTTGCCCTGATGGATGAGAAGCAGGTTGCCGACTATAAGGCAGCCCAGAACGAAAAGTATGATGTAGCGGCAGCTATCGTTGCGACGCCTTCTGTGTCCGGTGCAGTGCAGGATTCTGCGCCGGATACCAAGGTGAAGGAAAAGAAACCCGTCCATCCCCTTCCTCTGGTCGGTGTCGTCATTGCGCTGGCTACCGGTGCCATCGGATATCTCTACTTGCAGTCGAAGAAAAAGCAGACCGCTGCGCTGAGACCGGATCCAGATGCAGATTATGTGGATGAGGACGACGAAGAGACCTATGAATTCCCGGAGGATGATGAGACTGACGAGGAGGAAGGCCCGGAGGAGTCGGAAGTTGAAAGCAACGAGGACGAGGATCAGGCGTAAGAGGAGTTTCACGAAAGGAGGAGGTTGCATGAAAAAGAACAAGTGTGAAGCACACGTAACGGAACTGACGGTGGAAGGGCTCCGCGAGCGTCTGGAAGCGCTGAAGGATGAAAAGTTCATTCTTACCGTTTCACTGCAAAAGGGAGGTGATGACGGTGACGAAAAAGCCTGATATCTACGAAGCAGAGAGGGACGGCTTTCAGCTGGAGCAGGTCGGTATTCGTCTGGTCAAGGAGCGGTCGCTGTATTCCGAGACAAAGATTGATTCTCCGGAAGCTGCGGTACAGCTGGTAGCGGACGCACTTCTCGACTATGATCGTGAGGTTTTTGGCCTTATCAATCTACAGGTTGACAACAGGCCGATCAATTTAAACATTATCAGCATGGGAACGCTGAATTCTTCGCTGGTTCATCCGCGGGAAACATTGAAGTCGACCATTTTAAGCAACGCTTCGAATGTGTTGCTGTTCCACAACCATCCCTCCGGCAAGCTGAAGCCCAGCAAGGAAGACATCTCCATTACAGATCAACTGGTGCAGGCCTTTAACATGATGGGAATCAAGGTGTTAGATCATGTCATTGTCGGGAATGCAACGAATTACTACTCGTTTCTTGAGCAATGCACGCTTCCTCTTCCAAGAACTTCCTATGCCACTTCTTTGGATCAACTGGATTTACGGAAACAGAAGGTCGCCGAGGCGGAATCGGTGGTAGCCAAGCTGAAAGAGACTGAGCATCGGCAGAAAAGAAAAAGGAGTAAGGCAAAAGCGAAGGAACCGGAGTTATGAAGAAGGCGGAAAGGAGACGCAATGGTATTTACAAAAGATGAGAGAACTCTGTTGACTCTCTACTGTGAGAGAAACAGAAGCGGAACACTCAAAAATCTGTTTCTCATGCGGGGACAGCTTCAAGCGGATGAGAAAGTACTGTCAGCTCTGACAGATGCCGTAATCCGGAAACTTAGCGGCATGACCGATTCGGAATTTGATAATCTGAATCTCTTAGGTGCGGTAAGGAGTAGCAATGCGAGAACGTAATCAGGAAATTCATGTGCTCCTTCTTCCGGAAGAGATGGAACGGATTAAGCAGAAAATGGCCGAGCTTGGAATCATCAACCGCAGCGCTTACGTGCGTAAGATGGCGCTGGATGGCTACTGTATCAACCTTGATCTGACGGACATGAAGGAAATGGTGTCTCTACTCCGACGCTGTAGCAATAACCTGAACCAGTATGCTAAGCGGGCAAATGAGACCGGCTCCATTTACGCCGGAGACATCCGGGACTTGCAGGTGAGGCAGAGTGAAATCTGGGAAATCGCGAAGGAGATGCTGGCAAGACTTGCGACGATTCAGTGAGCGTCATAGATTAGCGGAGTGCTTCGTTGACATCCTTGCAATACGGGTTAGGGCATTATAAACTGACTGTAAAGCAGACAAGGAGGTAACGATATGTGGCTGATTAAACTCCCGTTTCGAATCATTGCACTCCCGATCATGGCAGTCGTTGGCGCGCTGTCAATCTTCTACAGACTCATTCTGGAGGTTGGACTGCTTGCAATCGGGCTGATTTACGTTATCCTCGGTATCGGCCTTGTCAACTATCTGATTCAGCGAAATTGGCTGCAGGTAGGAATTATCCTCGGCATTGGAGCGATTGCCTTTGTAGGCTCTATGTTTGCCCAGATACTTGCCACAGGCCTAGAGGCACTGAGCGGAAAACTGGTCGCATTTGTATTCACTTAAATAGTCAAATAACGTAACGGCCCGAGAACAGAAATGTTCCCGGGCCGTTTTCTTTTGCAGCTGATACGGAAAGGAGTTACAGAGATGGCAGCCACCAGACTCATTGCCCTTCATGCCAATAAGGGAAAGACCATTGCGCGAAGTCTTAGTGACCGGACGGATTATGCCAAGAATCCGGACAAGACCGAGAAAGGCGAGCTGGTTACCGGCTACCAGTGTGACCCCTTTACCGTAGATGAAGAGTTCATGCTGACCAAACGGAAGTATGAACAGATTACAGGCCGTCACCAGAGACGGGATGTGATTGCATATCAGATTCGCCAGTCCTTTAAGCCCGGTGAAATTACACCGGAGGAAGCGAACCGATTGGGTCAGGAGCTGGCACTTCGATTCACCAAAGGGAAGTTCGCTTTCATCGTTGCGACACACACGGACAGGCACATATCCATAATCACATCGTGTTCAATTCGACTTCCCTTGACGGTACAAGGAAGTTCAAGAACTTCTGGTTTTCGGGTCTCGCACTGCAACGCTTAAGTGACCTTGTCTGCCTGGAAAACAGTTTGTCGGTGATTGAAGCTAAGCCAATCGGTGAGCGGGAAAAACGGACGGAATACCCCACACGAACAAGCATCCGAGACTTCATCTGCCGAGACATCGACCGGATACTTCAAAAGAAGCCGAAGAACTTTGAGACAGTCCTTTTTCAGCTACAGCAACTTGGCTATGAAATCAAGCGGGGGAAACATGTTTCAGTTAAGGGCGGGGAATCAGAAGCGCTTTGTCCGCTTATCCTCACTTCCGGAAGGATATAGAGAAGCAGAGATTCGTGCAGCAATCTCCGGCGAAGCAAAGCATGAAGGCAGACCATATCCAAGGCCGGAACGCTCTTTCAATCTGCTCATCGATATTCAGAGCAAAATGCAGTCCAAAGGCAAAGGCTTCAAGCGCTGGGCTACGGTCTATAACCTCAAACAGATGTCAAAGACACTGCTGTTTCTCCGTGACAACAAGATTGATAGTTTTGACCGGCTGAATGCTCTCGTTGCAGAAAAGCAAGAGAAACGAGACCGCCTGCTCTATGCAATTCAGGAGGCTGAAAAGCGACTGGCGGAAATCGCAACACTGAAAACGCAAATCATCAACTACTCAAAGACCCGACCAATCTACGAAGCGTATCGGAAAGCCGGATACAGTAAGAGCTTCCTGGAGGCGCACCGGACAGAGATCATGTTACACAAGACAGCGAAAGTGGCCTTTGATGAACTTGGCATAAAGAAACTGCCAAAGGTTAAAGAACTGAGCCTTGAATACGAACAGGTACTGGAAGAGAAAAAGGCAACCTATGCCGAGTACCGGCAGGTGAAAAAGGAAATGCAGGAATACTGGATTGCGCAGAGAAACATCGCATCTCTCTCTATGCCGCAGAGCGAGAGGCAGATGAAGAGAGACAGCGCCAGGAAGAGAAGAAGCAGAGATGATTAGGAACCGGGGCAACAGAGAAACGCGTCAGTGTCCGGTTCTGCCATCAAGCGTTCCGCAGGAACGCGCAGCCTCACGAAGTGAGTTCTTCTAAGGGCTTGGGAGTATCCCAACAAGTGGAGTATGAGGTCCGGATGGACGCTCATACACTGCTTGCAAATTTGTGATGGGCTCAAGGTTTTATGCAAAAGAACGATAATTGATTGCTAGTGGTCTTGTATATGCTTAGAATGTACCTAGAGGATTAGATTCAAGTGGAAAGATTATGAGGAATGTGTATGACACAGGCGAATAAGCATGGCAGTTATAACTTCATAGATTTGTTCGCGGGAGCGGGAGGCCTATCAGAAGGTTTCATTCAAGCAGGTTTTTATCCTGTTGCACATGTTGAGATGAATGAGCATGCTGCGAAGACACTTGAGACCCGCAGTGCATACTACCATCTGAAGAGTATCGATAAACTCGACTTCTACAGACAATACCTCTCGGGCAGAATCAGCCGCGCTGAATTCACGCAGATGATTCCAGATTCTGTAACAAATACAGTTATCAATGAGACGCTATCAAACGAAACAATTCCCTATGTCTTTGACACGATTGACGTCATTATGAGGACACGTGGTATTGAAAAGATAGACGTGATTGTCGGTGGCCCTCCGTGTCAGGCATATTCTCTTGTTGGAAGAGCACAGAGTAGTCATATGGGAACACCCATGAGAGATGATCCTCGTAACTACCTATACAAGTTGTACGCGCAGTTCCTAGAAAAATATCAGCCTCGTATGTTTGTGTTTGAAAATGTGCTTGGAATCGCGTCTGCTCAGGGCGGTAGTATCTGGAAAGAGCTACAAGAAACTCTCAAACAGGTAGGGTACGAAATTGAATGCCATGCGCAGAACGCACAGAACTTCGGGGTGCTCCAGAACAGACGAAGAATGATTATCGTAGGTTGGCTAAAGAACAGTGGACTGGCATATCCAGACTTCGTGGTAAAGAAAGCAAATGCCATAGTGAATGACTTGTTCACAGATCTTCCGAAGCTCTATCCTGGAGAAAGCAACAACAATTACTCGGAGGAAAAACCAAGCCAATATGTGATGGAAACCGGTATTCGTACGGCAGATGATATCTTAACGCTACAGATTTGTCGTCCGAACATTGCTCGTGATATTACCATATATAAAAGAGCGATAGAGCTATGGAACAAGGGACACCAGCGATTGAACTACAACGACTTGCCTGAGGAGTTGAAGACACATCGCAACCGGCATTCCTTTATTGACCGCTTTAAGGTTGTTGAGGGAGATGAGAATTGTTGCCATACAGTGCTCGCACATCTTTCCAAGGATGGACACTATTTTATTCATCCGGACATTGACCAGCACCGCTCTATTACAGTTCGTGAAGCAGCGCGTATCCAGTCATTTCCCGACAGCTATTACTTTGAGGGGCCGCGCACATCACAGTTCATGCAAATCGGGAACGCTGTGCCGCCTTTAATGGCAAGAGGGATTGCTGAAGGTGTTTTTTTTCACAGCTTCATGGGGGAGTAAATGGACAGTAGTGAAAACGGAAATTTAGTCCTTGAACAGTATGGCAAATTTAAACGCATGGAGCTGGAAAAATCACCTTTTCACTTCCTCCTTGCGGATGAATCGCACATCGATCCAAATCCACATCAGATAAATGCACTTTGCGCTGCAATCGATGCGTTGAAGACAGGTGGAATCGTGTTGGCCGACGAAGTTGGACTTGGAAAAACAATTGAAGCAGGGCTCGTCCTCCGCTACATGCTGGAATCCGGAGCGAAGAAAGTACTGATTGCACTCCCGGCATCGCTGCGAAAGCAGTGGGAGCTGGAATTGGAAGACAAGTTTGATCTAAATCAGTAATCCTTGATCGACTTACAGTCGAGCATGACTCAGTGTACTGGCACAAGGCGCTTGCCGACAGACATCGGCTTCAGATTGTCCTCACCTCATACGATTACGCATCAAAGTTAATGCGACGTTTTCCGGATGTGAAATGGGACTTTCTTATCATCGATGAGGCGCACAACTTGCGGAATCTAAAGAGCACAAAGCGCGCAAAGAGACTGTATGAACTCTCAGGCGGGATTCCTAAAATTCTTCTAACAGCAACACCGCTGCAAAACTCGCTTATGGACTTGTACGGACTTGTCTCATTCATTGACCCGAGGATTTTCGGGTCAGAACAAATATTCCGGCAACGCTATATCAAAGATGAGGACTACGATAATCTCAAGCAGGAACTCTCGCCGGTGCTGTACAGAACACTGCGAAAAGATGTGGCGAACTACATGCACTTCGTGAAGAGAATTTGCAAGACGGTAGACTTTGCGTTGTCGAAGGATGAAATCGAACTCTATGAACGAGTAAATTTGTTCCTAAAAAAGGATATGCTATATTCCATACCGGCCGCTAACCGGGGACTGGTCATCCTTGTGATTCGAAAACTCCTAGCGTCATCCAGCTTTGCCCTGATTGAAACGTTTGAGGTGTTGAAAAAGCGACTTGAAAAGCTATATGAAGGTACGAGGTCGGCAGATGCGCAAGAAGGCTTCGATCTTTTCTGGAGCTTTGTTGAAGATGAAATGGATGAATCAGGCTTCGAGGAAACCGAGGACGAGAGCGCGGTTGAGCAAAAAGTGTATATCCAAAATGAGCTCAACGAGGTTTGCGCTATCATAGACGTGGCGAAGCGAATTAAAATGAACTCCAAAATCATTGCACTAAAACAAGCAGTAGAGATTGGTTTTTCATATCAATGCGATAACGGCCTTGCGCAGAAAACAGTTGTGTTTACGGAGTCAAAGCGAACACAAAAATATATTGCTGAAGAACTACGTAAATCGGGATACAGGGAGGATGACATCCTCATATTTAACGGAGATTTTGACGATGTCACGACAAAGGAGGTCTATCGAATATGGAAGATAAAGAATTTTGGAAATACAAATTATGGAAGAAGTGTTGAATATAAGCACGCGATAGTAGATTACTTCAAAGAAAACGCGAAGATACTAATTTGTACTGACGCAGGTTCAGAGGGTCTGAACCTTCAGTTCTGCAACATGGTTATCAACTATGACCTGCCTTGGAACCCAATGAAAATCGAGCAGCGGATTGGACGCTGTCACCGCTACGGGCAGACGAACGATGTGATTGCCATTAATCTGTTGAACACACAGAACGAGGCAGATAAACGTGTCTATGAGATTCTATCAAAAAAATTTGAACTGTTCGAAGGTGTGTTTGGAGCTTCCGACATTGCGCTCGGTGCACTGGAGTCTGGTACAAGTTTTGAGAAGATGGTTCTCGACATCTATCAGCACTGCGACACGACAGCTGAGTTTAAGAAGGCCTTCAATACATTGGACCGAAAGCTAGATGCAAAGCGCAACAAGAATGCTCGTAAGCTCCGTGCTGTTCTGCTTACAGAAAGTAGCGGGGCAAAGAAGCAAGCGCTCGAAGGGACAAAGAAAGACATAGATCGCTATCTGCGAGAAGTAGATTACTGGAGCCATGTCATGGAACCAGAAGTAAATGGTGAGGTTCAGTACTGGAAGGTTGACAACTGGGGGAAAGAGACAATTGGTGCACACGGATACCTGTTTCTTGGCGCTATGTGCAACAATGCTGATTTGCTCTTCTCCGTCCTGCTTCTCTGTGACCACGAAGGAAAATACATTGATTTCGATGAAAATGAGCTCGTGCCGGAACTTGAGAAGATTGATGATGCCGATGTGCGCTACTTCAAGCCGACAAACGAAGAGACAGCGCTGTTTCAAAAAACATATCAGCATCTCATTGCAGAGATGCAGGACAGACTGAACAGGCAGGCAGAGCCGATACGCGAATATAATCGGCGTAAGATTGAGAACTGGATACGCATCCAGGCTGAACAGCTTATCGTGCAGTATCAAGAAATGAATGCAGAAGTCGAAGCACTCCGTGAACAAGAGAGAGTCTCGAACAACTTCTATGAAAAGATAGACATTCGGAAAAAGACAGAACAGAAAGAAAGAAACTCGAAGCTTTCCAAGCATTGTTTCATGAAAGAGAAAGCAGATTCAGAGCTGAAGGAGAACGGGAAATCGCAGAGTTCAACCAGAGCCTCGAAATTGACAACCCCATCCTTTGTATTAATGTCATACTGAAATTTTAGGAGATAGCATCATGCAGAAAAGAGGCAAGCTCGAGCTGACTTGGGTCGGGAAATACGATGATCAGATGCCGGTCGAACCGCGTATCCTTGTTGAAGACAGAGAGAAGTCTTATGGGGATCCAGACAGCGATAATATGCTGATTCATGGTGACAATTTGATTGCGCTCCAGGCACTGCAGCAAGACTTTGCCGGAAAGATTAAGTGCATCTATATAGATCCGCCGTTTAACACTGGACAAGCATTTGAACACTATGATGACAATCTTGAGGTGTCTATCTGGCTAGATATGATGAAGCGCCGGTTACAATTATTGCATTCGCTACTCAGGGATGATGGTACTTTATTTGTCCATATTGATGATTCATATCTACCATATTTAACAATGATGTTGGATGAAATATTTGGCAGATTAAATCGGCTATATCTGGTTACCTTTAAACAGGGAGCGGCTACTGGGCACAAGGCGATTAATCCAGGTATGGTGACTACTACAAATTTTGTTTTAGTCTATTCTAAAGTTAAGACAGAGTGGAACCCGAATCGGATTTTTACAGATCGAGGGGGCCGGGATAAACGATACGGGAATTATATTGATAACATTGATGATGATTGTGAAAAATGGCGAATAACAACTTTGACAGAGGCATTTGCTTCTTTCTTACATGTTTCTATCAAAGAAGCACGACTTATCATCAAAAATGAGCCAGAAAAAATAGATAGATTTGTAATGGATCATTGTGAATCTGTAATCCAACTTGTAAACCCTGATTACAAAAGCGTTGGAGCTACAACGAGAGAATACATCGACAAGTCTAACGCAGAACCTGATAAGATATTTGTTCAGAAGCGAGATGGACTTTCAGATATTCTTCTGATTCGAGGGAAAAGAATCATCTTTTATAAAAACAAATTAAAAATAGTTGATGGCAAATATGTAACAGGAGAACCATTGACAACACTCTGGGATGATTTACTATCAAACAATTTACATAATGAGGGAGGAGTGGAGTTTCCAAAAGGGAAAAAACCGGAATCATTAATAAAAAGATGCTTAGAAATAGCTTCAAGTCAAGGAGACTGGGTTTTGGACTCGTTTCTTGGATCAGGTACTACTGCCGTAGTTGCCCAGAAAATGAAACGTAGATGGATTGGCATTGAAATGGGCGAACAAGCGTACACTCACTGTAAAACAAGATTAGACTCGGTTATTGATGGTTTAGATGCAAGTGGGATAACGAAGGCGGTCGATTGGCAAGGTGGCGGAGGGTACCACTTCTACGAGTTGGCTCCTAGCCTACTTGTGAAGAATGATAAGTTGCCCATCTACCAGATCAATCCGGCCTACACATTTGAGATGCTATGCGAGGCGATTTGCAAGATTGAGGGCTTCAAATACGAGTTACGAGATGTCTTCCATGGACACTCCTCAGAGAAGAGGTTCATTTATGTGACAACAGAATTTGTGAATGCGGAGTACATTCGCTCACTGTCACAGCACCTCAACGAGGAACAGTCTCTCCTGATTTATGCGACGAAGATCCAGTCGGATATGATGTTGCCAGACAACATTGAGGTAAAGAAAATTCCAAAGGATCTCCTGAACAAGTGCAGCTTTGAAAGTGAGGTGCGGTAAATGTCAGGGATTGTCAATAGAATAAGATATGCGATGAGCTTGAGAACGCCGCAGGAAGAAGCTCTTTCTTATCTCGATGCAATCAGTACTCATTGTGATTATAAGAAGGACGATAAGGAAGCTGTTGAGGCAGTGGCATCCGAATACTGCGAAAACAACAGGAAGGTCAGAACAAAGTTCGACTTTCCTTCGTTCTGCTACAGCATGGCAACCGGCATAGGTAAAACGCGCTTGATGGGGTCTTGCATCTACTATCTATATAAGACAAAGGGTTACAAGCATTTCTTTATACTCTCACCTGGAAATACCATTTATGAGAAATTGCGCAAGGAGTCCAATCCGGCACACCCGAAATACATATTTAAAGGTCTTGAGGCCGAAATGGGTAAGCCGCGAGTCTTCGACGGTGAAAATTATGATCAGTACCCAATTAAGTATGAACAGGGCTCTTTGTTTGTCGACCATACATCAGAGATACAGCTTTTCATCTTTAACATCGGGAAGATTTTCAATAGCAAACAGATACGCAATTTAACTTCCATAAATTTAAGGAGACGCTCGGTGCATCTTTTGCCGAGGTGCTTGCGCAATTCGATGACCTTGTGATCTGTATGGACGAAGCGCACCATTATTACGCGCCTGCCTCTATGAAGGCCATCAATTATTTGAGGCCTATCTTGGGGCTTGAGTTTACAGCGACTCCAAAGTTTCTGTCGAACATCATCTACGCCTATGATGTGGCGCGTGGAGCTAAGGAAGGGTATTTGAAGATACCGGTCGTCATGGGACGCTCCAATATCACCGGATACAGTCAGAAGGACCTTGAGGAGATGAAGATTCTCGATGGCCTCACTCTGCACGAGCATCGAAAGACTGTCCTACGAGGATACTGTGCTAATAACAAACTGAACTATGTAAAACCAATTGTGCTGATAGCCTGCAAGGATACGGAACATGCGAAGTCTGTACGGAGCCTAATTGACAGCAATAATTTTATGGCGGGAAAATACAAAGGAAAGGTTATCGAAATTCATTCCAAGCAGACCGGCGAGGAGTCTGAAGCGAATGTCCGGCTGTTGCTCTCCATAGAAAGTGCGGCCAATCCGATTGAGATTGTTTTGCATGTGTACAAGCTAAAGGAAGGATGGGATGTAAATAACCTATTCACCATCATTCCACTGAACGCAGCCAAGAGCGATATTCTCGCTATGCAGACCATTGGGCGTGGCCTACGTCTTCCTTTCGATGAACAGACTGGGAATGAGGATTTGGATACACTTGATATCGTGGCACATGATCACTATCGAGAGCTAGTGGACGAGATACGAAATAGCGACATTTTCCATTATCGCGACTTAGACAAGACCGGAATTGAGAAATTGGAGTCTGTGGATGTCTCAAGTACCATTGCAGATGAGCAGCTCTCATTTATCGATGAAGCAATTACGACAGCCGGGATTAAATCCTTTCATCAAGTACAGACTCCACAGACCCAGCATGAAGTCTACCAAGCATATGTGAAAAATTTCATGACTTCAGAACCGAGGACTAGAAAATCTGATAACCCGAATCAGCTGAGTCTATTTGAAGTAACGCCGGAAGCTATGCTGACCAGTGAAACTGCCTCTGATACGCCGATAACCGCTGTTGATACTTCAACCGTTACTGGTAGCAATAGGAGTGGTTGCTGCCCAATGACAGAGGACGAGTTCATCAAAAACGGTCACAGAGTACTCAGAAAAAGCGATATCTGTCCCGAAAATCCTTGTGCAGACAAACTCCGAGGTAAAGTTCAACCAGTTTAATGTGAAGCGCACAATTCAAGACTTTGAAAGTGCTACGGCAAAAATTGAAAGGTTCGATGTTATCAACCAGCGCCTGCTGGCTGTTGTAGCTACCCAAATGCTCGAAGAGGAGGATCCTCGGAATGCCTTGGCATGCATGCTCCTCGATTCCATTAGCGAGCTTTCCTACGATGACGCTGACTTTATCCTCGGCGTTGTGGAAGAGTATCTCAATCAGGTGCCTGGTGACGAGGCGGATAAGAAGAAAATCGTTCGCCGCTACGCCGGACTGATTGTAGACGATATCAAAAATCAGATGTATGCACATATGGACAGAATTGCAAAGGATATTCACACCATCCAAAAAGATCTTATCGTTTTTCGCAAGTTCGTGAAAAATGTGAAGAAAGATGGCCAAGTGCGATTTGACAAGCCCTTCACGGACAGGAGCAATATCAAGAAGTACCTTTTCACCGGCTATAAGAAGTCCTATTATTCGGCGAATGCCTTTGACAGTGATACAGAAAGACGGTTTTCCATTATCCTCGAGGAAGATCCGGATGTAGTCCGCTGGATTAAACCGCCGCTTAACCAGCTTGGTCTCTTCTGGAAAGCGGGGCAACAATATAACCCGGACTTTTTGGTGGAAACAACGACAGGAAAATATATGGTCGAAGTGAAGGCTCTCAACGAAATCAATAACGAAGAAGTGATTTCTAAGGCGCGAGAAGGTATTCGTTGGTGTACCTTTGCCACAGTGGCAGATCCTGATCACAAGACATGGGAATATCGTTTGATTTCCGATGACAATATTCACCTCGGAAATACGTGTAAATATACGCTTGGAATCGCACATCCGATTGAGGAGGAAAATTAATGGCTGATAGATCTAAGTATGCTGAGGTACGGCAGAAAATCATAGATGCAATCAGAACTGACTTGATTGGGCCACTATCTCCAGAAGAGGCGCTGAACGAGAACCCGCGCTACAGCTATCTCGTCGGAATCCTTGAACCACAGCACGACGAGAACGATCCAGACGAGAATGAGCAAGAAATTGATGCAGATATTGGCTACAACAATGAAGAAAGCTTCACTGGCGGCGAGGATGATGACAATGAACCCATATCAACCACAAGGTTCCAACTCCCGTCTTCTATAGGCATTAGTTTCTATGTGGAGAGAAGTCTCGATTGTATTGATCTGGATGTGACTTGGGGCGACTATGTATGCTCGACCGAAATACATCGGGAAAGACGAAAAGGAACACAGTCGCACAGTTTACAAGAGAATTCCTGAGAAGGAAACCATTACCATAAAGTTCAACGACTTTGGGCGCACAAAGGAATATCCGCTCGTGCAGGATTCGAATGTGCATGTACATGTTTCGCGCATTCCTCTCAAGGAAGGGTATTCCCTTGTCACTGCGTATGTCGTAAACAAGCGTAATTCTTCCAGTGATATTGAATCATTGATGTTTCAAGTCGGAATCAAGGCTTATAGGAAAGATGGTTCTTCCGTATTCGTAGCAGAACATATCTGCAGGAATGTTCTTGCAGCCGATGAATTTTACTTTGAGCAGCGGCCAATCATGGGACGCGGAAGAGGTTGCGCGGCCACTTGGGGAAATACAGAAGATGGACGCACGGACTATATAGAATCGGCATTCATTCCGGAGTATGAGTATCCTAGTGTTAGTGCTGCATTGAAAGGCTTCGCACCCACATACTTTTCGACTTTGCAGATGGCCGCTAAGGGGAACAAATCAGAAACAATCCAGAAGCTGAATATGCTCGCTGACTCTTACGAGAACTGGATTAACGATACACTGGTGAGCAGTTCTAGAATGAAGGATTTGAGCTTTCAAGATAAAATTGGCAATGCTGTCATCAATCACTGCCAAGAGGCGTTGCGCAGAATTCGAGAAGGTATCCATATCATTGAGACAGATAGCACCTCATTTGAAGCATTCAGTTTCATGAACAGTGTTATTTTCATGCAGAACAGTATGAAGAACTATGCCAAAAAGCATGGTGCGGGAATCGAATGCAATTTTAAGGACTTTGTCGATCCCAATAACACAGAGAATGAGTTTGCTTGGAGACCTTTCCAGATGGCGTTCATTCTGATGAATCTGAAGGGAATTGTTTATCCCGAGGATTCAGAGCGAGACATTGTCGATTTACTTTACTTCCCGACGGGTGGAGGAAAAACAGAGGCCTATCTTGGCCTTATGGCATTCACCATCGCAAATAGGCGATTGAGAGCATCTGATACTGATGAATACAATCGTGACGGTGGCGTGACCATTATTCTTCGTTACACGCTTCGCCTTCTGACAACACAGCAACGCGACCGAATCACGAAGATGATTGTTGCTGCAGAAATCGTCAGGCGAAATCCGAAATAATCTTCGTTACGGAACAGAGCCAATCAGCATTGGATTCTGGGTTGGAGGTGGTGTAACTCCAAATAGATTTGATGACTTGAAGGAGAATCCAAAGAGTCCTTACAATGCAGGAAGCCAGCGGAATCTAATCTATAAACAACTTCTTACTTGTCCGTGCTGTGGTAGTCCGCTCACGAAAGATGATTTTTATATTGACCCCGATCGGAAGTCCGTGGAAATTTACTGCTCTGACAAACATTGCTTTTTCTACAAGTATAAAGACAACCGTATTTCGATTCCCGTCTATATGGTGGATGAGGAGATCTACGCAAAGTGCCCAACTGTCATCTTGTCAACGGTCGACAAGTTTGCAAGGCTGCCATGGGATGTAAACACAAATGCTCTGTTTGGACGAGTGGACCGTAAGTGCAGTAGAGATGGCTATGTTGCGATTGGTTCAGAACATCCAAACACAAAAAAACAGATAGACTTCCGGCTGCAACGATTACACAGGTGAGACCATTTCTTCCACCGGAGTTGATAATTCAAGATGAGCTTCATCTCATCACAGGACCGTTGGGAACTGTCTATGGTGCGTATGAGACCATTATTGAAGATATGTGTACGCATGATGGGATTAAGCCTAAATATGTGGTTTCCACGGCCACAATCAAAAATGCCAGCAATCAGACGCGGAGTTTATATGCCAGAAAGGCCACAATGCAGTTTCCGCCGCATGGCTTTGAAATTGGCGACAGCTTCTTTATACGTGAAATTCCAATTAAAGAAAATCCATTCCGGAAATATCTTGGACTCTGTGCGCCTGGACAATCGATGAAGACAGCCTTACTTCGGACTTATGCTATTATTTTGCAGACCGTCTATACCTTATCTTTGCAGGAAGAGTACAAGGATGTTATCGATCCGTACTATAGCTTGATTGGCTATTTTAACAGTATTAGGGAACTTGGAGGTGCAGTCCGCCTTTTACAAGACGATATTCCTGCCCGTATCAAGCGTATTCAGAAGCGCTATAATCTCGAAAAACGCAGATACCTGAACAAGAATGTTGAGATAACTTCGCGTATGTCGTCATGGAAAATACCGGAAAAACTCAGTCAGCTTGAGAAACCTTATACTGTAGCAGACCATATAGACACAGCTGTTGCAACGAATATGATTGCTGTGGGCATGGATGTGGATAGGCTAGGACTTATGGTCGTCACTGGTCAGCCAAAACAGAACTCTGAGTACATTCAGGCTACAAGTCGTATAGGGCGTGCTCATCCAGGGCTCGTTGTGACACTGTATAATGCTTACCGGCCAAGAGACTTATCTCACTACGAAAACTTCTCGGGCTACCATGCACAGCTATACAGATTTGTAGAAGGAACAACTGCCACCCCGTTCTCTGCAAGAGCGCGAGATCGAGTATTGCATGCACTTGTGATCTCAGCAATCAGACTCCTGTATCCTAAAATGGCAAACAATGAAGATGCTAAGGCAATCGCTTCTCTATCACAGCCACAGGTTGATGCTGTGAAGGATATGATTCTTGATCGAATAAAGATTGTCAAGCCGTCTGCAAGAGCAGATGCAGCTGTGGAGATTGATCAGTTCATCGGATGGTGGAAAATGAAGGCGCACAATGCCCAGCCACTTTATTACAGGGCGGCAGACCCGAAAAAGTACAACATACTAATTAATCCGTATGACAAGCCGCATAATCCCAGCTATAAACCAACACTCCAGTCCATGCGCGAGGTTGAAAGCGTTGCAAACATGTACTACTACACGGAGGATTAATATGGCCGGATACGATAACAATAAACTTGGAGAATTGCGACCGAATCAACTCATTACAACTTTTGGACCGGGCGCTGTCGTAGATGCCGTTAGGGATTCTGTGACGATTCTAGATATTCCATATTGGAAGGATTTGGGCAAGAAAATCATAGACGGAAGGCTGGCATCCTATCTGAATGTCAATGTCTTCTATATGCCGAGAACCACTTTTGCACATGACATACCAGTCGTAAGCTTTCCTTACTGGCATGTTTGTTCCAAATGCGGGAGACTCTTTGATGCTAGAGAGCTTATCAACGATGATCTTGATAAGTATCTGAAATATGGTGTTAACTGCCCAGATTGCAATTGGCATGCGTATCCTGCTCGCTTTATCACAATCTGTGAAAACGGCCATATGTCAGATTTCCCATGGAAGTGGTGGGTTCATCGCGGAAATACGAACTGCAAAGGTAAAATGAAAATATACGCCAATGGAACTACATCTACGCTTTCGGATATGTGGGTGGAGTGCTCCTGTGGTGCCAAAAGAAGTATGAGCGGCGCCACACAAGCGAAGAACTTTGAAGGATTGTCTTGCAGCGGTATGCACCCGTTTAGACCTCATAGCCGATGCGCACACTGCGAAAAGCCTGTTATCCCATCACAGCGTGGTGCATCGAACGTATACTTTGCTGTGACTAAAAGTGCTATATCTATTCCACCGTGGATTAATCCACTGTATAATTTGATAGATGAACACCTTCACGATATCGAGCAGGCGAAAAGGATGGCTGTAAGATTTGGGCGTAGTGAGGATGAAGGTCTCCAACAGATTTATGAGGATTATTTCTGCGTATACGCTTGAAGAATTTGAGGTGGCTTATGAAAGTCGTATGAAGAACATTAAGGACTTCACAGAAATCAAGCGTATGGAATACCAGGCAATCACGCACCACGATGATCCGACATATCAGTCCAACAAGAGGCACTTTAAGGCAGAAGAAGATGCTTTGCCCGCGCACTTCAAGCGCTACTTCAATCGAATCATCCGCATTACAAGGCTACGCGAGGTGCGTGTGCTCCTTGGTTTCACACGAGTTGATGCACCTGACCCGGATGCAGATGAGCAGCCGAATGTTGTATACCTGACAAAAGAAAGCGACAAAGATGAGCGTTGGCTTCCTGCTGTGGAAGTAAATGGTGAAGGAATCTTCATCGAGTTCAACCGGCAGACACTTACAAAGTGGCTGAAGGAACCAATGGTCACTGAAATCTCAGCGAAATATGCAGCCTCATATAGAGAATTCTGCGACTCTAAAGGGTGGACAATAAACAGAGCGAGATGCCGTTTATGTTCTCATTCACACATTCTCACACCTTCTTATCAAACAGATGGCAATGTCCTCCGGGTATTCCTCGTCGGCAATCAGAGAAAGGATCTATTTTGGAGACAATATGGCAGGACTCCTTCTTTATACAGGGAGTTCGGACAAAGAGGGCTCTCTCGGAGGCCTTGTAGAACTTGGTGCTGCGGAACAAATGCAGACGTTAATGCGTGATGCATTCCAAGAAGCACTTATTTGTACGAATGATCCAGAGTGCATGAACACACTTCCTGCCGGTAAGAATTCGAATGGGGCAGCATGCCATTCGTGCTGCATGATATCGGAAACAGCGTGTGAAAATGGAAACCGGATGCTTGATCGAGGACTCGTAGTTCCGCTTGCAGGGCGAGAAAATACCTCATATTTTAGAGAGCTGGTGAATGGGTTGTGTCAGATAGAGATTTAAAAAGAGAAATACTGCTGCATACGATAAAGGCAGATATGGCCAATGGAACTGACGATGTGCTGGATATTCTGAAAAAGCAATATCCGGCACTATCATCTGAGGAATGCCTCGAAATCGCAGATACGATGAGAGCAGGCATGCACATGGAGCCTACAGATAGGGTGTCGCTGGTCGTGACCGCTCCGCCCACATTCAAGATCGATGCTAAGCCAACGATGACAGTGGTTCAGTCTATGCTTGAGGGGGCGAAAAAGAACATTCTGATAACGGGATACTCGCTTTCTTCATATTTCTCAGAACTTACGGGCACCATCATTGAAAAAAGCCAGAGAGGAGTTTTCGTCAAGTTCTTCATCAACAACATCGAGAAACAGCCAGATGCAGATAGACTTATTCGGTATAAGGGAAGATTTCTCGAGATATATGACTATCGCAATCAGGACGATAAGATGGCTGCCTTGCATGCAAAGGTCATCTCCGTGGACACGAAACAGACACTGATAACATCGGCTAATTTGTCATATCACGGGCAGCAGGGTAACATTGAACTTGGTGCTTTGATCGAATCAGAACGTGTGGCAAAGCAGTTGGATGAAGTCATGACACAGCTTATTTTCAAGAAGATATTCAAGGTGGTGTGATTCTGAGGGCGTCGCACAAAATCTGTCAAGATTATAAATATATTGAGGGCAGGTTCTGACCGCATAACAAATCTTGGATTATAAAGCTTGAGCAGATGTCAATCCCTGTTGCATAAACTAACAAATAGACTAAAGAGAGAAGCGGTGTGAATCATTCTGGGAGTAAAAGAGTGAGAGGGAAATTTGCTTTACAGGTTAAATAAAGGAATAGTTTCAGCGAGGAGGCAAGTAATTGGCAAAGAAATCAAATAATACTGTAGATACACGTTCGGGTAGCTTAGCCTATAATCGCTTTGAGATGCAGTTGAGTCAAGCGATAGAGTTTGCAATCCAACGATTTGATAGACCAGACTATTTGATAGTGATGGATTACTATGACGACATTTCTGTTTTTGATGCTGAGCGCAAGCCCCAATATGTTAGCTATTATCAAATGAAAACGAGTAAGGAAAGAAAAACCATAAGTTCTGTGCGAGGAGAGGGATGGCTGACTAAATTATATAGTCACATTTGTGGCGGAACGTTGACTGGAATATGCGCTATAGAAGAGCTTGGGTTGATTACGAACTTTGAGATAAAAACAAGATTGGAATTAACCCCTGTTTATCAGGACGACTTCGTCATCAAGATACAATTTGTACAGTATGATGATGAAAATATAGAGAAGATTAAAAAGGATATTATAGAGACATTAGATATTTCGCCATCCAATGTTGACTTATCCAAACTTGTACATATCAAGACATGTCTTACTATTGAAGAGCATAGAGATCAAGCCGAACGGCATATGAATGATTTTTTGCATAAGAAATATCCGAATATATCGTCATATGTTGTTCAAATGATTAATTTATCACTAAGAAATTTTATGAGTACAAGGCAAGGTTATGAAGGACTCTCGGAAACGGCTGAATTCTCAAAAGTACGGGCTCACAAAGGTGTCTCTAAAAGCGATTTTGAACGTATAATTGATGCTTCTTTCCTTGTGTACATACCCGAATATGATGTTATCGAGAAGTGGTTTGGCCGGGGGAATGTAGATTTAGAATCGTTAAATTATCAATACTATGAAGTTGTGACTGATATGAAAAGAAAGGATGATCTACAAATATCTTTGTTCAAGAAGATTAGGGAACTTTGTCAGAAGTATCCCATAGAGGAAAATGAATCAAAAATGGTATACATAGATAGGATTCGTGGGTATTTAGATGATACAAGATATGACACGTTTGACAATTTGTATATCGCTGTTGTTTTGGGGATTGTGAAGATAAACGAAAGGTTGAGCCATAATGGATAATATGTGTTTTGAGAGTATTCTCATTGCAGATACTGATTTAAAAACTGCAAAATATGAGGCCTTTAAGCTAGGACTGAATATCGTGACGGGTTCAAAAAGTAAGGTTGGGAAGTCAATATTGCTGAAGTCATTGTATCATACTTTTGGAGCTAATGTTGGACTCGCCGAGGCTTGGGGAATAGAGTCGAAGTTGTTTATTGTATCCTTTGATGTGAATGGGGAAAAATATCGTATTGCTAGAAAAGGAAAACAATTTGCTATATTTAGAGGAGATGATAATTCTGCAAGACATTTAAGCACTACGGATGAGCTAGCGAAATCGCTGGCAGAAATCTTTGGATTTGGTATTCATTTGTATATTGCAAATAAATCCTACAGTGATTCAGATCTTGGTGAAATGTTCAGCATTTATTTGAATCTTGACAGGCGCATCGACGAAATTCGCTACCGATATGAGAGTGTTTTTGATTACTGTAGTCGAGATTTGTTTCCTGACAAACATGTTTTCCGCGATGTTTGTATTTTAGGAGAATGTGATCGAAAAACGGCTCCTTCAGCATTTACATTTTTGCCGTATTATATTGATCAAGATAAGGGATGGGACACCCTTTATGGGGGGTTTTTAAAACATTCTAATTATAAATATAAAATAGAAGACTGGATGAAAGCTCTATATTATCATCTTGGTCAATATACCGATGAAGCCATTAAATTGGAATTCAAAAAATGTTGTATTGGTAAAACGATTAGAGAACTCAGTGAATATGAGCGCGATATAGAGTCTTTAATTTCCACAATATATGATGAGATTAAGATATCAAAATATACTGTTGATGAGTCGAGATTAGAGCATGAATTTGGCCGTATAGAGAACAATGTTAAGGGAATAGTTAGGGGGATAGACGACAGAAGAAGCGCTATTCATAGAAATCAAATCCTTTTGGAACGGCATAAATTACAACTTGAAATCTTGGTGAATTCGCAGTCGAATAGTTCTATTCAAGAAAAAGAAAGTATAGTTGAAGTCTGTAGTTGTCCAAAATGTGGGTATGTTTACGACAAAGAGATATTGGACTTGGTGCGGGAGAATTTTTGCAAAACTTCCGAGCGCGGTTTAAAAGAACACATTCAGCGAGTGATAAATGATATAGAAGAGAGTATCAAGCAAGATATGGCAGAATATTTTGCACTTGTACATTCGTTGGAGTCACTCGGAGATACGCACCTAAAAGGAGAGAGTTCATATGATGGATATTTGGAATATAAGGGGAAAAAGGCATTAAAAACAAGACTTGAATTAAACCTACAGCTGCTCAGGGATGTACAGGAGTTCTTTAGATACAAAGAAAGGGATATAAATAATGAGTTAGCAATAAATATCCACCAAACTTTAGTAGAAGACTGGTATAAGGAATTTGTGAAGAGTAATTTGGTTAAGCTAAAGGTATGGGATGATGGCATGGCTAGTAGGATGAATGAAATCAACCTGTTAAAGGCGATAAAAACTAAAGAAGATAAAGGTATATCTTCTAGTAAGGCTATGATTGCACAGTATTTTGGATTCTTCCAAATTATGGAATCTTTAAAATCAACAGCTATACGCTTTCCTTTTGTGGTTGATCCACCTCATGGGAAAGAGGTAAATCAAGAAATCAGCAAGGATATACTGAAAATTGTTGGTGATACAAAACTCTTTCAACAAGTAATTATTGCAACAACAGATTTTGAGGACTATAAAAGGGAGTTGAGTCAGGTCATTCAGGAGGCGCATGTGATTCTCCTTACGCAGCCAAATAAACTACTTAACAAAGACGATTATCGCGAGCATAGGGAAATGATTGATAAAGTACTAGAATTACTAAATGTGTAGGAGTTGTCTGTATAGCAATAGTGACTCTGATTAAATCGGACGGGACATCTTAACATATGTCGGCCATGCTTTTAAGAAGATTGGGAGCCTCGACGTTATTGGAGTTATTGAGTTGTATCTGAAACAGAAAGCAATAATTATAAAGTTTGAAAATACTAGGGTCGCTATAATATTGCTGTAAGTTATCCCTACTGCTATAGCAGTATAAAGTCTCTAGAGCAGTTTATCAGAACTGTAGATGTATCTGAGGTGAAAGATGGAGAGTATAACAAAGCTCAGAATCCTATATTTGTACCAACACCTCCTTAAATACACCGATGCAGAACATCCGCTCTCTACCGCTGAGTTGATCAAGATTCTGAAAGAGCAATATGCTATCAAGGTTTCTAGGAACACAATCAGCGATGATCTTACCATTCTCCACGACTGTGGCCTTCACATTGAGCACTATGAGTCTACGCAGAACAAGTACTACTATGATGGTCACGCATATGACTTGGCTGAGCTTAAGCTCCTTGTAGATGCGATTTCTTCCTCCAGGTTCATCACACAGCATAAGAGTGATGAGCTGATTACCAAGCTTCTCACGCTGACCAGTGCAGCGAATGCTGCCAAACTTCGCAGGCACGTCTATGTATCCGGACGTGCCAAGTCGGAGAACGAGCAAGGGTATTACATTGTGGACGCCATCCATGAAGCGATTGATACCCGCAGGAAAATCCGGTTCATCTACACGGACTATGATGTGAATAAGGAGCGGTATGCGACCAATGACGGTGCGCCATACACGGTAAGTCCCTATACATTGGAATGGGATGGTGACTACTATTATCTGCGCGGATTTTGCGATGAGCGCCAGGCTGTGCGGACCTTCCGCATCGACCGCATTGCGGAGCAGCCAAAGATTCTGAATCAGATTGCGGTATCATCGCCGGAAGACTACTCGCCTGCTCAGTACAGCAAGTGTGTTTTTCGTATGTTTGACACGGATCAGCCGGAAGAGGTTCAACTCCTGTGTCACGTATCGATGATGAAGCATATCATCGATCACTTCGGCATGGATGTTGAGACAGAACCGATTGACGAAGAGAGCTTTAGAGCCAATATTCTTGTATGTACCAGCTCCACCTTTTACCGCTGGATTTGGCTTCAATGGTAAGATGAGGATTCTGGGACCGGAATCGGTTCAGACTGCATATCGGGAAATGCTCCGGAAGGCTCTCGAAGAACTGTAGTCAAAGCTTCGTGCCCAATATTCTGCGCACCTGCGTTCCGTTAAACACCTGACCCCTTGACCTCGCCGTCAAGGGGTTTTATGATGCCACTAATGGAACGATTCGTTCCGTTATCGATTGAAAGGAATTGAGACCATGAGGAAAATGAACTCAGAGATGATGGAACTCATCATTTCCTATGTTGATCAGTATTTCTGCGAAAAGCATGTCACTCCCTCGGTGAATGAAATTGCTCAGGGCGTGGACATCCCTAAAACAACTGCATATCGCTACCTTGGTTGAAATGGATAACCGCGGAATGATCGAGTACGATGGTCAGTCTCGTGCCATCAACACGCCGATGATCAACAAGTTCACGACCGGTTCTGCCCCTTGTCCTGTTGTCGGATCCATTCCATGTGGAACCGCGGAGGAAAAGGAGGAATGCATTCGGGAATACATCAGCCTTCCTGTTTCCCTTTTCGGGAAAGGTGAGTTCTATATCCTGGAGGCATGTGGTGACTCCATGGTTGATGCGGGCATCGATGATGGTGACAGAGTCGTTATCAGGATGGATTGTGAGGCCAAGATTGGTGATATCGTTGTTGCCCTATTGGGTGACAATGAGAGCACGCTGAAGGTATATGGCGGCATTGACGCTGAGAATCAGGAAGCGATTCTCCTCTACCGGAACGAAGCTGTTTATCCCGGTAAAGAGATACGCACGAAAGATCTGATCGTTCAGGGTGTCGCCAGGCACGTCATCAAGGCACTGTAATCCGATGAAACGGAGGTGAAAGCATGAATCAATACGATATGAGATGTCCGGTCTGCGGCAAGGTGAATCATCAGTTGCTTCTCGAAGAGACAGACGGATGGATGGAATGCGAATACTGCGGGGAAACGACGCAGCAGCTCCGAAGAATGTGGAAGATACAGAAGCCTCTTGATTTAGTAAGAGAGTTTGAGCATGTCGCAATTCCTGCAGTATGAAACGAGCGAATGAGAGGGGAGCGAGGTAATTGGCACATGAGAACCGGAGCGTATTGCGCCCGAGAAGCGTTTGTTGTCCCAACTGCCATGAAATAAATCACGGTTTGGAGGATCGCGACGGCATAGTACGCATCACCTGCAAATGCTGCAAGTCGGTTATAGTACAGAAGCGAATGGGGCGCCGACACAATCGTATCGATGTGTATGCGCCTGAGGGGCAGGACTGAACTGAGATAGAACAAACAAAATTGAAGCGGCATACAGACGGGAATGGTTAAGGTGAAACAGACTGCGTAAATCCATTTCAGGTCACATGCTGGAACGGTCGATGCGTTAAGCCAGACACACATGAGAGGCCATCGGCAAGGACAGGATTCCTATATCCATAGGATTCCTTCCTTGTCGGTGGCTTCTTTTTTGTAACGTTTAGCAAGACAAATGTATGATTTCAATCCACTTCTTAAATATATCGCGTCCTGGCATGTATGAAGAGCTGAGGATATACATATTGCATAGTTCAGATTTCGGAGAAAAGCGATATCGGTGTCCTTATCTTTTTGGCTTTCGTAAGGCCCTGAAGGTTCCAATCTGTCTGCGGGAAGGAGTGGCTCCTTCAAATCTCCGTGTCAGGAGGAAAGGAAAATAATTTTGTACAATTTAGGGAAAGCTGATTTGCAGAGCGTTTGAAAGCACTTCGTAAAGCCAGAGGTAAGACACAGGAGAAAAGTGCCGAAGAACTCAACATCAGTCTCGAACATCTCGGCAATATAGAGCGTGGAAAAGGGAAACCATCGCTGGAACTGCTTGTTGAAATTGCGCTCTATTTTCACGTTAGTACAGACTATCTGCTTCTGGGGAATGAGCTTGATAAAGATTCTGTTCGTATGAATCTTATTGAAATGGCTTCTCATATGATGGAACTTGCCAGTAAATTGTAGAGCATCGGAAAGTAGTAGAATTTCCCCTTTTCTTTTGATAGAGCAAATGATACAGCAAATGATACAGACAACTTTACATATAGCTACAATCCAGAAGGTGGATGAGACAATCTGAGTCCTGATGTAAACCTCATGGAATTGGTCTGGTTGCTCCAGAGGCAAAGAAAAACCTGCAGATACCATAATTGTGGTACCTGCAGGTTTTTGGACAAAAAAAATAGGGCTCGATCCTAGGATAGAGCCCTTACAAAAGCATTGCTGCTTTTTCGACGTGCCATTAGTTTAAACGATGGAGAACCAGTTGTCAATGACCAGTTTCAAAAAGTTGAAATTCGCGGCAATCAACTGATTTGTATTGTAATAGTCAGCGTGCCTCATCATCCGATCTTTAAATGCATGTAATTTTTGAGCGGCCTTGTTGTGGACACCCATGCTGGTTACGATTTCGCGATGGATATAGAGAACATATATTAGCTCCTGCATCCGTTCATTCTGCATCCGACGTTTACGAGAATCGGGTGAAAGCGAGGGGATTACGGATAACTTTTGGTTTACAGGATACTTGGTCTTATATGGTGCAGTACCTGTATGGAAATCATTGATGAAGCAGTCGTTGTGGGCACAGGCGTTTCGTACACTTTTACATCTTATCATGATATAAAAGCGATCGCACATCGGCTTAGAGTTAAAGCGTTTAGCACAAAAGAGATAAATCAAGGATTGTACCAAAAGGAAGAAGTTCTAAAAAAACCCAAGCAGGGAAATCAGGATTATATTTATTATAGACGTCTTTCGTGTAATAGCTGTTCTGATTTTGCCGTAATTCTGACTGAATGTGTTGTTTTCTGTCGGTTTTCTGAGCATTAAGAAAATCTGAGACGATTTTATAACCGTCTTCGTTATGACGTTCAATTTCCCTTAGAAGATCCATTTTTGCAAAATGCTCAATATCAAGTGTGAGTTGAATAAATGTGTATCTCAGTTCCATATCGATAATGGCAAGATCCTGAAGATATCCAAAATCTAGATTTACATACTCGTCTATTGGATTTTGCTTTGAATCAAGTCGTCTATTATAGTTCTTGCGGTAGGATGCCACACGAAAATAGTTATTATTTTGTTCCATGTACTGGACGGCATCTTCCGGAGAAACGATATTGAACGTGATTCCCTTGCTTTTCATATGTTCAACAAGGTCCTGGGCGGACTTCATTGGCTTAGTAAGTGTACTCATAAGATAGTAGGACTCCATTAGAAATAGTTTCACAATGTGTATGCGTCAATAATGAATTATCGATTCGGATGAGAAATTTATTCTATTTTAGTCAGATGAACCTTGACCGTCAAGGAAAACGGAGCGAAAAGAGGTAAGCAAATCACCTTGTCTTCTGTTGATGTGTTGAATGAATATGTCATTTTTTTGAATTATCTTCATCCCATTGCGCTTGTCTTAGACCTCTCTTCTAATACTATATTCCACCGCACTGCTTCTGCGAAGGGCTTCGACAAAAAAAATATTTTACAACATCTGTAAATATGCCGGCTGTTGAGTCAAGAACACTTCATCCTTATCCACATAGTATTGTAAGCACCATTGAATTCGCGAATCTATATAACCGGCACAACAAATCCGTAGTATCAGTTCCTAAAGCTTTATCATCTGCACAGCTAAACTTGTACATGTCAGGAGCCAAGCGGTTCTTGTTTAGATCCTTGAAAACTGAATCTACATTCTTCAGGCACAACCCTGTGACGGGGAGCCACATCAGCGGGAAGCGCAACGATTGTCCTTAAAAGACAGGAGCGCGAACCGGTCTGTAAGCTCCGGATTGCTTCCGGAGTACAGCATTGATCCGTCACAGCATAATGATACTTCTGTACGCAGCTCGGTGAGAACCACGGAGGGGTTAGAGTCCCATGGATCCGGCAGCAACCGGACGCCTGAATGTATTCCCGGCAGGACAGAGGGTCTGCCAGTTCCCAGGGGTGTCGAGGACAAATGTGGGGATAACATACGTAATAAGCAGGTCAAAACAGATCTGTTTAGGATACGGCAGGCAGCGATGCCTGCCATTTGCATAGGAATATCTGCGAAGACAAGGAGGGATTACACATGCTTCGTGATAATTGGACTTACAGACGGGGAGATGTCTATCTGATTGATCTGCCGGAACCGGTGAATCACATCCAGGGCGGCCTTCGCCCGTGCATTAACATCCAGAATGAGATGGGGAACAGATACAGTCCGAATCTTCTGGTTTATCCGTTGACAACACAGCTAAAGAAGCTTGGGCAGAAAACGCACTACGTTCTCTATAACGTGCCGTTCCTTGAGAAGCCGTCTATGATACTTGGCGAACAGCCGACACCGGTCGATAAGTGCCGGGTGGTGAAATATCTCGGGAAGCTGATGCCGTGGCAGATGGACAAGGTCAATGAACTAATCCGTGTGGCGACCGGGTACACGAATCCCGAGGATCCGATTCCGGGCGAGTGCCTGGAATTCCCGTAATGCGGCAAATGCCGGGAAGCCAAACAAAAAACAGAAAGTGAGGGGATTGCATAATGGAAGCGATTGAAACCGTTGAGCGCCAGGAAACAGCGGCAGTTGCCGGTGCAGAAAAGCGCTGTTATACCGTTGAGGACTTACAAATCATCCTCGGAATTGCAAGAGGTACCGCGTACAAGCTACTTGAGCGGCATGAGTTCCGCTGGTTTAAAATCGGATCCACGTATCGGATTTCGAAAAAGAGTTTTGATGAGTGGCTGGACAGCAAGCTGTAAAGCATCAAGGATGTCCGTTCGATCGGTGACATCCTAACAATGGAAACGGGTATCCGCTACGATTTAGCCAGGTCATAAGACCTGGCTAAATCACGATAAGGAGGTTGGGAGATGAAGGACAGAGATAAGACGACCATGTCCGTTTCGGAGATGCGGCAGATACTTGGTCTAAAGAAAACGGACTCCTATTGGCTGGTACATAGACAGCTCTTTGAAACAGTTCTTGTCGCCGGAAAGATGCGGGTGGTACTTGAGAGCTTTGAACACTGGTATGCGAATCAGGTTAAATACAAGAAGGTCGCCGGTCCGCCTCCCGGGGCTGAATTGAAGGCCTATTCTTATTCGATACCGGAGATTGCGACGCTTTTGGGTATCAGTGATTCGACTGTCTATGAAATCATCAAGCGGGACAAGCTCGAAACGTTTGAGGTTGCTTCCTGGAGGCGCGTCCGTAAGGATATCTTTGAGGCGTGGTATAAGTCCCAGACGAAGTACAGGATGCCGGAGGATCGGCAGCGAGATGCGGAGCGGGAAAACACTTCCATGACACTGCCACAGATGGCAAGGCTTTTGGGCATCAGCCGCGAGGAAGCCTACTCGCTGGTCAGAAGAAAGCGTAATCGGGGTGTTTTCGAGATTATCATGGTTGCGGACAAAAAGCGTGTCACACTGGACAGTTTTGAACGCTGGTATCAGAGACAGGATTGTTATCAGAAGGTCACGGAGCGAACTTCGGGTCTTGATAAAGAACTCGAAGAGGTCGATGATTCCGAGCGCACGGTATTGTTGGATGCTGACAAGATGAGTTTTACGGTCAAAGAGGCCGCCCTCCTGATCGGCGCAACGACCCGTGAGATATACAAGATGATTGAAGATGATATTCTCGAGGGCATTCGTGTCGGAAAGATGGTTCGGATTAGGCGCGCTACCCTGGAATGGTGGCTGTCCTCTCAGGACAACGCTTATGAGAAGGAGGAACGGTGATGGCATCGCTTGTTGAAAGGAAGAACAGGTATTATGTGGTATACACTTACGAAAACGAAGCCGGAGAAAAGAAACAGAAATGGGAAAGTTGCAAGACGAAGGCGGATGCGCAGAGAAGAAAGTCGGAGGTAGAATATCGCCAAGAACTTGGCAGCATCGTAATCTCGCAGTGCGAAACCATGGCAGACCTTTTGAAGGAATACATATCCATGTATGGCAAGAACAACTGGGCGCTTTCGACCTACACTTCTAATATCAATATGATTAACGCCTACATTCTCCCGCACCTGGGACAAATGAAGCTGGGAGATATTACCGCAAGGTCACTGGAGAAGTACTACCAGACGATGCTGAAGACGCGGGCGGTTCCCAAATGCACGGATAATAAGCACAAGAAGACCTCTGCGCTGGTATCGGCAGAAACGGTCAGGCGCATACATAAGCTTCTTCACAGCTGCTTTGAACAGGCGGTCCGCTGGGATTTGATGATACGGAATCCGGCGGATTACGCCACGGTACCGAAGTCAACGAAAAAGCAGCGTGAGATCTGGAATGCCGAAACTCTCATGAGAGCAGTTGAGCTTTGCGGGGATTCAAAGCTCAGGCTTGCCATCAATCTGGCATTTGCCTGCTCCCTTCGAATTGGTGAGCTGCTCGGCTTAACTTGGTCTTGCATCGATGTTTCGGATGAGAGCATCAAAAAGGGAGTCGCTTATGTCTATGTAAATAAGGAATTGCAGCGGGTGAACCGCAGTGCTATGCAGCAACTGGATGAAAAGGATGTCATTTTTGCGTTTCCGGTTATCTCTGAAAAGAACAGGACGCAGCTCGTTTTGAAGAAGCCGAAGACGCTGTCCAGTATCCGAAAGGTATTTCTCCCCCGTACGGTTGCCAAAATGCTAATCCTTAGGAAGGAGGAGCAGGATGAACTGAAGGAGGCCCTGGGATCCGAGTATTCAGACTATGATCTTGTTTTTGCCGGAGACTACGGAATGCCCACGGAAGCAAGCACTATAACAGAATCCTTCAAGAAGCTGATTAAGGAGCATGATCTCCCGCCGGTGGTATTCCACAGCCTGCGACATTCCAGTATCACCTATAAGCTGAAACTGAACGGGGGTGATATTAAAGCAGTTCAGGGCGATTCCGGTCATGCGCAGGCCAAGATGGTCACGGACCAGTACTCGCATATCCTGGATGATGACCGGCAACAGAACGCAAAGCTCTTTGAAAAGGCATTTTACCGGAAGGATATCGTCCGGGAGGATACGGGAGAACATTTACCGGCGGCCGAAACAAAAACAGGAGATGCTCTAACCGCTGGTGACAGGCAGCTGCTTGAGAAGCTTATGAGTGATGAATCGACTGCAACGCTACTGATGAATCTGCTGAAAAAGCTAAGTTGAAATGCATAAGAATACATAGCCCACAGGACCTTGAAAGTGAGGATCTGTGGGCTTAAAATATCTAAGAATGGCGCCAGTTGGTAAGGGCACAAGACGCCGGTTTTAGCAATTTCTAAAATCCATCTAATGGAAACGATTAGACAGCGGTGAACATCTAAAGAAATCTGTGAACAGAGGATAACTCAGAACACGAAAAAACACTGGAAATACGTGGGTTTCATGGACACCTGTGAACATTCAGGGCGAGGTGAAACGCACAGATTGGTTCATCCGTAACCTGTATGTGAAAAAAGGCTTTTTCACACCACCCTTTGAAACGGCAGCCTCTCTGCGTGAGCGGCTGAAAGGAATGTACCAGGATGTGGATGTTCGGACGGTGAAATCCGAAGGAAGCTTTGTATGCCGAAAGGCTTTCTGAGAGAGGGGCAAAAGATGCACATCAACGATTCTGGCGATATGATTGCTCATCCGAAAGAGTATGTGGAGGAGATCGAATGCTTTATCAAGGGCTGATGGAAAAGCTCCTTGCCAGTTCTTTCCGGATCATCGATATACTTCCGGAACGCGTACCGGCTGAATCGAATGAACGGTATGGTGCCGTAGAGCAGTACTTTCTGCAGCCGGAGCGCTTACAGGATCTGCGGCGGGCACAGGCAGAGCTGATCCTCAAGTTGAACTGCTATTACAGGATCAGCATTTCCCTCGATGGCAGAGAGAGCTGGGAAGATAACCCGGAGCCAACCGGCTTAATGGAGAAAATCTCTTCCCTGTCAAACGGAAAAACCGCCCGCATTCTGATCCCGGAACAGGAAACCATGATCGATCTGGATGGCTGCGATACATATCTGACGGTCTTCAATCCATCAGAGGTCATGTGCAGCTTACTGGATCAACTGGCACAAGCTGCAGGGCTGTTTCTATGGAAATGAGGCTAAAGATATGATCTTATATTTCAGCGGAACCGGCAACTGTAAATACGTTGCGGAGCGCATTGCAAAAGAATACGGAGAAGAAGCCAGATCCATCATAGGGCTGGAACCAAATATCTGGCTCTCACAGGGCGAGATGTTCGGACTGGTTCATCCTGTGTACTGGTGGGCGCTGCCGGTACCGGTCAGGGAGTTCTATGAAAACCTGAATATTATCTCCGAAGGGGAAAATTATTCTTTCATCGTCACCACTTACGGAACCACTCCCGGCAGCTGTGCGGAGGAAGCCAAACGGATCCTGACAAAGAAAAACTTCACGTTGGATGCGGCTTTCAGCATTCAGATGCCGGATAACTGGACACCGATGTTTGATCTCAGTGATCCGAAGAAGGTTGCTGGTCAGCTCGACCGGGCGGAAAAGCAGATCGAGAAGATGCTTCCACGCATCAGAACCAGGGAACGCGGGAACCATTCCACTCCGAGAATGCCATACTTTACGCATAACTTCTGCGTCGGAAAGCTGGATGAAGAGCGCAGGACGAAGCACTTCTATCTGGAGGATGGCTGCATCGGCTGCGGTCTCTGTGCCAGGGAGTGTCCGGTTCAGGCGATAGAGATGAAGGATAAGAAGCCGGTGTGGAAAAGGAGCAATGCGCCTTATGCCTGCGCTACCTGCACCACTGCCCGAAGTTTGTGATCCAGTATGGCAATGGCAAGACGAAACAGCACGGGCAGTATCGGAACCCAAATACTAGGTTATGATATGAACAAAGACACTATCAATTTTTATGCAGCGCTTCCCCCGGACTTTCTTTGTGAATGCGCCTATTGCCGCAACTACATGAAGCACGCCAGACGGACATTTCCTTCCCTTGCGGCATACCTGGATGGGATCGGTGTTCCGATCGAAAAGCCCTTTGAAGCCATTCCGATGGATGCAGCGCCCGGGCGTGTGCAGTATCTTGGGGTTCAGTATGTTGTTATGGGCGAGGAAGCAGATTTTCGGGATTGGCGGCAGGATGGGGTTCATGTCACCCTGGCCGATTCTCATCCGGACACCGGACTTGACGAACCTCACTATGTGATCAAGGCGGGTTTTCAGGATGGAACCATGAATCTTGACCCGGAAGTTTTAATTCCCCGGGATAAACATGATACCGATAGACTTGAGCTGCTGGAAGGCTTTACGGATGAGCAGATCGCACCGGTGATCCCTGCGCTGCTGACATGGCTGCAGGACATCAACTGGCCGGTGGCACCTGAAGTTGCCAGGATACTTTCCAGAAGGCAGGCTCTGGTGGAACCGTACATCGTCAGGGTGCTTCAGCCGACTGAAACAGACGAGATATGGAAATACTGGCTGCTCTCTTCTCTGATACCTCAGTTTCAGCACCCTGTGGGAGAGGAACTTCGTCTGGCAATGGAGCGGATTATCGAATCTCCCACGGAAGGAGAGATCGAAGAGGAAGTACGGCAGGCAGCAAAAGAATATCTGGAAGGATGAATTGGATATGGCATACAAAGTAAAGGTAACGGTTCTCGATAAAAAACTATTTCCGGAGCTTCAATAGCAATATTGCGCCGTTCCTGACAGCGGCAAATGTCCCTGCTATAACGTGGGTGATGAGTTCATGTTCTACCGCAATGACGAGCGGGATGATTACTGGCACATGGGCGCCGGAACCCTGGTGAAATCAGGAGATCCGGACGAGGGCTGTCTTCAGTCTCCCGGAACGATGCACTGCGGCACGGAAGGAAAGGATGTTATCTTTGCGTTTCCGGTTATCTCTGAGAAGAATAAGACGCAGCTCGTTTTGAAGAAGCCGAAGACGCTGTCCAGTATCCGCAAGGTATTTCTCCCCAGTACGGTTGCAAAAATGCTGGTCATCAGGAAGGAGGAGCAGGATGAACTGAAGGAGGCCCTGGGATCCGAGTATTCAGACTATGATCTTGTTTTTGCCGGAGACTACGGAATGCCCACGGAAGCAAGCAATTTAACAGAATCCTTCAAGAAGCTGATTAAGGAGCATGATCTCCCGCCGGTGGTATTCCACAGCCTGCGACATTCCAGTATCACCTATAAGTTGAAACTGAACGGGGGTGATATTAAAGCAGTTCAGGGCGATTCCGGTCATGCGCAGGCCAAGATGGTCACGGACCAGTACTCGCATATCCTAGATGATGACCGGCAGCAGAATGCAAAGCTTTTTGAAAAGGCATTTTACCGGAAGGATATCGTCCGAGAGGATACGGGAGAACATTTACCGGAGGTCGAAACAAAAACAGGAGCCGCTCTAACTGCTGGTGACAGGCAGCTGCTTGAGAAGCTTATGAGTGATGAATCGACTGCAACGCTACTGATGAATCTGCTGAAAAAACTGAGTTGATATGCATAAGAATACATAGCCCACAGGACCTTGAAAGAGAGGCTCTGTGGGCTTAAAATATCTAAAAATGGCGACAGTTGGTAAGGACACAAGACGCCGGTTTTAGCAATTTCTAAAATCCATCTAATGGAAACGATTAGACAGCGGTGAACATCTAAAGAAATCTGTGAACAGAGGACAACTCAGAACACGAAAAAACACTGGAAATACGCGGGTTTCATGAACACCTGTGAACACTGATGGATAATGAGAACCAAACGCCGGACTTGCTCCTAAGCGAAACGTCGGCGGTTCAAATCCGCCCGGGGACAGGTCCGGACAGGGGAAGATTGCACAATCTTCCCCTGTTTTCATCTAAAAAAACAGAGATCCGATTAGACAATATCTAAAAAACGGCTTTTTTTTCTAATGCCGGAGCAAGTCCCCAGAGGGGACGCAAGCTAAAAATGGCGGGAGGTCGTGAGTTTTTCGTTGTGCAGCAGTGTTTACCGGTGCTCAAACCGGAAAAACAAATTAGAAATATGGCAATTATATACGGAGAATGTCTAAATGCATTAGAAATTAAGGTCTGAGAATTTTGGATTTCCAAAGGCACGCGCCTTGATTAGCCCGATTCCTCTCACAGTCCTCTCATACGATATCTTACATAGCCCTGTAGTGAAGAAAATTCACTGCGGGGCTTTGTCGTTTCCGGATTTTCCGGAGACGCAGCAAAGAGAGGAGGATATCAGCTTGAGAGGGAACAAACAGAAACGAAGGAGAGTCATTCTGGTGGAGGGTGTTCGCTACTACGATGACAAGCCGGAAAGCTGCAGATGCTGCTTCTTCTGGAAAACCGCAAGGCCGGTTGCATCCTGGAAGAGCGGAACTGCTACTATCTGGCCGAGACCGTGAAGAGCGAGCAGGAAAAGAAATGCGAGGGCTGCTGCTATGCGAAAACGCAGCCCTGTGTCAGCGCCTGCTGTTACAAGGAGCTGGACAGGTGGCTACTGGCAAGCAGAGAGATGCGCGGGGAGAAGGACGGGACGCAAAATGAGCAGGAATGAAGCGCTCTTCCGGCGATATGAGAAGCTGACAAGGGAAGCAAAAAAGGCGGGCCGGAAATCAAAGGAGAGGCCTGTTAGCTGTCCTCTGTTCCATAGTGACAAAGGTTTCCAGTATACAGGCAAACCTTTCTGCACACGTTTAAAGAAACATCATATGAAGCAGAGTATGTCCAGAGTGCCCATTGTACCGACAATGGGCCGATGGAAGGTTTTTGGGGTATTTTGAAGCGGGAAATGTACTATGGCAAGAAGTTCACCTCAAAAGGAGACCTGATTACTGCTGTTGAATCCTACATCAGGTATTACAACACAGAGCGGATCCAGCGGAAGATGCATCTGATGACACCTGCGGAATTCCATGATCATTTCGATGCTGCGGCATAAGAATACCGCCAGCCGATTATTGCTCTGACTGGCGGTAAAGAGCTTTTTAATTATTCACTGTCCTCTTGACGGGTAGCACACCATTGCGGCAGCTCCTTCCTCTTTTCTCATTTTTCCGATCCTTCCGTACCGCTTCGTGATCTCATACAGCGTCTTCACTTCCTTCTCTCCGAATTCATCCTTCAGAAGACGCCATTTCCAGTTGTTTCCGTAGGTGGAAGGAGCGTTCATCCTTGCCTCGTTTCCGTACCCCAGAAGGTCCTGCATGGGGATAATGCAGAGTCTGCTGACGCTTCGCATGGCGGCGCAGATCAGGGGTATGTGCATCCCGGCGTCGGGAGTCGTATGGTCGCAGAAATAGTCTCTGACTGCCTCCTTCTCCTCCGGCTTCAGGCCCTCGGAAAACCAGCCGGTCACCGTCTCGTTGTCATGGGTGCCGGTGTAGACCACACTGTTCTTTTCGTAATTGTGGGGAAGGTAATCCTCCGCACAGCCGGAATCTCTTGAGTCAAAGGCAAATTCCAGGGACCTTCATCCCAGGGATAGCCGCTGTCCTTCACCAGCTGCCGGACACTGTCCGTCACATACCCCAGATCCTCCGCGATGATCTCCCGTCCCGGGAAGGCTTCGAGACCTTCCGGAACAGATCCATGCCGGGTCCCTTCTCCCAATGGCCTGCTCTTGCGTCCTCCGCACCGGCAGGAATGGAAAAAAATATTCATCGAAGCCGCGGAAATGGTCGATCCGCATCACATCATAAATATCAAAGCAGTTTTTAAGACGTTTTCAGCCACCGGGCAAAAACAGGTCTTTTTGTGATAGTCCCAGTCATAGAGTGGGTTGCCCCAGAGCTGTCCCACAGCGCTGAAGCCATCCGGCGGGCAGCCCGCCGCCGCGGTCTGTCGGCGGTTTTCATCCAGCTGGAAAAGTTCCGGATCCGCCCAGACGTCTGAACTGTCCGAGGATACATAGATCAGGGATGTCTCCGATGATCCGTATTCCCTTCCGGTTCACGTAGTCCTTCAGCTGCATCCACTCTTCGTAAAACTCAAACTGCAGGAAACTGCAGAAACCGATGCCTTCCTCCGGGCGTTCCCGCGCCGCGGCTAAAGGCTTCCGGATCCCTGAGTCTCAGCGGATCTTCCCATTCGTACCAGGGGCCTTCCTCCGTTCTCTTCCTTCAGAGCCATGAACAGCGCGTAGTCCGGAAGCCATTCCGTCTTCTCCGTGAACGCCCGGAACTTCTCATTCTCTTCGATTCGGCTGTTTCTGTACGCCTTCCGGAGCAGCTCATAGCGGCGTTGGTACTGCAGCACGTAATCCACACCGCGCGGGTCGGAAGAAAGGCCGGCTTCGAGGCAGTCCGCCTCAGTGATCCATCCCTTTTCCACCAGCGTCTCAGGTGAAATGTAGTAAGGGTTGCCCGCGAAGGTGGAGAAGGACTGGTACGGTGAATCTCCGTATCCCACCGGCCCCAGCGGCAGGATCTGCCAGTAACTCTGGCCCGCCTCTGAAAGGCGGTCCGCAAACTCATATGCTTCCCTGCTGAAGCAGCCGATCCCGTATTCGGAAGGAAGGCTGCTGATGGCAAGAAGAATTCCACTTTCTCTCATGCTGTCTGCTCCTTTATTCATTCGATCACCGCCAGGACTCCGAAATGGTCGGAAAGCACCGGCCCGCTGATCCCGTTCAGGACCACCTTTGACTGAAGCACCCTGTGCCTTTTTGCGGTCCAGATATAATCCAGGCGCATGCCCGTATGTTCACCGTCCCTCCATCCGTCGATGTTTCCCGGAACGGTGATGCCGCTGTCTTTTATTTCGGCATCCTCATAACTGTCCCGCCACCCGAGGTCCAGGACCATGTCCCTTCCCTCTCCGCGGATCGCTGCGGGACTGTTGAAATCTCCCATAAGGAAACTGTCAGAACCGTCCTGCGGACGAAGCTTCCTTTCGCGGAGCGCCTTCTGCAGCCGTTCCATCTGCCCCCGGAAGTTTTCCTCCGGATCATTCCACCATCCCATGTGGACGCTCAAAAAGGCAGGCCCGTCAGCGGTGCAGGCCGCCAGCGCCTTCCAGGGTCTTCCAGTTGGAGAAGTCCCGGACGCCGGAAATATAGAAACTGTCCGCGCCTGTAACAGGGCGGCGGCTGAAGATGGCCAGACCCTCATTGTATTTTTCCGTACCCGAGCTTCGCTCCGGTCCGAGTCCACCAGTACTCCTGCTGCAGGCCCTGAAGTTCCTCCGCCAGGACCAGCGCACAGTTATCCTCCCGGACGCGGGAGTCCGGTCCAGCCGGCACCCAATGCATGGGGAGGGAGCCGGAGACCACCGGCCTGTCCTCCTCTTCACTGCATTCCCGGATCGCCGCGGCATCGATCTCTTCTTCCTTCATAAATGCCGCCAGCGCCTTCATCTTCTGATGATAAAGTTCCGGTTCAAAGTCACTTCCATGGCTGTGAATATTGATAGTAAGCAGTCTCATAGTTCTTTCCTCTGCGTATTGAGCAAAATCTGCCCGGTGAGCAGGCTCCCCGTTCATATTTCACTCATTTTTTTCCGGGGTGCTGAATTGTTACAGGATATCATTGATATCCGATTTCAGCACGTCCGCCTTGGGTCCGTAAATTGCTCGGATGCCGTTGTCTTTCTTCACAAGGCCCATGGCGCCCTCTGCCTTCCACGCCGGAAGTTCAGCCACCTTGGAGAGATCCTTCACTGTCACGCGGAGCTCGGGTCATGCAGGCGTCCACAAATTCAATGTTCTCCCGTCCGCCAAGGAGGGCGATGATACGCTCAGGCTGGCTGTTCCCGCCCGCTGCGTTTCCTGCCGCGCCGGCAGCGGGGCCTGCCTCTTCCTTGCCTTCGTCATCCATGTAGTTTCCCAGACGGCCCGGCGTAGCGTAGCCGAACTTTCCGATCATGAAATACGCCACAAAGTAACCGATCGCAAAGAAGACGACCACGCAGATTACAAAGTTTACCGGGTCCCCGGCAAGCCCTGCCTTCAGCGCCATGGGAACGCGGGTCAGGAACTCCAGGTTCCCGAAGGAATGAAGCCTGAGGTGGATAATGCCGGCCATGGCGAACGCGCAGCCCCCGGAGAACTGCGTACACCAAGTAGAGCGGCAGTGCGCAGAACATAAACATGAACTCCAGAGGTTCCGTGACACCGGTCAGGAAGACCGCGGCCGCAGTGGAGATCAGCATGGACTTGTACTTTTGCCCTGTGCTCCGGCTCCACCCGGCGGTAGATCGCCAGGGCGATGCCGAGAAGAAGGCCTGTGGCGCCGATCATCTGGCCAACCTGAAGCGGGCAGGCGTCACCGTGGTGAGGAGGTTCGTATAGGCAGCGGTATCGCCCGCGTTCTTGAAGTTGATGAGATCCGTGGTCCGGGCGAGCCAAAGCGGATCCTGTCCGAACACCTGGGTCCCGGCGTTGCTTCCCGTAAGGATCGTGTAGGTGCCTCCGAAAGAGGTATAGTTCATGGGAATGGTCAGCATGTGGTGCAGGCCGAAGGGGAGCAGCAGACGCTCCAGAGTGCCGTAGATAAACGGGGCAAGAATGGGGAGGTGGAGCTGGAGTTCGCGATCCACACACCGAAATCATTGATGCCGCCCTGGACCACCGGCCACACTACGCTTAAGAGGATCGCCGTCACCGTAGAGTAGAAGATCACCACCGGGGAACAAATCTCTTGCCGTTAAAGAAAGACAGCGCGTCCGGAAGCTTCCGGAAGTTATAATACTTATTGTATGCGTTGGCGCCCACGAAACCGGCGATAATACCTACGAACACGCCCATGTTCAGCGCGGGCCTTCCCGGGATGTTGACAAAGTAATCCTTCACCGGGATCTCTTTTTCCGAGCAGCGTGTGGGTGACTGCCGTCGGATCTTCCAGCATGGCCGAGCTCACACCCAGCATGGCGCCGGTGACGACATTGATGAGACAGAAAGCAATGACTGCGGCAAAGGCGCCTCCTGCTTTCTCCTTCGCTCGGGAACCGCCGATGGCGGCAGCAAACAGGATGTGCAGGGTTTCCGATGATCGCCCAGCCGATCTGGGCCATGGTATTGCCCGCCATGAGGCCGAAGCCTTCCGGGGAAGCTCATCGTCAGAATGTTGCCGAGACTGATCATTAGACCCGCGGCGGGCATGACCGCGATCACGGTCATGAGGGACTTGCCGAGCTTCTGCAGGAAGTCAAAATCGATGGGGAACTTCTTTTTGGCGGGGGGTGCTGCCGCAGCTGCCTTGCCTGCCGGCTGTGCGTCCGAGGGGTCCGCTTTCGCGCATCTCCATCCGCGGCGGCTGCCGCATCCACGCTGATCTCCGCAGTCATGATCTCTTCCCCATGGCGGATCTCTCCTGTCTTTACAGAAAGCTTCCCTCCTCTGCTCCGTCTGTCACCAGCACCGGCGTCACCGTGTTGATGCCCTTTGACTTCAGGAAGTCCATATCCGCTATACAGAGAAGCTGACCCGCTTTCACTCTGTCCCCCACCTTCACCTTCGGGGAGAACCCTTCTCCCTTCAGGTTCACGGTCTCAAGGCCAAAGTGGACGATCATTTCGATCCCGGCGTCAGACCGGATTCCGTATGCATGAAGGCTCTCCGGAATAGAGACGATCTCGCCGTCTATCGGGCTGTAAATGTTTCCATTCTCAGGAATCACGGCTGCGCCGTCTCCCAGCACCTTTTCCGCGAAAACCTCATCCGGCACTTCCTCCAGCGGTATCACCCTGCCATCCAGAGGGGACAGTATCAACATCCTACTCATTTCCTGCTCCTTTCTGTTCATTTCCCGTCTCTTTTTAGTGTAATTTCAAGCTGTTTTCCATCTTCCCAAAGGTGTTTCAGCTCCGCAAGATACTTGCCACGGAAAAGGCGCGAAATGCCCCTGAGTAGGAAGAAAGAACTCTTCTCCGTTGTCTTTCCAATGGTTTTTGGAGTCAAGACCGCCGTCAAGCACAACGGCATGGATGTGGGGATGGAAGTTCATCTCACTCCCCCGGATATGGAGAATACAGATGTACCCGATATCCGCACCAAGATACTTGCTGTCTGAGGCCAGTTCCCGCAGTGTGTCAGATGAAGCGTGATAAAGGGCATCATACAGAAGCTTCTGGTTGCTATAGATTACCGGGTTCAGTTCCTCCGGGACAGTGAAGACTACGTGGAAGTATGGCGCATCCAGTACATCTTCCCGGCGGGCGTCCACCCACTTTTCCTTTGGGAACTCCTGGCACATACCATCCCGACAGCCTTTTGATACAGGCGCGCCGCAGGAAATGAAAAATGTGCAGAATAGTGCAGCCTGTATTTAAATAGTATACTCGTTTTACGATCTTCTTAAAACGGAGAAATGTTGTATAAAGCCTTAATTTACGGGCTTTTTGTATTCTGGCGCCCGTGGGAGCGGTATTCCCTCGGGGACATTCCGTATTTGCGGCGGAAGCGCCGGATAAAATAAGAGAAGTTGTCGAACCCGCACAGGGAGGCGATGGCACCGACAGAGTCCGGGCGCTCCCTGAGCAGATAGGACGCGTATCTGAGCCGGTAATCCGACAGGTATTCGCCGAAAGTGAATCCCGTCTCGCGGCGGAAGACCCGCATGAAGTGAGCGTCGCTGTAGTCAATAAGACTTGCGGCGTCGCTTACCGTGATCGGCTCCGAAAAGTGATTCTGGACGTAGAGCAGGACCTGCTTGATGGCGTCCTCGTAGGGGGACGGCGGTAAGCTTTCCTCGCGGATCCGATGGGTGTAGAGCGCAAAGAAAAAACGAAACAGGCTGCTGCGCACCAAAAGAGAATAGCCGTCAGGCCTCTTGCTGCAGGCATCGTCAGCCGCGTCAAGGGCAGCGGATACCTCGGCGTGCATCGCGGTGTCCGCGTAGATCGGGCGGGGGAAGCGCAGGGTCCCCATCTGCAGAGGGGTCAGAATATTGCGCCTTGCCCAGTCGTTTTCAACCTGATTGTCCAAAAGGGAGAGGGGGAATATGATATTCTCGTACTCCATCCGCACGCCAGGGTCGCCGTCGATGGCATGGAGTTCACCGGGGAGGATGGGCATGATGGAACCGGCCATGACGGGATATTTGCGGGAAGAGGCGGTCACTGTGCCGCGCCCTTTTTTGACATAGATGATCTCCATCTGGTCGTGCCAGTGCAGATCCACCCGGGCAAAGTCCCGGGGGATGGTACCCTGGGTAGTGTTGTAGGCGAAACCCGGCTGCTCATGCAGCAGGGTCTCTCTGTATTGTGAGTATTCCTCGAGATTCATAAAAACGGAACCCTTCTTTGTGCCCTTCTTTGTGCTGAATTAATTAATATCATTATTGTACTATTATTTGCCGCTATTCTGCAAGATTATCATACATATAAATCATTATAATGCATTCTAATAAATGGAACCATTGTAAGCAGCGGAGATCTTCCGCAGGAGGCAGTAATGGATACATTAAAACTCAGAGATTACACTGGAAAAGCACTTAGCGAGTGCACGATTCTGGAACTTTACAACGCGGCGCTGGCCCTGACGCAGGACGCCTGCAGGAACAGGGGATACAACAGCGGAAAGAAGAAAGTTTACTATATTTCGGCAGAATTCCTGATCGGTAAACTTCTTTCCAACAACCTGATCAACCTCGGCATCTACGATGATGTGAAAGCGGAACTGGCTGAGGCTGGGAAAGACATTACGGAGCTGGAGGAATTTGAATACGAGCCCTCCCTCGGGAAACGGCGGCCTTGGCAGACTTGCAGCCTGCTTCATCGACAGCCTTGCGACACTGGGCCTTCCCGCTGACGGCGTAGGCCTGGCCTACCACTGCGGTCTGTTCAAACAGTCCTTCGAGGACCGCAAGCAGCACACGATACCTGACTACTGGCGCAAGTGGGGCATGGCCAACTGGATGAAGCGCACCGACAAGCACTATAAGGTGCAGTGCGGCAATCTGGAGCTTCTTTCCACCATGTATGAGATCGATGTCACAGGTTACGGAAGCAAGTGCGGACGCCTTCGTCTCTTTGACCTGGACACGGTCAATGAGGGACTGATCGGCTCGGGTATCGATTTTGACAAAAAAGAGATCGAGAAAAACCTGACTCTTTTCCTGTATCCCGATGACAGCGATGAGGACGGAAGGCTTCTCCGCGTCTATCAGGAGTATTTCATGGTCAGCAATGCCGCTCAGCTGATCCTCGACGAGTGCGTGGAGCGCGGCAGCAGCCTGCATGACCTTGCCGACTACGCGGCGATCCAGATCAACGATACGCACCCTTCTCTGGTCATTCCGGAACTGGTGCGCCTTCTGACCGAAAGGGCATTGAGGAGAAAGAAGCATATCAGATTGTGACTGATGTCTGTGCTTACACGAACCACACGATCCTTGCTGAGGCACTGGAGACATGGCCCAAGCACTTCTTCGAGGCTGTCGTGCCGCACCTTATGCCGATCATCAAGAGGATGAATGACGCTGTTAAGGCAAAATATGAAGAACCTTCCGTTCAGATCATCGACGAGTACGGCAACGTGCATATGGCCCACATGGACATTCACTACAGCCACTCCGTGAACGGCGTCGCGAGACTTCACACTGACATTCTCAAGGAGACAGAGCTCAACAATTTCTACAAGCTCTATCCCGAGAAGTTCAACAACAAGACTAACGGCATCACTTTCCGCAGATGGGTCATCGAGTGCAACCCTGAGCTGACAGAGCTGATCACCGAGAAGATCGGCGAGGGCTGGAAGACGGACGCCAGACAGCTTGAGCAGCTTATTCCTTACGCGGAGGATGAGACTTTCCTGCAGTGCATCCTGAACAGGAAGAACACGAAAAAACACAAGTTCTCCGCATGGCTTGAACAATATCAGGGCGACAAGGTTGACCCCGAGTCCGTCTATGACGTGCAGATTAAGCGCCTGCACGAGTACAAGAGACAGCAGCTCAACCTCCTGTGGGCCATCGACCGTTACCTGCACATCAAGGACGGTTACAGGCCGAGAAGACCGGTCACGGTATTTTTTGGCGCAAGGCAGCTCCTGCCTATGTGATCGCCAAGGATATAATCCATGCGATCCTCGCCTTCAGCAGCATCGTGAACAACGACCCTGAAGTGAGTCCTTACCTCAAGGTCGTCATGCTTCGCAACTACAACGTGTCCATGGCGGAGAAACTGATCCCCGCATCGGACATTTCCGAGCAGATCTCACTGGCCTCCAAGGAAGCCAGCGGGACCGGCAATATGAAGTTCATGCTCAACGGCGCTGTGACGCTGGGAACCATGGACGGAGCGAACGTCGAGATCGCGGAACTTGTCGGGGAAGACAATATTTTCACCTTCGGACAGTCCTCCGAGGAGGTCATCGAGCACTATAAGAACGCGGATTACGTCGCAAAGAACTGGTATAAGAAGGACAAGAGACTTGCTGCGGCTGTGGACTTCCTGGTCAGTGAAGAGATGCTCGAAGCCGGCGACAGGAAGCTTCTCCAGCAGCTCTATGACGAGCTGCTGGGCAAAGACTGGTTCATGACATTCCCTGACTTCGAGAGTTACTGCAAGACCAAGGACAAGGCTCTGGCAGCTTATGAGGACAGAATGGGCTGGGCGAAGAAGATGGCAGTCAATATCGCCAAGGCGGGCTACTTCTCCTCCGACAGAACAATCGACCAGTACAACAATGATATCTGGCATTTGGAGAAAGACTGCTGACCGCAGGGAACAGAATATCGTGCAGAGAAAACCCCCGGAGATCCTGATATGTACCCTCTTTACTGGACACGAAAGTGTCACAGTAAGGAGGGTTTTATCATGCGCTATGATTATGAATTTAAGAAGATGTGTGTCGACCTGTATCGACAGGGGAAATGGCCAGAGACACCGGAGGGTTATAACGATCCGGGTAACTTTCACGCCATGATTCGTCGATGGGCTCGTGCCGAAAAGGCAAATGGCTCCCAGGTCCTAAAGCATGGAAAGCAGCATCCGTGGACGCCTGAAGAGAAACTGAAGCTAATCACAAAGGTTCTCGCCGGGAGGACGGCACAGTCCGTTGCGCTAGAGGCCGGCATTGAGAGCCGCCTGCTCTATGACTGGGTGCAAAAATATAAGATTTACGGGTACAATGGACTTGTAAGTAAGAAGAAAGGCCGCAAGTCAAAGGATCCTGCGAAGATGAAGAAAGTAAATATCAACAATCCCAGAAAACTCCAGGAGAGTGAATACGAGGAGCTCCTCCGGCTTCGTGAAGAGAACGCCTTGATTAAGGCCGAGAACGAAGTAATAAAAAGAGATCGCCTTGAGAGAAGAAAAGGAAGCTGCGCGACTCAAGGCGAGAAAGCAGCGATCATCAAAGAACTCCGCGACAGAGGATACAAACTGAAGTACCTGCTGACAGCAATGGGAATGTCCCGGTCCACCTACTACTATGAACTTGGCAGGGACTGACGCAGTTGCTCTCAGGAATGCAGGTCTTTCCGCAGAGATCCGCAGAATTTACGATGAGAACCGGCAGCGATATGGTGTCCGCCGAATTACGGCGGAGCTGCATAATCGTGGTTGAGGTCAATCACAAGCGTGTTCAGCGGCTCATGCACGACATGGAACTGCGCGGCAAGCGTCCGAAGGAGAAGGGTCATTCTTACAAAGGTGAGGTGGGCAAGACCGCTGACAATCTCCCTAAACAGGATTTTATTTCAGACACACCCCTCGAGAAATGGACAACAGACGTATCTCAGTTCAACATGGGATGGGGGAAGTGCAACTTTTCTCCGATCCTCGACATGTGCGGAACGAGATTATCCGTACAATGCTCACATCCAATATGGAACAGATTATGACATGTATGATAAGGTATTTGCAAAGTTCCTGTGTTACCAGGCTTGATTATGCATTCAGATCAGGGTTGGGGCAGTATCAGCACGCCTACCATCGAACCGAGTTTGAGGAAGATGCAGATCACACAGTCGATGTCCAGCGAATTGCCGATAACGGCATTATGGAGTCGTTCTTTGGTCGGATGAAGAATGAGATGTTCTATGGACATGAGCAAGAGTTCAAGTCCTTTGAGGAATTTGTTACTGCAGTCGATGATTATATCGATTACTATAACAACAGGAGAATCCAGAGGAAAACGAACTGATGCCTCCAAAATAATCACAGATAGCATCCACAGGTGTCAATGAGTCAATGTGTCCAGAATTCTGGCACATATCATCCGATTTCCGGGGTTTTAACTTGCCCCATTGCTGCCCTCTCTGCAACAATAAAAGCGGAGGATTGCGCCGCAGCGGGGCATTATTGCAGCGGAGATTTTAGACGCTCCGCCATCTCGCGGTAGATGGTGATGAGTCTCTGATTATACTAGTCATTGTTATGGATCACAGCCGTCTTGGTATTATCCGGAATCAGGATACGGGTAACACCGCCGAAGTACTCATACATATGTACATGAGCTGGGGATCCGTGCATCGCTGTTTTCATCGATAAAGACTTCAACGTAAGGGTACTACGTCATAACGCCTACAAAGAGAAAATGCCGAGATGATTCACCGGTATCCGATCGGTGATTCGAGCAGGATCTCCGGCCCAATCGACCTCGATCTGCTCACCGGGCTTTCGGTTGATATGCATCGTAGCACGGCGTTTCTGTTCGTCCTGCTGGATGTAATAGCAGAACTGGGAATACATTAGGGGATTGTCGCCGGACTGGCGGCACTCCTCCGGTATTCCGTCCAGAGGAGTTTTTTTGTTGACTCCGTTGCGAAGCAACCCTTCTGGATGTAGTTGAAGTCAGGCATCCGTTTTGTTGATGACACTAGATGACGACAGAAAGAATAACGCCGAGCTGTTCGAGAGGGCATTTTATAGTGGCAAGGGAACAGAAGTGGCAGAGGAGGAATCCAAAAGTACAGGCGGATGTGAAGGTAGCGAAGCGAAAGTCAGCGAAGCCAAAGACAGGAGTCGGTGATGTGGATCCCGCTTTGTTGGGAAAAATTCTGGCAAATCCGGAACTGGCCACCCTGCTGACGACCTTGGCCAAAGGCTTGACTCAAAGTTAAAGTCGAAGTACCGGCCCAAAGTTTACATAGAGAGTATTGCAAAAACCGATTCACTTCGAAGCGGAAAGGCAATACTCTCTTTTGCTATCCTTTTCCCCAACGAACGCTTTTCGGGGATTTGTTGAAGGGTGGATTTTCTGCTAATATAGGCGATAGCTGAAAAGAGTTCTTCTTCTCTTTGTTAGAAAAATCTAAAAACCGTCTAATAAGACGCTGTGGATATCTAACGACAAGGGGGAACATCGACGAGCCGGAATGAACTCGGAATGCGAAAAATCCTTGATATACAAAGGCTTTCACGTACATAGGTGAACATGGAAAAAAGAGTTCTATGGTTCTCCTAAGCGAAACGTCGGCGGTTCAAATCCGCCCGGGGACAGGTCCGGACAGGGGAAGATTGCACAATCTTCCCCTGTTTTCATCTAAAAAAACAGAGATCCGATTAGACAATATCTAAAAAACGGCTTTTTTTTCTAATGCCGGAGCAAGTCCTCAGAGGGGACGCAAGCTAAAAATGGCGGGAGGTCGTGAGTTTTCGCTTGTATTAGCGACGAATCAATGTATACTAATAATAACATTAATTCGGTATATGTCTATAATAACAAACGTTATTTGGTGAAACAATGAAGAAGGCCGCATATAACATTCTTCCGGGAACGGAGGAAATACTGAAAAACATGGGGGAGCAGATTAAGCTCGCCAGGCTAAGACGAAATCTATCTACGGAGTTGACCGCAGAACGTGCAGGAATCAGCCGAGCATCCTTGTGGAAGGTTGAAAAAGGCGACCCATCCGTAGCAATGGGTATCTACGCAGCAGTGTTGCATGCGTTGAACAATCTCGATAAAGACCTTCTGCTGGTTGCAAAGGACGATGAACTTGGCAGACAACTTCAGGATCTGAATCTAATCACAAGAAAGCGGGCCCCGCGGAGGAAGGACTAGTGGTATCCAAAGAAAAGACAATTTTTTTGTCTACGATGACTTTAGTGGGCAGAATCCGATGCGGATAGGGACACTCTATGTAAATAGCATGAAAGGCGGGGAATCCTATTCTTTCGAATATGAGAGAGTGGCTCAAAAAAACCCTCACTAAGATTCACCTTGGATCCGGAACTTATGCCATATGCCGGAAGACAGTATCCTGTCGGCAAAACTACTTTCGGCCTGTTTTCGGATTCATCTCCCGACCGCTGGGGGCGCGTTCTTATGAATAAGCGTGAGAGAATTTTAGCGGAAAAGGAAGGCCGTAAACCGTCTAAACTGTATGACAGCGACTATCTATTGGGCGTGTACGACGAGACGCGACTGGGAGGGATTCGATTTAAGACAGATATGAACGGAGCATTCCTTTCCGACGATAAAGATACAGCTGCCCCGCCTTGGGCAACGCTTCGGACTTTAGAGGAAGCATCCAGAAATTTTGAAAATGACGATTCGGGTTTATCGGAAAAATGGTTAAATCAATTGATTAAACCGGGTTCTTCGCTTGGCGGTGCAAGGCCAAAGGCGACAGTCATTGATACCGATGAGCAGCTGTGGATCGCAAAATTCCCATCTAAGAATGATGAAAATGATACCGGAGCATGGGAAATGGTGACGCACAATTTGGCGGAGCTCTGCGGTCTGCGCGTTACGGAGGCGAAACTAGAAAAATTTTCCGCTCTCGGGAGCACTTATCTGGTTAAGCGCTTTGATCGTATTTTTGAAAAAAACGGGTACACTTTGCCTCCGCTATGACGTTACTCGGAAAAAAACAGACGGAGCATCCGCTGTAGACGGAACAAGCTATCTGGAGATGGCAGCATTCATTAAATCCTACGGTGCACAGCCCAAGGAGGATTTGATAGAACTCTGGAGACGAATCGTTTTCAATATGGCTGTTACCAACACGGATGATCATCTACGCAATCATGCGTTTATTCTGACCGAAACCGGCTGGAGCCTTTCGCCTCTTTACGATGTCAATCCGGTTCCATACGGAGACGAACTGTCTTTAAATGTTAATGCGGAGGATAACAGCATAAGCGTTGAGCTTGCAGTGGAAACGGCTGTCAGATTCGGAATATCCGAGACAGACGCCAAAATGTATGCAAAAGAAATTCTGGGGATTGTAAGAGAGAATTGGGAGAAACAAGCCGTTCGTTGCGGGTTGACGCGTAGACTCATAGAAGAGATGCGTCCCGCTTTTCGTGCTTGTTATGTGTAAATGAACGCGAAATCAGAAAATCTAAACCTGTCTAATGAGAATTTGTGGATATCTAACGAAAGGGTGAACATCGACGAAAAGAGCTCTATCGCTTCCCGGGCGAAAGGCTCCGGGTTCGACTCCCGTCAGGAATTGAACGCTTCTTAATTCCCGGGAAAGGATGAGGTGTTCCGAGAAAGTTAGCGGTTTCTTCAGATTCATGTCCGTTCCCCGATTCACAGGTAAAATAAGAGGCTGAACCAAGAGGTCCAGCCTGGTCCCCGACACACATTACCTCGGGCAACTCTGTTGAGTAGATGGTAACAGAAAAGTGAATTGAATTCAAGAATATGGATGAAATGCGTGAACGCTTCCCGAATCCGGAATTTAGATTCCGGGAGATGAAAAAGCTGCAGGGAGAGTCCTATAAGGGACTCATGGTAACGCTTCCCGGCAGCAAGGTGAGCGCAAGCCTGAACTTGGATCCTACTATGAGCGCACCAACACCGGTGCTTCCGAGCATCAGGTGATGGACTTGATTGAGAGTGCGGTTAGGGAGGCTTCTTAGAATATGCCGCAGCTTGACTGGAATGTCCTCGGCAACTATGAGCAAAGGAAGTTGTAAAAGCGGAATTGATTTATAAGAGAAAGTCCGGGCAGGAGACTGTTCGGACCTTTCTCATATAGTCCAAAGTTACGGCAGAATTGTTCAAAAGTTTTATGGTATAATTTGAATACGAAAATTGAGCAACAAATCGGAATCTATGGAGAGATGTAATGCGTGGCTGCGAATGGTGTGCGTATAAAGAAACTGAGTGGTTGCTATATCAATCACTGCATTGGTCAGTCTATTTGGCAGATAGACAGGATTATGTCGGCAGATGTATTCTGGTGTTGAATCGGCATTGCGGCAGTCTTTCCGAATTGGATGTTCCTGAGTGGATGGAATTGAAAACGATTATAAATCGACTGGAATGGATCTATAAAGAGGTATTAGGTGCCGAATTATGCAATTGGAGTTGTCTGCTGAATAACTTTTACAAAGAAGTGGTACCAAACCCACATCTGCATATCCACGTGCGGCCGCGGTATAAAAATGCCGTTGTAATCAACAATCATACATACATAGATACAGAATTTACCCATCACTATGCTTTGAAAAAAGAGAGCATAGTGGTTGATGATGACAGAAAAGTATTGTATGCACTTATGAAGAAGCATTTTGTTTTATGACTGTAGTGGTACAGTGAATTTGTAACACCTCTGCCTGATAGATTGTATTGTCAGCAGAGAAGAAAAGCACATGACTCGAATATCAGACGAAACTAGGCGAAAAGTTGTTCGTGCGCACATTCAGGATGGATGCACGATTGCCAGCCTTGTGGCTGAGTACGGCATATCCGGAGCCACTGGTTCCAACTGGGTACGCTCGTATCGCGAAGAATGCCAAAATAATGATGAGGAGAAGTCTCAGGTGGAGATGATGGAAGAGAAATTGTCAGAATTTGTAAAGACGAAAAAAATGTCATGGCAACACCTCCGACTAAAATCGAAACAGTATAAAATCACGAGGAGGCTAAGAGATGAGCGATTATATCAAATTAAATGAAGACAGATGGAATCATGTAAAAAATGACTATACCGAGCCGTTGACACATGAAGAAGTGGAAGAAGTTAGAAAGAATCCGATTTCTGTTGCACTAACGGTTGGGAAAAAGGTTCCGATAGAATGGTTTGAAAAAGCCAACGGGAAAAAGATATTAGGGTTAGCCTGCGGCGGCGGACAGCAGGGACCGGTTTTTGCGATAAAGGGTTATGATGTAACCATCATGGATTTTTCTGCATCACAATTACAAAGAGATGATATGGTTGCTGAAAGAGAAGGCTTAAAAATCAACACGGTTCAAGCCGATATGACAAACCGTTCCCGTTTGAAGATGAGACCTTTGATATCATTTTTAATCCGGTTTCAAATGTTTATATAGAAGATTTGGAAAACATGTATCAAGAAGCTTCTCGCGTCTTGAAAAAGGGTGGACTGTTAATGGTCGGATTTATGAATCCTTGGATATACATGTACGATGCTGACATCGTATGGGACAAACCCGATGAGGAATTACTTTTGACGTTTTCAATCCCGTTTAATTCAAAAGAGCTTGAAGAGGAAGGCAAGATAAGCATAAATCCGGAATATGGATATGAATTCAGCCATACCTTAGAAACGCAGATCAGAGGACAACTGAAAAACGGGCTCGCGATGATAGATTTTTATGAATCGTGTGACAAAAGAAATAGATTATCGCGTTACGGAAATGACTATATCGCTACACTTTGCATTAAACTGTAATGTTATAGAGCACACTTCGGGAGAATGGCCCGGTTTCATTTTATCAGTAGGGTTGAAAGCTAAATGGAGGAGACATTAAGTCGGTTCAAGGTGACTCCGGTCATGAACGGAGCGACAATGTTTTGCCAACGCAGGAAGAGACCGTGTGTGAAAGCTATCGTTCATACGGAGAGGAAGAGGGAAGATGTTTGAGCTGACAAAACACAAGGCCTACGAGTTATTGAAAACAACATGGAGTCGAGTGAGTCTTGATTATGTGATTCTCTCTGTCGGCAAGGAGTATGAAGGCTATGCCACACACAAGCTTGCGGTGATTGAGGCATTCCGAATACTGGAACTCAGGTTTGCCGCGTCCGCGTATCAACTGAACATAGAGGCTGATAACATGAGGGCAACAAAAGTCGCTACGGAAGAATTTTTGATGCCGCCGAGCTATGCATATTATGAGGACAGAACCAAGAAACGAGGTTCGATGCGATGAGCGAAACATATCAGCCGCCGTTTCGTATGACGGAGGAAATTACAAACTTAATCGTTGAAATCGGACAATATGTCGGCTCAATCACAACCTATGAGTCTATGCACCGAAATCCGGTTCTTCGAAGAGAAAACCGGATTAAATCCATCTATTCTTCATTGGCGATTGAACAGAACACACTGTCTCTTGATCAGGTCAGTGATGTAATCAATGGGAAACGTGTACTTGGACCGCCGGAGGATATCCGGGAAGTGAAGAATGCGTACGAAGCATATGAGCGTGTTTCCGAGCTTGATCCGTACAGTGTTAAGAATCTGCTCTATGCCCATAAGCTGATGACGGAAGGGCTGGTAAAAGAAGCCGGGAGATTCCGCAGCGGCAATGTCGACGTATATGCCGGGGACCGCTTGATTCATGCCGGCACACCGGCAAGATATGTTCCCGAGCTGGTGTCGCAGTTGATGACCTGGCTAAAGGAATCCAAATACCATCCGCTGGTAAAAAGCTGCATCTTCCACTATGAGTTTGAATTCATTCATCCCTTTGCGGATGGGAACGGACGAACCGGAAGGCTCTGGCAGTCGCTGATCCTTCGGAAATGGAATGAGCTTTTTGCGTGGCTGCCGGTGGAAACTCTGGTGCATGAGAATCAGGAAGAATACTACCGTGTACTGCAGAAGGCAGACAACGCGGGAGATTCCACAGAGTTTGTGGAGTTCATGCTGGGCATGATCCGCAATGCACTGAAGGAATTGCGTGACAATCAGAACAAGGGTGTCAATGAAGCCAATGTTGAAGCAAATGAAGCTAATCGTGAAGCCAATGAAGCAAAAAACGGGACAATCGAGAATCAAATCCTGCGGCTCATTCGGGCGAATCCTAAAATCTCGCAGACACGGATTGCGGAAGAGCTCGGCGTTTCCCGCTCTACGATTCAAAGAGCCTTTGGCAAGCTGATTGAGAGTGGATGGGTTCGGAGAAGCGGCGGAACACGGGGATCATGGATCATACAGGAGAAACACTGATATGGCAGAGCTTAACCTAAAACAAATCATTGAGCGGCTGAATGCCGAATTTACGGGAGATACGCGTAAGCTTGTCTTCCGGTAAGACGATAAGGCAGAATTTGCGGAGGATATAGCTTCTGTCGAACCGGAGAATGCCAAGGTCTACCGGCTGGAGTCTGACAATCAGTTTATGACAAAGCGCTTTCCGGAGCGCGAGGATACGAGCACGAACTACTGAATCGATGCGCCGTTTCCGAAGCCGGATGTAAAAGACAACCACTTTGAAGATACGATGTTGTATTCCAAGCGCTTCTTTGCCGACCGGGCTTCTCTGCTTTCTGTGGATCTCGGAATTGAATGGAGAGGCGGCCCGCTCAAATTTCTTTGGTCAGCATCGTCCAAAAGATCACGAACTTGATTACGACCCTGGATTTCATCCAGACCGATGCGGTCAGTGATACCATTAAGAAGACCACAAATAAGATGTACTTTATCTCCGAGGATATTGAAAAGATTTTCAATGAGAACACGTACATCGCGGACAGCCGCGATACGGATACGCAGAAGAGAATTTTTCGAATGCGCTTTACGTTCAAGAATAAGCAGTATGATAAGAATCAGCAGTATTACCTGGTCGTTTACGATGAGGCGACCGGAACGGAAAGTTTCCGCCATCCCGTGATTATGGACTTGGCATTTGCGGATGATTACGGTTTCACCTTCTGACAGACGGAAGGGAGGGGAGGCTTGTAACAAGTTCTTTCCTTGAGATGACATCATGAAAGTAAGCTACTTAGACCACAGCGGTTTCTTGCCGGAATTAAAAGACCGCTACTGTATTTTTGTCTATTATAAGGGCGAACTGCCGCCGCTTGACAAAGGAAAAGAAGTGCTCGTCTTTTGCGGGTATCGTCAAGATTTATGATTTATGCGTAACTTTGTTTGCCTCCTCTGATTCAATGAGATCAGCCTGCAACTGTGGTATTTTCTGATTCTCCTTCTGTATTCCCGCAACATAACGAAGTCGGGCCAGACCAGCAGTCACACAGAGTTCCTCTCCGCCATAGCAAGGTGTGCTCCTCCGTAAACCACCTCCGCGAGGCCTATACCGCGAATATGGTATACTGGTGTTCGGTATTTTCAGCATAGGCAGGAGGTGGAGATGGCGAAGAGAAAGCACAGATTGCGGAAGAGAACGCTTCGAAGTGTCGCGACGCTGCTGGTACTGCTGTTGACGGCGGCTGCACTTCGAGTCGGCGCGGGCACAGCTGGGATTGCGGTACAACAGGAGAGCGTGGGAGCTGTTCCGGAGAGCAGTGAGGCAATCGGTGTCATTGTGCCGCCGCCCGGAGAGTCGGAATTTCCGGTGCTCTCGGCAGCGGGCAGCTATACGGGACAGGCGGCTGTCGACATCAACCGCGGAATCCCGGACTTTACGGCGGAGGAGCGGGAACTCGGCAGAGCGCGGGCCAAGGAGGGCTATGAGTCCTATGCGGCGCTCGACGGCCTCGGGCGTTGCGGCAGTGCGTTTGCGGTTCTGACCAAAGAGACGATGCCGACAGAACCGCGGGGCAGCATCGGCATGGTGCGCCCGAGCGGTTGGCACACGGTGCGCTACGATGATTTGATTGACGGAAAATTTCTCTATAACCGCTGTCATCTGATTGCCTACATGCTCTCCGGAGAAAATGCGAATCCGAATAACCTGATTACGGGCACACGCTATTTGAATGTGGAGGGCATGTTGCCCTATGAGAAGCAGGTCGGAGACTTTATCCAAAACGGCGGCGGCGCTGTCCTCTACCGGGCAACACCTGTCTTTTCCGGAGATGAGCTGGTGGCGCGCGGCGTGGAACTGGAGGCAGAGTCCCTGGAAAAGGGTGGGATTCGCTTTCATGTGTTTCTCTACAATGTGCAGCCGGGCATTGTGATTGACTATGCGACCGGAGAAAGTCGGCGGGAAGATTGAAGGACAGAGGAGGTTCTTATGAAAGTGACATACTTGGACCACAGCGGTTTCTTGCTGGAATGAAAAGACCGCTACTGTATTTTTGACTATTACAAGGGCGAACTGCCGCCGCTCGACAAAGAAAAAGGAAGTGCTTGTCTTTTGCAGTCACTCCCACAGGGATCACTACAATCCGAAAATCTTTGACCTGCTCGATGAGCGGGGGCTGCGCTACCGGGCGGTGCTGGCGAATGATATCAGCGATGAAAAGCGCTTGTCGAAGATAGAGCACTGCTTTGTGGAGCCCGATCAAAGCTATCAACTTGCAGAGCGGGATTCAGGGTTGAAACTTTGCTTTCCAACGACAGCGGCGTCGCGTTTATCGTGAGCACCGGAGAGGGAAGCATTTACCACGCCGGTGACTTAAACGACTGGTATTGGGAGGGGGAACCGGAGGAGGAGAACCGAGAGCTCCATGCGATCTTTCACACGGAGATCGGAAAAATCAAGGGCAGGCATTTTGATTGCGCCTTTGTGCCGCTCGATCCGAGACTGGAAGCGCACTACGCCGACGGCTTGCTGTATTTCCTGGAAAATGTGGACTGTGATGCCGTTTTTCCGATACACTACTGGGGAGATGCCGCAGTGATACAGCGTTTTCTCACGGAATACCCGCAGTATGGCGCTCGCATCAAAAATACGGAGACAGTGAAAGGAGAAGAGGTATGAAGTTTCGGATGATTCACGAGAATTTGAATGTTGCGGATTTGGAGCGCTCCATCCGCTTCTATAACGAAGCCCTCGACTTACACGAGGTGAGACGGAAGACGAGCGATGACTTTATCATCGTGTATTTAAAGAGCGAGGTCGGGGAGTTTGAGTTGGAACTCACTTGGCTTAAGGACCATCCGCAGCCGTATGATCTTGGCGAGTGCGAATTTCACCTTGCATTTCGGGCGGACGATTTTGATGCGGCGCACAAAAGGCACAAGGAGATGGGCTGCATCTGCTTCGAAAACGAGGCGATGGGCATCTACTTTATCGAAGATCCGGACGGTTACTGGCTTGAGATTTTGCCGTGATGAGAGTTTGTTGTAACGCAAAAAGGACAGAAAAGCGAAATTACGCGTTTCTGTCCTTTTTGCTTTTCGAATTTGCAACGGTCAAATAGGGGCAAAGGCCGGACTCTCGGAGCAGCACTGCGGGTCACAGCTATGGTGGGGCGCCTGCGCAGGCTGAGGGAGACCGATGAAAAGCGAATCTACGGGGCATTTGCCAAAAACCGGGGTGAGGAAAGAAGAGCTTCCGGCGGCACAGCTGTGTCCTACTGCGGGGAATCGAATTTGGCGGCGGCGCGAAAGAAGCGAACGTCCCGAACCTGTTCAAGCCGGAGTTCCCAGAAGTTTGCCTGAATTTCGTAGCCTCTTCGAGCCCAGCCGTTGTTTAGGGGGCTTAGATTAAAAGACACGCTCCCAGTTTTTCTCTTTCATGCGGCGCTTCTCGGAAGGGGAGAGCGCCTCGTATTGCGCCTCGAGGCAGCGGTCTTCCTGCTCGGTATCGGAAATCAGGAAGTCGCTCAAGAGCATGCACCAGGCGTCAAAATCGGATAAGAGAACATCCCGGTCGGGAATTTCGATTTCGATGCAGGCAAAACGTTCTCCGTCGCAGCCGAACTCCCAGCGCTCTCTGCGGAGATCCGGTTTACGGCGTTTGTCGCTCTGTTGATAGATGGCCCAGACAGGGTAAGTAACTTGTTCCGGCGGCGGGCCGATGCGCTGTTTCATTTGTCGCACCAGCCAGTCGTACTTCTCGCGACAATCTTTCATCGATGAGAGATTAAGGTCGCAGCGATAGACGCCGGTTTCCTGAAGCTGTCGGTAGACGGCTTCCTCCTGACAAGTCCAAAGAATCATTGCGGGCTCAGCTCTCCACGCGGTTCATATAGTAATCCCAGCCGAAGACGGCCTTTTCGCAGCGGACGCCGATTCGGTAGGAGGGGGTTACGAGAGTGTCAAACTCCTCGGCCTGCGGGAATTCGATGCCGAGTTCCAGGAGAACACTCCCGTCGGCTCTTGTTTCGCTGAGAATCTGGAAGAGGTACACATCGCGGAATGTGGGGAGCAGTGCCTCGACTTCGGCCGGGGAGAGCACGGTGTCCGGGACGGATTCGAGGAGCTTTCCGTCGGCATCGCGGTAGCGGTAGCCTTCTTTGATACTATCCGTCAGCTGTCCGCCGATGAGGCGCAACTGTACGGGCCCCGCATAGCTCTTGGTGAAGTTTGTATTCTGCGAATTTTCCGGGAGGACAATGAGTGCCTCGAGTGTGAGCTGTATGCCGGCGGGGTTCCGTTCGATTCCGGTGAGGACACAGTCGGAAAAAGAGAAGTGGGTGAATTCGTTGACGGCTTGAAATTTCATGCTTGTCCTTTCGTAGTAGCGCAGTGCGCTCGGTCGGGTCCGCAAAGCGGAACATTATCCAGTATAGTGTGCATGTGCAGCGGCTGCAATCATGACATTGGTGCCGGGGCGAGGGGAGCGAAAGAAAAACCGGCACAGCCTGTTCGGACTGTGCCGGTTTGAAAAGAGTATTGCGGTGATGTCAGCTTAGAGCGCGGAATTGTCGGAAGTACTGTCACTTACGGGCGGTTCTTCGGTGCCGTTTTCCAGCGGCGGGAACTTCCGGCTCTTCGGGAGCGGGGGTCGTACTTTCCGGCAGCGCCGCCGTACCTGTCGCAGCGCTTTCTGCCTGTGCGGCTTCGGCGGCCTTCGCCTCCTTGGCTTCCTTCAGTTTCTCGCTTTGTTTATTGATTTCTTCGGACGCGGACTTCACAACCGTTGTGGTCGCCTGGGCGACGGTCTTGGAGAGATTTTTGCTCGCATCCATGACCTCGGTCAGCGTGTCCTTCGAGAGCTTGCCGCCGGAGAGTGCCATTGCGCCGAAAACGGCAGTCGCAATACCGGCGAGGAGGTCGAACAAGAAGCCGATGCCGATGTGAACGCTGACACCGTAGCTTTTCAGTGCGGCACCCTGCGAACCGAACACGCGGCTCAGGTTGAGGAGGTTGATTAACATAATCAGGGTCTGCAGTGCGCCGATGACGGCAACGCCGGTCGCAAAGTTTCTCGGCAGCGCTGTTTTATTGTCCTGCAGGCAGGCGAGGACAATCGCGATAACGCCGAGTACCGCGATGAAGGTGCCGTCGCCCTGGGTGCCGCGAATGCTCATGGCGCCGAAGAAGCCGGCAGAGACACTCGCCCAGGGGAGAAATGCTCCGAGAATTGCAACAGCCGAGGAAATGATGATAAGCAAGCGATTTCGATTCATGACATATCTCCTTTCTATGCCATATAACTATATCATACTTTCATAAAATGCGACATATTGAACGCGATAGATTTGCCTAAGTTCTTGATTGTGTAAAACACACAAAACAGATTCACAAAGCGCTTTCTTTTTGGTACGATGATACAGAAGTCAACAATTGCTCTCGAAAGGAGAACCCAATGGAACAGAAGCTGCCCAAGAGAAGTGAAGTTGCGGTGGAACAGACCTGGAAGCTGGAGGATGTCTACCCGGATGTACAGGCCTTTGAAGAAGATCTGAAGCGCGGCCTCGCCCTTGCGGACGAAATTGCGGGCTACGAGGGAAAACTCGGCGACGGCGCCGAGGTACTCTTAAAGGTCTATGAGCTCTACCAGGAGTGCAAGAAGACAGATTACCGCTTCTTCGGCTATGCGATGATGCGAAGCGATGTGGACACCGGAAATGCGGACAACCTCGCGCTCTTACAGAAAGCACAGAGTGCGGATGTAAAGATCCTCGAGAAGACAGCTTTCATTGAGCCGGAAGTGTTGGCACTCGGCGAGGAGAAGATGAACGCCTACTATGAGAGCTGCCCGGCGCTTCGCGCATTTAAGATTACGATTGACGATGCGATTCGCCTTGCGCCGCACACGCTGAATAAGAGCGAGGAGAAGCTGCTCGCGGCGGCAAACATCATGGCACTTGCCCCCTATCAGAGCTTTCTCGATGCTGCAGAATGCGGACATGAAGTTCCCGACGGTGAAGGACGGCGACGAGGAAGTGCAGATTACGAACGGCAGATTTACGCTGCTCGAGGCATCTCCGAACCGTGAGCTCCGCAAGGAAGTGTTTGAACAGTACTACGGAACCTATAAGAGCTTCCGCAATACCATTGCTTCTCTCTACGATGCGCAGATGAAGCAGCTTTTCTTCTTTGCGAAGGCGAGAGGGTATAAGAGCTCCTTTGAGGCGGCGGTCGGCAGAGACAATGTGTCCCCGCAGGTCTGTGAGCGGCTGCTCTCGAGCGTTCACAAGAACATTGCGCCGTTCCACCGCTATATGGCACTCAGAAAGAAGATGCTCGGCGTGGACGAGCTTCACATGTACGATGTTTACGCGAACATGTTAAAGGATTACGAGCGCAGCGTGACTTACGAGGAGGCAAAGGAGATGCTGCTCGAGGGTCTTGCACCGCTCGGCGATCACTACCTTGCGCTGCTTCGCGAGGCGTTTGAGAACCGCTGGATCGATGCGGTCGAGAACGAGGGCAAGCGTGTCGGCGCATACTGCAACTCGGTTTATGCGACGCATCCCTTTGTTCTGATGAACTTTAACAATACCTTTGAGGATGCCTTTGTGCTTGCCCATGAGCTGGGGCATGCAATGCACTTCTGGCACTCCGACCACAGTCACGACTTCTTCAACGCACAGTATAAGATGTTTGTCGCGGAGGTCGCTTCGATCACCAATGAAGTGCTGTTGAACCACTATCTGATCGGTAAGGCGGCGTCCCGCGAGGAGAAGGCGTATCTCATCAACCACCTGCTCGACAGCTTCAAGGGCACGCTGTTCCGTCAGGCGATGCTCGAGGAGTTCGAAATCGAGAGCAACCGGATGTCGGAGCAGGGCGTTCCGATTACGGCGGACAGCCTCTCCGAGCTCTATCTCCGCCTGAACAAGGAGTACTACGGTCCGGCTATGATATCCGATCCGCTGATCGGCGAGGAGTGGAGCCGTGTGCCGCATATGTACATGAACTTCTACTGCTATCAGTACGCGACGAGCTTTGCGGCTTCGGTTGCGGTCGCGAAGCGCATCCTGACCGAAGGAGAGCCCGCACTCAAAGGATTACATCCGCTTCCTCTCCGCAGGTTGCACGGACGATCCGGTCAGCATCCTGAAGATTGCAGGCGTGGATCTTTCGACCGAGAAGCCGGTTGAGGACGCAATGAAGTACTTTGATGAACTGCTGACACAGCTCGAAGAGCTGGCAGAGTAAATCGCGAGAGGCGCCCGCAGGGGCGCCTCTTTTTGTGCCGTGCTTCAGGCTGCTTGGGAGAGCAGCGGGGGCAAAGAGCAGAAGAGGGAGGAAAACAATGGCAGTTACATTTTTTGCGGCGCTTGCGCGCATGAAGTACATAGACCGCTGGGCCCTGATGCGGGCGAGCCGGCGCGAGAACCTGAGCGAGCATGCGGCCGAGGTCGCGATTCTCGCCCATGCGCTCTGTGAGATCGGAAATTTGCGCCACGGCAGACAGCTGAATGCCGAGCGCGCGGCTGTGATCGGGTTATTCCACGACGCGAGCGAGATTATTACCGGCGATATGCCGACGCCGGTCAAGTACGGCAGCGCAGCGCTCCGCGAAGCGTATCACGCAGCGGAGGAGAGGGCGACGGAGAGTTTACTTGCGCGTCTGCCGAAGGATCTCGCAGCAGTCTATGCGCCCTTGCTCGGGATTGTCACGGCGGCGGAAGAGGGCGGCGCGGAAGAACTCTATCTTTGGCGGCTTGTCAAGGCAGCGGATAAGCTCTCGGCGTATATCAAATGCCTTGAGGAAGAGAGCGCGGGAAATACGGAATTTCGGACGGCAAAGAAGACCATAGAGGCAGAGCTTGAAAAGCTCGCCGGGGAATTGCCGGAGCTTCGGGATTTTATGGAGAACTGTCTGCCGCCCTACGGCAATACGCTGGATGAGCTCTCTGTACAGGGTGACTGGGATGAAAAAAAGCATACGGAGACAGCGCCGGATGCGGAGGCCTGACGCGAACAAAAATTAGCGTCTCTAAAGTTAAAAAAATTTTGACTTTTCCGGAAAAGGTGGTATTCTGGAATCAACAAATGAACGAATGCTCATATGTTCAAATGTGATAGATACTTGCAAATTCAGAGGAGGAGATATGCCGGAGAAAATCAGACAGCAGGTGCCGAGCGAAGATCAGCTCTACGATCTCGCCGAGCTCTTTAAGGTTTTCGGAGACTCGACGCGAATCCGGATTTTATACCGTCTGTTTTCGGGAGAGTACGGCGTGAATGAGCTCGCGGAGAGCCTGAACCTCACACAGTCGGCCGTTTCCCATCAGCTGAAACTGTTGAAACAGGCGAGGCTGGTGCGGGCGCGCCGCGAGGGGAAGTCGATGATTTATGCGCTCGCCGATGACCATGTGAGCACGATGATCGGGCAGGGATTGGAACACATTGCAGAATAAGGAGAGGAAAGATGAAAAAGAAGTTCGCTTGTGAAATTGATTGTGCAAATTGCGCGCAGAAGGTGGAAGATGCAATCCGGAAGCTGGACGGCGTCGTGGATGTGAAGGTGAATTTCCTGATGCAGAAATTCACCTGGAGGCGGCCGATGAGTCCTTTGAGGAAGTGCTTGAGGCTGCGATTCGGACCGGACAGAAAATCGAAGCGGATTTCAGCGTGAGCCGCTGAGCGGAGGATCCATATGAATCGGAAACAACAAACCCTCTTAAAGCGCATTTTACTTGCGGTCGCGGGCTATGCGGCCGTTCTGATTTTTGACAAGAGCGGCGCGGCCGAAAGCCTGCAAATGCCCGGGTGGATGCTCGGTGTCCTTTTTCTGTTCCCCTATCTTCTGGTGGGGCGAGAGGTCATCTTAAAGGCGCTCAAGAACATACGAAACGGTCAGGTCTTTGACGAGAACTTTTTAATGCTCATTGCAACCGTCGCTGCCTTTGGCATCGGTGAGTACTCGGAGGCCTGCGCGGTCATGATTTTTTACCAGGTCGGTGAGCTCTTTGAATCGCTCGCGGTCGGAAAATCCAGAGCTTCGATCACGGCGATGATGAGCATCGCGCCGGAATCGGCCAATGTGGAGCGGGACGGAAAAATCGAGGAAGTGGATCCGGACGAGGTAGAGGTCGGCGAGATGATTCTGATTCGCCCGGGCGAAAAGGTGCCGCTCGACGGCATTGTCCTCGAGGGAAGTTCTTTTCTCGACACGGCGGCGCTGACCGGTGAGCCGGTGCCGCGCGAGGTGCGCCCCGGCGATGCGGTAATCAGCGGCTGTGTGAACGGCGAGACAGCGCTCCGCGTGAAGACAAGCAAGGCCTATGAGGACTCGACGGTTGCGCGGATTCTGCAGCTGGTCGAGAGCGCAAGCGAGAAGAAAACCCGGATGGAGAACTTCATCACCCGTTTTGCGCGCTGGTACACGCCGATTGTGACGGTCACGGCACTCCTGCTGGCACTGATCCCGCCGCTTTTCTTCGGCGCACCGGCGGCGCCCTGGATTAAGCGCGCCTGCATTTTCTTAATTGTCTCCTGCCCCTGCGCACTGGTCATCTCGGTGCCGCTCGGTTTCTTCGGCGGCATCGGCGCGGCGTCAAAGCGCGGTGTTCTCGTCAAGGGCTCCAACTTTCTCGAGACCGCCGCGGAGTTAAAGACGCTGGTGTTTGATAAGACCGGCACGCTGACCCGGGGAGAGTTCCGTGTGGTCGGCATTCACCCCGCGGAGGGGTGCAGCGAGGAGGAACTCCTCTCGATGGCCGCGTACGGAGAGAGCCTCTCTTCGCATCCGATTGCCCAGTCCATTCTGCAGGCCTACGGCGGTGAAATTGACCGCGCGCGCCTCGGTGAGATGCATGAGGCGGCCGGGCACGGGCTCGAGGGTGTGCTGGACGGCAGAGAGTTGCTTCTCGGCAACGAAAAGTTGCTTAAGAGCAAAGACATTGATTTCCCCGCGGTCAAGGAGCACGGAACCGTGGTATACGCCGCACACGGCGGCAGTTATGTGGGACATATCATCATTGCGGATGTCGTGAAGCCGGGCGCCGCTGCGGCACTCCGGCAGCTCCGCGAAGTCGGCATCGAGAAGCTGGTCATGTTGACCGGCGACCGGAAGGATGCCGCAGAGGCGATTGCCGCGGAGGTCGGTGTCGACACGGTCTATCACGACCTGCTGCCCGCGGATAAGGTTGAGAAGGTCGAGGCTCTGCTCGCGGCCGAGAAGAAGAACGAAAAGGTCGGCTTTGTCGGCGACGGCATCAACGACGCGCCGGTGTTGATGCGCGCGGATGTGGGCATTGCGATGGGCTCGCTCGGCAGCGACGCGGCCATCGAGGCTGCGGATCTTGTCATCATGGACGACGAGCTCTCGAAGATTGCGGACATCATCCGCATTTCGAGAAAGACGGTGCGCATTGTGCGGCAGAATGTCGCTTTGCGCTTTGGCGGTCAAGGCGGCGGTCCTGATTCTCGGCATCTTCGGTCTCGCGAATATGTGGGAGGCAGTCTTCGGCGATGTCGGTGTGACGGTGATTGCCGTGCTGAACGCGATGCGCGCGCTCACACCGCCGTCCGCTCAGCGCTGAGGCAGCGCTCAATTTCTTCGAGAAAATGAAGCATCAGATCATTCGGAACGGTTCCCTTTTTTAGGATGTAACCGATCCGCATGGTCTGATTTTTATTGTGCCTGTCCTCGCGAAACGGTATTGCGACATAGTCGGAGCCGTTTAAGTCGCGGCTTATGATGCCCGAGCAGAGGGTGTAGCCCTGAATGGAGCGCATGAGATTTAAGTTGGTCGCGCGGTCGGAGGTCTTGATGACGCGCGGGTAGTCGCGGTCGCTCAAAATCTCCTCGGCGAGGAAGGCTGAGCTGTCTTCGCCCTGGTCAAACTGAATGCAGGGGTAGGGTTGCAGTTCTTCGAAGCTGATTGCGTCGAGGGAGGCCAGCGGGTGGTCTTTGTAGAGATAGACATAGGCGTTGCACTCAATCAGCGGGTGGAATTCAAGCAGCTCCTCGCGGAATATTTTCGAGAGAAAGCGGTGGTTAAAGCTGCTCTCGTAGAGGATGCCGACATCGGATTTGCCGCTGATGACATTGCGGATGACATCGATGGTGCGAGTCTCGAGCACCGAGAACTGGTACTCATTCGTGTCAAAACGCCGGGTCATATTGGCAAAGGCCTGGGTCACAAAGGAGTAGTGCTGGGTTGAGATCGAAAAACGCTGCCGGATCTGGCGGGAAGCGCCGAAGCGGTCCATCAGGAGCTCATATTGCTGGTGGAGTTCTCGCGCGCGCCAGAAATTCCGTGCCGTCCGGTGTCAGGCTGATGCCGCGCGAGTTTGCGGTTAAAGAGACGGAAGCCCAGTTCTTCCTCGGCCTCTTTGACGGCGTTCGTGAGAGCGGGCTGCGAGAGGAAGAGCTTTTTCCGCGGCGCGGTTGATGCTGCCGGCATCGGCGATTTCCGTGAGATAATAGATTTGCTGAAGGGTCATGACAGTCTCCTGCTATACAGTGGAGTTATAGGTATCAGAGGTGATACTAACACGCAAAACCGCGCAAAACAAGGGAAGGGTATATGCTCTGTGCGCGTGGACAAGGGTATGGCAAGAATTACGATGAGGCATATACTCTGTGCGCGGCGGCGCAAATCAGGCAAATATGCAGGGAAGAGAAGAAGAGGGATGAAGATAGTACGAGATTGATGTTTGAGAAGTAGGGGTTCGAAACAGGAAAAGAGCTCGTCTCCGGGAGGACCGGAGACGAGCTCTTTTTGGGCTAAGCGGAAGTAAAGTGGGTGCACAAGTTCCGGTATTCGCCAGAAGGCTTGCCGAGTCTGTGCCTGTTTCGGCAAGCTGCCATTGCGATTTGCGATAAAAGCAGATGAGAAAGGCCGCGGCGTATGCGTCCCCAAACAGTGCCGGCTTTACGCTTGCCCTCGGAAGCGAAGTTCGTTCGCGAAGTTCGTTGCAAAAGGGAAACGCGCGAAAAGCAGGCTCAGAGTTTTTCGAGGAGAGAAATCATCTCGAGCGCAGCGACCGCGCATTCAAAGCCCTTGTTGCCGGCCTTCGAGCCCGCGCGGAGCAGTGCCTGCTCGAGCGTATCGCAGGTCAGAACGCCGAAGAGCACGGGGAGTCCGCTCTCCAGGCCGACGGCAGCCAGTCCCTTGGAGACTTCGTTGCAGACATAGGTGTAGTGGTCGGTATCGCCGCGAATCACCGCGCCGAGCGCAATGACCGCGTCGTACTTGCCGCTCTCCGACATTTTTTTGGCGACAAGCGGAAGCTCAAAGGCGCCGGGCACCTTGACGAGTGAAATCTGTGCGGGGAGAACGCCGTGGCGGAGCAGAGCATCCTCCGCGCCGTCAATCAGGCGGGAGACCACGAGGTCGTTAAAGCGCGCCGCGACGATGCCGATGCGGATTTTTTCGGGGGACTCGAGATGTAAGCTTCCTTCGTAAAGATTCATTGTGTTATCCTCTCTTTCGCGTGTTCAAAGTCAGGGGTATTTGCATGCAAAGCGTTTCAGCAGCTCTCGCGGAGCAGGGTCGAATCCAAAAGATGCCCCATGCGGTGCCGCTTGGTGCGGAGATAGCGGATGTCGTGGCGATTTGCGGGAATCTCAATCGAAACGCGCGATGTGACCGGAATGCCGAAATCCGTGAGCTGCGCTATTTTGTCGGGGATTATTGGTCATAAGGCGCAGAGACCGAACGCCGAGGGCGCGGAGCATGGCGGCCGCTGGGGCGTAGTTCCGGAGATCGTCCGGAAAGCCGAGCGCGCGGTTGGCCTCGACGGTGTCGAGCCCCTGTTCCTGGAGCGCATAGGCTTTCAGTTTGTTAAGGAGTCCGATTCCGCGCCCCTCCTGGCGGAGATAGAGGAGCACGCCCTCACCCGCCGCCTCAATCTGCCGCAGTGCGCGCTGCAGCTGTTCGCCGCAGTCGCAGCGCCTCGAGCCGAAAGACATCGCCGGTCATGCACTCGGAGTGCATGCGGCAGAGCACCGCTTCTTTTCTGGCAATATCGCCCTTGACGAGCGCGAGGTGTTCGAGCCCGCTCAGCGGATCGAGAAAGCCGTGAATTTGAAAGTCACCGAAGGCACTCGGGAGAGCAGCGCTCGCAACTTCTTCGAGCGCGTAGTCGTAGCGCTCGCGGTAGCGAACCAGATCCTCGATGCTGATGATGCAAAGGCCTTCGCGCTCGGCGAGAGCAAGCAGTTCTTTGGTCCGCATCATCTCACCGTCCTCGCGCATAATCTCGCAGCAGAGGCCGGCCGGCTTCAGTCCCGCGAGGCGGCAGAGGTCAACGGTCGCCTCGGTGTGGCCGCGGCGCTCGAGGACACCGTGCGGGCGCGCGAGGAGCGGGAAGAGATGGCCGGGGCGGCGGAAATCAGAGGGAGCGGCATCCTCGGCGACCAGTTTCCTTGCGGTCAGCGCGCGCTCGGCGGCGCTGATGCCGGTCGTGGTCTCGACATGGTCAATCGAGACCAGAAAGGCGGTCTCGTGGTTATCGCTGTTTACGGCGGACATCGGCGGCAGCCCGAGCTTTTTGGCATAGTCCGCAGCCACCGGGAGGCAGATCAGACCGCGCGCAAGTCCGGCCATCCGATTCACGAGTTCCGCAGAGGCAAATTCGGCGGCGCAAATCAGGTCGCCCTCGTTTTCGCGTGAGGGGTCATCGATGCAGACAATCAGTTTTCCGGCGCGAAGATCCGAGAGCGCCTGTTCAATCGTTGAAAATCCCATGGCAGAATTCCTTTCTCTTTATTGGGGCGAACGGTTTCAGTAACCGAGTTTGCGAAGCCACTCCTCGTTGATTCGGCTCTTTTTGTCTGTCCCGTCCTCCCCTGCGAGGGAGAGGGCGCGCAGCACATATTTGCCGAGCAGATCGGTCTCGAGATTCAGCTTGTCGCCCGGACGCTTTGCGGCGAGGGTTGTGACTGCGGCTGTGTGCGGAATCACGGAGACCGAAAACTGATCTTTGTCGACGGAGACCACAGTGAGGCTGATGCCGTCGATTGCGACGGAACCTTTTTCAACGATACCCTGTAAAATAGCGGGGGCCGCGCGAATCGAAAAGAGCAGGGCGTTGTTCTCGCAGTGGATGCCGAGCAGTTCGCCGGTGCCGTCGATATGGCCGCTCACAAAGTGCCCGCCGAGGCGACCGTTGACCGGGAGTGCGCGCTCCAGATTGACCTGGCTTTTTGCGCGAAGCATACCGAGATTCGAGCGCCGCAGTGTCTCCGGCATGACATCTGCCGTAAAAGACTGCGCGGTGAAAGAGACGACAGTGAGACAGACGCCGTTGACCGCGATGCTGTCGCCCGCAGAGAGACCTTCGAGCACCGTTTGAGCGGCGATGGTGAGCTGATGCTTTTCGGAAAAGTTGAGAAGCGTGCCGCGCTCCTCAATGAGGCCGGTGAACATAATCAGAGATCTCCTTCGATGCGCACATCGGCGCCGAAAGAGCGGATGTGCAGATTTTTGAGGGAAAAAGCATCCGGCGGGCACGGCACACCGGTGCCGCCGAGCGCCGAGGGGGCATTTTTCCCGCCGAAGAGTTTCGGGGCGATATAGGCCTGTACGCGTTGCACGAGACCGGCACTGAGCAGCGCCCAGCCGAGTTCCGCGCCGCCCTCGACCAGCACCTCGTTGATGCCGCGCGCGCCGAGTGATGTGAGCAGGGCGCGGAGGTCAACGCGCTTGCCGGGGAAGGTGAGGATTTCACAGCCCGCGGCAAGATAGGCTTCGTGCCTTGCTGTATCGCTCACACAGCAGGCGAGTAAGGTCGGAACTTCTGCGGCGGTCTTTACGAGGGCGCTGTCAAGCGGCGTCCGGAGACCGGAGTCACAGACCACACGGAGCGGATTTCGCCCGCCCGGAATGCGGCAGGTTAAGAGAGGATCATCCTGCAGCACGGTATTGATGCCGACCATCACGGCGCCTACCGCAGCGCGGGTCCGGTGAACTTCCTCCCGTGCGGCCTCGCCGGTAATCCAGCGGGAGGCGCCGGAGGCACAGGCGGTTTTGCCGTCGAGCGTCATCGCATATTTCAGAAGGACAAAGGGGAGGCCGGTTCTGATGTGGTGAAAAAAAGGAGCGTTCAGCGCATCACACGCGGATTCCGACACATGTTCCGTGACAGCAACGCCGCCCTGCCGGAGTGCGGCAATGCCCTTGCCTGCGACCAGCGGGTTCGGATCGCTGCTTCCCACAAACACCGCGCGGATGCCGGCGGCGAGAATCGCCTCGGTGCAGGGCGGCTGCTTGCCGGTATGACAGCAGGGTTCCAGTGTCACATAGAGTGAGGCGCCCGCCGGAGAGAGTCCGCGATGCCTGCAGTCTTCGAGCGCGGCGCGTTCGGCGTGCAGGCCGCCGTAGAATGCGTGAAAGCCCTCGCCGATGATTTTGCCGTCTCGGACGAGGACGGCACCGACCAGCGGATTCGGCGCGGTGTGACCGCGGCCGCGTTCTGCGAGCGAAATGGCGCGGCGCATAAAAGTTTCGTGCATAAGACCTCCTTTCGGCAATCAAAAAAGCCCCGGCGTAAGGCTCGGGGCAAGTAGAAAAAAGCCCTTGGAATTTCCATTCCAAGGGACTTTTGACTATGGAGGGTGCGTTGCTTCTTCCATCCAGACTATACTGTCGGCTCCGGAATCTGACCGGATCATGCCTTTCGGCTCGCGGGCTGTACCGCCGGTAGGGACTTTCACCCTGCCCTGAAGACTACAGGCTCAGTATAGAATAGCAGAGCAGTTCTGTCAAGATTCGCGATACTTGGCCATCATACTTTTGAAGAGCTCGGCGGTGGAGGGCGGTGTGAAGGTGATGGCATTGGCGCCGGCCGCAATGGTCGCCTGAATGCTCTCTTCGGTATTGCCGCCGCTCGCGATGATCGGGACCTCCGGAAAATTCGCGGCGGATTTTTTGCCGTACCAGCGCCGCGGTGCCGGGGCCTGCCGCGACATTCAGAATACTTGCGCCGCTTGCAAGGCGCGCGGCGATATCGGTCTCTTCGCTGACGACAGTGATGATGACCGGAATATCCACGACCTTGGTCACGGCGAGGAGGTTTAAGTCGCTGATCGGCGCATTCAGGACAATGCCCATGGCGCTCTGGCCCTCGGCATCCTGTGCGAGCGAGAGCGTGCGAAGTCCCTTCGTCGTGCCGCCGCCGCAGCCGCAGAAGACGGGGATATAGGAGCCGTTGATCAGTGCGTGGCTGATGGCCGACTGCGGGGTAAACGGGTAGACCGCGAAGACCGCATCGGCGTCGCAGTTTCGGATAATCGCGAGATCGGTCGTGAAGACCAGGGACTTGATGCGCCGCCCGTTGACCACGATGCCGCTCGCCTGATAACAGGAGAGAGGCAGTTGTTCAAACCAAAAAGTCTCTTTCTTTATAAGGCTGTCGCTGAAAAAAGACAAGCGGATTGCCGGTTTACACTTTTCTGTTTGCAAAAAAAGTTTTATGATAAGGAAATCTTAAGGCAAGCAAGGTAAAGGAAGAATCGAACCATGAGATTGATGCGACAATTCGGCATTATCGCGGGCATGACTTGTGTCGGCGAGCTAATGCATTATTTTATTCCGCTGCCGGTGCCCGGCAGTATTTACGGCCTGGCGCTCATGATGATCGCGCTGATGACAGGGATGATAAAGCTGGAGAGTGTGCTCGAGACCTCGCAGTTTCTGATTGATGCGATGCCGCTCATGTTTATTCCGGCCGGTGTGGGACTCATGACAGCCTGGGGGCAGCTCCGGGAAATCCTTCTGCCGGTCACCGTTGTGACCTTTGTCTCGACCGTGCTGGTTATGGGAATCACGGGGCGCGTGACCGAAATTTTGCTCGCCGTGACGGCGCGCGGACGTGCAAAAGGCGAGACGGCTTCGCAGGAGTTAAAGGAAGAGGTTCTGGCCGAAGAGAATGTAATCGCCGAAGAATTGCGAGAGGCGGCAAAACACGAGACGGAAAAAATCAAGCATCTGTTGCACGGCGAGGTGACCAAGAGCGAAGAGCCGGAAGTAACGGACTGCGCCGCACGGTCAGAGTCTGCCGAAGCGGAAGAGACCGCGAAAACAGAACACGCTGCCGCAGAGGCAACGGCAGCGCACGGGAAGAAAAGGAGGAAGCATCATGGGCATGGATGAGGCGATGAATGAAGTCATCCGAAACTCGACCATCATAGGCATTGTCATCAGTTTACTTGCCTTTGATATCGGCAGCGCACTGCGCGTCAAGACGGGGCTTGCGGTGCTGAATCCGCTGCTGATCTCGATTATTCTGGTCATCGGCTTCATGGTTGCGTTTAATATCGACTACGGAAGCTACATCCGGAGCGCGCGGTATTTAAGCTATCTTCTGACGCCGGCGACGGTGGCGCTCGCCGTGCCGCTCTACCAGCAGCTGCAACTTTTGAAGGATAACCTGCTTGCGGTCGTGCTCGGCGTTCTGGCAGGTGTGCTCACGAGCCTCGGTTCGATTCTCGTGCTCTGCACGATATTTCATATGAACCATGTGGAGTACATCACGCTGTTGCCGAAGTCCATCACGACGGCAATCGGTATGAGCGTAGTGGAGGAGCTCGGCGGCTATACGACCATCACCGTGGCTTCGATTATTGTGACCGGTATTCTCGGCAATGTGCTCGCCGACCCGATTTGTCATCTGTTCGCGATTCACAGCCCGATTGCCAAGGGACTTGCGCTCGGCACTTCGGCCCATGCAATCGGCACCTCGAAGGCAATGCAGATCGGTGAAATCGAGGGTGCCATGGCGGGACTCGCGATTGTAGTCAGCGGTATCATGACCGTGGTCGGTGCTTCGATTTTTTTGCCACCTTCCGCTGAGACAGCGCAAACACTGCCGCGGGTTCAATGTAAGGCGGCGGCAAGTTTCATAGAGAGGTCCGCTCTCATAGGGCGGGCAGCAAAGCGCAGGCGTAGTCCTGCGCTTTTTCCGTCTCCGGGGAAGTTCCAGCGTCTCGGTTTTTTTCGAGCAGCTGCGCGCGACCGCTCTGCCGGAGATACTCCCGGAAAGAGTTCAGTTTCAGCGTGGAGAGCGGGTCGGAGAGCACGGGCATGAAGATGCGGTCGCAGAGTTCCAGGAGCTCGAGCGCGCGGCGGCCGAAGGCACCGAAATCCAGCACCATGCTGCGGTAGCCGCTCTCCCGCGCGATGCGCTGTAGGAGGGCAGCGAATTCCTCCGGGGGGAGCAGAGACAAATCTTCCGCACAGCGCACCGGCGGCAGCAAATCCAGTGCGCCGAAGGCGGAGAGTCTGCTCTGCAAAACGGCCCAGCTGTAGCGACCGCTGCTGTGGGCAAATAAAAGTTCCGAGAGACTTTCGGCGGCATCCGGTGCAATTTGCGCATAGACGCCGGCGTAGTCTTCGAGCGAGAGAAGCAGAGTCTTGCCCTGTGCGGCGCGCGCGAGTCCGAGGGAGAGGGCGAGGGTGGTCTTGCCGCAGCGGTGGACGGGAGAATAGATGCCAAGGATTTCGCAGTCCCCGCGCTGAACCGGAGAGAGGACGCCCGGTCTTGCGGTCGCATAGAGCTGCATGACGCGGCGCGCAAGGGCATCGGCCGGGCGATAGGAAAAAACAGCGGGAACCGGAAGCGCGTTTTGACTGCGCTCGCCGACAAAGCCGTCTTCGCTCAGCAGGATGGCCATGCTCTGTCCGAGCAGGCCCTGCATTTCTTCGGCGAAGTGCTCGGAGAACAGCAGCAACTCCACATCGGCATGTGCGCGAAAGGTGCGGAAGGCTTCAAGTGCGGAGAAGGCATAGACGGGAAGACCGAGACTCTTTCGCTGGTTCCAGAAGTCGGCAAGACGTCCGGCGTAGTCGGCGTCGGGGTGTAAGAGAACGGCACAGCGTCGCATGAGAAGAACCTCCTTTGGTGTGTCAGAAGAAAAGGGTGTGAAGAAGCGGGGTTTCGGAGAGCAGCTTTAGGAGCGCAAAGCCGGCAAAGAAAAAGGGCGCGAGCGGCAGCTGTTCACAGCGCCGCCCGGCGAGCAGCAGCCAGAGCGCCGGCAGAGTAGCGGCGAGGAGGCTCAGAAAAAAGAAGCCGAGAAAGGCAGAGAGCCCCAGATAGGCGCAGCAGAGACCGAGGAGCTTGACATCGCCCGCGCCGATGAGATGCAGGCGGAACCAGGGATAAAAGAGAAGGGCAGAGAGGCAGAGGCGAAGCAGGAAGTGCGGATTTCTGTGCCGCCATGCCCGGGCAGCAGGGCCAACAGGAGGAGGCGGTTCGGAATACGGCGTTCCTTTCAGATCCGCAATCGAGAATAGTGGCAAAAAGAGGGCGAGCGGAGAGAGTTGTAAAAACATAAAATCCTCCTTTTCTTGCTTTGTCAAACGTCGAAAAAAAGCTATACTTGTAGCATAAAAAACAATCGTTGCGCGGAGGGAGTATGGCAGAAGTCAACAGAGGTATGGGTGTCATCACAGAGACAGATTGTTATCTGTTCGGGCAGGGAACGCACTATGAGATTTATAAGAAGCTCGGTGCACATCCCATGACGCGGGACGGCGTGGAAGGGTATTACTTTGCGGTCTGGGCACCGCACGCGCGCGCGGTGAGCGTGGTCGGCGAGTTCAATGACTGGCAGGCAGAGGCAAACCCGTGTGCGGAAATTTTTGAGGGCGGCATCTGGGAGTGCTTCATCCCGGGACCCAAAGCCGGGATGCTCTACAAATTCCTTCTGAAAAGCGCTGCCGGAGAGCTTCTCTACAAGGCAGACCCCTATGCGCGCGCGGCGGAGTTCCGCCCCGGCACGGCGTCGCAGCTCACGGGAGAACCCTGGGACTACCGGTGGAAGGATCGGGCGTGGATGCAACAGAGGGCAAAGCAGAATCCGCGGCAGGAAGCGCTCAGCATTTACGAGTGTCACCTCGGTTCCTGGCGGCGGGGCGATGAAAACGAGCGGGACGGCTTTCTCTCCTATGAGACCTTGGCGCGGGAGCTCTCGGCCTATGTCAAGGACATGGGCTATACCCATGTGGAACTCATGGGCATTGCGGAGTATCCGTTTGACGGGAGTTGGGGCTATCAGGTGACCGGCTACTACGCGCCGACTTCCCGCTACGGGAGCCCGGCGGAATTTCAGGCTTTTGTCGACACACTGCACGCGGCGGGCATCGGCGTGATTCTCGACTGGGTGCCGGCGCATTTCCCGCGGGATGCCTTCGGCCTTGCGGATTTCGACGGACAGGCGCTCTACGAGTACGCCGATTCGAGAAAGGGCGAGCATCCGGACTGGGGCACCAAGGTTTTTGATTACGGCAAGACCGAGGTCAAGAACTTCCTGATTGCGAATGCGCTCTACTGGATAGACGAATACCATGTGGACGGACTCCGGGTCGATGCCGTAGCATCGATGCTCTATCTGGACTACGGCAGACAGAGCGGTCAGTGGTGCCCGAACAAATACGGCGGCAACGAGAACCTCGAGGCGATTGAGTTCTTCAAGCACTTGAATTCCGTGATCGCCGGGCGGAAGGACGGCAGCATGATCATTGCCGAGGAGAGCACGGCCTGGCCCATGGTCACACACCGTCCGGAGGACAACGGTCTCGGTTTCACCTTCAAGTGGAACATGGGCTGGATGCACGACTTCCTCGAGTACATGAAGCTGGATCCCTACTTCCGGCGCGACAACCACAACAAGATGACCTTCGGCCTCACCTATTTCACGAGCGAGAACTATGTGCTCGTGCTCTCGCACGATGAGGTGGTGCATCTCAAGTGCTCGATGATCAACAAGATGCCGGGTATTTACGAGGACAAGTTCTCAAATCTGAAGTGCGGCTACAGCTATATGATCGGCCATCCCGGGCAAGAAGCTGCTCTTCATGGGACAGGAATTTGCGCAGTGGCACGAGTGGGATGAGAAGGTATCGCTGAACTGGGAGCTGTTAAACGAGGCGCCGCACCGGGATATGCAGAACTTTGTGCGGGGACTCCTACAGCTTTACCGCTCGCATCCGGCGCTGTACCGTCTGGACAACGACTGGCAGGGCTTTGAGTGGATCAATGCGAACGATGCGGACCGTTCGATTTTCTCTTTCCTCCGCCGGGATGAGAGCCGGAAGAAAGTCGCTGCTCTTTGTGATTAACTTCACGCCGGTTGCGCGCGAGGACTATCGTGTCGGCGTGCCGCACGCGGGCAGTTACCGGCTGATTCTGGATGAGACCGAAGGACTCTATGCGCTTCGGAAGAAGCGCGCGGTCTCCTATCGCGCAAAACCGGGCGAGTGCGACCAGAGACCGTTCTATCTGGAAGCGCCGCTGCCGGCGTACGGTGTGCGGATTTTCGAGTTCGATGAGACAAAGAGACCGGCGGTGAAGAAGGCGGCGGGAAGCAAGAAAACCGCGACCGAGAAGGTGACGGGAGCAAAGAAACCGGCAGTGAAGAAGGCGGCGGGAGCAAAGAAACCGGCAACCGAGAAGGCGGCGAGTAAGAAACCCGCGGCGAAGAAGACTCAGGGTTCGCGGAGCGCCTCCAAGAAGACGGCATCTTCCGCAGAGTGATTCGGTTCTTCTGTGCGGTGAAAGAGGCGGCGGAGCAATCCGCCGCTCTTTTTTTGCGGAAGTTCCTCGGCACTGACCTCCCGGATTTCGCTGACGAGAGGGTCAAGCGGCGGCGCGGCATCGGCAGCAGGGTCCGCCGCGCGCGGCGTTGTCTCTGCGGCAGTCAGAATGTGCTCCAGATAGTCGAGAGAGTGCGGATGCGAGAGACTTTCCTGATAGAGGCGGTAGGCGAGCACCATGTGTCGCTCTTCATTCTGATCGGTCAGCGCGAGGAGCGCATGTAAAAAGGCGGAGAGGCTGTCCGAAAAGTCCGCATGTTGTCCCGGGTGATAGAGAAAGCAGGGGGCGCGGCTCTGCGGGTCCAGATAAATCGCGTCGGCATCGAGGACCAGACCGTCCGGAGACAAGAGATAGACCGGGAGACGGGAGAGCGCCTGAAGAAGATATAGTAACAGGCGGCGAAGATCTTCGGCGCGAAGTTTTTGCTCGGCTGCGGCGTCGGTGAGAGAGAGAAGGCCGGTCACATCATAGGAAAGTGTCTCGGGCAGCGCCTCACCGGTAGGGCAGAGCGGCAGAAAACCGGGGATATGGTTTTCCTCGAGCATGCGGCGCGGAAAGCCGGATGCGTCGGCGGGGGAGAGAGGAAGTTCGAGGGCGCTGTGTGTCGCACTATGAACCGGTTTCATCATGGGGTTACCTCCTTTGTGCTGTCCGGAAGCGGACTGGTGCTGCGAAGCGCTGTCTCCGGGCGCAGCGGTTTGTATTCGATGCGCGCAGAGAAACGGGGCGCGCGGAGCTCGACACCGCCGACATCCTGTCCGCACCAGACGGTGAAATTACTGTCGCCAACGGGGAGCAGGGAAGAGAGACGGCGCAGATAGTGTGACTTCAGTTCGGCCGGGGCAGCGGCGATATCGCCGGTGCGGGAATCCGCGCGCGAGGCCTGTACCGCGAGATCTTCGAGCAGAAAGCCGGCCGTGCAGCGGGCCTGTTCCCGATAGACGAAGCGGGTCGCTGCGGTCAGCGATAAAAAGAGAAGCGAGAATACATAGAGTGCTTCTACGGTGAGAGAGGCGCGAAGACGCAGAGACAGGGGCCGCCTCATGACAGAACCTTGCCCGGAGAAAAGAGACAAAAAAGGGCGGGGAGCAGAAAAAAGGGGAGCAGCGGAATGCGCTCTGTCCCTGTCTTTTTCGGGCGCCCGAAGCGGCGGCAAAGCAGAAAAAGAGAGAGGAGTGCCGCGGACAAAAAACCGGCTGTCAGCAGAAACAGCAGGCGGTGAAAGCCGGCGCCGAGCCCGAAACAGAGGAGAAACAGTGCGTCGCCGAGCCCGAGGGCTTCGCGGGACAGCAGGGAAAAGGCGAGCAGCGGAAGAGACAGGCAGAGCGAGAGCAGAAGCTCTGTCGGCACAGTCGCGCGGACAAAGAAGAGGCGCCACAGATAAAAGCCGAGCTCCAGGAGGAACAGAAGCTCAAAAAAAGCGGCGGGGTACGGTTTGATAGAGAAAGTCCTCGCACGCGCAGGCAAGTGAAAAAAAGCGTGAGACTGAAGCAACCGAAGAGGGTGGTCGCAAACATCGGGAACTCCTTTCATGGATAGCAATAACTGCAGGGGCCAAGCTGCTCCACTTCGCGTTTCGGCACGGCGCGGACATAGGCGCGAATCGCGCGGCAGGCCGGATCACGGTGCCAGGCGGTGCCGCTCGGCATCAGGTAGACAGTGCCGCCGCTTGCGCCGCGCGCACAGACCGGGCAGGCATGATAGCGACTGCCGGAGGCATTGCGCGCAGCCGTCGCTTCGGAGAGAGACACAGCGCGAAGGTCATTATAGAGATAGTGACAGCGGGCGGTCTTATGGTAGCGGGTCGAGTGCCTGCCGACATAGACAATTTCCTCTTCCGGGTTTGCCGCGACGCAGTTTTCCGGATTGGTTTCCCCGATCCAGGCGCGCCGCCATGCCGTGCGGCTGCAGCGGATGGCGGGCAGGCGAAACAGGGGAATCGGGAGTGTGTAGCTGTAGTCCAGCACGACGCGAACCGTTTCGCCGTCCGCGAGGAAGCTCGAGCGCTCGGCACTGAGGCCGCTGAGGTTCGGATCGGAGACAGCGGCGCGCGCGGCCGCAAGTGCCAAGGAACTCAGCGAATTTCTGTATTGCGTGGCCTCCGGTGTTGACAGCGCGGCCAGGGCAGCGGCGCGGTCACAGACGGTTTCCGCGGTGCGCTGCATCTGTCGCTCGGCGGTCATGATGCGGAAGGGCACGGAAAAGAGGAGGAGCACAAACAAAAAGAGAGGCAGCACGAGCGCTGCCTCTACCGTGAGTGAGGCAGAGAGCGGGGCGCGGCGCCTCAGCGCTGCGCTCCTGTGAAGAGAAAAAGAGACGGAAAGTCGGGATTGTGCCTGGAGAGCTGTTTTCCGATTTTGATTGACAGTGGTTTTCATGTGGCCGTCTCCTCTGTTCACAGAAACGCAAGGTTGAAGCGCCGCGCGCCCTCAGTAGGCCCGGAAACTCTGCACGGAAATCTGAAACTGTTTCGGCGCGGCAGCGGGCAGGGAAAAGAGCGCGGTGAAAAGATGTGAGGCATTGCAGCGGAGCTCCGCGCGGAGCGAAACCAGGCAGTGCGTGATCCGGAAGGGCGTCTGTCCGTTCGAGAGCGCTGTTTCCATGAGATCGAGCATGCGGTAATTCCGTTCGGCGCGGGAAGTTTGCAGGTAGAAAAAGAGCAGGGCTTCCCGGTAGGAGAGTCCTTCTCCGCTCTCTGACAGGGCGGCGGCAGGCGGCTGAAAGTCGCTGCTTTGCAAGAGCCGATCGGCAGAGATACGGGGAACCGGAGTAAGCACAAAGAGCGGTGCTTTCTGTCCGGCGAGCAGCAGAGACAGGTCTGTGAGACTGTCATAGGCTGCAATCGCATAGAGCAGCAGGAAACGGAGCAGGGCGCGAAGCCGCGGGGAAGCGGCTGCGGTACAGAGGCTGTCGGCGGCGTGTTCCGCGGCCTGACAGGCAGCCGGGTCCGAGAGCAGCGCGAGCAGACGAAGACTTTGCTGGTCCGCAAAGAGGCGGGAGCAGACTGCTGAAAAGTTTTCGCGGTCGGTCTCCTTGCCGGCGCTCAGATATTCCAGCTGGAGGCTGAGACCTGCCTGCGCCGCCTCGTTCGTTTGGGACAAATAGCAGGGGAAAAAGGAGGCCGCATAGTGCGCAAAGAGACAATCATCGTCATCACTGCGCGAGGCGCCCGGCTCCGCCGCCGCAAGCTGCGCGGAGGGAAGCTCTGTGAGAGACAGGCTTCCGGCGGGAACGGCTGCACTCGCCGGGAGGCAGAGCGCCTCGCGGGTCGCGGGCTCGGTTCGAAGGAGAGCGGCGAGGGAGAGAGAGGAGCAGCGTCCTGCCGGAGGCCCGAGACCGCGCTGAGAGTCGGCAGACTGAGTGCTGCGGAAAAGTCGGCGGCGAGCGAATGCCAGAGGGCTTCGGCATCGATGCCCATGCCGTCGTCTTCGTCATCCTCTTCGGCTTCTTCGGCGATGCGCGCGGCAAGCTCTGCGGCTGCCGTCTCGTAGGCGGAGACCGTCGCTGTGAGAGCGGGAGCAGCCGTCCCGGCCGCGGAAATTTCGGGACGCCGCGCATGAAAGGCAGCTGCCGTCTCGGAGACGGTCTCGTCAAGCGGCAAGAGCGCTGCCTCTTCCGCCTGTCCCGAAAAGGCGAACCGTGCGCTGCCGTCTGTGAGTTGCGCGGAGAGCTGCAGGCAGTCGGCGGAAATAAGCTCTGTTTGCCGGAGAGCTGCGGCGAGGGCGGCGGCATGTTGGGAGAACTCCGGGAGATTGCCGGCTGCGAGCGCCGCGGCCGCGGCTTCCTTTTCGCGCCCGGCGTCCAGAAGGCTCTGCTCCAGCCGGAAATACAGCGCTTCGCTCTCCGCGGCGTCTGCAAAGAGGGGAGACAGCGCGGCCACGGACGGGGACACATGCTCGGCGAAGGTAAGACCGGGACTATACTGCGTGAGCATTGATACCGTGAGCGGTGCAGTGTCTCCCGGCTGTGTCTTCATGTAGTCGAGCATTTCCTGCTCCAGCCAGACCGCGCCGCCGTCACCGAGAAAGCCGGTTTCGAGCGGGCGTATGGTCGCTTCGAAAAAGGGATAGCGCCCGGCATCCTGTCGGTATGCCTGTACGGCGCGGTCCAGTTCGGCTGCGCAGCGCTCGTCGCCCGGGTAGCGGTAGGCGAGGATGCGGTAGCGCGCAAAGAGCGTGCGGTCATAGCGGGAAACAGGGAATCCACGGCGGCATTGGCGGCGAGGGCGGCATAATAGCGGGTTCCCGCGGTTCGCGCGCTCTCGAGCAGCGCACAGATGAGGGCGCAGCAGGAAGTCAGAACCAGCGCGAGAAACAGTGTGACCGAGCCGCGGAGCCGCATCAGTAGACCTTGCCGGCCTGGTTATTAATCTCGCCGAAGGCGCGATTCAGGAGGGCAATGACCTGCCCCTTGAAGAGCACCACCAGGGTCACGAGGACCACGAGAATCAGAATGAGCTCAATCGTGGAAAAACCGTCTTCCGAATCAAAAAATCCTGTCGCAAACCGTTTCATGACAAACCTCCTGAATTTGTTTTATGAGAAAGCTGAAAAATGCGGGGACAACCATGACAATCATGACGACAAGGAGCATGAGAAAGAGCGGGAGTAGAAAGCCTGGTTCCGGCTTCCTCGCCGAGACGCCGCGCCAGATTTTTTCGCTCCTCCCAGGCGAGAGTCATCTCGGCCGCAAGGATGGTGCGGAGGGCAGCGACGCCGGTTCTCTGATTCTGCTCGAGCAGCGAGGCGAGCTTCATATATTGCCGGAGACCGCAGGCGCGCCCGAAGGCGCGGTACATGCGGCTCTCGCTTTCGCCCGCGCGGAGCAGAAGCAGTGCTCTTTTGAGTTCTTCGTAGGCGGCGCGCGGTGCCGCTTTTTTTCTGCTGTTCGGCGCTGTAATCCGCGGCAATCGAGAGCAGGGCGTTGCGGGCATTCATTCCTGCGCCGAGCAGCACGAGGAGCTTGGACACGAGCTCGGGGTAGTCGAGCAGGAGCTGCCGCTGCCGCAAAGCGGCGGCGTCCGCCCTGTCCTGTCGCTCTTTCAGGAGAAACAGCAGCGCGGCGACAGCGCCGAGCAAAAGAAAGAGGCGCGCCTCACTGCGTTTCTTTTCGCGGTAGTGGAGCGCATGTCCTTCGTATTCCCGGGGCAGGGAGAGTTCGGGTGCCGCAGACTGCCGACTGTCCTCCGCCTGCAGATAGGCGAGAAAGTCTTTGGTGCGCTGCGCCGCCGGATCCACGGCGGGCGGCAGTATCGTGAGAGGCAACAGGAAGCGGAGCCCCTCTCGTGCCGGTGTATCGCGGAGCGTCACGGTCAGTGTGAGCTCTGCGGGCCCGGTCAGCGCGGCGTTATTCACATTGCCGTAGCTGTCGAGCAGCGCGGGATCGGAAGAGAGATAGCTCGCCGAAAGGCCTTCTTCCGGGAAAAGGGCGGGGAAGTCGAGGCGGCCGCGGATTTCCGCGAGCGAGGCGTTGCCGTTTAAGACGACAAGCGGCAGCTTTTCCATACAGCGATCCGCGGCAGCTTTAAATTCGGCGTCCGTGTAGCGGCGCGCCTGTACGGGAAGGCAGAGTTCTGTCTCGCCGTCCCCGAGTCCGTCGACAATCAGATCATAGCGGCTGTCGGCGCCGCCGTAGGAATTCCTTGGCAGGCGTGCGGCCGTTTCGAGCGAGTTTTGAGCAGGGTGCCGCAAGGTGGCAAAGAGGTAGAGGGCAAGCCCTGCGGCCAGACAGAGGCAGGGCGCGCGATAGCGTTTCAGCAGGGAGAAAAGTCGTTTTTGCATGACCGCTCCTAGAGGGAAATGGAAGAGATGCGCTGTGACAAGTAGAGCGCGAAGAGATAGGTGGCAAGGCAGAGGGTCATCACGAGACGCCCGAGCAGGGTCTCGTACATGACCCGGAAAAAACCGGGAGAAGAGAAATCGACATAGAGAATCATGAAGAGCGGCACGAGGTTCATGACGCGCTGCTCAAAGCGCCGCGCCGCGGTGAGAGTCAGGATTTCCTCTTTGATCTGGATGCGGTCGCCAATCACCTCGCTGGTGCGGCGCAGGATTCCGGCGAGATCGCCACCGGACTTTCTCGCAATGCGGAGCACCCGGGCAAAGGTCTTGATGTCATCGAGGCCGCTGCGCTTTGCGAAGTCATCGACCGCCTGTTCCGGCGGAATGTTCATCCCGATCTGCCGCAGTAAATAAGAGAATTCGCGGACGATGAGTGAGGTGTTTCCGTAGAGGACGCTGAGTTCGCCGAGGCTCTCGCGGAGTGCGTTCTCGAGGGAATAGCCCGCGCTCAGCGAGGAGGCGAGCAGAGAGCGCTTCGCGGAAGGCAAGCAGGAGTTTGTCGCCGCCGCGCGGCGGCGAGTGCCTTCGCTGTGTGAAGGGAAAGAGAAAATGCGAGGGGAAGCAGGAAGAGAAAAAAAGAGGAGGTTCCGGTAAAAGACAAAGGTAAAGAGTCCTGTGATGAGAAGAGCGCGGAACAGAAGTCGGAGATACTCCCGAAGGGAGAGCGTGTAGCGCTCATAGGACGAGACCGGCAGCATCGAGCTTTCCGCGGCGCCTGAGGGTTCCGACCGCGCGGAGTTCTCCCCGCACCCGGAAACCGTCCTGTTCTTTTTCCTCCTGAAAGGCAAAGAGATCGTGCAGTGCAATTTCGCCATGTGAGACACCCCCGATTTCCGTGATGGAAAGCACACGGCGGCTCCGGTCGCGGAGTCGGCCGAGATGCACAATGAGATCCAGTGCGCTTGCAATTTGTCGTTGAATCGCGGCGAGCGGGAGATTGGCGCCGCCGAGCGCCATGGTCTCGAGCCGCGTCAGCATATCGGCGGCCGAATTGGCATGGCCGGTCGAGAGGGAGCCGTCGTGGCCGGTATTCATCGCCTGCAGCATATCGAGGGCCTCGGCGCCGCGCACTTCGCCGACTATGATGCGGTCGGGGTTCATGCGGAGACTGGCGCGAATCAGGTCGGCAATGCGGACTTGTCCTTCCCCTTCGGCATTCCGGTTGCGGGTTTCGAGGCGCACCAGATTTTCGATGTGGAGAAGTTGAAGCTCCGCGGAATCCTCAATCGTGATGACGCGTTCGGTTTTCGGAATAAAAGCGGAGAGTGCGTTTAAAAAGGTCGTCTTGCCGGAATTGGTACCGCCGCTGATGAAGATGTTATATCCGGCTGCGACCGCTTTTTTCAGAAAGGCGGCGGCCTCGGCTGTCAGTGTCCCGAAACCGATCAGTGTTTCCATCGTGATGGGCTCGGGGAATTTTCGAATGGTGACAGCGGGACCGCCGAGGGAGATCGGCGGCAGCACGATATGAACCCGGCTGCCGTCGGGGAGGCGCGCATCCGCAATGGGGGTTGAGACATTGACGCTGCGGTTTACGCGGCTCACAATGCGCTGAATCATATCCTCCAACTGCTCCTCGCTTGAAAAATGCAGGTCGCAGCGCTCTACCTTGCCGCGTCGCTCCACGAAAATCCGGTCCTTGCCGTTCACCATGATTTCCGTGACATCTTTTTGATCGAGGAGTTCCTGGAGTATGTCCAGCCTGCGAAAGGAATTGAAAAGAGAGTTGCGGAGATACAGCTGATCGCTGACAGAGAGCAACTGTGTGGCGCGGAGCTGTGAAATCGCGGCATCAATCTCTGCGAAGAGCGCGGCATCACTTGCATCCTGCATGGCGCAAACCGTTTCAGACAGCTGTTCCCGAAGCGAAGCGTAGAATACTTCCAAGGACTTCATGGGCTCTCCTTTCGTCGTACATATATAAGGACGGTCAAAACGGGAAAAAGGTTCGAAGATTTTCAAAAAAATTTTTACTTTTTTTCGATGCGACAGGAAAGCGGTGAAGGGGGGGGTACAACCGGCGCAGCGGCGGGCAGAAAAGCGGGCGGGCGTCGGCGCGAAGAGAAACCGAGACTCGGCGCGTGGGTGTTGACAGGTGAGCGTGTCGATAAGAGAGCAGTTGCGACCGGCGTAGCGGCGGGCGGGAAAGCGGGCGGGCGTCGGCGCGAAGAGAAACCGAGACTCGGCGCGTGGGTGTTGACAGGGTGAGCGTGTCGATAAGAGAGCAGTTGCGACCGGCGTAGCGGCGGGCGGGAAAGCGGGCGGGCGGCGGTACGAAGAGAAACCGTGAGTCGGCGCGTGGGTGTTGACAGGTGAGCGTGTCGATAAGAGAGCAGTTGCGACCGGCGTAGCGGCGGGCGGAAAAGCGGGCGGGCGGCGGTGTGAAGAGAAATCGAGATTCAGTGTGTGTGTGTTGTGACAGGTGATAACATAGATAAGAGAGCGGTTTGCGGCCGGTGTATCGGAAGGCAGAAACATGCGCAGGGGTCGGCGCGCGAGCGTGTTTTGCGGTGTGAAAGCCGTGCGTCCGGGAAAGTAGTTTTAATCGGCGCGACGGCAGAAAGAGGGCGCATAGGCGGGGGCGCGAGAGGCTTCTGCGGAATTGGACAAAAAAAGCGCGGTGCTGTAAAGTAAAGACAGCACTGCGCGTTACAGACAGGAAGAGGAGGCTTGAGATGAGAAAAGACGACTGTATTTTTTGTAAGATTGCGAACGGCGAAATTCCGTCGACGGAGATCTGTGAGAACGAGGGATACCGCGTGATTCTGGACCTCGGTCCCGCATCGAAGGGACACGCTCTGGTGTTGCCGAAGGAACATTACGACAATATCACGGAGATGCCGGAACAGGCAATCGGCGAGGCGTTTTCGCTCGCAGGCAAGGTCGGCAAGGCGATGCAGCGCGGCCTCGGCGCCGCGGGTTTTAACCTTGTTCAGAACAACGGCACGGCGGCCGGTCAGACGGTATTTCACTTCCACATCCACATTATCCCGCGCTACGAGAACGGCCCGGAGATGGTTGCGTGGACCCCGGGTAAGGCAGAGCCGGAGGAACTGAAGGCAACTGCCGAGAGCATCCGCAAAGCGCTCTGAGCACGGCGATGGAGCTATATCGGAGAAGTCGAAATGCGCCGGTCACGGATTGGATGATTCTCATCAATGTGCTGGTGTTTCTCTACACCGCACTCCGCGGCGGCATGAGCGACAATGACATTCTGCTTCGCTACGGCGCGAGCTATACGCCCTATATTTTCGAGAAGCACGAGTACTGGAGACTGCTCACGGCAGCTTTCCTACACTTCGGCATACGGCATCTCGGGAACAATATGCTGGTTCTCTTTGTGACCGGCGACAGTCTGGAGCACGCACTGGGGCATGTCAAGTACCTGGTATTCTATCTGCTTTCGGCCGTCGGCACTTCGGCCTGCTCCTATGCGGTCGAGGTGTGGATGAGAAGAGAAGTGCTGAGTGCCGGCGCTTCGGGCGTGGTCTTTGCCGTGCTCGGCGGTCTGATCTGGGTGCTCATCAGAAACCGCGGGCGCTTTGAAGAGTTCCGTATCCGGAATCTACTCTTTTTCTCGGGGCTTATGCTGCTTGGCGGCTTTATCTCCGAGGAAGTCGACAACGTGGCACACACGAGCGGTCTTCTGATCGGGTTTCTGCTCGCGGTCGTGCTTTACCGGCGATCGGCAGTCACGCTGTTCAGCACGGACATGACCTGAGCCACGCCGTTGGCGCTGCCGCCCGCTTCCATCGCGGCGAGGTAGCGCGCGCGGTCGGCGTAGGTTTCCCGCACGGCGGCGAGTAAGGTATCGCGCGACAGGGCTTCTTCCTCAAGGACACGGGAGTAGCCCTGTTTTTCGTAGGAGCGGGCGTTCAGAATCTGGTCGCCGCGGCTCGCTTTTGCGGAGAGCGGAATCAGGACGTTGGGCTTCCGGAGCGCGAGAATTTCGCAGATGGCATTGGCACCGGCGCGGCTCACCATGATATCGGCGAGCGCAAAGTAGTCTTTCAGCTCCTCGGAGACATACTCAAACTGGCGGTAGCCCGGGGTGTCGGAAAGCGCTGGGTCCAGGTTATTCTTGCCTGCGATGTGCAGCACCTGAAAGTCCTTCAGAAGATCCGGCAGGGCGTCGCGGACGGCGGCATTGACCGCGCGGGAACCGAGACTACCGCCAATCACGAGAAGCACCGGGCGCGAAGCGGAGAAGCCGGTCAGCGCGAGGGCGGTCTCCCGGTTGCCGGAGAGGAGCTCGGCGCGTATCGGAGAGCCGGTCAGCACCGCCTTGTCCTTCGGGAGGAGCGAGAGCGTCTCGGGGAAGTTACAGCAGATTTTGGTTGCCGCGCTGTAGGAGAGACGGTTTGCGAGTCCCGGCGTCATATCCGACTCGTGAATCACGGCGGGAATGCCGAGGCGCTTTGCGGCGCGCACCACGGGGACGGCGACATAGCCGCCCTTCGAAAAGATGAGGTCCGGCCGAAAGTCTCTGAGAATGGCCTTTGCCTCGCCGTATCCTTTCAGAACCCGAAAGGGGTCGGTGAAATTTTTCCAGTCGAAATAGCGGCGCAGTTTTCCCGAGGAAATGCCGCGGTAGGGCGTGCCGGTCGCTTCGATTAATTTGCGCTCCATGCCCTCGTAGGAGCCGATGTAGAGGACTTCATAGCCCGCCTCGCGAAGAGCCGGGAGCAGGGCGATATTCGGCGTGACATGGCCTGCGGTACCGCCGCCGGTCAGAACGATTTTTTTTTCATTTACGAACCTCTCCTTACAGGGTAAGATGAAGAAAACTATGTCTTTTATTTTACTCTGCGGAGGGCATTATCTCAAGGCGACAAAGGAGGCAATATGACAATCGGTATGATCGGAGCCATGGAAGAAGAAGTGGAAGGGCTCGCCGAAAAGCTCGAGGGGAGACAGGAGGAAGTCTGCGCGGGTATGCGCTTTCTGACCGGAAGAATTGCGGGCAAGGAGGTTGCGCTGGTCTGCTCGGGCATCGGCAAGGTCAATGCGGCGGTCGCCGCGAGCATTTTGGCGGAGCACTTTCATGCGGGCTGCATTCTGAACACGGGAATTGCGGGCGGCATTGCGCCGGAGGTGAAGCTCGGTGACATTGTGCTCTCGACGGACTGCCTGGAGCATGACTTTGATGTCACGGCGTTCGGCTATGAGAAGGGTGTGATTCCGAGAATGAAGACGAGCACCTTTCCGGCGGATCAAAAGCTCCTGGAACTCGCAAAATCCTGCGAAGAAGAACTTACTTCCGGCGTCACGGTCCATACGGGGCGCGTGGTATCCGGCGATCTTTTTGTTGCGAGCCGGGAAAAGAAGGAAGAGCTGTACCGAGATTTTCACGGCAGCTGCTGTGAGATGGAGGGCGCCGCGATTGCGCACACGGCCTATCTCTACGGCCTGCCTACCTCGTGATCCGCGCGATCTCCGACCAGGCGGACATGAAGGCGGTGGAAAATTACCCGGCGTTCACGGAGCAGGCAATTCGGAACTTTTTAGCCCTCACGCTCCGCATGCTCGAAGCGCTCTGAGCTCATTCTTCGAGGACTTCGATTTCCAGATAGTCAAAGGGCAGGGCTTCCAGAAAGTTGTCGGCGGTAAAGCGCGTGCGCGCGCGCCGTTTGAAGTCCCGGATGTTTTTTTCGAGCCAGAGAGGGGACGGCAGGTCAAATTCCGTTGCGAGTTCCCTCACGGCGCCGAGCACTTTCTCGGTGCGGCTTTTCTCTGTGCTCTCATCGCTGATGACAGCGCTGCTTACGATTTTAGTGTGCCGGACACATTTTCCGGAGAGACGAAACATAAGAGTACCTCCGCGGTTGCGAATTTTTTTCTATGGTAGCGGAAGCACCGGAGAAATGCAATGCGGCAGGGAGAAAGGAGTTTTGGTTGGAAGATTACGGTAAATTCCTGGAGGAGGCGCAGCAGGCTGTGCTCCTCGAAGAAAAACTGCGCGGTCAGGAGACCGATTTAAAGGCGCAGACAGAAGAGCGGCAGAAGGAACTCGCGGCCGAGGAGCAGAGCTTAAAGGACAGCATTGACCGCACCGTGACGAGCCGCCGGAAGGAGCTCGCCGCAAATTTCGACGATGAGATTGCGGAGGAGCGGGCGGCCTTAAAGCGCGCGCAGTCAAAGAAAGAGAGAGCCAAGCACATCGGCAAACAGGAGCGCATTGCGGCGGAATCCGCGCCGATCGAAGAGGAGATGGCGGAAACCGGCAGACGCCTCCGGGAACTGTTCCGGAAACAGCAGGTTCCGGGGATTTTCCGGAGCAAGCTGTACTACGCGCTTTACTGGCCGCAGCACTTCGGCGAGTGGCTGCAGATTCTTCTCTTTGTCGCTCTCCTCTTTGTGGCACTGCCCTGCGGCATTTATTTCCTGGCGCTGCCGGATTCGCTGCGGCATATCCCGGCGCTGGTGCTGATTTACATCGCGGACATCGTCCTCATCGGCGGCATCTACACCGTGATCGGCACGCAGTCGAAGCTCCGCTATCTCGAGACGCTGAAAGAGGGAAGACGCATGCGGAACGAGATCGCGGAAAAAGGACGGGAACTCCGGCGCGTGAAGCGAAGCATTCAGCGCGATAAGAGCGATGAGCCGTATAACCTCGGGGATTTTGACAACGAGATTGCGGCGGCCGAGCAGCGCCTCGAAGCGACACAGCAGAAAAAGGCCGAGGCGCTTCGGATCTTTGACGCAGAGACCGCCGACAAAATTGCCGAGGAACTGCGCGGCGAGGCAGCGACGCGCATCAATCAGAAGAAGAGCGAATACGAGGTGGCGCAGCATGCGCTCACCGAGGTCGGGAAAGAGCGCCAGGCGGCGGCACTGCGCCTCGCGGAGCGGTACGAGCCTATGCTCGGCAAGGAATTCATGACGGCGGAAAAGATTGCGGCGCTCAAGGACATCATGGAGAACGGGACGGTCACGAATCTCGCCGAGGCCATTGCGCGGTATCGGGACCGGCAGGAGTCGTAAGGTATGGCGGAAGACACCAAATCCGCGCGCGCAATCTGGCGGGGCCTCGTCTGGATCGGCATCGGACTGCTGCTCTTTCTGGTGCTGCTCAGTCTGTATCACGGGCGCAAACAGTATCACGCCTACGCCGTCATCAACCAGCAGGATGTGAGTCAGGGCAGTCTGGTCGGCTACGAGTCGTTTCAGCAGGGGTATCTCAAGTATTCGAAAGACGGCGTGAGCTATATCAGCGAAAAGAACGACACCTACTGGACCTCCAGTTTTGAGATGAAGGATCCGGTGATCGATGTGAACGGGAGCTATGCGGTGATTGCGGACCGTTCGGGCAACACGCTGCAGATTTTCGACGAGAAGCACGGAAAAATCGGCGAGTGCCGCACGGAGCGAACGCTGGACAGCGCCTCGATTTCGCTGTCGGGTGTCGTTGCGACGCTCGAAGAAGACAGTTCGGCGAGCTATATCCAGTTCTATAAGAAGGACGGCTCTGTCCTGGATATCACCGTCAAGGCACTGCTCGAGGGCGACGGCTATTTCACCGCGCTCGATCTCTCGGATGACGGCAGTCAGGTGATTGCGGGTGTCGCCTATCTGGAGGGCGGCAAGCTCGCCGGAAAAATCGTGGTCTACGATTTCTCGAACAGCGACGGCAGCGGCCGGGAGGATCAGATGAAGGGCGGCATCACGCCCTATGAGGGCGAAAATCTGATCTCGGAGGTGCGGTACTTCCGGAAAGGGCGCGCTTTTGCGGCGTCCACACGCGGGCTCTGTTTTTTCCAGGTCGGCAAAAACGGCATTGAGAAGGGCTGGAAGCTCGCCGAGAAGCAGGAAGTGATACGCTCGCTCTGCTTCGACCGGAACTATGTCGCCATTGTCCTAAACGAGGCGGAGGCGCAGGACAATAAGCCCTACCGCGTTGAGCTCTACAACAGCGGTGGCGACAAAGTCATGCACGCGAATTTCAGCGAGCACTACACCTCATCCTTTGTGGACAAGGGCACGGTTTTTCTGATCGGCAGCGATGCGCTGACCGTCTTTTTGCAAAACGGCACGAAGCAGTTCAGCGGCGCCGTGGATTTTCCGCTGGTGCGTGCGGTCCGGCTCTCGGGGGAGAACCGCTATCTCTGGCTCGGCGCGGCGCATATCAAAGAAGTCAGGTTGAAGTAAACCAAAAGGGGGAAAGGAATCATGGAGAAAGTTGGCATCGGTGTAGACGTCGGCGGGACCAGCGTAAAGCTCGGCCTGTTTCAGCCGGACGGAACCATTCTGAAAAAGTGGGAGTTCCCGACAGACACGAGTGAGAACGGCACGCATATATTGCCGGACATCGCCGAGAGCATTCGGAAGACGATGGAAGAGACCTTTCAGGGGAAGGCAGAGCTGCTCGGCGTGGGACTCGGCGTGCCGGGTCCCGTGCAGCCGACGGGCTATGTTGAGGTGGGCGTCAATCTGCACTGGCGGGAAATGTACCCGGCGCGCGAGCTCTCGGAGCTGCTTGGCGGTGTCCGCGTCGAGGTCGGAAACGATGCGAATGTCGCGGCGCTCGGTGAGGCATGGCGCGGCGGCGGTGAGGGCGCGGCCAATGCGGTGCTTTGACACTCGGCACCGGTGTGGGCGGCGGCGTCATTATGAACGGCGAAATCGTGACCGGAAAGCACGGCCTCGCGGGCGAGGTGGGCCATATCCACGTCCGCGACGGAGAAACGGAGCCCTGCAACTGCGGCGCGGTCGGCTGCCTGGAACAGATCGCGAGTGCCACCGGCATTGTCCGCGAGGCGAGACGCCGCCTTGCACAGGAGAAGACGCGCGACAGCGGGCTCCGGGCCCTCGGCGACAAGCTGACGGCAAAGGATGTCTGTGACCTCGGGAGAGCCGGTGACGGCCTCGCGGACGAGGTCATGGAGACAGTCGCCAAGTATCTCGGCGAGACCATCTCAATGCTCTGCATGACGATAGACCCGGAAATTTTTATTATCGGCGGCGGCGTGTCCCGCGCGGGCGCGTATCTGCTCGATAAAGTTAAGGTCTACTACGACCGCTACACGAAAATTTCGCAAAACCGCGGGCGCGTGGTGCTCGCGGAACTCGGCAACGACGCCGGTATCTACGGCGCGGTAAAACTGGTGCTCGGATGATACGGGAGATTTTTCCGGGCGTCTATGTGGCGGAGATTGAGACCGAAATGGTCGGCGTCCGTCATCTGAATTACAGTTTTCTCCGCGGTGCCGCCGGCGAGCGCAGTGTGCTGATTGACTGCGGCTTTCCGGAGAAGGCGGATCCGTCCTGTGGCACAGCGCTGCGGGAGGTTCTGCGGACACTCGGTTTCCGGCCGGACGGTCTGGATGTGCTGATTACGCACGGCCACAAGGACCATCTCGGACAGGCGCGGGCGCTCGCGGCCGAGGGGGCACGCATTTTCGTGAACCCCGAGGACATGGATCAGAGTGCGATTCTGAATACCCTCCTGATGGATGAGGCAGGGCGGCGGCAGCTCTTTCGCCTGGTCGGTCTCGAGACTATGACCGGGAGACCTACGAGGCGTTCTGGCAGGCCGCCGACTGCTTCAGCGAGGGCTATGAAGGGGTCTGGGATTTTCCGTATCTGCCGATACGGCCGGGCGACTGCCGGCAGGTCGGCGACTACCGCCTCGAAGTCGCGGCGCTGCCCGGGCACACGCGCGGAGAGCTCGGCTTCTTCTCGCGGGCGCAGAAGTTTATCTTCAGCGGCGACCATATTCTCGAGGAGGTCGCGCCGATTGTGAGCAACATCGGAGAGTTTCCGAATGCGCTCTCGTCCTACATCGCCTCGCTCGGTGAGGCGGCTGCCCGCTTTTCGGACTATCTCTTTGTGCCGGGGCACGGCGCACCGTTCCGGAACCCGCGCACGGCGGTCGAGAAGACCATACGCTACTATCACCGGCACTGTGAAAATCTGTATCACATTGTCCGCGCTGCGGAAGAACCGCTCCTACTGCGGGATATCGGCGCGATGGCATACCGCCGCTATCAAAGGCCGCTCACGGAAAAGGAGCGTGAAGTCTGTATTCAGATTTGGTTTAAGACGTATGCCTGCCTGAAATATCTCGAAGAGCAGGGAGCTCTCCGGGAAGAAATCAAAGAGGGTGCCTCCTACTGGCAAAGCTTACAGTGAGCCCTCGGAGGAAGCGGAACACAAAAAAAGCATCCGGTTTTCCGGATGCTTTTTTGATATGTACCCTCTTTACTGGACACGAAAGTGTCACAGTAAGGAGGGTTTTATCATGCGCTATGATTATGAATTTAAGAAGATGTGTGTCGACCTGTATCGACAGGGGAAATGGCCAGAGACACCGGAGGGTTATAACGATCCGGGTAACTTTCACGTCATGATTCGTCGATGGGCTCGTGCCGAAAAGGCAAATGGCCCCCAGGTCCTAAAGCATGGAAAGCAGCATCCGTGGACGCCTGAAGAGAAACTGAAGCTAATCACAAAGGTTCTCGCCGGGAGGACGGCACAGTCCGTTGCGCTAGAGGCCGGCATTGAGAGCCGTCTGCTCTATGACTGGGTGCAAAAATATAAGATTTACGGGTACAATGGACTTGTAAGTAAGAAGAAAGGCCGCAAGTCAAAGGATACTGCGAAGATGAAGAAAGTAAATATCAACAATCCCAGAAAACTAAAGGAGAGTGAATACGAGGAGCTCCTCCGGCTTCGTGAAGAGAACGCCTTGATTAAGGCCGAGAACGAAGTAATAAAAAAAAGGATAGCCTTGAGGGAAGAAAAGGAAGCTGCGCGACTCAAGGCGAGAAAGCAGCGATCATCAAAGAACTCCGCGACAGAGGATACAAACTGAAGTACCTGCTGACAGCAATGGGAATGTCCCGGTCCACCTACTACTATGAACTTGGCAGGACTGACGCAGTTGCTCTCAGGAATACAGGCCTTTCCGCAGAGATCCGCAGAATTTACGATGAGAACCGGCAGCGATATGGTGTCCGCCGAATTACGGCGGAGCTGCATAATCGTGGATTTGAGGTCAATCACAAGCGTGTTCAGCGGCTCATGCACGACATGGAACTGTTCGGCAAGCGTCCGAAGGAGAAGTATTATTCTTACAAAGGTGAGGTGGGCAAGACCGCGGACAATCTCCTTAAACAGGATTTTATTTCAGACACACCCCTCGAGAAATGGACAACAGACGTATCTCAGTTCAACATGGGATGGGGGAAGTGCTACTTTTCTCCGATCCTCGACATGTGCGGGAACGAGATTATCTCGTACAATGTTTCGCTGCATCCTAATATGGAACAGATTAAGGACATGCTGGATAAGGCATTTGCAAAGTTCCCAAAGTTAACAGGCTTGATTATGCATTCAGATCAGGGCTGGCAGTATCAGCACGCCTACTATCGAACCGAGCTTGAGAAGCATGGCATCACACAGTCGATGTCCAGAAAGGGGAATTGCCATGATAACGGCATTATGGAGTCGTTCTTTGGTCGGATGAAGAATGAGATGTTCTATGGACATGAGCAAGAGTTCAAGTCCTTTGAGGAATTCGTTACTGCAGTCGATGATTATATCGATTACTATAACAACAGGAGAATCCAGAAGAAAACAAACTGGATGCCTCCTGTACAATACAGGATAGCATCCAGTTGCGGTGCCTAACGATAGTCAATGTGTCCAGAATTCTGGGTACATATCATTTTGTTGGCTTTGTATCAGTCGCTTACCTCGCGGAACCGCACGCGGGCTTTGAAGTAATCGCCGTCGATCTGAATGTCCAGCGTGCCGCCCTGCAGTTCCGTGAGCGACTTCGCAATCGAGAGGCCGAGGCCGCTGCCCTCGGTCGTGCGGGAGCGGTCGCCGCGCACAAAGCGCTCGGTCAGCTCTTCGGGGCTTATGTTCAGGGCGCTCGCCGAAATGTTTTTCAGCGTGAAGCTCACAAAGCCCTCCTCCGCCGAGACTTCCGCATAGATGCGGGAATTTGCGGCCGCATACTTGCAGGCGTTGTTGTAGAGGTTTTCGAGGACGCGCCAGAGATGTTGGCCGTCCGCAAAAATATAGAGCGGTTCGGTCGGGAGTGTCGGTATCAGCGTCAGACTGCGCTCTTCGAAGCGCTCTTCGAACTCGCCGTTGGTCTGCTCGACCAGCTCCACAAAGTTAATCTTGACAGGATCAATCTGCACATTGCCGGTCGAAGCCTTGCTTGCCTCTACGAGATCCTCGGTCAGCGTTTTTAAATGCTGCGATTTCTTTTCGAGGATGTCGACATACTTTTGAACCGCGGGATCGGAGGGATGGGCTCTCCGAATCAGGTCGATGTAATTGATGATCGAGGTGAGCGGCGTCTTGATGTCGTGTGACACATTGGTGATCAGTTCGGCTTTCATGCGCTCGGAGCGGACACTGTCATTCAGCGCGCGCTGCAGACCGTTGCTGATGTTGTTGATCGTGCTCGCGAGTTTCGCCTCGCGCCCGTGGAAATGTGCGGGATCCAGGAGCCGCTCACTGCGGTCGGGTTCCGCGTCCAGCGTGCTGATGGCGCTCGCAATCTCATCGTTCTCGGCCTGCTTCTGGTAGAGGTGCTGGTAGAGCCAGAGATCCAGGATGCAGATGAGGAGCGCGAGGGACAGCGCCTCAAGGCGTGCATTCAGCGACTTTCCGTGTAGCAGAAGCGTCACGCTTGTCGCGCCGGCGAGATTTGCGAGCAGGAAAATCAGATAGTAGATCGTGATGCGCTGGGCAAAGCTCACATCTTTCGCGCGATTTTTCAGCTTGTCCGTGAGTTCCCGGAGGAAGCTGTTCTGCCAGAGCTGCCCCGCCTTGTAAGTGCGGAGCACCGAGAAGTAAAAAATCAGGAAAAAGAGATAGACAATCGCGGCAAAGAGCAGCTTCTCCGAGAAGTCCCAGTAGCCGGAGGGCAAAATCAGGCGGAGCAGCCGCGCGATGACCTGATTCGCCAGGAAATTGGCGACTGCGCAGAGCAGAGAGAGCAGAAGAAAATTGCTCTCGAAGCGGTGGCGGTCAAAGGAAAACAGAAAAACCTCGCGGGAACCTCTGCCTCTGCGCCCCGAGAGGAAGGAGAGCAGGAGAAAGCTGATTATCATGAGTCCCGCACCCGAGAGAAGCAGCGCGAGTCCGTAGGCGTAGTGTGCGCGCTGCTTGGCATAGTCGAGCACGCCCTGGTAAAAGGCATCCTTCAGCGGATAGTTGGTATCGACCGCGAGAATCAGATGGTATTCCGCCGTGCGGCTCGAAATTTCGTCGAGCAGCAGCGAGCGGATTTTATTCGGTGTCTCGGGCAGATTGTTGTTCGGCAGCGGATTCTCGGAACTGAAAATCGCATAGCGGCCGAACGAGCGCGCCTGCGCATCGGTTAAGCCCGGACGGTTGGTGTAGTCCTTTCGCCCCTCAATCTGCAGGAAATAATAGAGATTGGAGTTTCCGGTGTTAAAGAGCTTGACGCCGCGATAGTAGTCGCCGAGGCACTGCATGACCTCGCGGGTCATGGTGTCCAGGGTCTTAAAGGCGGAGCCGGGGCCGGACGCCTTCTGGGTCTCGCGGTAGGCGCGCCAGGTGATCGGATAGGTCTGCCCGTCGCCGCCCGGCGCGGCATCGTCGTGGATCACGCGGTAGTCGTTGTCAAAGGAATAGCCGTGTTCCTTGGCGTAGTTCAGGACATCCGACACGCTGAACAATTTCTCCGCGCCGTTGCCGTCCGAATAGGAGAAAACTTCATTGTCCGCGTCAAACTTTCCGTCGGTCTCGAAGACATCGCGGTAGCGGACATAACCGAGGAGCTGTTGCACGCGGTCGCGGAGCAGCGCCTCGAAAGCGGGCGAATCCTCGTAGTGTTCCGGATTCACCCAGCTTAAGCCCTCCCGGAAGCCGGAGCTCCCGTAGAGGAGGCAGATGCCGGAGAGAAAGAGTAACAGTGCCAGAAGATGGAGGGTGAGCAAAAAAGTCTTTTGGTAGAAAGAGACTTTCTCTGCCCGTGAGACCGGTTTCATGGCTTCTTTTCCACCTTATAGCCGACGCCCCAGACAACCTTCAGGTAGCGCGGTTCCTTCGGATTAATTTCGATTTTCTCGCGGATGTGGCGGATGTGCACGGCGACCGTGTTGTCGGCGCCGATAGCCTCCTCGTTCCAGATTTTCTCGTAAATCTCATCGATCGAGAAAACCTTGCCCGCGTTTTTGACGAGCAGGAGGAGAATGTTGTACTCAATCGGCGTGAGCTTACATTGTTGCCGCTCACCTGTACTTCCTTGGTCTCGTCGTTGATCACGAGATCGCCGACCGTGTAGAGATGCATGTTGTCGCGGCTGTCCACATTGCCGAGCTCCGTGTAGCGGCGCAGCTGACTCTTGACGCGCGCCACGAGCTCCAGCGGATTGAAGGGCTTCGTGAGATAGTCGTCCGCGCCGATGTTCAGGCCGAGAATCTTATCATTGTCCTCGGATTTTCGCGGAGAGAATGATAATCGGGATGGAGCTCTTCTCTCGAACCTGTCTCGTGGTGCGAATGCCGTCCAGACCGGGCATCATGACATCGACAATCAGAAGATCCACGGGTGTGTGTTCCATAATTTCCAGCGCCTCCGCACCGTCATAGGCGGGCAGAACCTTGAAACCTTCGCCGGTGAGGTAGATGCTGATTGCCTCGACGATTTCGTGGTCATCGTCACAAACCAGAATTCTCTGCATATGCTTTCCTCGCTGTGTTAAAATGAATGTTCCAGACACAGCGCGGTATGAGACCGCGCTGTGTCTAGTATATCATAAGGAGAGCGGGAAAGCGAAATGACGGATGAACAGTTGATGCGGGCGGCAATCCGCGAGGCCGCAAAGGCGGGGGCGCTCGGCGAGACACCGATCGGCTGCGTGATTGCGAGAGAGGGAAAAATTATTGCGCGGGGCTATAACCGGCGCATGACAGACCGGCAGACCCTGGCGCACGCAGAGCTCTTTGCGCTCCGGAAGGCCTGCAAAAAGGAAGGCGACTGGCGACTCGAGGACTGTACGCTCTATGTGACCTTGGAGCCCTGCCCCATGTGTGCCGGTGCCATTGTGCAGGCGCGGATTCCGCGGGTGGTCTACGGAGCCTCCAATCCGAAGGCAGGCTGCGCGGGATCGGTGTTGAATTTGCTCGACGAGCCGCGCTTTAACCATCAGGTCAGTGTGGAAGCCGGTGTGCTCGGAGATACCTGTGCCGCGCTCATGAGGGACTTCTTTCGGGAGCTCCGCGCAAAGCGTAAGGCAGAACAGAGCGAGAAACGGGAATTATAGATAATAAAGAGACAATTTACAGATAATTTAACACTAAATTTACAAATCATTCCGATACTGCTTGCAAAAGTTCTGGGGGCATACTATACTTAATACTGGTTAAATTAAGAATAGTAAAAGGAGAATCCCCATGCAGCGCACAGAACGATGCTTTCGCTTGTTTCGCATCGGATATGCGGTTGTCTATCAGATTTTATTGCTGTCAGAATGCGCGAGTCAGTATATGACCGGCGACAGGCATGAAATTGCGGCGTTCAACCTGTTTGAACAATATGATGCTGGCGCTGAGCCTGTACGGCATCTTCCGCAAGGGGAAGCTCCGCGGCGATTTGCGTCTTTCGCTGAAGCTCTGCCTCGCGGCACTGGTCTGTATTTTCTTGAAAACTTTAGTTTTACAAGCAATTCCGATGCCCTTTGCCTACACCGAACTGTTAAACGGCGAGTTGGTCTTTATGGTGTACCTCTTTTACCATCAGCTCTGGTGTTACGATCCGGAGTTCTTCTGAGTCCGGTCCTATCTTGACAAAGGACGACCGCCTCCCGTATACTGAAAGTCCGCACAGCCGGGGAGACGGCGGTTCCCTGCACCTGCAGTCCGCCATAGCAGGGGTGATATCCCGCCTCGGGCGTGCAGAGCTGTGAAGCAGCCCACGGTAAGCGGCGTAGACGCGAGGGCCCCCGCGCGGCGGACCTTTGCGAACCGTGTCAGGGCAGGAATGCAGCAGCACTAAGCAAATGCGTACGGGCGATGCGGGATCGCCGTCGCCGAGCTGGCTGCCGCGGTAACGTTCATGGCTCCCGTTCAAAGCGGGATGTGCGGTTTGTTTTTGATTGATATACTGAGGAAGAGACGGCAGGGCCGTCTTTTTTTCGTGGGGCTTTCTTGTGATATAGGCAGATCTGTCGTATACTTTTGAAAGGTATGCGGTCGGAAATTGCGCATACGGAAGCGTCTGGAGGAGTCGGATATGGCAGAGAGAGAAAAGTTAGAAAAAGAGAAGTTGGAGAAGGCAAAGGCAGAGAAGAAGGGCGGGCGAATCCGCGTCGGTATGCTGACCAGCGGCGGCGACTGCCAGGCGCTGAATGCGACGATGCGCGGCATCGCGAAAGCGCTCTACAATCTGTATGACAGCGTGGACATTGTCGGTTTTCGGGACGGTTATCGCGGCCTCATGTACGAGGACTACCGCCTGCTCCTGAAGAATGATTTTTCCGGCATTCTCACGCGGGGCGGCACCTTGCTCGGCACCAGCCGGCAGCCGTTCAAGCAGATGACACAACCGGACGAAAACGGCAATAACAAAGTGGAACTGATGAAGGCGACTTATCGGAAGCTGGGGCTCGACTGCCTCTGCGTGCTCGGCGGCAACGGCAGCCAGAAGACGGCCAATCTGCTGCGACAGGAGGGGCTGAACATTATCTCTCTGCCGAAGACCATCGACAACGATCTCTTCGGCACGGATGAGACCTTCGGTTTCCAGAGCGCCATTGAAATCGCCTCTAACGCGATTGACTGCATTCACACGACGGCGGCTTCCCACGGCAGAGTCTTTATTGTCGAAGTCATGGGACATAAAGTCGGCTGGCTTACGCTCTATGCGGGCATTGCGGGCGGCGCGGACATCATTCTGATTCCGGAAATTCCCTATGATATCAAGGCGATCATCGAGGCACTGCAGAAACGCCAGCGGGCGGGCAGCCGCTTCTCGATCATTGTCGTCGCGGAGGGCGCAATCTCGAAGGAGACCGCGGCGCTCAGCAAGAAGGAGAGAAAGACCAAAGCTCGCATCGCGCGCGTTATCCCCTCGGTCGCCTACGAGATCGGCGCGGAGATTCAGGCCATCACCGGACAGGAAGTCCGCGTGACCGTGCCGGGTCACACCCAGCGCGGCGGCGCGCCGAATCCCTACGACCGCGTGCTCTCTTCGCGTCTCGGCGCACGCGCGGCAAAGCTGATCAGCGAGGGCCGCTTCGGCGAGATGGTGGTCATCCGGAACAATGAGATCACGAGCATTCCGCTCGAGGAGTCGGCGGGCAAGTTAAAGACCGTGGATCCGAACTCTTCGATTGTCGAAGAGGCGAGACTCCTCGGACTCTCGTTCGGAGACCGCTGAGATGGCCTATGTCGCACTTTACCGGAAGTGGAGACCGAAAAACTTTGACGAGGTAAAGGGACAGGATGCCGTCTGCACGGCACTCCGGAATCAGATCGAGACGGGGCGCGTGGGGCACGCCTATCTCTTCTGCGGAACCAGGGGCACGGGAAAGACAAGTGTCGCCAAGATTATGGCGCGCGCCGTCAACTGCGAGAACCCGGTCAACGGAAACCCCTGCGGGGTCTGCGCATCCTGTCGAGCGATTCTCTCGGAGAGCTCGATGAATGTGCAGGAGATTGACGCGGCGTCGAACAACGGTGTCGACAACATCCGCGACATCAAGGAGCAGGTGCAATATCCGCCGACCGACGGCAAGTACCGGGTCTTTATCATCGACGAGGTGCACATGCTCTCGAGCGGCGCGTTCAACGCGCTCTTAAAGACGCTGGAAGAGCCGCCGTCCTATGTGATTTTTATTCTCGCGACAACGGAGCAGAGCAGAATTCCGGTCACGGTGTTGTCCCGCTGCCAGCGCTATGATTTCCGGCGCATCACGACGGATACCATTGCGGCGCGGCTTACGGAACTCGCAGCTGCCGAGCACATTCAGGCGGAAGAGGCCGCACTGCGCTACATCGCGGCGCAGGCGGACGGCGCAATGCGCGATGCGCTGAGTCTGCTTGACGAGTGTGTCGCCTTTTGTCCGGACGGAGAGATCCGCTATGAGGCCGTGCTGAACATACTCGGCGCGGTGGATGTCGAGGTCTTCTCGAAACTGTTTCGCGCCCTGCTCTACGGCAAGACCGGTGAGGCGCTGGCACTTCTCAACCGTGCCTTTCTCGAGGGTCGGGAACTCGGGCAGTTCAATGCGGACTTCCTCTGGTACCTCCGGAACCTGCTGGTCTTAAAGACGGCGGAACACGCCGAGGGACTTGTGGACAGCGCGGGCGAGCGCTTGCAACTGCTCCGCGCGGATGCGGAACTCGCGAATAAGGCCGTGTTGCTCCGGGCAATCCGCGTGCAGGCGGAGCTGTCCCAACAGCTTCGCTATGCGTCCGATAAGCGGACGCTCACGGAGCTCGCGCTGATACGGCTTGCGGAACCGGAGATGGACACCGACGGCGATGCGCTGCTCTCGCGGATTGCGCGCCTTGAGAAGCGCCTGCAGGATGTCGCAAAGAACGGTATCCCGGCCGCGGCGGCTGTAACGCCCGCGCCCGCAGAGACGGAAGTCGCGCCGGAAAATACAGCGCGCGCGGAAGTCAAAGAAATTGCCCTGTCGCGTCCCGCCTACGAGGATTTCATGAAAGTCCGGAGTGAGCTCGGCAGCATCGCGGAGAGTCTCGGCGGCATGTACGCCCCGGCACTCCACAGTTGCGAGCTCATTGCGGAAGAGAGCGGCAAGCTGACCGTCTGTTGTCCCAACGAGGTGACGGAAGGCGTCCTCGGCAACGGGGGACTTGACGCTCTGCGGGACTGTCTGCGGGAGCGCTACGGCAAGGAGTTTCAACTGGGGCTCGCGCGAAAGACCGGTCAGACGGCGGCGCGGAGCTATCGCATGACAGAGGAAGAACTGCGGGAACAAATTCATTTTCCGCTGGAGCGGGAAGAATGAGTGCGCCGCAGGCAGTAAAATACAGGAGAAAAAAACATGGCAAGATTTAACGGTATGCCCGGCAACGCAAACAATATGATGAAACAGCTCCAGAAGATGCAGAAGCAGATGGAGGAGCAGGCAAAGGCTTTCGAGAGCAAGGAGTTTGAGGCGACGGCCGGCGGCGGTGCGGTGCGCGTCACGGTGGTCGGCGGCCGGGAGGTCAGCAAGATTACACTGGACAAGGACGCCGTGGATCCGGACGATGTCGAGATGCTTGAGGACCTCATCAAGGCGGCGGTCAATGAGGCACTTCGCATGGCGGAGGCCGAGAACCAGCAGATGATGGGCAAGCTGACCGGCGGACTGCCCTTCTAAAGGAAAAGAGTAAAAGAACGGATTTTCATGGATTATTACGGCAAACAAATCACGAGACTCATGGAAGAACTCTCCGCGCTGCCGGGTGTCGGCAGAAAGTCCGCGCAGCGCCTTGCGTTTCATATCATCAATATGCCGACAGAGCGCGTCGCGTCTCTGACCGATGCCATTCGCAGCGCGCGGCAAAACGTGCGCTATTGCAAGGAATGTTTTACCCTGACCGATGAGGAGCTCTGCCCGATTTGCAAGAGCGCAAAGCGCAATCACCGGCAGATTATGGTGGTCGAGAACACGAGAGATCTCGCCGCCTACGAAAAAACGGGAAAATACGAAGGCGTCTACCATGTGTTGCACGGTGCCATTTCACCGATGCTCGGCATAGGTCCCTCGGACATCAAGCTCAAAGAACTGATGCGGCGTCTGGAGGGCGATGTGGAGGAGGTCATCATTGCAACCAACCCGAGTCTGGAGGGCGAGACCACCGCGATGTACATCGCGAAGCTCGTGAAACCGACAGGCATCAAAGTCTCCAGAATTGCGAGCGGGGTTCCGGTGGGCGGCGATCTGGAATATATCGATGAGGTCACGCCCTGCGTGCCCTGGAAGGAAGAACGGAGCTCTAAGAGGCGGAAAGGAAGCGGATGGACAAGCACGAACTGAACGTAAAAGTGGAGCAGATGCGCAAGCAGGCGGGGCTTGGTGACTATCAGACGGCAATGAAGATTGCCGATAAAATCGACTGGAGACGCGTGTCGAATGTGAGTCTTCTGACGCAGGTCTCCGAGATTTACGAGAAGAACGAGAAGTATCGGGAGGCAAAGGATATTCTGCTCCTCGCGGTCGAGAGAACGCCGATGGGGCGGGGCTTGCTCTTTAAATTGACGCAGCTCGCCCTGAAGGTCGGGAGCATTGACGAGGCGGAGGAGTGCTTCGAGGAGTTTCAGAAGCTCGCGCCGCAGGATTCCCGTCAGAAGCTGCTTCGCTATCAGATTTTAAAGGCAAAGGGCGCACAGCCGCAGCAGCTGATTCCGCCGCTCGAAGAGTATGTGAATGAGGAAATCTCCGAAGAGTGGATGTACGAGCTCGCCGAGCTCTACCATAAGGCGGGAATGCGGGACGCCTGCCTGGATCTCTGCGACCGCATTACCATACTCTTCGGTTCCGGCGAGTGGGTGCAGAAAGCGCTGCGCTTAAAGGCGGAGGGCGAGGGCGAGCCGCTGAACGAGTACCAGCAGAGCATTGCCGGAGAAATTTACTACCAGCCGGCAAGCGCGCCGCGTCAGAATGCCGTGCGGGAGACAGCGCCGGTGACACCGGCGTTTTCGCAGTCCGTGCCGGTGATTCCGGAGTTCTCGCTGCAGCCGCAGGAGGCAGTGCCGCCTGTCATGACAGCGCCGGAGACCGTACCGCCGTTCACAGCGGCGCCGGAGACCGTACCGCCGCTCACCGCAGCACCGGTTGCCGCGCCGCAGTACACGGAGAGCGTGCCGTACGGCAATACGGCAGTTCGGGAAGCGGCGGTGCCGCAGCCCGCAGTCGCAATGCCGCAGTATGTCGGCGGCGTAGCGGCAGGGATAGCGCCGCAGCCGATGGCGGCACAGACGGCGCCGGAAACCCCGGCGGCACCGAATCCCGCGCAGGCGATGACCGAGCAGTATGCGGCTGCGCAGGAGGATCGCTATCGCAATGTGCCGACCTTCCAAACGGCGACGGCGGCGACGACCGGTGTGCCTTCGTGGACGGAGGCCGTGCAGCCGCAGGAAGCGCCCGCGCAGAACGATATTGATGCCGAAATCGACGCGCATCTCCGCCGTCTCGAGGAGGAGAAACTCGGACGCAGGGCCGCGGCAACGGTTTCACAGCCGCAGAATGCGGCACCGATGCAGGTCGCGACGGAAAGCATGCAGACAGCGGCAGCTGCGGGAGCGGGAAGTGTGCCGCCTTTAGAGAATGCGGCAGTGACGGAGAGCGCACCGCTTGCGGATCCGCGCACGGTGGAACAGCGCTATCGCGAGGAGAGTTCCCGCCCTTCGCGCGAGTATGTGGTGTCGACCGAGCAGCGCGCGGCCGATTCCGAATTTCCGGGCACCGAGCAGCTCATGGTGGACAGACTCCGCTATGAGGAAGAGAGCGCGGCAGCCAGAGCGCGGGCGGCGGCGCGCGCCGGTGAGATTGAAGAGGAGCTGAGATCCCGCGAGGCGAAGCTCGATGAGACCAAAGTGCTGCCGAAACTCCCCGGACAGGAGAGACGGGAACAGCTCGCGCGGGAAGAGGCGGAACTGCGTCGCCTTGAGCAGGACAAAGAGGCAGAGCTGATTCAGAAGCCCGCCGGGAAGACCGAAGAGACCGCGGCTGTCGACGAAGAGACGCCGGTCAAGGCGGGCGAGAGTGCGGAGACCGCGGCTGCCGTCGAAGCGGCGGAGCTTGCGGCTGCCCCCGCGAAACAGGTCGCAGAGAAGGCAGACGAGCAGACCGCGGAAGCGGCGGCAGGTAAACCGGAGACGGCAGTCAACGCCGTGGCCGAAGCGGCGGCGACGGAAGAGAACGCAGCGACACCGGCGACAGAGCGCGCCGTGAGCCCCGCGAAAGAGCCGCTTGCGGAAGAGGCAGCGGCCGCAGAGCCCAGACCGAAGCAGCCGAAACTGCTCCGGACGCCGGGCTCGTTCAACGCACTGATTGAGGGAAGAACCCCGGAAGAAGGACTGCAGGGGGCGGTGGAACGCCTCAAAGGAGGCGCAGGCCGTGACCGGCTTCAAGCGTCCGGCGGCCAAGGTGAAGGCAGAGCGCCTCAATGTCTACGGCGTCCGCAATTCCGCGGAGAAGACCGCGGGCCGTGACCTCATTATCGAAGAGGCGGGCGATTTGAGCGATGTGAGCCTCAGCGAGCTGATTCAGCTGATTGCCGCGGACGGCGGCATGCGCACCGTGCTTCTGATTGACAACCCGCTGCAGCTCACCCGACTCCGCGCGTCGCACCCGGAAGTGGAAAAGGTTTTCCACACGGCGGACAAGCGCGAGGATGTGAAGGCATACTTTGCGGCGGAGGCGAAGTACCGGGAGGCCGAGGCGCGTCGTCAGGAAGAAGTGACAAAGAGCGCTCTGGAGGCAAAGGAAGCGCGCCGAAAGGAAGAAGAGGCGCGCCGCAGGGAAGAGGAAGCGCTTGCGGCAGCGGCCGCTAAAGAAGCGGCGGAGAGAGAAAGGGCCGAGGCCGAGAAAAAGGCTGCGGAAGCGGAGCGGGAGAAGCTCGCCAAGGCGCGGGAGAACAATGTAGCGCAGGCGGTCAGCGCCGCCGCCGCACCGGCAGCGAGTGTTGTCAAGGAAGAGACCGTGCAGGTGCGCACCGCGCCGCAGAGACAAGCGGAGACGGGAGAGAGACCTGAGGCCCCGGGAGCAACGCAGGCCACGGAGGCAGCGCAGGCGGCAACACGGCAGGCGCGCACGCATGCGGAGGAACTCGCAAAACTCGAGGCCGATAAGAAGCGTCTCTATGAGAACGAGCCGATGACCAAGGATGCGTTTGCGAACTATGCGGCGGTCTACGCGCGCAATATCGACTGTGTGATTACAGGCAAGAGCATGAATGCCCTCTACGAGCGGATTGAGCTTCTGCAGGCGGACAATGTAAAGCTCACGCGGAAAAATGCGGAGACTCTGATTGAAGAAGCGGCCGATCGCGCGGAGAAGCCGCCGCTCAGCAGAAGACTCGGCGGGCTCTTCTCCAAGCGCTATAACAAAGACGGGCTCCTGATTCTGAAGGAAGAGGATTTCCTCGGCTGATGGTAGCGCAACTCAGCACCTGGCTCGATCGGAACTGGTTCGCCCTGCTCGTCGCCCTGTTTCTCCTCGGCATGATGCTGGACGGCCACCGGCGGGGCTTTCTTCGCCTCGCGGTGAGCGCCCTTGCCCTGATTCTGACAACCCTGTTTGCGCGGACGGCTCTGCCGGTAACGGCGAGTTTTCTCGCAAAGAACACAGGCTTACAGACGGCCGCGGAGCGCTACATTTCCGAGAAGACAGGTCTTGACACCGTGACGGACCGCCAGATTGATGACACGGCGGGGCAGGACCGCGTGATTGAAATCTGCCCATTCCGGACAGCCTGAAAGCGGGACTTCGCACCAACAATACGGCGACAACCTGGGAAGCACTCGGCGCGACCGGTTTTCAGCAGTATGCGGCGGATTTCCTCGGGCGAACGCTTCTAAACTACTTCGGTTTCAGCCTGCTGTTTATACTGTTTCGCATGTTGCTGCACCTTCTGATGCGCGTGCTGAATCTCTTTACCTCGCTCCCGATTATTCACGGAATCAACCAGATTGCGGGAGCTGTGCTTGGACTTGCAGAGGGGTTCTTTTTCCTCTGGTTCGGCTTTATCCTCCTGAATCTCTTTCAGTATACGCCGCTCGGCAGCGGGATTCTGGAGCGCATCGAGGCGACGGGATGGCTCACCTTTCTCTACCAAAACAATCTGTTGCTCACGGCGCTCGGCAATCTCTGGCAGGGCCTGTTCTGAGTGACACGGAAATGTAAATCAAAAAGCCCCGAATCCGAAGGATTCGGGGGCTTTTTCTTGTCTTTTTTGCAGTTACGGATTCAGCGGTTCGACCACCTGAATCGAAGAAGTGCTTTTCTTCGGCTCGGTGGATTTTGCCGGGCCGCTCTTTCCGCCGGAGACGGTTTCACCCGGGGCGGGCGCGCCGCTGTTGTTGACGGCATTTGCCTTATTGCCCGATTTTGCGGCGGTGGAACTCTCCTTTGCCTTGCCGGAAGCGGCACTTGTCTGCTTTGCGGCGGTCGAGCTTTCCTTTGCCTTCGTACCCGCAGCGGCGGAAGTTTCCTTTGCCTTTGTGCCGGCGGCGCTTGTCTGCTTTGCGGCGCTGCTTTCTTTCGCCTTGGTGGACGCGGCGGTCTGGCTTTCTTTTGCCTTGGTGGGCGCGGCGGTGCTTGTCTTTGCGGCGGTCTGGCTTTCTTTTGCCTTGGTGGGAGCCGCTGTGCTTGTTCTTGCGGCACTCGTGCTCTCTTTCGTCGCTCTTGTCCGGCTCTCGCTCTGCTCTGCCTTGCCGCTGTTCTGCTTCCGCTCGCTCTCTCGCGTCTCATCCTCGACAGCGGTGCCGCCCTGCTTCTTTTCGTCGGCGCCGTAAGTGTGGTACTCGTGGCTGTTGTCGCCGCCGTTTCCCATCGCATCGAGCTCGGAGAAATTGCAGACAGCCTCGTGGCCGAGTTTATCGGACGCGTGAATTTCGAGGCGGTCGGTCGTAATCTGGAAGACAGCGGTGTGGGCGGCATCGTCAATGCTGCGCGGGAGCACGCGCTCCTCGTTTGCGTCCATGCCGTAAATCGAATCATAGTCCACGCCGGACTGGGCGTCGTCAAAGCTCACGGTCAGCATGTTGCCGTCGAGCTCCTCGCCGGAAATCAGCGGGGGCTGATCGTCGACCGAGCCGATGTGCTCGTACTGGGTGCGGCTCATGCCGTTGATATAGCGGACTGTGACTTCCAGCGTGCCGTTCTTGTCGACACTCGTCTTATAGTGACCGCCGCCCAGATTTTCAAGGTTCAGCGGTGTGTCGTCGAGCTTGACATCAAACGCAGCGAGCGGCAGGCGCGGGTGCATCTCCAGTTCGATTTCAGCCGAGCGGAAATCGACGGACTCCTCAATATGAAGCTTAAACTTGGGACGCAGGGTCACCAGGAAAAAGATCAGAAGATTCAGGAGAAGAAAGGGAATTACATAGAAGAGAAACACATTACCCGGCTTCTTTTCCTCCGGCGTCGGCTGACTTGGGTTTCTCGCCTCCTCGTTGGCCATAAGACTCCTTTCAAACAAGCTATATTTTTTTCATTCTAACATTTGCGGGGAATGCGGGCAAGTGCGCGTTTTAAAGGAAAGTTTAGGACTTTTAGGGTAGTCATAAGTACAAAACATGTTATAATAGACGCTATCGTGCGCGGAAAAGCTATGGAAAGAAAAGGCGCACGGTCTTTGTGCTTCTCAGGCAACAAATGGGGGAAATATCATGAACGAGGAGGCAGAAAAGAAAACGATGAAAAAACAGACAATTTCAGCGTATCGCGGCGGTTGCACTTTCGCTCGCAATGACGCTTGGTATGAGTAACCTTTCCGGAGATCTCTCGGCGCCCGTACACGCGGAAGAGGGCAAGGTAGTCCTTTCCTACGAGATGGAATATAAGGGACAGGGCTGGACCGGCTGGGCCGGGGACAACCACATGCTGACCCGCACGGGCACCTACCCGACGGCGTTCCGTGCGGCGCTCAGAGAGCAGCCGGCAGGCATGACGGGAACCATTCAGTATCAGGTCAATGTGAGCGGCAGCGGCTGGACCGGCACGAAGGAGAACGGCGCTGTGGCCGGCGTGGAAGGCGGAACGGCGCCGCTCGAAGGCGTTCGTGTCTGGCTGAACGGCGATCTCGCGTCTTCTTTTGATGTATACACGAAGGCACAGGTGAACGGACAGTGGCTCGACTGGGTCACGAACGGACAGGATGCCGGTAAAGTCGGCGTCGGCACGCACATTGACGGCGTGCGGATTGCGGTCGTGAAGAAGGGGGGAGACCCCGGCAGAGGTCGCGGCAGCGTCAGTGCGAAAGGTGGATCCGAATCGCCCGATGGTGGCGCTGAGCTTTGACGACGGCCCGAGCAAGTACGACGCACAGATTCTCTCGGCGCTCGAGGCAAACGGCGGCCGCGCGACTTTCTTTATGGTCGGCAATCTCGTGGCGCGTCACCAGAAGACCGTGCAGCGCATGGCGGCGGACGGCATGGAGCTCGGCAACCACAGCTGGGCACACGAGAATCTCGCAAAACTCAGCGGCCCGGCCGTGCAGGAATCGATTCAGAAGACCAACCGCGCAATCCGCGAGGCAACCGGTCAGAGCGCAACGCTGGTGCGCCCGCCCTACGGTTCGCTCGGCGGCAAGGCGCGTCCCACGCTCGCGGCAATGGGCTATTCGGCGACGCTCTGGGACATTGATACCCTGGACTGGAAGACCAAGAACGCGGACAATACGGTGAATGTCGTTCTGAGCCAGGTGAAGGACGGCGATATTGTCCTCATGCACAGCATCTATGCACAGAGTGCGGCGGCGGCAGAGCGCATTATTCCGGAGCTGACCAGAAGAGGCTATCAGCTCGTCACGGTCAGTGAGCTTGCGGCGGCGCGCGGCGTCAAGATGGAGCCCGGCCACAGCTACGGTTCCTTCCACAAGAAAAAGTGAGTACAGCAGAACTTGAGAGCGCACTGAAAAGCGGTGCGCTCTCGCGGGCCCTATCTTCTTTGCGGAGAGGAAAGCTATCTCCGCAGGAATTATAAGGCCCGCTTTTTTTCGTTGTTTGCGGGCGACAGCATGAATGTCACGCTGTTGCGGGAAGAGGCGGCGAACGAGGACAATATCATCGCGGCGGCGGACACGCTGCCCTTTTTTGCGGAGCGTCGCCTTGTTTTTGTCGAGGAGAGCGGACTCTTCCAAAAGAGCGCCGACAAGCTCGCGGACTACCTGCCCGCACTGCCGGAAAGCACCCTTCTGGTTTTTTCGGAGGAGAGTGTCGACAAGCGGACGCGCCTCTACAAGGCAGTTGCAAAGCTCGGCGGGATTGTGGAGTGCGCGCACCCGGCGGAGCGGGATCTGAAGCTCTGGGCAGCGCGCTACCTGCTGCGGAGCGGCAAAAAAATTCAGGAGAGTGTGCTGGAGCAGCTGCTCGCGGCGGTCGGCGGAGACATGGAGATGCTCGGCGGCGAGCTTGAAAAGCTGATTGCCTACCTCGGCGCGCGAGACGTGGTCACGCGGGAAGACCTGGCGGCGATTATTTCGGTTTCGGTTGAAAACCGCATCTTTGATATGATTGCGGCGAGCTGTGAGCGGAAGACGGACCGGGCGCTCTCGCTCTACGGCGACCTGCTTGCCCTCAAGGAAAAGCCCGGGCGCATTCTGGCGATGCTAAGCCGTCAGTACCGTCAGCTTCGCCTTGTCAAGGCCTTTGCGGCCGAGGGAAAGCGGGAAAAAGAAATCGCGGAGCTTGCCGGGCAGCCCCAGTGGCTGGTACGGAAACTTTTGCAAATGGGGCGGCAACTTTCGCTCAGCGGCCTTGCGGCCGCCGAACGACGCGCCGCGGCCTTGGAAACAGCTTATAAATCCGGACGCATGGGTGAGCAGCTCGCCGTGGAGCTGTTGCTGTGCGACAGCGATTTGACAGAATACTCTCTGTGAATTTGCACAATTTTTAATAAACAGCATTCATAAAAATGTGAAAACAACACAGAAAAAACCGAAATACGCATTGACACTCATCGTAATACTTGCTATAGTTACATTGTGATTTGAGTGGACACGGATTCGCGCGACAGCGGAGATCATGAGGTTCCATCCATGGTCGATCTGACACGCACTTTGTTGCCCCGGGGGATTACGGATTATTTTATTCATGGAGGCACGACAATGCACAACGGAACAGTTAAGTGGTTCAATGCGACTAAGGGTTATGGTTTCATTACGGACGATGCGGATAAGAGCGAGATTTTCGTTCACTTCTCCGGTATCAACTCTGAGGGCTACAAGACGCTCGAGGATGGTCAGAAGGTCACGTTCGAAGTGGCTGACGGCAACAGAGGACCGCAGGCAGTCAACGTAACGGCTGTTCAGTAAGCTTATCCCATACGGGGGCAAACGAAACGACAGCAGGTTTTTAACTGAGATGGAACAAGAGAGAGTGCGAGAGCATTCTCTCTTTTTTTTGTGCACAGCACTGCAGAGTCGCGGCAATCCGTATCATCCGGGGGATACGAAGACCGCTGTAGCACCGCAGCAAAAAATGTGCTTGCAGTCAATAGAGGATTGGTGTATTATTCAAATAGTTCACTATTGCGAACAAACAAAAGGCAATCGGAAGAGCCGGAGGTCGCTGCGGATTCCGCGTCAGACCGCAGCGCGAACAAAAGAGAGATGACAGAAGAGAGGCAAAGAATGAATCGGATTGAACTGAAGGAGGTCAGCAAGCGCTACGGCAAAAAGTCTGTGCTGGACGGGTTGAACCTAGCGGTCAGACAGGGAGAAATTTACGGCCTGATCGGCAAAAACGGCGCCGGAAAGACAACCCTTTTTAAAACCATTCTGGGGCTCACGGAGATACAGGGCGGGCGTGTCTCGATTGACGGAGAGACGACACCGGCAGGGCTTCGAAAGGCAAGGCGAAAGATAGGCTTTCTTTATCGGCGGTAATTTTTTTGAGTATCTGAGCGCGGAGGAGAATCTGCGCTTTTACTGCGGCGTCAAGGGGATACGGGACACGGCGGAAATCGGGCGGGTGTTAGCGCTTGTCGGACTTTCGGGCGTCAAGTCCAAGTTCGGGGCCTTTTCACTCGGCATGCGACAGCGTCTCGGCATTGCGAATGCGATGCTCGGGAAGCCGGAGATTCTGCTGCTCGACGAGCCGGTGAACGGTCTCGACCCGGAGGGCATTGCCGAGATGCGCGCGCTGTTTCCGGAAGCTGGCTGCGGAAGAGGGGTGTACCATTCTGCTTTCTTCCCATATCTTAGGGGAACTCGAGCACACGGCGGATCGCTTCGGTATTCTGGAGAACGGCACTCTGGTGCGCGAGATTGCGCGGACAGAGTTACGGTCCGAGGCAGATGACTGCGTGAGCTTACGGGTCTCGGATCTCGAGCGGGCCAAGCGGGTGTTGCAGGCGGCGGGCATTCGAATCTGCGGGCGGGAAGAAAAACGGGCAGAGTCTTGAGGACTACTATTTTTTTCGCTGACGGGAGGCAGAAAAGATGCATAACTATATGTTTGCGGATATCTCGCGTGTTTTGAAAAAAAGCGAAGCGTCCGCTTCGGAATTCCGGGCTTTGCACTTTGTCTTGCGCTGCTGCTTCTGTTCTACGGCGGCAAGGGTGCGGTTTCTGCCGATATGCGTCGGGCGGCCGAATTCGCGCTCGACTTTTTCCCACTGGTCATCGGGACGCTGCTCTTTGTCTCTGTCTATGCGGACGATTTTAAGTGCCGGGCAATGCAGGTCGCAATCGGCGCGGGCGTCTCGCGAGAAGGTATCGTCCTCGCAAAATTCGGAGAATGCGCGCTGCTTCTGCTCTTCACGCTCTTGCCGACCGCGGCGCTCTGCTTTCTGCTGCCGGGCATACGCCATCTGTTCTACACAGGCGCGGAGGCGGAGGCGGTCGCCCTCACCATCGCACAGGTATTTCTTCGGACGCTCGGTTTTATGCAGCTTGCGGCGACACTCTGCTTCCTCACGCAGAACAGTTTGCAGGGCGTGATTGCCTTTGCGCTGCTCTCATCGAATGCATTGTATATTCTGATTACAATGATTTTCTTGACGGGACCGCTTAAAAACAATGTGGGACGTCTTCAACCCTTTCTTTACACTTCGATGCTTCGCAGCGTGCAGGCCGACATACTGACCGGAAAGCCGTTTGTCGGAATTCTTGTGTTCGCAATCGGAGTGTATATGTTGCTTCCGCTGATCCTTGCCCTGCCGGGCTTTCGGAAGAAGGAATTGTCGTTCTAAGGAGGAATGGTATCATGCTGAATATACTGAAAAAAATGCTGAAGTTCTGCGTTCGATTGCTCTTAGGGCTCATTCTGCTCGTGCTCGGAATTTTGCTGTTCCGCTTCGGAAAGCAAAAAATAGAGGAGATACAGGCGCACCGGGAAATTCCGGAACTCAGGACAGAGATGCAGTCCCTATCCGCGGATCATATCCCGGACAATGTGTCCGTCCTGGCCATCAGGGGAAGGGGTGCACGGCAGCCGTGAATTTCAGGAGCTGAAACTCTCTGTCTTGCGAGAGATGGTCGAGAAACAGGGGCTATACGGCCTTTGCGCTCGAGGCCGATTACAGCGAGTGTGCCGACATCAACCGCTATTTGCAGAGCGGCGAGGGAAAGCCGGAAGAGTTGGTGCAAAAGTTCTCGTTCCCGATTTATCACACCAAAGAGATGGCGGAACTGCTTGGCTGGATACAGGACTGGAACCGGACAGCGCCGGAAGAGAAAAAGGTTCGCTTTTACGGCTTTGATATGCAGAACCCGGAGACCGGTTATGCCTTTTTAAAAGCAGTACAGTATCGCGCACGGGACTTACAACGGAGGCGGAATTTGATGCGGTGCTTAAAAATATTCTGACGCCCCCTTACTCCTTGAGTCCGGAAAGTGCGGGACAGGCGATTGTATTTCTGGATGGGCTGCGTGCGAAAGCCGGCGATGCGGATATGCGGGATGCGGATGCGCGGGACTTTCGGATGGAACTCACAACCGTCCGACAGGCAATGGAATCCTGGACTTCGACCGAGGAGTCCAACACGCTGAGAGACCGGGATATGGCGGAAAATGTAGAGGCCATTCGGAAAATCGAAGCGGAGATCGGCTCCGGGAAGATTGTGATTTCCGCACACGACGGGCACATTGAGCGGGTAAACCCGATTTACACCTCTATGGGTGTTCTCTTAGCGCAAAACTTCGGAAACGATTATTACGCAATCGGCACCGATGTCTGGAAGGTGCGGGATAATATTAAGAGCATGGGTGAAGCAAAGCGGAGTATGCAGACTTTGTCTCCTGTGACCCGTTGGCGGCACAGGCGCGGTTTTGCGGAGGGCAGCAGTATGTCCTCTATTTTTCGGCGCTTACGAAGGAGGAGAGCCCGGTTTATACCCTGGTGCAAAAGCCCATGCGGATGATGCAGCTCGGCGAAGGCTATACCTTTTTGATGCGGCTCTTGCCGGATCGCAGCTATCGGCTGAAAGGCGTACCGGCGGCCTATTACGACGCGATGCTGTTTCTCTATGAGGCGCATCCGATTGAGATTTTGAACGGCTCCGGCAGCTGAAGTTGCGGCACGCGACGGAAGAAAACGAAAGCGAGACACACAGTATTCAGCAGGCAGGGCGGTGAAGAGAACATTCACCGCCCTGCTTGCTTTTGTCTTTGTCCGATACAAAACAACTGTCGCGATACAGCGGAGACAGAAACTTTGTTTTGTAATAAGCGACAAAGAAAGGCTTTTATATGCGGAAAAAAGTACGATAATTTGTGTGATTTCACTATATTTATGCTTGCTATATCGATAATATTGCAAACCGCGACGAATATTCTTATAATTAATTTAAGCTTTTATGAATTTCATGCCGGCTGCCGGGCGGAAAAGGAGGAGGGGGTTAGGCAGAGTGTAACAAGCTTCAAGGGTGCATCAAGTGTTTGCGATTGGAAGGAGATTACAAGCGAATGAGACGTAAAACCAAACAGGGGCTGTGGGCCGTGTTGCTCGCAGCCGCTGTCGCTTGTCTTGTTCCGACTGTGACAGCCTACGCCATTGAGGGTTGGAACAGAGAGGGGGATGAGTGGCAGTATTTGAATCGGGAAGATCAGCCGGTGACTAGCGCCTTCAAAAAATCGAAGGACGACTGGTTCTATCTGGATGAGAGGGGCTTCTTATTAAAGAACCGCATCTTTTCGTTCGGCGGCGATGACTTCTATGTGGATCAGGACGGCCGCATGGTGCGGAATGCCTGGGTCTTTATTGACAGCGAGAAGGACCCGGACGGCAATTACGGGGACAGCGCCTGGCACTATTTCGGCGCGGACGGCAAGGGACTTCGCGCAAAGGGCAAGGGTTTCCGGAAGGAGATTGACGGACAGGCCTATGCCTTTGACGAAAACGGCAGAATGCTGACCGGCTGGATCAGCGACGAGGGCGCGGTGCTTGAGGACGAAGACCCGTTTGTGAACGCGCGCTACTATGCGGACGCGGACGGTGCGCTCTATACAAACCGCTGGCTCTATTACGACTGGGGTTCTCATTTGACAAGCGAAGTGACCGGCAGAAGTTATGAGGACTACGAGAAGATGTGGTTCTACTTCGGGGCGGACTCGAAGAAGTACCGGAGCCGCGCGGGCGAGCAGCCCTTCCAGCGGGATATCGACGGTCAGACCTACGGTTTCGATGAGAAAGGCGTCATGATCGAGTGGTGGGACAAGGTCGCGACCATCTCGGATGCGGTTCGCTCGAATCCGACCAGCGATGAGCGTGTCCGCTACTACAGCGGCTACGACGGCGGCGCTCTCATGAAGAGCAAGTGGTTCTGGATGTATCCGTCCGCAAACCTCGACGAGGATCAGAACCGCGATCTCGAGTGCTCCTGGTGGAGAAGCGATTCGAAGGGTAGAGCGATTCGCAACAAGATTTACCGGGTCGGCGAGAAGGAATACGCCTTCGACGGCATCGGCCGCATGAAGACGGGCTTTGTGCTCTTCGACGGGCGGCATGAATTTGTCGCGCAGTACGATGTGGACGCCTGGGATGCGGCGCACTTTATCAACGGCGACATCTACGGCATTGAGAAGGCGGATCTGTACCTCTTCTCGCCGGACGAGTTAAACGACGGCTCCATGCAGACGGGCAAGGAAATCACGGTCGAGCTTGCGGACGGTCCGCGGACCTTTGCCTTTGCGCCGAGCGGCAAGGCCTACGGGAACCGGAACATCCTCCAGAAGAAGGACAACAAGTTCTATATCAACGGCCTGCGCCTCGATGCGCCGGAAGAGCAGGGTTACGGCGTGGTCTCGCAGAACATCGGGACACTTGACGCCCCGCAGTACCGCTTCTATGTGGTCGACCGGAGCGGCAAGATTGTCGGCGGCAGACGCGTGCTCCGCGCGGGCGACGGCTACCTGCTGGTCGCAAACGGTCAGTATGTGGGATACTGCGGCGACGAGGATGCGCCGCGCTGGAAGAACGACGCCTTTTATCACTATGACAGAAGCAACCGGCAGAACCACTACGCGGGTGGCGTGGTCGAGGATATGCGCACGCCGATGACCAAGGACAAGGTGCCGGATGAGCTTTCTGTCTTTGAGGCAGATTGAGAAAGGAGTGAGAGAATGAAAAAAGGAACAGGCGGGCGGCGAAAGGGGCTCGGACGGCGGTTTCTCGCCGGACTGCTCTCGCTGACCACAGCGCTTACACTGCTCGCACCGGGCGGCGGGGGACTGCTGACCGCACAGGCGGCGACGGAGTTGCAGCCCGAGACGCTTCCGTTGACCGAGTCGACGGACAATATGGAAGCCACCTGGCAGGTGAGCGGAGACTTTGCGGAAGAAACTGTAGAATCAAATCGCTATAATATGTCGGGAATTAACAGCGACAATACCAGAAAATCTATTACATTCGGAAACTACGGGGTACCGCTTTACTTGGTGATGCCGGTATCAAATGTGACCAATCCTTTCCTGTTGGAACAGATGACGGGAGGATATGATCCGACTGTCTTGGTGTCGAATGCCGGAAATCAGTTTTACATGGCAAAGCTTGGGCAGAGAAAGGCAGAGCTCAGTGCCGGGAACGCTTTGCCGGCGGGACAAAACCAGGCGATGAACCCGCTGATTCCGAAAAACGGCGCGGTGGAAACCACGCGCTTCGGAGGTGCTTCCCAATCATCGCACCGTGGAGTCCATGGTCAAGACTTCCACGAACGGCAAGTACATGATTGCGGACTACTATTTTTACGGCCGCGAGGATATTCCGGCATCCGGTCAGGACTTCTATGTCTCAATGGCCTATGACTTTCAGGTAAATGATTCTCTGCATAAGGATATGGTTGTGACGGACCGCGGATTCTATGCGAGAAAGTATGGAGAGAATTCTACGGTAAATGTCATTCTGAAGGATGATAATCTCGGTGTGACAGCAGCAGATTCCAAGTGGATAGGATATTTTAATCAGCGAATCCAAAGATCTCTTACCACAGGATTATCTCCGATTAGCGGATATACTGTAACGCATACAATTATGACCTTGGCACAAATTACCGGCAAAAAGCTACACAATGCCGATTATTCCATCTCCTACTCTTGGAAAATCCGCTTACATCCCGGTGAGACCATCCATAAGCGTGTCGCCTACACCTATACCGAGGCGGCAATCTATATTTCCTCCGCACACGGAAATGATGCATGGAACGGAAACTTCGACGCGCCGGTCAAGACCTTTGCGCAGGCACTGCAGCTTTCTCAGAATAAAAATGCGACCATTTTTATCGAGGACTATAATGTCGCGGATAGCGGTCCCATGGTAATCGGCTCCGGCGCGGGTACCGGTACCCTTACCATCACGAGTGCGGATATCACCGGCGGCGGGACCTCCATCGGTTTCGGACAGGGCACTCAGGTCATCCAGTCGCCGAGCGGCAGCACCGCGGCGCTCTTTGAGAACAACCAGAGCGCGCGGCCGGTCACGATTGACGACCTGACATTTCAGGGTAACGGCAGCGAGACAGAGCCGCTGCTGAAAAACAGCTCGAGTGCGGGCGTGCTGAATCTCGGTGCGAAACTCACCGTCACCGGCGCCGGAAACGGCGCGCTGGATATTAAGGGCGGCACAGTCTCGACGACGGCAACCAGCGACGCCGAGAGCAGTATGCCGGTCACGATTACCGGAAACAAGGGGTATCTGGAGACGGTGACACCGCCCGGCGGCGGCGCGGCGGAGCAGAAGAAGCGCGGTGCGGTCTCGCTCCAGGGCGGCAGCTTAAAACTTGCGGGCGCCGTCAATATCAGCGGGAACACAATGGAAAAACCGTCACCGGTTGCCGGTGCGCCGAACATTCAGGAGCCGAAGAACCTCTATGTGAAGGACGGCCTCCATGTCGATGCGACGGCGCCGCTCCGGAGCGGCTCGACGGTCGGCTTTACGACCGAAAAGCTGCCGGATCCGAACCAGCAGATCGAAACGATTCAGATCACCGGACAGCCCGGCAATGCGGCCTGCTTTACGAAGGACGAACCCTCCGCAGGCGTTCTGAAATGGCTCAAAAAGATGCCTCCGGGCAGATTATCGGCGTGGGTCTTGAGGCGAGAGCGCAGAAGGTGGAGCGCGTCGCAGTCGATTTGGACGGCAATCCGATTGCCCATGCCCCGGCCTTCGGCGGCACGAACCCGGAGGATCTGACCATAGGCGCTACCTTCAGTTATGCGGCATCGACCGTGCCGGGCCACTACCAGACGGGCGGCACGGATCAGAGACCCAAATTTATAGCGAACGGCACGGAGTGGCTGTTTGACTCGATTGTCACAGATCCGTCGAATAAATCACCGCGGCGCAGATGAATGCGACGACGGGTGCCGTTACCGACGCCGAGGTGCCGGAGGACGGCTTAAAGATTTACTACCGCTACAAAAAGAACATCGGCAAAGTCAAGTTTGAGGGCAACGGCGGCACGCCTTCGCCGATTACATTGAGCGGAAGCGGCAGCACTACGGGTACCACGCCGGTGGTGTCGCGCTACGGCTATAAGATTACCAAGTGGACGCTGGATCAGGCGGGCACGAATCCGAGCAATGTGCTGACGGTAAACCCGGCGACCGGCCAGGCGGTGTTCACCTTTGAGAGCGGCGAAAAGACCTATTATGCGCAGTGGGAGTACGATACAAGCATCACCTTCGATCTGAATGCGATGTACTCGAATGCGGACGGCAGCATCAACTTCCAGACGCTTTCGCCGGTCACGACGCCGATCGGCAGCACGACAGCAGTCGGCATCAAGCACATTCACGGCTACCAGCCGGATCCGAGCCAGACGCTCAGCGTGATTACCCCGCAGCTCAGCACGAGCGGCACTTCGCCCGAGGCGGCGTGGGAACTCACGGGAACCCCGCGGCAGTTTAAGATTTATCACATGCCGGGCCAGGATACGACGGTGGATCTCCACTATGTGCTCGGCACCGCGGAGTCCGACAAGTCCGACTTTGCGGTCGAGTATTACAGCGGCACGGCGGCAGCGCCGGGCGCTCTCTTTAAAGACCGATACGCCGGTGCGTTACTTCCCCGAGACGGCCATCGCCTATACGGTGACGCCGCCGCTCGGCTACGATGTCGCGGACTTCGCGGTCATCGACGGCAATGTCGCGAGCACGCCGACCACGCCGGATAACCTCGTGAATGCGATTCGCGATGCGGATCTGAACGGCAACCAGTTCACGGCGATTATGCCGAACCAGAATGTCAAGATTCGGGTCTACTGCACGCCGAACGGCACGGGTGTTCCGCTGGTCGTGGACTACAGAGACGCGGGCAGTCTGGACACGGCACTGCAGGTGCTCCGCCCGCAGAAGATTGAGACCAAGCCGATTGCGGGCGCTGACAGCGAGGAACTGCCGGAAATTTACGGTTACTACTACGGCAGCAACGAGCCGGCCGGCGCGGTGACACCGGCAACGGGTGTCACGGGCAGCTTCCAGTATGCGACGGCGCCTTACAGCTATAACTATACGATGCCGTCCGGCGAACTGGATCTCCTGCTCACCTATCACAGAGACCCGTCGAAGTGGGTCAAACTCACCTACCTCCCGGGTAACGGCGGCACGCTCGGCGCAGATCCGGCCAAGGTATCCCCGGATGTGCACGCGGGCAGCGCAAGCGGCAGCTACGAAGTCGATGTCACAAAGCAGGGCGCGAGCGCTGCCGAGGGCTACAGCTTTGCGGAAGTCAAAACCAAGCGTCTGGTGCCGACGGTCACGGCGACGGATGCGCCGTACTACCGCTTCAAGGGCTTCATTGTCAACGACAACGGCAACGGCATTTTGGACAGCGGCGAGCATCTGGTCGCGGACAACGAGCAGTTCCCGACCGACACGACGCTCACAGCCTGCTACGAGGAAGATCCGGCTTACTGGATCGACATCCTGTTTGCGCCTTACGACAGCAATGCCATCCAGAATCCGGGTGCCCTGCTGACCGCGCACTTAAAGAAGGATAAGCTCTGGGGCGACGCGCTTCCGACCGCCTCGCTCGCGTTCCACGGCATTGTGAACTATGTCTTTGACGGCTGGTATGATCTCGCTGGACACAAGATGGCGCTCACCGACACCCTCGAAAACGGCGGCATTTACCGCGCGAAATATGTGCCGGACCCGCTGGTCTTCGGCCTCCCGGCGCGCGGTCTGGACGCTTCGGGCAGCATTGACAGCCAGGGCAAGGGCAGAGTCACGGCGTATGACACAAAGCCGGGCTACAAGTACATTCTGACCGATCTCGACGGCCGTGTGGTCGATGTGCAGAACGGCACGACCGGCAGAACTTACTTTGACAACAAGACACCGGGTACGCGCTACAAAGTCTACGAGGCAACCGGGGATGTCGCGGTCAATCCGGGCGATGACATCACCAATGTGATTGCCGCAAACCCGGCGGCACCGAATTCCAGAATCGGCGATCCGACCGAAGTTCTGATTCCAGTTGTCGAGACCAATTATCAGGTGACCTACGACCCGACCGATGAGACCGAGGGCAGCGTGGTGCTCACCATCGATCCGGCGGACCGCGATGCCGACTATGCGTTGATTGATGCGAGCGGCAATGTCGTGACGACGCCGGAGACCCAGGCGGACGGCTGGCAGGCCGGAACGCCGGGCGCGATTCATTTCTCGGGTCTCCGCGCAAACGAGACCTATACGGTGGTCGCGAGACCGCACGGCAGAAACGATATTACGGTGCTGAGCAGGCTGCCGGACGGCACACAGCTTCTCATGGCACCGGCCGGTGAAATCGAAATTCCGAAGTTCAGCATCACGACGACGGACGGCGAGAGCCGGATTGACAGTGTGAACGGCGCCGCAATCGGCGCGGCTTACTTTGATGAGGCGCACGCGGGCGAGGCAGTCGTGCTCACCGCACCGGCGGTGAACAGCGCGGGCGAGACATTTAAGACCTGGCGCGTCACGACCGGACAGATTCCGGGCATTAACAGCCAGCTCGGCAATGCGACGCTGAACTTCACGATGCCGGACACGAACCTTGTGATGACCGCTTACTATGAGCGCAACCTGAACGGCAATGCGCCGGTCGAGGATGAAGTGCGCGGCGGCAACCCGGGTGAGATGGCGCTGGATCCGAATGCGCTCCCGGGACTTGAGAGCGCGCTGACAACGCCGGATGACCAGGTGCTCATGCAGGTGAACCACGCGGATGTGCGCTACAAGATTGTCTACAACAAGCGCAAGGTCCCGGCTTCGACCTCGAATGCGCTGAAGAACGACACGGCGAATATCGACGCGGCAAATCACCCGGCGGCCTTTACTGCGGCCTTTGAAGTGCAGACCAATGTGGAGCGCTATGTGAACGGCCGTCTCGTGAATACGCCGTCGAATGCGACCCCGAGAACCTTCCCGACCTATGTGCAGCTCTCGCGCGAGGATGTGAACAATCTCGACTACCAGCTGGTCTACTACGACGCTTCGACCGGAAGCTTCGTGCCGATGCCGCTGAATCCGGCGGATCCCTATGCGAGCGGCGGTCTGTTCCAATTCACGGCGACCGAGGGCGTGAAGTATTATCTCGTCTATTCAAAGGCCTTCAAGCTGACCTTTGTGAACGAGCGGAATGCACTGGCACCCTGGCCGCACTACAGCTTCCTTGTGCGGCGCGGCGAGGCACCGGAGGACGCCGACTATACGACTTTCTATAACACGGTGGAAAATGACACGCCGAGCGGAGCGGATGTGCACCAGGTGGACACGGCGACCGGTGTCGAATACGACTGGAAGGGCTGGAGCCGCCGGGCAGACCGGCGAAAGACCGTCGATGTCTTCGATCCGTCCGCGCCGATCCGGAAGCGCACCATCATCTACGGCTACTGGGAGAACAATAAGGCCGTGCTCGATCAGGCGAGAACGGATCTCGACGATGCGATCCGGCGGGCACAGCGCCTTGCGGACGACTTCTTCCTGAAGCGCCGCGAGACAGCGGATTTGCTGCGCGGTGTGCCGGGGCAGTTCACCGGCTTAAACGAAGTGATCGCGTTTGCGGAGCGGACCAACCCGAGACCCACGGCGGCCGAGATTGCGGCAAAGATTGCGGAGCTCGAGCACACGATTGCGATCTTTGAGGCAAAGCTGAATCCGCGGTACGCAAACTACGGTGCGATTCAGAACAATCGCCTCTCCGGCGGAACCGGTGGCGGCGGCGGTCGCGGCAACGGAAACGGCGGCGGTGGCGGCGGAACCGGTCGCGGCAGAACCGTGAGCGGCGGCAGCCTCAGCACGGCGGGCGGCCCGAGTCTAATCGGTCGGGAGGCCTTTGTCGCGGATATAATATTAAGAGCATGGGTGAAGCAAAGCGGAGCATGCAGAGCTTTGTCTCCTGTGACCCGTTGGCGGCACAGGCGCGTTTTTGCGGAGGGGCAGCAGTATGTCCTCTATTTTTCGGCGCTTTCGGATGAGGAGAGCCGGATTGCCGCACTGGTGCGGAAGCCCATGCGGATGATGCAGCTCGGCGAAGGTTATACCTTTTTGATGCGACTCTTGCCGGATCGCAGCTATCGGCTGAAAGGCGTACCGGCGGCCTATTACGACGCGATGCTGTTTCTCTATGAGGCGCATCCGATTGAGATTTTGAACGGTTCCGGCAGCTGAAGTTGCGGTACGCGACGGAAGAAAACGAAAACGAGACACACAGTACTCAGCAGGCAGGGCGGTGAAGAGAACATTCACCGCCCTGCCTGCTTTTGTCTTTGTCCGATACAAAACAACTGTCGCGATACGGCGGCGGCAGAAACTTTGTTTTGTAATAAGCGACAAAGAAAGGCTTTTATATGCGGATTATGAGCCGGGCTATACCGTCAGTACGAACGGAAACTGGCAGCTTGTGAACCCGGAGCACGCGGAGTGGATCTTTACGCTGAACGGCGGCATCCGCCTGGTGGGACGCTGGGCAAAGCTGGACTATGCAAACGGCGACCGGACGAAGAACGGCTGGTATCACTTCAATTCCCACGGCATCATGGATTTCGGCTGGTTCAAGGACGAGAAGGGTGACTGGTATTACTGCAACACCGAGCACGACGGCTGGCTCGGCAAGATGCAGTACGGCTGGCATTTTGACGAAGTGGACAAACACTGGTATTATCTGGATTCGACGACAGGCGTGATGCTGACAGGCTGGCAGGAGATTAACGGCAAGTGGTACTACTTCACCCCGGAGACGACCGCATATACCTACGAGTACGATGCGGTCAACGAGAAGTGGTTCTACAAGGAGGGGAACACGGTTCGCCCGCACGGCTCCATGTATGTCAATGAGACCACGCCGGACGGCTATCGCGTCGATGCAAACGGCGCGTGGCAGCGTTGAATATGTCGGGGCACCGCTTCGGTGCCCCGATAGATAGGAGAACAGAATGAAACGACACAAACTGAGAAAGAGGGCATTGACCGCGCTTCTCGCGCTGAGCCTGTTCTCGACCCAGCTGCTGACGGCACAGGCGGCGGGCGCGACGGACTACTCGGACTATGCGAGTACATCGGGTATCGGGTATCCAATCCCGACCATGCGAGTATACGCGGGCACAGCCGCCGAAAATTGTCTTTTGACACGGGGAGCGGGCCGAGGGTGAATGCAGCTACGACAAATCCTACGACACCGAATCTCACGGGTTGGCACAACGTGACGCAGACCGAGCGCTTTTTATATCATCGATGGTCAATCCGGTCATGCCGTTGAACGCCAGTGCACCGTTTTCCGGGCATATGGACAAAACTATGCGGGAAGTTTTTGCAAGACCCTAACATCCTGGCCCGGGCGGTAAAGCCCGGTGCTCCCCTGGGGGCAGGGGACGATATCGCGCCGCCTACCTGGACGGGTTATACCTTTACCGGATGGAAAAAGATTATTCCGACCAGTGCGAGCATGGGCACCGAAGCAGATGTCAGACCGGAAGTCGGTATGGATCCGGTGTTTCCCTACAACACGACGACAGTCTACCGGGCGAAGTGGATGGGCAGCGCGAACTACAAGCTCTTCACGACACACGGCAGAAAAGCGGACACGGCAAGCGAGTTTGCGCCCTGGACCTTTGACCGGAGCGATGACGACATTGTGGTTTCGAGTGCCGTGAGTAAGGGCAGTGTGGATCTGCCTGGCTATAAAATCACCGGGGTCACGGTGAAGAGCACGGGCTCCACGGATGCAACGAAGACCGCAGCCACGGACTTTACGGTCACCGGCGCCTCCGGCCTCGGGCCGGACGGCACGGCGATCTCCGGAGACGAGCGCTTCCCGGTGCCGCCCACGATTACGAGTCCGCTGCTTCTGGACGGCAATATGCCGAACCAGAACGTCTCGATGCAGTTTGACTACGAGCCGGACACGAATCAGAAGTTTAAGTTCTCGACGAGCTATGTCTATCTGGACTCCTCGAATATTGAGAACAGCATGACAGTGCGCGGCTCGGCGTGGCAAAACTTTTTGCCGCGGAGAGCGACGGCGCGGGCGTGCAAAACGGCACGACGCGCTTCACGGCGGCGCTGCTTCCGGATGCCAACAATCCGAAGGACAATACGGCGGCGCATCATCCGAAGTATGTGTTCTACAAGGCGGAAATCGTGAGCGGTAAGGAAAAGAAGACCCTCTCGAAGACCGTCGTGGCCGGCGGAACGGCGGAGACCTTTGTGAGACAGCGGGGGCTCGAGGAGAGCCTCTTCGATCTGCAGATGCCGGCGGTTAATGCGGTGTCGCCGACACCGGTCAGCTTCAAGTGGATGCCGAACCAGGACGTCAAGGTCAAGTACATTTACAAACTGAATCCGGACTACACGAACATGGTCAGCATTGTCCTGAAGAGTTCGCGTGACGAAGACGCAAGCGGTTTCGTGGACAACAATGTGCCGCGGCCGATTATCGAGAAACCGACGGCACCCGGCACGCTGACGACAGTCAGCATCCCCTATGTGCCGAACTACACGGTGGTCAGCGCAATCGCGCTGGATTCCGCGGCACTGACCCGGCAGCCGCAGATCCTCCAGCAGCCGACCGCAACGGCGAACGGAAGTATCCAGTATGAGTCGACGACCGACCCGGCGACCATTGTGGTGCGCTATCAGCCGAATCCGAGCGCCTTTGCGAATGTCTATTACACCGCGAAGACGGAGGGCGGCGGCACCGGCGGCTCGCTCAGCGGCGTACTCGTACAGCAGATGACGATGCCGAAGACCTACACGCTCGACGAGCTGCTCACGCTGCACGGGATCTCGGCGACACCGGACACCGGTTATCTCGGCGACGGCTGGTACAAGGCAAATGCGAGCGGGACTGCGCCGGACGGACCGAAGCTGAGCGGAACGGACTCGCTTTCGGTCACGGCTGCGGGACCGAATAAGTACATCTATGTGTTCAAAAAGAACCCGGCCGACTGGGGCACGGTGCGCTTCTTCAGCGGGGCGAACGGCAGCATCAGCGGCACGGCGGTGCGGTCGGTGTTAAAGGATACGGCGCTCAGCAGCCTGGCACCGACGGTCACGGCGAACATCGGCTATCAGTTCGAGGGCTGGTATGACAACGCCGGGAACCTCGTGTCGACGGATCAGAACTTCGGCAGTCTGACGGTGCAGGGCAATGCGAGCTATACCGCGCACTTTGTCCTGATCGCCGCGCTCAGCGACACGGTTTTTGCGGTGCCGAATGTGGACGCAAGTGTCAGCGGCGCGGACGGCACGGGACAGCTTCGGGTCAACACGCCGAACACCTCGCGCGTCTATACGGTTACAGATCTGAACGGCAATGTGGTTGCGACAATGACAGGACTTGCGCTCTCGACAGGCAGCTTTACGGGGCTCCGCCCGGGCCAGCCCTATCATATCTATGAGCTGGAATCCGATCAGAATCCGGCAGCCGGAACCAATATTGCCGCGGTCCCGGCCAATAAGAAGGGACCGGAGGCGCTCGCGGTGATTCCGGCGACACAGCCGAACCTCACGGCAGTGCCGGATTCCTCGAATAACACGGCCTCGATTACAGTCAACCCGGCGGATGCGAACAGCCAATATGCGCTTGTCGACGACGCGGGCAATGCGGTCGCACCGGGTTTTGTGAGTCCGGGCGCCGGCGGCGTGGTCTTCACGGGGCTTGACCCGGCGAGAAGTTATACGGTTGTCGCACAGCCGAACGGCAGCGCACAGAACCCGGCGGCGAATGCGGCGGCGGGATACGGCACGACCGTTCCGGCGGCGACGCAGAGCGCCGCGGTCGCAAACGACACCTTCACGGTCAAGGTCTACAACGACCCGGTAAACAGCGGCCGCCTGCTCCTGCACACGAGAGCTGGCGCAACGCTCCCGGTCTCGGATGAGAAAGAAATCGACGATGCCAAGAGCGGCGACATTGTGATGCTCTCGGCCGATGCGACCGACAGCACCGGTGCGGCTTTTGTGCGCTGGCAGCTTCTCGGCGGCAGTGTGCTCGGCTTTAACCCGGCACTGCGCAGTCAGAGCGTCACGGTGAGCGGCAACGCGGTCTTTGAGCCGATCTATCAGAGCACACCCGGCGCGAATCAGGTGGAACTGCAGGTCTCGTCGAGCGACAACAGTTTCGGCATCGCCGAGAACATCCGCCGGACAAAGCAGGATGCGCTCAACAGCCCGCAGCTTCAGGAGGACGATGTCTGGGCGAGCAACAGCAACGCGACCTATACCATTAAGCTCCAGAAGGGCGCGCCGAGTGCGGACGTGAGACAGGCGGTTTCGCTGGCCGACGGAAACAGCGGCGAGGCTTCGTTCCGCTTCGGCTGGATGCTCGACGTGAAACTGTTCCGCAGCCTGACCAGAACGGCTGACGGCGCGGTCTTAAACCGCCCGGTACCGGAGGATGCGGCGGCGCGGATTGCGAACTTTACGATTACGACTGCCCTGAACACGGCGGCAATCGGCAAGACCGACTACGCGCTCTATGCCGTCCGGAAAAATGCGAGCGGTGCCCTGACGGCAGTGGATTTGAGCTCGCAGCTTCCGGCGGACTTCGCGACCAACCCGGGTGCGATTTACGAGCTCCCGGCGGAAATCGGCGATAAGCTCGTGCTGACCTACCATAAGGCCGTGAAGTTCCGCATTATCGACGGAAGAACGGCGAGCAACAATGCGACCGTGCTGCTCCGGAAGGGCTCGGCGCCCGCGGCGAATACAGCCTATACGGCGCTGCCGCTCGACTTCACACAGAACCTCGACAACGGCAAGTACCGCTTCGTGGGTCTCTCGAAGACGGCGGGCAGTTATACGGCCTTTGATCCGGCGACGGATGCGGTCAACACAGATTTGACAGTCTACGCGTACTACGAGGTGGATCCGGCCTGGACGGCGGCGCGCGCGGCGCTCGATGCGAGTCGCGCGACGGGCACGGCGGCACTCCCTGAATGTCTCCGACCCGACACTCGCGGCAGCCTTTGCAGGCGGCCTTGAACAATGCGGCGGCAGTGTCGAATGCGACGGCACCTTCCTCCTCGATTGCGGCCATGCTCGCGGCACAGGTCGCCCTGGATCAGGCAATTCACGATGCGAGTGTGGCGCCGACACCCACACCCACACCTACTCCAATACCGACTCCTACGCCGACCCCGGTTCCGACGCCGGGCGGCGGCGGCAGCGGCGGTGGCGGTGGCGGCGGCGGTGGTCGCGGCGGACGCGGCGGCGGCCGTGGCCTGCGCGGCGGTACAACGCCGACCGGCACAGGCAATCGCGTCTATCAGAACGGCGTGGAAGGCAACTGGGTCAACTTCGATGTTGCACAGCACGGCTGGTACTTTGATCTCGGCGCCGGAAAGAAAATCATGGGCAGCTGGGCGGATGTCGCCTATACCTATGGCGGCGAGACGAAGATTTACAGCTATCACTTCGACGCCGACGGCGTGATGGACAGCGGCTGGTGGAAGAATGATCAGGGCACCTGGTTCCATCTCTCGACCAATCATGACGGCTGGTTCGGTTCCATGGACAAAGGCTGGTACCATGACAGCGCGGACGGCAGATGGTATTACCTGAATCTCCTGACCGGTGCCATGCTGACCGGCTGGCAGCAGATTGACGGCGTCTGGTACTACTTTAACCCGGAGACGCCGGCACCGACCTGGGACTGGAACAGTGAGACAAACCGCTGGGTCTATGCAAACCGCGGCGGCAGACCGTACGGTTCCATGTTTGCGGGCGAGAAGACGCCGGACGGCTACCATGTGGACGCCTCCGGTGCCTGGATTCGCGAGACACCGTAAGACCATTCTTTTCGCTTCACAAGAAGGGCTCCCTCCGGGGAGCTCTTTTTTGCATTTTTACTGGACAAGTGCTGTATATCTGCTATAATTATTCATCATTTCTTAATTTTTTGTGAGGTGCCATTTGGAAAAACGAGTGTCAGGAGCAAGTTGGATGCGGAGAGCGGGGCGGTCCGCACTGAGTCTGGGACTCAGCGCGGCGCTCGGACTGCTCTCTGTTTTTTTGTGCCCGCAGCGAGTCTTGAAGCACTGGCGGCCACGGAGTTGCAGCCCGCCGTGCCGGCGCTCCCGCAGAGCGGCGAGACCACGAATCACAGCATGACCTTTTCCTGGAAGGTGGGGAATGACGACCGCGAGCTGAGTGCGGCGCTGCGCTCAAGCCGCTATAACATCCGCGGAAAAAATGCGGACGGCTCGGAACCCGGCATCACGCTGGATTCCGACAACGGCCTCGAGGGCAACGGCATTCCGCTTTACATCGTGATGCCGGACACGGATCAGGGACCCGCGCCGTATCCGAAGCAGGTGGATACCACAACGGGGTCCGGCGGAACCGGTTACTGGCCGGGCGTTGCGGAACATGACGGTCAGGGGAATACCTACTACATCGCGAAGATGGGGCAGAGGGCCTCGGAACTCGCGGGGGGCAATGTAGCGAACGGCGCAAACCAGAACCTGAGCGGCGCGGCACTGCTCGCAAAGAACGGCGCGGTCGAGACCACGCGCTTCGGTCCTTCCGGGCGCTACCGCACGATTGAGACCCAGGTCGAGACCCGGGTTGCGGGCCGCTATGTCTACGCCGACTACTACTTCTACGGGCGGGAGAATCTGCCGCCGGGCGGACAGAAGTTCTATGCGGGCATGGCCTACGATCTCTCGGTCAATGAGAAGCTGGTGCATATTCCGGGATATCCCGGCCTTTACCCGTCGGGCGAGGGTCAGGTGAAAGACATGATCAGCACGGACCGCGGCTTTTATGCGAGAAAGAGCGATGACATTGCGACGGTGAACATTATCCTCGACGATGCGACGCTCGGCACCTCGGCGCCGGGCAGCAAGTGGATCGGGAAGTTCGATCGCCGTTTGCAATACGCTTTTCACAGCGGCTATGACACAGAAACACACGGGACGTATCAGTTCAATCCGGTGGCGGGAGCGGGCGCCTTGACCGGACATGCACTCCCCGATTCGGACCTCTCCCCGGCTTTTTCCTGGGAGTTAAACCTCCACCCGGGGGAGACCATCCATAAGCGTGTCGCCTACAGCTATGTCGAGGCCGCGATTTATGTCTCGAGTGGTGGCAATGACGGAAACAGCGGCACCTTTGATCATCCGGTAAAGAAGTTTGACAAAGCGCTGGAGCTCGCAAAGGACAAAAATGCGGTCATCTACTTTGAAGACGACCAGGCGCTTACCGCGCCGCTGACCATCGACGCGAGTAAGGTCGGCAGCAGCGGCACGCTGACGCTTGCGAGCACGGATATCCGGCAGAATGCGACTTCGGTGAGTTTCGGAACCGAGACCAAGACCATTGCGCCCGCGGGGGGCTACAGCGGACCGCTGTTCGTGAACAACCAGAGCACGGTGCCGGTCGCGATTGAGGATCTCCGCTTTGCAAACGGCAGTGGCGATTTTATGTTAAAAAATACGGCGGGAACGCTCTCGCTCGGCGCAAAGACCGTGCTCGAGGGCGGCGGAAGCGGTGCGCTCGGCATCACCGGCGGCAATGTTGAATTTGCCGCGAGCGGGGAGACCGGCAGGCAGTATCCGCTGACCATCCGGAATAACAGCGCGCATACAGACTCGGCTGTCACACCGACAGTCTCCGAGGGCGCCGTGTACCTCGGCGCGGGCGGCAACTTAACGGTCGGCGGCGCGGTGCAGCTGACCGGAAACCAAAATGCCGCAGGCAAGGCCGAAAATCTGTATCTCGCGGCGGGAAAAACGGTTGCGGTCAGCGCTTCGGAGCCTCTGGATGCCTCTTCGACCATAGGCTTTACGACCGCCGTGCTGCCGACCGCGACAACGGATGTTCCGGTTGCGGTCAATGCCGCTGACGCGTTGGACCGCTTCGAAAAGGACAGTGCGGCGGTCGGCATCGTGAAAAAGAAGAGCGGCACGTCGATTGTCCTGCACGCGGTCACGCAAAAGCTGAACCGGAGCATCACGGATTTGTACGGTCTGCCGATTTCCGGGTCTCCGGTGCTCACGACGCAAAGCTCCGACGAACTGGTCGGCAGCAATCTGACGGTCGCGGGACTTCCGGTCGCCCTGCAGAGCTTCGTGTCGGGCAGCACCCTCTATGTCTTTGACCACGCGGAACTCTCGGTTCCGCTCGGCAGCGGCGCGGCGCTGTCTGCGACGGACGGCACGCTCTCGAACTTTGTGATGCCGAATGACACGGTCAATCTCCAGTACCGTTACCGCGAGGACATGGGCCGCATTGTCATTAACGGCAACGGCGGACTTCCGGGACTGAACTCGACGAACGGAATGGCGGGCGCACAGACCGTAGCGCCGCTGCCGACACGCTACGGCTATGTGATCGACAAACTGACCGAGAACGCGGACGGCACGGGTGCGGCTGTCACGGCCAATGCGGCGGGACAGTATCTCCTGACCTTCGTGTCGGGGATCAAGACCTACTATGTGCAGTGGAAGCCGGATCCGAGCATTCACTATCAGCTTTACGCGCAGTATATGAACGGCGACGGCTCGATTTTGTTCCACCAGACAGCGGCTGTGCCGATTACCTTCCAGACGGCGTTTACGGTCGGCAACAAGCTGATTCCGGGCTACCGGCTCTTGCCGGACCGGAACCTGTCCGAGATTACGCCGACCTCGCTGAAAAACCTGGTCGGCGGCGTGGACACGAACTGGCAGGCAAACGGCGACTATCAGGGCATCATGCCGAACCAGGATGTGGCGATTGCGTTCCACTATATCCCGGGCAACGCGGAGAGCGACAAGTCGAACTTCACGATTGAATATCACACGGGCACGGCGGCAGCGCCGGGCGGTCTGGTGCCGGGCACAGCGCCGATTACGGTGCGCTATCTCCCGGAGACACAGATTAGCCGGAACCTCAGCCTGCCGACCGGTTATCAGGTCAACGGCAGCACGCCTTTCCGGGTCGTGCAGGGTGCTCAGCCGAGCCTGCCGACCGCGACCAACAATTTTGTCTCCGCGGTGCGGAATGTGGACATCACCGGCACGACTTTGACGGCCGAGATGCCGAACCAGGATGTAAATCGAGATTTATCTCGAGCCGGACGGCACCGGCGTCCCGTTTGTGATGAGCTTCCGGGATGCGGACAGTCTGGATCCCGCGCTGCAGGTCTTACGACCGCAGCAGATTTCGAACCGGCCGATCGGCGCTGGGCTCACCGAGACCTTCCCGCAGATTTACGGCTATCGCTATAGCGCGACGGAGCCCGGCTTTCGCGATGCGCCCGCGGGGAGCGGCACGGTCAGCGTGAGCGGCAATGCGCAGAGCTATACGGCTACCATGCCGGGCGGCGAGCTGGACTTGAATCTCGACTATCACCGCGACAGCAGTCAGTGGGTGAAGGTAAGCTACCTGCCCGGGGCACACGGCAGCCTCACGGCGACCGGAGCGGCGGCGGATGTAAAGACCGACGCGGCCGGGCAGCTCTACGCGGAAGTGCTCCGCGCCGGAAGTGCGGCGACCGAGGGCTACACCTTTGCGGACATCAAGGCAAAGCGACTGGTGCCGGCCGTCACGGTCAGCGAGAGCCCCTACTATGACTTTGCGGGTTGGATTGTGAACGACAACGGCAACGGAACGCTCGACGCAGGCGAAACCCTTGCGGCCGATACCGACAGGTTTACGGCCGACACGGTGCTCACGGCGTACTACCGGGAGAATCCGGCCTACTGGATTGATGTCACGATTGCGCCCTATGACAGCAACACGCTGCCGGTGCCGGGCATGCGCCTGCAGTACCACGTCAAGAAGGACAGCCTCTTCGGCAGCATCCGGGCGAGCGCCGACGCTGCGTTTACCGGTATCGCGAACTATGTGCGCGAGGACTGGTATACGGGCAACGGCAGCAAGGCGGATACCTCGACGGTTCTGCAAAACGGGGAGACCTATCGGCTCAGATATGTGAAGAATCCGATTGTCTTCGGCCTCCCGGCGCAGGATGTGGATGCGGTCGGCGGTCTGCTCTCCGACAACACGGGGCGCGTGACCGTCTTCGACACCAAGCCCGGCTATCAGTACATTCTGACCGATCCTTCGGGCGCGGTGCTCGACATTGTGCCGGGCTCGATTGCGGGGCGCAGTTACTTTGACAACCGGACACCGGGCGAACAGCTCGTGGTCTATGAGGCGACGGGAGATGTCACCGTGCAGCCCGGCGATGCGATTGCGACCGTCATTGCGGCACATCCGGCGTCGCCGCACGCAAAGGTGGGACCGGGACATCCGGTCAGCATCCCGCTGCCGAATCAAATCCGGATCCGGATGCGGTCGAAGTGCCGAAGTTCATGCTTCAGACCTATGAGGGCGAGATTCAGACCATTGCGGCGCGGGCAGTCAACGGGACCTTTGACAGCGACGCGCACGCGGGCGAGACCGTGGAACTGAACGCGCCGCTCGTCAACGCCGCGGGAGCGGCATTCAAGGGCTGGCGCGTCGTCGCGGGATATATCCCGGATGTGACGTTCCAACCGGGACAGGCGGTTGTGCAATTTACAATGCCGGCGAGCAACCTCGTGCTGGAAGCAGAGTATGAGGCAGGGCCGGGCACGGATGCGACAGTCAGCGACGAGAGCCGCAACGCGGCAAAGGGCGAGTTTTCGCTGGTGCCGGATGAGAAGGCGAGACTGTCGGCGCTACTCACCACGCCGGAGGACCGCGTCCTCTCGGGGGTGAACGGCGCGAAAGTCGAATATCGCACGGTCTACAGTAAGAGAGAGGTGCCGCAGACAGCATCGAACGCATTAAAGACCGTCAGCATTGCGGGTACGCAGCACCCGGATGCCTATACGGCGGCCTTTGAGCTGAAGACCGATATCGAGCGCTATGTGGACGGCAGAAAAGTCAACGCGACGCCCTCGAATGCAACTTTTGAGACCTATGTGCAGCTCGAAAAACAAGGACAATGACATGCTCGACTACGAGCTATTTGAGGAGCAGCCGAGCGGCGGCTATAGTCGGCGTCGCGCTGCAGACCTTGTCCGGCAGCGTCGAGGAAAAACGGCGGCCTGTTCCACTTCACCGCGAAGGCGGGTGTCCGCTACTATCTCGTCTACTCGAAGGCGTATCGCCTGACCTTCCTCAACGAGGCGCCGAATGCGGTGCAGCCGCGCTATCGCTTCAAGGTGCGGCGCGGAGAAGCGGCCGAGGACAGCGACTATGCGGGCAGCGATGCGCTTGGCGGCCTCGTAGATCCAGATCCCTATGCGGTCGATGCCGACGGCGTCGAATATCGCCTGCACGCGGTCCCGGTCTGGAGCAGGCGGAATGACCGCTACCTCGGCTTTGATCTCGGCACGCCGGTGCGGAAGCACATCACGCTCTACGCGTATTATGAAAACAACCGCGCGGAGTTAAATGATACAAGACGGCAGCTCGACGAGGCGACCCGCCGCGCAATCCGCATTGCGGACGACTTCTTCTTAAAGCGGCGGGAGACCGCGGATCTTGTGAACGGCGTGCACGGTGTCGCGGGCAGACCGGAGCTCTACGGCATCCGCGATGCGCTTTCGGTGCTCGAGCGGACAGCGCCGCGCGCAAGTCTCGCGGAGCTGCAGGCAGCGCTTGACTCCATTCTGCAGACGCTCGCGCAGTACGACGATATTCTGAATCCGCGCTACCGGCACTACGACGTGCAGCAGAATAACAACCTGTCGGGCGGCAGCAGCGGCGGTGGCGGCGGCCGGGGCAACGGCGGTCGCAGCGGCGGCGGAAGCGCGCGCTTCAATACGGCCGGCAGTCCGAAGCTCCTCGGCAGCGAGCCCTTTGTCGCGGACTATGAGAAGAGCTATGCGGTCGGCACGAACGGCAAGTGGGAGCTTGTGAATCCAACGCAGCACGAGTGGATTTTCACCTTAAACGGCGGCATGCGCCTCGCAAATCGCTGGGGAAAACTGGTCTATCACTACGGCGATCACACCGAGACGCACTGGTATCACTTCGGACAGCACGGCATCATGGACTTCGGCTGGTATCGCGACGAGGCAATGAACTGGTATTATCTCGACCGGAATCACGACGGCTTCTTCGGCAGAATGAAGACCGGCTGGCACCTCGACGACTTTGATCAGCGCTGGTACTATTTCGACGAGAGCAGCGGTGTCATGCAGACCGGCTGGCAGGAGCTCGGCGGCAAGTGGTATTACTTCGCGCCGACTGCGAGCGCGGAGACCTATGAGTACGATGCGGTCAGTGAGCGCTGGTACTATAAGGACAATGCGACGGTGCGCCCCTACGGCTCCATGTACCGGAATGAAGTGACACCGGACGGCTACCGGGTCGATGCCACGGGTGCCTGGATTCCCGGCACGCGATGAAATAAAAGGAATAGAAGCAGGACAGGGAGAAATACTCTCTGTCCTGTTTTTTTGCGGAAGACAATCCGCCGCGGCATTTATCTGCCGAAAGAGCATATTTGATATGGCAAACAGAGGGCGCGGCTAAGCCCTTTGTTTTGAATAAACGGTGTTACTGATTTGTTACCGGAAGGCGCGGTATTGCGGCAAAACGGTAGTTTGTAAGCTGAACTTTCCGGAAATCACAAGACTTAGGCGGCATGTACAAGCCGTGCGGTTTGTGATAAGATAGCGCATAGAAGTCTTCGATTGACAGAGGAGGAATCAATATGCAGGAGTACAGACCGGTAAAAGAGGGAAAAGTGCGCGAGATTTACGATGTCGGCGAGGGCCTTATCATGGTCGCGACGGATCGCATTTCCGCCTTTGACGTAATCTTAAAGAATCGCATTACGGATAAGGGGGCGGTGCTCACGCAGCTGTCCCGTTTCTGGTTTGAATATACCAAGGATGTTATGCCGAACCACATGATCAGCACGGACACGGCGGATATGCCGGAGTTCTTCCGGACGCCGGAATTCGAGCGCCGCAGCATGCTCTGCAAGAAGCTCACGATGCTGCCGATCGAGTGCATTGTCCGCGGCTATATCACGGGCAGCGGCTGGGAGAGCTACAAGAAGAACGGAACGGTCTGCGGCATTCAGCTTCCGGCCGGCTTACAGGAGTCCGAGCAGCTGCCGGAGCCGATTTTCACCCCGAGCACCAAGGCGGAGATCGGTGACCACGACGAAAACATCGATTTGCGCGCTGTGTCGAAGTGCTCGAGAAGGCCTTCCCGGGCAAGGGCAGAGAGTATGCGGAGATTATCCGCGATAAGACGCTGGCGCTCTATCGCCTCTGCGCGGACTATGCAAAGACCAAGGGTATCATTATTGCGGACACGAAGTTCGAGTTCGGTCTCAACGAGGCGGGTGAGGTTGTCCTTGCGGACGAGATGCTGACCCCGGACTCCTCGCGCTTCTGGCCGCTCGAGGGCTATGCGCCGGGCAAGTCCCAGCCGTCGTTTGACAAGCAGTTTGTGCGCGACTGGCTGAAGGCGAATCCGGACAGCGACTACAAGCTCCCGCAGGATGTCATTGACAAGACCATCGCAAAGTACAAGGAAGCGTATGCGATGCTCACGGGAAAGGAGTTAGACTGAAGCACTGCTTCGGGCGTTATGGATTGTAAGAAGGAAAGTCAGCCGGAGTTTCACCATTTTCACGCGGGCGATGTGGCGCGCTATGCAAAGTTCTACGAGTTGCGCTCCAATCTCACCTCGGACAGCACGCCGCTCGAGAGTTTCCTCTGGAGAAAGTATTTTGACGCGCGGGCTGCGGTTCTGAGAGACGGCGAGCGGGAACTCGGTCTGCTCTGGCTCTACGGCACCGAGGACGAGCCTATGCGGCGATGCCGCTCGCGCGGGAGGAGGATCTTCCCGCCTGTTTTGCGGCACTGCAGCGGTATTTTCGCGAGGTTTTAAAGAAGCCGCTGGTCATAAAGCTTGCGGATGAGGGCGCCGTCAGCGCACTGCAGCTCGCCGGAGGATCAGTATCTGGTCGAGGAAGAGGAGAAATGCAGCCGATTATCTCTACGACGGCAATGCGCTCCGCACGCTGTCGGGCAGAAAAGCTCCACAAGAAAAAAGAATCACTATAACAACTTTATGAAGAACTACGGGGAGCGCTTCAGCTACCGGCCGCTCGAATGTTCCGATCATGACGCGGTGATTCGCTTTCTCGACAAGTGGCGGGGCGGCAAGGGCGAGGAGGTTGAGAGTCATCTGGACCGCGAGGTCGATGGCATCCATGACCTTCTGAATCACTGTTCGGAAATCAGTGCCGAGACGGGCGCCATCTTTATCGACGGTGAGCTCGAGGCCTTTTTCCGTGGGCAGTCTGAATCGGCGCGACAATATGGCGGTGATTCACATTGAGAAAGCAAATCCCGAGATTGACGGGCTGTATCAGGCAATCAACAAAGAGTTTCTTTGTGTCGCGCGTTTTCCGGAGGCGGCCATCATTAACCGCGAGGACGATGTCGGTCTGGAGGGACTGCGGAAATCGAAGCAGAGCTACTATCCCTGTGGATTTGCAAAGAAATATCTGATCTTGGAGCGAAAGGGCGCGGATTTGAGCGACCGGCAGATTCAGGCAGAGATGCAATACTAAAAAAGAAAGAAGATCTGTCCGCGCCGGGCAGATCTTTTTTGACAAGGAGAGGGAAAAAGTGCATGCAAGTCAAGAAGTTGGAACAGACGGAAAAGGAGCGCACGCGGAAGCTCTATGAGGAGGCTTTTCCGGAGGACAGCGCGCGCATGCGGGATTTTTTTATTATGCGTCGCGCATGCGGGAAAATACGGTCTATGTCATAGAGAACGAGCAGGAAGTCGAAGGGATGCTCTGCCTGAACCCCTGCCGGGTGCAATTCGGGAGAGAAGAACTGACACTCTCCTATATTGTCGCGGTGGCAACGGGGCAGAAGTACAGGCGGCGCGGCATCATGCGGCGCATCCTCACCGAGGCGCTCCGGGAGGAGTATGCGGCCGGCAAACCCTTTGTGTTTCTTGAGCCCGCGAACCCCGCCTACTATACGCCGTTTCAGTTTGCCTATGCCTCGCGGCGGGAAAAACGCATTCTGAAAAACGACGCCTGCTATCACTGCCGCGCGGTGGATGTCGGAGACGAGAGCCTGTTAAATGAGCTGTCCGCCTGCTGTAACGCGGTACTCGCCGAGAAGTATGATATTTTCTGCCTGCGAAGCCCCGACTACCTGCGCCGCGTGTGCGGCGAAGTGTCCGCGGGAGAAGGACGGGTGCTGTCTGTCCGGGAGAGACAGGCGAGCGGCGGCGAAAAGCTGATCGGGATGGAGGTCTTTGACTATCCGGATACACGGGAGCAGGATGCCCGCGTCGTATTGCCGGACGCAGCGACCCTGAAACGCTGCGGCACCGAGCCCTTCATCATGGCACGCGTACTCTCGCTCCCCGCCTTTTTTGCGGGGATTTCGCTCCGGGAGGAAGTTGCGGCGGAGGAGCGAAAGTTTTTCTTTTCGCTGAAAGATCCGCTGATTGCGGAGAACAACGGCGTCTTTTTGCTGCGCGCAACCAAGCGGGGAAGTTCTGTGGAACGGCTTTCGGCCGAGACAGAGCGGCGGCAGCATGTAACGGCGCTCACGCCGGAAGAACTGGTCGCCGTATTTTTCGACATGCAGCGCGCGCCCTGGGCAGAGGAACTGACGTCATACAGAGCCTATTTTGACGAAGAGATGTGAGCAACGATTGCCGGAGCGGCGGAGAGGAGAAGCCTATGGGACAGAAAGAGTATGAGGAACAGCTGCGCGAGCTCGCACAGTGGATTTCGGAGAGTCGGCGCATTGTCTTTTTCGGCGGCGCGGGTGTTTCGACCGAGAGCGGGATTCCGGATTTTCGCTCGGCGGACGGACTCTATGCGGAGAAGCGGCGTTATCCGCCGGAGCAGATTGTGAGCCACAGTTTCTTTCTGTCGCACACGGAGCAGTTCTATGATTTCTATAAGGAAAGAATGCTCTATCCGGACGCAGAGCCGAACGCCGCGCACCTGGCGCTCGCCGCGCTCGAGCGGCAGGGAAAACTCAGCGCGGTGATCACCCAGAATATCGACGGGCTGCACGAGAAGGCCGGGAGCAAACAGGTATTGCCGCTCCACGGAACGGTCCTGAAAAACCACTGCATGCGCTGCGGAAAGTTTTATTCCCTGGCGGAGCTGCTGTCGCGCCCCGGCACAGTGCCGCACTGCGACTGCGGCGGCATCATCAAGCCGGATGTGGTGCTCTATGAGGAGGCGCTGGACAGTGCCCTGCTCACCGAAGCGGCGCGTCGCATCGCAGAAGCAGATCTTTTGATTGTCGGCGGGACCTCGCTCGCGGTCTACCCGGCGGCGGGACTCCTGCGCTATTTCGGCGGGCGTCACTTGGTCGTCATCAACCGCAGCGCAACGCCGGCAGACCGGGATGCGGATCTGGTCATACAGGCGCCGATCGGAGAGGTGCTCTCCAAGGCTCTGGAAGAGGTGCGCTGAAGCGTGATTTTTACAGCATTTGCGCTTGCAAAGCGGCTTAAAATCGGGTAAACTTAGATACCGTGACATTATATCCTTGCTTCCGGACGTGACCGGAGGCCGGAGACCAAAAGGAGGAAGAGCGAAATGAACAAATACGAATTGACGCTTGTTCTGAACGGAAAGCTCGAGGAAGAGGAGAAGGCAGCTGCGCTGGAGAAAGCGCAGGGCTACATCACCCGCTTCAACGGCACTGTGACGAACGTCGACGACTGGGGGTAAGAAGAGATTTGCTTACGACATCCAGAAGATGAAGGAAGGCTTCTACTACTTCATCAAGTTCGAGTCCGAGGATGCATCCACGCCGAACGAGCTGGAAGCAAGCCTTCGCATTTTCGAGCCGGTCGTAGATATCTGATCGTCAGAGACGAAGCTGTCGAGCAGCCCGCACAGGAAGCAGCAGAATAATTCAGAAAGAGTGATTGTATGAACAAAGTCGTTTTTGATGGGAAGACTGACGAGAGATCCGGAAGTTCGCTATTCGAGCGGCGAGAAGTCCATGGCGATTGCGCGTTACACCCTTGCGGTGGACCGCAGAGGCAGACGCGGAAACAGCAACGGCGAGCAGACAGCGGATTTTATCCCCTGTGTTGCCTTTGACCGGGCGGCGGAGTTCGCGGAGAAGTATTTCCGGCAGGGAATGCGCGTGCTGGTGTCCGGCAGAATTCAGACCGGCAGCTACACGAACCGCGAGGGCCAGAAAGTTTATACAACCGAAGTAATTTTGGAAGATCAGGAATTCGCCGACAGCAAGGGCGCTGGCAACGGCGGAAGCGGAAATTATAACAGCGTCCCGCAGACAGGCTATGCGGAGGAGAGAAGACCGAGCCCGCAGAACGCCAGCACCGAGGGATTCATGAATATCCCGGACGGCGTCGAAGACGAAGGACTGCCGTTTAACTAAAGAGATAGGGGGACAAGATCATGCCTTTTAACAGAAGTGACAGACCGGAAGGACAGAGAAGCAGACGTCCGGGCGGCATGCGCAGAAGAAGAAAAGTTTGTGTGTTTTGTGCAGAGGGCGCAAAGCCGATCGATTATAAGGATGTTGCAACGCTGAAGAAGTACATCTCCGAGAGAGGTAAGATTCTTCCGCGCCGCATCACCGGAAACTGCGCGCGTCACCAGAGAGCGCTCACGCTCGCAATCAAGAGAGCACGTCACATCGCTCTGCTGCCGTACCAGGTGGACTAAGCCACAGGCGCAATACAAGAAACCGGAAGGGAGTTCCCGCAAGGGAGCTCCCTTTTTTGTGCGCGCGGAAACTGCACGCGTCACCGGAGAGCGCTCACGCTCGCAATCAAGAGAGCACGCCACATCGCTCTGCTGCCGTACCGGGTAGACTAAGCCACAGGCGCAATACGAGAAACCGGAAGGGAGTTCCCGCGAGGGGCTCCCTTTTCCGTACGTGTTTCCGGATGCGCATATACCGGGGGCTCGGAAGATTGCCTTGTTGGGGTAGGGAATGATAGCCTATAATAATCCCTAGAGAATACAAATAAGGTGTTTATGAAAGTCAAGAAGCAAAAGAGGGAGTTTTACGAATCGGGACGCAAAGAAGTGCTTGGAAAGGATGAATATAAGTTAAGCGGAAGGGGAGGGAGAAATCATGAGTGATAGAGTAAAGCGCTATGCGGATATTTTATTGGATGCAAAGAACATTATTTTGCACGGGGCGCCGGGGACCGGAAAGTCCTACCTGGCAAGACAAATTGCGGCGTATATCATTAGCGATGGAAAAGCGCAGAGTGAAGAGGAGCTCTCGGAAAGACAGCGCCGGCAGATGGAGTTTGTGCAGTTTCATCCGAGCTATGACTATACGGATTTTGTGGAAGGTCTCCGTCCCAAGGTTAATCCGGATGGCAGTATGGGATTTGAGTTGCGGGACGGAATTTTTAAACGTTTTGTATCAAAGGTTAAGAAACGCCCGACACCGGAAGAATTTGTAGATGATATACAGTATAGAGAGGTGGAGGAAGTTAACTTTGGCGCTTGGTCTGAGAATAAGATTCAAGCGAAAGGGAAAATGGTAACTTCGACTTTAGATAGGCTTCAATTGTTGAATCTGCTTGAAAACGGAAGGGACATCACGGACTACACCACGTGTATGAGCTTTTTTGAGGTTAGCCAGAGAGGGCCTGAGTATACGCACTATAGTGATTTGTGGAAAGCCTACCAAAAATGCGAAAATCGATATGTCTTCATAATCGATGAGATTAACCGCGGCGAAATCTCCAAAATCTTAGGCGAGCTTTTCTTTTCCATCGATCCGGGCTACCGTGGTAGGCGAGGGGAAATAGCAACACAGTATGCAAGCCTACATAAAGATCCGGAGGAGAAATTTTATATTCCGGAAAACGTATATATCATCGGAACGATGAACGATATCGATCGCTCGGTAGATAATTTTGATTTTGCAATGCGGCGGCGTTTTCGCTTTCTTAAGCTGAGAGCGAATGATTGCCCGGATATGCTCAATGAAATTCGGGATGAGTCAAAGCGAGAAGAGGCGATTCGGCGTATGGAGTCGCTGAATCATGCAATCGCTGAGGTGGAAGAGCTCAATGAGAACTATCAAATCGGCGCGTCGTATTTTCTGAAACTGCAAACACTTGATTTTGAACAGCTCTGGGATGATTATCTGGAGCCTTTGCTTGAAGAATATATACGGGGCGTCGCAGACGAAACAACGGTGATGAACCAATTGAGGAAGGCTTATGAGTCGAAAGGCGGGACAAATGAAAGTGTGCAGAATCCGGGATAACAGCGGTGTGGAGGAGGCTGAACTTTCGGAGATTCCGCAACTTAGAGCTCGTCTTGCCGATAAGACGCTGGGGCAACTGGCGGATGATATGTACCCTCTTTACTGGACACGAAAGTGTCACAGTAAGGAGGGTTTTATCATGCGCTATGATTATGAATTTAAGAAGATGTGTGTCGACCTGTATCGACAGGGAAATGGCCAGAGACACCGGAGGGTTATAACGATCCGCAACTTTCACGTCATGATTCGTCGATGGGCTCGTGCCGAAAAGGCAAATGGCCCCCAGGTCCTAAAGCATGGAAAGCAGCATCCGTGGACGCCTGAAGAGAAACTGAAGCTAATCACAAAGGTTCTCGCCGGGAGGACGGCACAGTCCGTTGCGCTAGAGGCCGGCATTGAGAGCCGTCTGCTCTATGACTGGGTGCAAAAATATAAGATTTACGGGTACAATGGACTTGTAGGGTAAGAAGAAAGGCCGCAAGTCAAAGGATACTGCGAAGATGAAGAAAGTAAATATCAACAATCCCAGAAAACTCCAGGAGAGTGAATACGAGGAGCTCCTCCGGCTTCGTGAAGAGAACGCCTTGATTAAGGCCGAGAACGAAGTAATAAAAAAAAGGATAGCCTTGAGGGAAGAAAAAGGAAGCTGCGCGACTCAAGGCGAGAAAGCAGCGATCATCAAAGAACTCCGCGACAGAGGATACAAACTGAAGTACCTGCTGACAGCAATGGGAATGTCCCGGTCCACCTACTACTATGAACTTGGCAGGACTGACGCAGTTGCTCTCAGGAATACAGGCCTTTCCGCAGAGATCCGCAGAATTTACGATGAGAACCGGCAGCGATATGGTGTCCGCCGAATTACGGCGGAGCTGCATAATCGTGGATTTGAGGTCAATCACAAGCGTGTTCAGCGGCTCATGCACGACATGGAACTGTTCGGCAAGCGTCCGAAGGAGAAGTATTATTCTTACAAAGGTGAGGTGGGCAAGACCGCTGACAATCTCCTTAAACAGGATTTTATTTCAGACACACCCCTCGAGAAATGGACAACAGACGTATCTCAGTTCAACATGGGATGGGGGAAGTGCTACTTTTCTCCGATCCTCGACATGTGCGGGAACGAGATTATCTCGTACAATGTTTCGCTGCATCCTAATATGGAACAGATTAAGGACATGCTGGATAAGGCATTTGCAAAGTTCCCAAAGTTAACAGGCTTGATTATGCATTCAGATCAGGGCTGGCAGTATCAGCACGCCTACTATCGAACCGAGCTTGAGAAGCATGGCATCACACAGTCGATGTCCAGAAAGGGGAATTGCCATGATAACGGCATTATGGAGTCGTTCTTTGGTCGGATGAAGAATGAGATGTTCTATGGACATGAGCAAGAGTTCAAGTCCTTTGAGGAATTCGTTACTGCAGTCGATGATTATATCGATTACTATAACAACAGGAGAATCCAGAAGAAAACAAACTGGATGCCTCCTGTACAATACAGGATAGCATCCAGTTGCGGCGCCTAACGATAGTCAATGTGTCCAGAATTCTGGGTACATATCACGGATGAGGGAGTGCTTTTATTTCCGCAGCAGCTTGAGAGGTCGGAGGATATTACGAGGGAGCAAAGCCTGCTTTGGAGACAGTCCGGAAGCTATATGACCGGAAATGTGATGGGATTTCTGGGCTGCGGAGAGGAACGGCTGACAATAACTTCACGCTTTTCTGTCGGGAACGACTATTTTTTGCAGTATTTACTGCGGCGCGTACTGGAGATTCCCAATGTAGTGAATCTAGAAGTCGATGCGGTAAGAAATGATATGCTCTTCAATTTACTTGTATTCTTATTTCCGAGCTATCTCCGAAGGGCGGTCAAAAAGGGAGTCTTCAAAGAGTATGTGTGTCACCAATATAACGATGGAAATGTAAGGGGAAATATTGATGTTGCGCGCCAGCTTGCGACGAATGTCCCTTTTATTGGGCGCGTGGCCTACCATCAGCGCGGTTTCTCGAATGACAATTCTCTCATGGAACTGGTGCGACATACGATTGAACTGATTCAGAGAACAAGCCAGGGGAGGGAGCTGCTCGCTACTGTAAGAACTGAAGTAAAACAGGTTCTGGCAGTGACTTCGTCCTATAAACTCTGTGACCGACAGAAAATAATCCGTCAAAATTAAAGGGGGAGGGTAAGACATCCGTATTTTCACGAGTATTTTGATTTACAGGAGCTCTGTCTTTCGATTCTCTTACATCGGAGACATCAACTCGGGACCGGCTCAAAGCGCCTCTATGGAATTTTGTTTGACGGGGCATGGCTCTGGGAAGAGTACCTGAATACAATCTTGACATCCGCTTTTTATCACCCCGAGAACAGGCGGAAAAAGAACGGAGAATGGTTGTTTTGTGATAAACAGGGAGTCATGCGGGGTGAAATTTATCCGGATTTTATCGGAAAAGATTCGGAGAGACGTGTGATTGCAGATGCGAAATACAAACCTGCGGGCAATATTCGGGATAAGGACTATCTGCAACTTCTGGCATACATGTTTCGGTTTGATTCGCAGCGGGGATATTATCTCTACCCGGATCGTTGTGAGAGAAGAGAGCAGTTGCTTCTCAATCGAGGCATTGCGAATGAAGGGAAGGGGATTGTCAAAGGGCGAGAGGATATAGCGCTGGTAAAGTACGCATTTTCGGTGCCGTCCGAAGAATTTGATTCTTATCAGAATTTTGCCGCTGAGATGCAATCGCGTGAACAAACATTTTTATCAGCGCTGTTGGAAATTTAAATTGAGCTTTGAAAAAAGGCAAGCCCAGCTATCGGAATGGGGCTTGCCTTTGCTTATTCTCCGCGTCTCGCTTCATAGTCCTCGAGGAAGCTGTGGTCGCCGTCGCTCTTTCGAATGCCCGGGAAGGTCTCGGTGCAGACTGCGTGAATCGCGTTAAAAATGCTCTTTTCAATGTCCGGATTGGTCTGCTTTAAGTGGCGCAGCAGAATCTTGACTTCCTGGCGCTTGCTGCCGCCGCCGCCGTTGTCGCAAATGGTGCAGTTTTCGGTGAAACGGCAGGCGCACTGGATGAAGGAGAGCTCATTGTAGCGCCGCCAGGCGATGATATCATCCTCGCGGATGCAGTACATCGGACGTATCAGTTCCATGCCCTCAAAGTTCTGCGAGTGCAGCTTCGGCATCATGCCCTGCAGCTGGGAACTGTAAAACATGGCCATCACGGTGGTCTCGATCACATCGTTTAAGTGGTGGCCGAGCGCGATTTTGTTGCAACCGAGGTCCTTGGCTTTCCGGTAGAGGTGGCCGCGGCGCATGCGGGCACAGAGGTAACAGGGGTGCTCGTCGGCATTGTTCGCGACATCAAAGATGTCGGTCTCAAACACCGTAATCGGGATATTCAAAAGTTTTGCGTTGCTCTCGATCTTCGCGCGGTTCATCTCGTTGTAGCCCGGATCCATCACGAGGTAGATGACCTCGAAGGGAACATCGCTGTGACGGTGCAGTTCCTGGAAGAGCTTGGCCATCAGCATGGAATCCTTGCCGCCCGAGATGCATACCGCGATTTTATCGCCGGGTTCCACAAGGGCATAGCGCTTTACGGCGGCAATAAAGGGGTTCCAGAGCTGCTTTCTGTATTTTTTGATGATGCTGCGCTCGGCAATCTGATAGGGCAGAAGTTCTCGTGCCATGGTAGTCCTTTCTGGTAAGCGGTCAATGCAGGAGAGGAGCGAGTGCCCCGAGCAGGGCATCGAGTTCCTCGCGGGTGGTCAGGTGGCTTAGGCTCAGGCGAAAGGAGGCGAGCGCATTCTTCCGGGAGCGGCTCACGGCAAAGACAGCGCGGCTCGGCAGAGCATCCGTGGAACAGGCGGATTTCACGGAGATGCAGATGTCGGACCGGGCGAGTGCTGCTTGAACGGCTGCGCCCCTAAGTCCCGCGATGCTGAGATTCAGAATGTGCGGAACGGCAGTCGCCGGGCTGTTGACGGTGACTTTCGCTTCCCCTCTGAGGGCCGCGCGGAGATACGCGTTGTGTGCGGCGACAAGGTCGTAGCGGGCGGCTTCTTCGGCGAGCGCAAGTTCTAGAGCGGTCTCCAGCGCGCGAATTTCGGCGAGTGCCGGTGTGCCGCTCCGGTAAGGTGAATCGCTCTCGCCGCCGTGAAGCTGTGGGATAGAGCGGAACGCCTTTCTTCTTATATAGAACGCCGCTGCCGACCAGACCGTAAAACTTGTGCGGGGCAAAGCTCACACTGTCGGCGACGGAAAAATCGACCGGGACTTTGCCTATGGCCTGGGTTGCATCCACATGAAAGTGACAGTCCGGGAAGTGCCGGATCAGCGCGGCAGCCTCGGCGAGCGGCTGCAAGGTGCCGAGTTCGCTGTCGACTGCGGAGAGCGACACGAGGCAGGTATCCTTCCTGAGGAGAGAAGAGAGCGCGTTCAGATCGATGCAACCGCTCGGCAGAATGGGAAGCAGATCAATCTCATAGCCGACTTCCTGCAGATAGCTGAGAGTTGCGCTGACGGAGGGATGCTCGAGCGCGGTGCTGATGATGTGGCGGCCGACATGGCGGCGGGCCGCCGTGCTGCCGAGCAGCGCGAGATTGTTGGCTTCGGTGGCGCCGGAGGTAAAAATCAATTCTTCCGGTAGTACGCCAAGCAACGACGCAATATGTGCCCGCGCGTCGGCAAGTGCTTTTGCGGCGGCCTGCCCGGCGGGGTGTCTGGAATTCGGATTGCCGGGGTAATCGAGACTTGCGCGGAGAAAGGCTTCGGCGACGCGGGGGTCTGCCGGCGTGTTTGCGCTGTAATCGAGATAAATCATAAAAACCTCCCAAAAGAGTACAGAAAAACATTCTAGCATGCGGCTCTAAGCGGTGCAAGGCGACCCGGCGGAAAGGGGGCAAAAGGGAGAAGAAGAGAGGCCCGACAAAGAATCGCGCGGATGAGGAAGCGAGCACTGCCTTGTAGAAAGAAGCGGCTCTTTTTGATTGTTCCGGTTCATCTTACAATCATCCGAGAACGAAAAAATAAAAAGGATGATTGTAAGATGAACTAGGACAATAAAAAAGAGCCGATGACGAACTCGTGGTATGATGAAGCTACCACACACCAACACACCAGGAGGTTCGCCATGGCCCAGAACGAGTATACCACAAATAGAAAATATCGCCACCTGACACGCGAAAAGCGCGCACAGATTGAAGTGCTACTGCAATTAAAGCTCCCCAAAAGTCGCATCGCGCGCGAAATCGGGATTGCAAGGTCAACTTTATATAATGAACTTGCCAGAGGTACTGTACAGCAGTTAGGACGGAATCTGGAGCCATACACTCGGTACTTTGGAGATTCGGGACAGCGTGTCTACGAACATCGAAGACGAAATAGTCATTGCCCCATGAAGCTGGTGAAAGCTAAGAAGTTCGTGTCTTTTGCAGTAAAGCAGATACTGACAAAGCATCTGGCACCTGATACGATTTGCGGTCTTGCCAAAGAAAAGGGCTGTTTCACCGAGCTGGTTTGCAGCAAGACACTTTATAACTATATTGAGCGTGGATTGTTAAAAGCTCGAAATATCGATCTCGCGCTAAAGGTCAAACGTAAACAACACCGTAAGGGACATCCGCAGCATAAGCGGCTGTATGGCCTGAGTATTGAAGCTCGCCCCCAAGTAGTCAATCAGCGGGAGGAGTTTGGGCATTGGGAGATTGATACCGTGGTCGGTCGAAAGGAGTCACAATCCGTTTTGTTGACACTGGATGAGCGAATCACAAGATTTCGACACATTATAAAGATACCCGGTAGAAGCACACAAGCGGTCGAGCAAGGTTTAAAAACGCTCCGAGAGCTATACGGAGAACGATTCAGCCAAGTCTTTCGCTCCATCACAAGTGACAATGGCAGTGAATTTGCTTCACTGCCACAGTTGCTTTCCACGATACCCATATACTATGCTCATCCTTACTCCGCCTACGAACGCGGACTGAATGAAAAGCAGAACTCCTTGATTCGCCGGTTCTTGCCGAAGGGGCGTTCTTTTGATGTCGTTACGGATGAGCAAATACGAGAGATTCAGGACTGGATCAATCAACTCCCCCGAAAATCTTTTCATTACAGTTCGCCGGAGGAATTATTTCAGACTGTCCTACTTGATCTTGCAATCCAGCCGAAAAA